>Ga0302324_100007456_pt1 | contig 23250 bp, 18 predicted proteins | sample Palsa_T0_1_FD_201949 | JGI IMG/M metagenome (GOLD analysis project Ga0302324, IMG submission 201949) | Peat permafrost microbial communities from Stordalen Mire near Abisko, Sweden - Palsa_T0_1 | ecosystem: Environmental > Terrestrial > Soil > Palsa > Peat permafrost | place: Sweden: Abisko... | reverse complement strand
GCAGAATCGCATCGGGGCCCTCATCGCTTTCGAGCGCGATGTTTCCCTGCGCACCTATACCGAGAGCGGCATCCCGCTGGATGCCAATCTCAGCTACGACCTGCTGCTGGCGATTTTCCGGCCGGGTTCGCCGTTGCATGACGGCGCGGTAATCATCCAGCAGTCGCGCATCGCCGCCGCAGCATGCTTTCTGCCGCTTTCGGTCAATCCGGGGATTTCCAATCAGCTGGGCACGCGGCACCGCGCGGCCATCGGCATCACCGAGGAAAGCGACGCCATCGGCGTGCTGGTCTCCGAACAGACGGGAGCGATTTCGCTGGCCGTGGGCGGCACTATCGAGCTGGGGCTCAGCGCCGAGCAACTCGCGGAACGCCTCACCGGGATGTCCCGCAGGTTCCGGCGGCCGGTGACGTTGCACACCGCGGCATCGGGCGCGCGCGCCGCCGGGAAAACCACCGGGAAAAAATGATGCGCTTTCTCAAACGAGTGTTTCTCCACAATCTTGGCTTGAAGCTGCTGGCCCTGGCGATTTCGTTTTCCCTTTGGGCTCTGTATGCGGCTGAGCCGATGGCCCAGTTTGGTTTCGACGTGCCCATCGCCTTCGTCAACGTGCCGCGCAACCTGGCGATTGCCGACGACGCACCCCGCGCGGTCCATCTTCTCATCCAGGGGCACGCGGCCCTGATGCGGCGGCTTACGCCCGCCGATCTGGCCTTCACGGTGGACCTCAGCCGCGCCGGCGCGGGAGAAACACTGGTACAGATGTCTCCGCAAATGGCCGCCGTGCCTTACGGCACCAGCGTTCTGCGCGTGGCCCCACAGCAGTTCCGCGTCTCTCTCGTAGTTACTCCAACGCCATCCTCCCCCGCGGCGCCCTAGCTTCGCGCCGCGCAGCCTCGTGCTAAGATACCTCGGAAGCCCAGACCGCCGGCAAGCCGTTTCCAAACGCAGAGCGCGCCAGGACGCATTTTTAGCATGCCCAAACTATTGTTCGGGACCGATGGTGTTCGGGGGATTCCGGGGGAATACCCGCTCGACGATCCCACGCTCTATTGGATCGGCCGCAGTCTGGGCGCCTATCTTCGCCGCCGCGAACCTGCCCCGCGCGTTCTAATCGGCATGGACACCCGCGAATCGGGCCCGCACATCGCCGCATGGATCGCCGCGGGCCTCGCCGATGAAGGCGCCGCCTCTTCTTCTGCGGGCCTCATCAGCACGCCAGGAGTCGCCTGTCTGGTGCGCCAGAAGGCTTTCTCCGCTGGCGTGGTTGTTTCCGCGTCGCACAATCCCTACCACGACAATGGCGTGAAGCTTTTCGCCGGCTCGGGCATGAAATTCCCCGATGAAATCGAGGAGCAGCTGGAAGCCGATATTCTGCTGCGCCGCAATGGATTGCCCTCCATCACGGCCAGGGAAATTACCGCGGACCGCGCTCTGGACGAAGAGTATCTGGCATTTCTCCGCACAGGCGCGCTCCCCGGCGCGCAGCTTGCGGGCATGAGACTGGTGCTCGATTGCGCGAATGGCGCTGCCAGCTCCCTGGGGCCGGAGCTGTTTCGATCCCTGGGGGCCGAGGTGATTGCCATTCACGACCGGCCGGACGGCCGCAACATCAATGCCAATTGCGGTTCGTTGCACCCGGAGGAGCTGCAGAAAAAAGTTGCGGAAACAAAAGCGGCGCTGGGCGTGGCGTTTGACGGCGACGCCGACCGCGCCATCTTAATCGGTGACCACGGCCGCGTGATTGACGGAGACGGCGTGCTGCTGGCCGCCGCGCGTTACCTGCGCTCCGCCGGCAAACTGAAGGGAACCCGCGTGATTGGCACCACGATGGCCAACATGGGCCTGGAAAAGGCGCTGGTCGCCGACGGGCTTTCTTTAGTGCGCATGCCGGTAGGCGACCGCTACGTTTTGGAGGAGATGCTGCGCAGCGGCTCCAATCTGGGAGGGGAACAGTCGGGTCATATCATTTTCCTCGACGACGCTACCACCGGCGACGGGCTGCTCACGGCCCTCAAGATGGCCTGCCTGGTTTCGCTGCGCGGTTCGCTGGAAAGCCAGATCGCCGACCTCAAGGTTTTCCCGCAAAGGATCGTTAATATCAAAGTTCGCGAGAAGCCCGAGCTGGAATCGCTTCCGGAAGTTGCCAGCGAACTGCAAGCCGCCACAAAAGCGCTGCGCGATTCCGGACGCGTCGTGCTGCGTTACTCCGGGACGGAGCCCAAGGCGCGCGTGATGGTCGAAGCGGAGAAGGCTGCGGATGTCATTTATTGGTCCGAACGATTGGCGACTGCCGTCCGCTCGGCTATCGGGGCTTGAGGCCAGTATCGAAGGGTCATCTTCCAAAGAACATATCCTGATAGCTGGAGTATGTGAAAAAGCATAGCACATGCCTCGCCTAAAGTCCGGCCAGGAATTCGCCTCGGGAATGTAAATCCATTGTTTACAGCTGATTAACTGATCATTTGGAGATTTCTACCAGCTTGGCACGTCTATTGCAATTATGTGTGGCATAGTTTCCCGGGGTGGATAGGGTTCCCGTAGAATCGGGACCAGCAGTAAAGGGGTTCGGGAAGATTAAAAGGAGCCCAATCGCGCGGGGCTCCTTTTTTATTTGTGCCGTAATGAAAACCAGCCATCGCTAGAGAGCTATACAAGCTAGAGCTGGCGGAAACCGCCGATGGTTACGCTGACCTTGGCTCTGCCGGTTTCATTTAGCTGCCGGCAGACCTCATTGTACTTATCTCCGATAATCCGATGAGGATAAAGGGCTTGAGATAAGAATGAGCGGGAGGGAGAAGGTGGTTCCACGCCATCGTCTCGGCGGAGATAGAAGAAATTTCCGCGCTGTTCTATCGTCCATTCATATGTCTTCATTTGATTCCAAACCTCATTATGGCGAAGCCGAAGTGATCTTGCATCTTTCAGATTGACCGGACACTTCTGGGTTGCGGCTTCCTAGCCGCAACCGGAAGTGCCGCCGCAATTCCCGCACTTGTAGCAACCGCCATTGGGCGTCATGAGCATGCCACAGTCGGGGCAGGTGGGCGCGCCGTCAAAAAAGGCTCTGGAGCGCGTGGAGTTGGAAGATGGATCGACCGGCGCGGCCTGGGGCATGGGTATCGGCACTTCAGCCACGGGCGCGGATACAGCAGCCACCGATGAGTTCTCGACCTCAGCCGCCGGGACATTGGGAGTCAAGTAATCGGACGAAATGAACCGCCCGCCGAGCCAGCGCGCAATGTAGTCGAGCACGGACTTGGCATAGGGAATGGACGGGTGGCCGGTGAAGCCCGAGGGCTCAAAGCGGCTGTTGCTCAGCTTGTCCACCAAAGCCTTGAGCGGCACGCCGTACTGCAGGCCGATGGAGACCGACAGGGCGAAACCGTCCATGAAGCCCGAAAGCGTGGAGCCTTCCTTGGCCATCTTGATGAAGATCTCGCCGGGGGTTCCATCGTCGTACATGCCCACGGTGATGTAGCCTTCGTGCCCGCCGATGGCGAACTTGTGCGTGATGGAGCGGCGCTCGCTGGGCAGGCGCCGGCGCTGCGCGTGGGCAAACAGCTCACGCTGCTGCGCCGCGGGCGATGCCTCTGCCGGTTTCTCCTCCAGAGTTTCCTTGGCGGTTTCCTTTACAACTACAGCTTCCTTTTTGGCGCCCGCCGCGGAGAGCGGCTGGCTGCCCTTGGAATTGTCGCGATAGATGGCCACGGCCTTCAGCCCCAGCTTCCACGATTCGATATAAGCCTGCATGATGTCTTCGACGGTGGATTCCTGGGGCATGTTGATCGTCTTGCTAATGGCCCCGGAGAGAAACGGCTGTACGGCGGCCATCATTTTCAAGTGCCCGCGCCAGGCGATGGAGCGGTTGCCGCTGGGCGGAGTCAGCGAGCAATCGAAAACCGGCAGATGCTCGGCCTTGAGTCCCGGTGCGCCTTCAATTGAGCCGGTGCGGTCAATGAAAGAAACGATCTGCGAGGTTTCCTCCGGCGAATAGCCCAGGCGCATCAAAGCCTGCGGCACGGTATTGTTCACGATCTTCAGGACGCCGCCGCCCACCAGCTTCTTGTGCTTCACCAGAGCCAGATCGGGCTCCACTCCGGTGGTGTCGCAATCCATCATGAAGCCGATGGTCCCGGTGGGGGCCAGTACGGTGACCTGCGAGTTCTTGTAGCCGTGCCTCTTGCCCAGCTCCAGCGCGGTGTCCCAGGATTCGCGCGCGGCGGCCAGCAAGGCCGGGGGCACGTTCTCCTGTTTGATGGGCCGCAGCGAGTCGCGGTGCATGCGCACGACGTCCAGCATGGGCTCCCAATTCACGGCGTAGCCCAGGAACGGGCCCAGCTGAGCGGCGATGCGCGCCGACTGCGCATAGGCCTCGCCGCACATGAGCGCGGTGATGGCGCCGGCCATGTCCCGTCCGCCGTCGGAATCGTAAGGCAGCGCCAAGGACATCAGCAGCGCTCCCAGATTGGCGTAACCCAAGCCCAACGGGCGGAAGTTGTGCGAATTTTCGGCGATCTTGGGCGTGGGATATCCGGCGTTGTCCACCAGGATCTCCTGCGCGGTGATGGTGACGTCCACGGCATGGCGGAAACCCTCCACGTCGAACACGCCGTTGCTCCCCAGAAACTTCATCAGGTTCAGGGAGGCCAGATTGCACGCCGTATCGTCCAGGAACATGTATTCCGAGCAGGGATTGGAGGCGTTGATGCGGCCCGTGGCCTTGCAGGTGTGCCAGCGGTTGATGGTGGTGTCGTACTGCATTCCGGGATCGCCGCAGTGCCACGCCGATTCGGCAATGCGCGTGAGCAAGCCGCGCGCGCGCAATTTCTCCGCCGGGGAGCCGTCGTTGACGTTGCGTGTCCACCAGTCGCGGTCGTCCTCCACCGCCTGCATGAAATCGTCGGAGACGCGTACCGAGTGGTTGGCGTTCTGGAAGAACACCGAGCTGTACGCCTCGCCGTCGATGGCGTTGTCGTAGCCCTGCTCGATCAGCACGTGGGCCTTGCGCTCCTCCTTTACCTTGCTATCCACGAAGTCGACGATGTCGGGATGGTCCACATTCAGGATGACCATCTTGGCCGCGCGGCGCGTTTTCCCGCCGCTCTTGATCACCCCGGCAAAGGCGTCGAAGCCCTTCATGAAGCTCACCGGCCCCGAAGCGATCCCGCCGCCGGAGAGCGTCTCGCGGCTGCCGCGCAGGGAGGAAAAATTCGTGCCCGTGCCGGAGCCCCACTTGAAGAGCATGCCCTCGGTCTTGGCCAGGTTCATGATCGATTCCATGCTGTCGTGCACGGAATTGATGAAGCAGGCCGAGCATTGCGGCTTGGCCTGCACGCCCACGTTGAACCATACCGGCGAATTGAAGCTGACCTTCTGCTGCACCAGCAGGTGCGTCAGTTCGTCGCGGAAGGCGTCGCGCGAAGCCGGCGAATCGAAGTAGCCGCCGCGCTCTCCCCAGGCCACGATGGTGTCGGCCACGCGTCCGATCAACTGCCGCACGGAGTTTTCCCGCTCCGGCGTATCGAGCTTCCCATGGAAATATTTCGAAGACACGATGTTAGTGGCCGTTTGCGACCAGCTCTTGGGAGCTTCCACGCTTTCCTGGCGGAAGATCACCTGCCCCTTGTCGTTACCGATCTGCGCCGTGCGCCGGTCCCATTCCAGGGCGTCAAAAGGCACTTCCCCCGGCCGTGTGAAATAACGGTTGAATTGCAAGCCGGCGCCGCGGCGGAACTCCGGTGTGGATGCCATTACCGGGGACGCATTGGGGTTGAGGATCATCTTTGCTTCCGACATGTCGCCTCCGAACAGGAGGGCCCCTTGGGGAACCCTTTTATTTTACCCCAAGCCAGCCGGGCAGTGGCTTGCGGCGCGATTCCTGATTCTCCGTCAGGACCCGCGTGATTCGATGAATTTCAAACCAACTCGGGACATCTGAAAAATCCGCAGCGCTCCGCGACTCGGCCGCACCAACATTTTCCGAGCCGCAAAATACAAAACAGCCCGGCGGGGCCTTTCGAAACCATCTGCCGGGAGTATCTAGCTCCTGCGATGTCTCAGTTGAGCCCGGGTAGTCTGCGTGGCATCGCGGCTTGTTCCGGGGTGGGCGAAACGCCGCGAAAAAATAACCACGTTCCCCCGAATCTGCTGCGGCACATTAGCCGTGCTCGAAAATCTTGTCAAGTGGGAAAATGACGTTCGAGCACAAAATGTTGTTGAAACTTGTTCAAAACATCTACATGTAGTGGTAGCCATTCCATTTTGCTACAACCGTTCCACTGTTCCCAGTTGAGGAAATCCTCGCGGGACTTCATTTCACAACCGTTGGCCGCATGGGATAATCAAAGAGCTGCACGCGCCCTTTGCGTTCTCCGTCGCATTTTCCGTTGCAGGCGTGCCGCTCATGCCAGCCACCGTGAATCGCACCGCGCACCGTCGCTCAAGAATCCCACATACCATTTTACTCCTGTTGGTGGCCTGCGCGGCCATCGGTTTGACGCCACCGGCCCGGTCGCAAGACGGCCCCGCGCTCACTCCACAGCAAATCCATGCCCTGGTGCTCCGCGGGATCGCCAATCAGCACAAGGACGACGCGGCCCTGGATGAATACGAGCGCACCGAGCGCGTGGTCTCGCGCGGCAGGGATGGCGCCATGCACGAAGTCACCTCCCGCGTGGTGCCTCACGGGGAAACCGGCGACCTGCACGTGGAACTGGAGCGCGACGGCGTGCCCACCGCCCCCGCCGCGCTGGCTTCGCAGTGGCGCTTCGTGGCTGCGGCTCTGGCCGGCTACAGCAACGCCAACGACCCGCGTTTTAAACAGGACCGCGAAAAGGCCGCCAAGCGGGATGCCGAACGCGACCAGATGGAAGACGCCATCGGCACTGCCTTCCGCTTCCATTGGATGGGACGCAAGCGGGACAGCGGCCACGAGTTGATTGAGCTCTCTTTCGAACCCGATCCCGCCTACAAACCCACTGTGCGTTTCACAAATCTCTATCAGCACATTCGCGGCACCGCCTGGTTCGATGAGTCCAGCGGGCAGGTCGTCAGAGTGCAGGCCGGGCTTTTCGAAGACGTCTCTTTCGTTGGCGGCATTGTGGCCAGGTTATATCGGGGAGCCCAGTGCACCATCGAGCAGGCTGAAGTTGCTCCGGGCGTGTGGTTTCCGGCCCGCTACGCGATCGACATCGACGGACGCAAGTTCGTTTTTGGCAGTGTGAGCATGCACCAGGTGGTTGACGTGAGCGGGCACCTTCGCGTGGGCCCGCCGCGGGAGGCCCTGGCCATCATCCGCCGGGATTATCCGGAGGCGACGGTCAATCGGCCTTAAGCGGAATGATCTGGAGAACCGCATGAAAAAGATGTTTCTTACCTTGCTTGCCGTGGTCGCTCCCGGTGTATGTCTGTTCCTCCATGGATGTTTCCCCATTTCCTTGGCGGCGCAAACTTCATCGCCGCCCGCCGCGAAAAAAGTCTGGACCAATGATGACCTGATCGCTCTGCGCGCAACCGCTCCGGTTTCCGCGCCCGGCCAAGCGCCGCGCCCCGCACACCAACAGCAGCGCTCGGATCAATCCGATGCGGCCGAGCGGGCCAGGAAGGCGCAGCGCTATCGCCAGCAACTACAGCCGCTTTACGCGGAGCTGCCAAAAATCGACGCGGAGCTCGCCCAGATGCATAGCTTCCAGGACGGCAGCTATCAGACCACCGGGGGCCTTCCCTTGCGCTATCTCGCCACGCCCCTAAACCCCGCCGACCGCATCAACCAGCTCGAAAAGCGCAAGAGCGAAATTCAAAAACAGATTGGGGACATCGAAGATCAGGCGCGTCACGACGGCGTGCTTCCAGGCGATCTGCGTTGAAGGCCGCGCTGCCCCCGCGCGACTCCCCGGGTGCGGTCTGTACTCGCAGCCCGCTTACTAAACGTCAGCGGCCACCAGCTTGCCCTGCTGCAGTTCCAGTTCCACGCGCATCAGCCAGTCGTAATGGAAACCCTGCGAGGCCAGCCAGGATTCCAGAGTCTCACGGTCGGCGGCCTCGAACTCCACCAACATTTTGCCCTCCACAAGATTCACCTGCACGCGGTGGGCAACCACCTTATCCGCCGATGCCAGGCGCAGGGTCAGTTGCTCGGCTCCCTGCCTGTTCAGGCACGCCAGTGTGTGCAGCGAAAGATAACGGGGCATTGCGTCTCCTCGGACGTCTGCATCAATCATCGATATCGAATTGCCAACGATAATCAGGCGCGCGACGCGATGCAACCATCTCCGTTTGCCAGGACTGCGGCAACTCCATTCCAAATCCCGCCCGTTTGCGACTTGGGCAAATCCCGCGCCGTAAATCCGGCGGCGCAGCAGCCCGCGCCTAGAATAGAGCGATGCAACGTTGCGATCGCCGCGGGCTCATTTGCAGCCGGCATAAAGTGAGTATCGGAATGCGAAGGATTTTTCTGATTTCCGTGGCCCTCCTTTGGGGCGCAACGCTGGCATCGGCGACCCCCGCCGGTGGCGTCCTGAAGGGCGTGGTGCTGAATTCCAGGAACCAGCCGGTGGCCGCGGCGCAGGTGTTTCTGCAGTCGGCCGATGGCACCGCTCCGCGCATCTTGCGCACCGACGCGCAGGGCCATTTCCGCATGCCCTACCTGCACGCGGGCCTTTACGATGTGCGCGCCGAAGCGGCCGGAAATTGGTCTCCGTGGTCCCACAACGTGGTGCTAAAAAGCGGCAAGGAAGCCGAGGTTACGCTCAAGCTCAACCGGCGATCGCCGCCCACTACGCCAAAATGATCTCCCGCGCGGCCTCGTACTAAAACCCCGGTACTGAAAAAATTGAGGCTTTTGGCCCATCGACCAAACTACCTCTGGCTGCGAGTATCGCTTCGTGGTTGGGAGCTACGCTGCGGGGACGACGGCTCCGAGTAATCGAAGTCGGTGGCGAGTTCCCAACCCGCCAATATTCGCTGCCGGTTAACCCTGGTCATTCTTCTTCCTGCCGGCAGCGGAATTTACTACCTCCTCCGCGTTTCCTCGGCATTCAAACTTTCCACTCGCCTTGACCCTGCTTCGAACCATCTGCTAGCGTAAACCCTTTCGCCCCACGCGAAAATCGCCATGGACACCATTCAAGTCACTTTGCCTGACGGGGCCACGCAACAGGTGCCGCGCGGCACCACCCCGGCGGAGATCGCCCAGAAAATTTCGCCGCGCCTGGCCAAGGAAGCCCTGGTGGCCAGCGCCGATGGGCAGTTGGTGGACCTTTCGCGGCCCCTGGAAAGCGACACCTCTCTCAAGATTCTCACTACCAAAGATTCCGACTCGCTCACCGTCTTCCGCCATTCCGCGGCCCACCTGCTGGCCGCCGCGGTGCTCGAGCTTTTTCCCGATGTAAAGCTGGGCATCGGCCCGCCGATTGACTACGGCTTTTTCTATGAGTTCCTTCGCGAGCAGCCCTTTACGCCCGGGGATCTCGAACTCATCGAAAAGAAAATGCACGAGCTGGCCGCGCACGATATTCCCAACCTGCGCAAGCTGCTCCCCAAAGCCGAGGCCGTGCAGCTTTACAAGGATTGGAACCAGGGTTTCAAGTGCGAGCTGGTGGAAGAAAAAGCCACCGAGCCCATGGTTTCCTTTTACACCACCGGCAAATTCATCGATTTCTGCCGCGGGCCGCATATCCCCAGCACCGGGCGCATCAAGGCCTTCAAACTGATGAACGTCGCCGGCGCCTACTGGAAGGGCCAGGAAGGCAATCCGCAGATGCAGCGCGTCTACGGGGCTTGCTTCTTCACGCAGGCGGAGCTGGATGAATACCTGCACCGCCTGGAAGAGGCCAAGCGCCGCGACCATCGCCGCCTGGGTCAGGAACTGGATCTGTTCAGCATTCAGGAAGAGGCCGGGCCGGGCCTGATTTTCTGGCATCCCAAGGGCGCCATGGTCCGCAAGCTGATGGAAGACTGGTCGCGCGACGAACACCTGCGCCGCGGCTATCAGTTGGTTTACACCCCGCACATCATGCGCCTGGATCTTTGGAAGACCAGCGGCCACGCCAATTTCTACCGCGAAAACATGTTTGGCGCGGTGGAAGTCGAGAAGGCCGATTACCAGCTCAAGCCCATGAACTGCCCGGGCCACATCTTGATCTACAAGTCCCGTCTGCGCAGCTATCGCGATCTGCCGGTCCGTTTTGCCGAGCTGGGCACCGTCTATCGGTACGAGCGCTCCGGCGTGCTGCACGGCCTGCTGCGCGTGCGCGGCTTCACTCAGGACGATGCGCACATCTTCTGCACCCGCGATCAGCTCGAAGCCGAGGTGCAGGGCTGCGTGGATTTCGCGCTGGCGGTCCTGCGCATCTTCGGTTTCAACCGCTTCGAGGTGGAGCTTTCCGCGCGCGATCCCGGAAATCCCGAGCACTACGCCGGAACCGTGGAGGAGTGGCAGCACGCCGAGGGCGCGCTGACCCGCACGCTGGAGCGTATGGGCATCCCCTACAAGTACATGCCCGGCGAAGCCGTCTTCTACGGCCCAAAAATTGATTTGAAGCTTCTCGACGCCATCGGGCGTCCCTGGCAGTTGAGCACCGTGCAATTCGATTTCAACCTTCCCCGGCGCTTCGACCTGGAATACGTGGGGGAAGACGGCGCCAAGCATCAGCCCGTAATGGTGCACCGCGCTCTGTGGGGATCGGTCGAGCGCTTTTTCGGCGTGCTCATCGAGCACTATGCCGGGGCCTTCCCCCTGTGGCTGGCGCCGGTGCAGGTGGCCGTCTTGCCGGTCAGCAACAAGGTATCCGACTACGCGCACCAGGTCGGCGCCGAACTTGCCGCCGCCGGCTTTCGCGTCTACCTCGACGAGCGCAACGAAAAATTGCAGGCCAAGATTCGCGACTCCGAAATGCAGAAAGTTCCCTACATGGCCGTGGTCGGCGGCAAGGAAGCCGAGGCCGGCGCCGTCTCCGTTCGCGGGCACGGCAAGGGAGACCTCGGATCGCGCCCCTTGGCTACGTTCCTCTCCGACCTTCGCGCCGAAGTGAACTCCCACGGCGGCTTGTCGTAAGCCTCTGGCAATCAATCGCGCACCCACAGTGCGCCGTTAAACATCCAAATAACGTCGTCCATATCGGCGAGCCAACCGTGCTATACTCGCTGGCCTGTATCTCGCAGAAGGGTCGCTGAGGCGTCGGTGTTTTGCCGGTAGCTGCGCAGCACCCGTTGCGGAGGTGGATTTATCGCAGAGAGAAGTTTTCGAGCCAATGATCGCACGCGTATAAACGACCGGATTCGCGCGCGGGAAATCCGCGTCGTGGATGAAGACGGCGGGCAGTTGGGCGTCATGCAGCCGTTCGAGGCCATCCGGCTGGCGCGCGAGCGCGGCTTGGATCTGGTGGAAATATCGCCCACCGCCGATCCGCCGGTCTGCAAGATCACCGACTACGGCCGCTTTCTCTATCAGTTGAACAAGAAGGCCCATGAGCAGCGCAAGCACCAAAAAGGGACGCAGCTCAAGGAAGTAAAATTTCGCCCAGCGACGGCCGAGCACGATTACCAGGTGCGCAAAAACCAGATCATCCGGTTTTTGGGCGAGGGACACAAAGTCAAGGCCATGATCTTCCACCGCGGCCGGGAGATGGCCCACCAGGAAGTAGGACGCGCCAAGATGGAGCGTCTGCTGAAGGAAATTTCCGAACACGCCCTGGTGGAACTCGGACCGCGCATGGAGGCCAACATACTGATGGCCTTGCTGGCGCCGAAAAAAGCCGTGCCTGCGACGAAATCGGCGGCCCCGGGCGCGGCGGCCCAAGCCTGAAGCGGCAATTAGAAAAGGAAACCACTCGTGGCCAAGAACAGAGGCAAAGTAAAAAGGAAATTGAAGACGCACCGCGGCGCCGCCAAGCGTTTCAAGATCACCGCCGGCGGCAAGGTGCTGCGCATGCATTCCGGCAAGCGGCACCTGATGGGCACCAAGCCCCCCAAGCGCATGCGCCATCTGAAAAAAATGACCTTGGTGAGTCCTCCCGACGTGGAACACGTCAAGAGGATGTTGCCGTACGGCTAGCTGTCGTCGTTCGGCTGGACGCTAAGTCTTAAGTTTTTGTCGTGCCAGGCAGCGCGTTATCCCGCCACGGCGGGCCTGCCGGCCGACGGGTCCCTGCACCATCGGGGCTATTCCGCGGACGAGCGCTGGAAACAGCAGCCCGGCCGCGAGTTCTCAACACGCCGTGGAGACGTTTGACGGATTTGTGCGCCGCCGGGATTGCGCCCGCATTTGCGCAGCCCGATGGCCTCGCCCGCCAGCGCTCTCCCCGCAGGAGATGATCGCATGGCTAGAGTAAAACGAGGCACCAAGCGCCGCGCCCGGCGCAAGAAGTACGCCCGGCGCACCAAGGGTTTTTTCCTTACCAAGAGCAAGCTGTACCAATCCATGCAGGAAGCCGCCAACCGCGCCGATCGCTATGCGTTCCGCGACCGGCGGGCCCGCAAGCGCCAGTTCCGCACGCTGTGGATCCAGCGCGTCGGCGCGGCCGCGCGATTGAACGGCCTTTCCTACAGCCAGTTGATGCACGGGCTCAAAACCGGCGGCGTCGAAATCGATCGCAAAGTACTCGCCGACATGGCCGTGAAAGACGCCGCGGGCTTCGCGCAGATCGCCGCGCAGGCCAAGCAGGCGCTTGCCCCCAAGGCGTAGCCGCCTAATTTGCGCGGGCTGCCAGTGCAGCCCTCAACCGAGGCTTACGCTATGACCATCCCGATCGAATCGGCGGGCCAGACGCTCTCCCCGCTGGGCGCGAGCACACCGGAAGCAGTTGCCGAACGCTTTGCGGCCTTGCGCGCCGATTTTGACGCCGCCGCCGCGAACATCGCCGACGAAGCCGCCTGGAAAGCCCTGCGCGACGCATGGGCCGGGCGCAAGTCCGGCGTGCTCACGCGGGTTACCGAACAGTGGCTCAAGACCGCCTCGCCCGCGCTGAAGCCCGTCGTGGGCCAGGAGTTGAATCGCCTCCGCGCGCACATCGAAGCCAGCATCGAAGCGCGCCGCGCGGCCATCGAAGCCGGCGCCGATGTCTTAGCCGCCACGCGCGACCGCGTGGACCTCTCCCTGCCCGGCGTGATTCGCCCGGTCGGCTCCCGCAACGTAATTCGCCAAACCTTCGAGGAGATCGAGCGCATCTTCCTTTCGCTGGGCTTTGCGGTAGTCGAGGGCCCGGAGATCGAAACTCCTTATTACAACTTCGAGGCCCTCAATATCCCCGAGCATCATCCCGCGCGCGACACCATGGACACTTTCTACATCGAGACGCCGCCCGGCGCGGACCCTCTGCTGCTGCGCACGCACACCTCGCCGATGCAGGTGCGCACCATGGAAAAGCAGGCGCCTCCGGTGCGCATCATCGTGCCGGGCAAGGTCTACCGCCGCGACAATCCCGACGCCACGCACTCCTACATGTTCCACCAAGTGGAGGGTCTCGCCGTCGATACCGACATCACCTTCTGCGAATTCAAGGGCACTGTCGAGCATTTCGTGCGCGAGTTCCTCGGCCCGGCGATCAAGACGCGCCTGCGCCCCAGCTATTTCCCCTTCACCGAGCCTTCCGTGGAAGTGGACGCCAGTTGCTTCGCTTGCGGCGGCAGCGGCTGCCGTCTGTGCAAGTCTTCTGGATGGATTGAGCTGTTCGGCGCGGGGATGGTGGACCCGGCCGTGTATGGCTTTGTGAACTACGACGCCAAGCGCCTCTCCGGTTACGCCTTCGGCCTCGGCGTGGATCGCCTTTCGCAGCTCAAGTACGGAATCGACGACGTGCAGCTCTTCTTTCAGAACGATGTGCGCTTTCTGCGCCAGTTCGCCTGACGCCTTATGAAAATTCTTTACGACTGGCTCAAGGAGTTCGTGGATTTCGGCCTCGCGCCCGAAGAGCTGCGCTCGCGCCTCTCCCTCGCGGGTATTGCCGTGGAGGGCCTGGAGCAAACCGCCGCGGGCCCGCTGCTCGATGTCGACCTGACTATCAACCGCCCGGACTGCCTCAGCCATTACGGCATGGCCCGCGAAGTGGCAGCCCTGGTGCGCGGAAATCTCCGCCCCGCCGAATCCTTGCTGCAGGGCAAGCTCCCCCAATCCGCCACATCCGCCGCAGATACCGTCCAAGTGGAAATCCAGTGCCCCGAGCTGTGTGGCCGTTACACCGCGCGCGTGCTGCGCGGCGTCACGGTCGGCCCCTCACCCGACTGGCTGCGCCGCCGCCTGGAGGCGCTGGGGCAAGCCTCCATCAGCAACATCGTGGACGCCACCAACTATGTCATGCTCGAACTGGGCCAGCCCATGCACGCTTTTGATCTGGATCGCCTGGCGGAGCATCGCATCGTCGTGCGCCGCGCAAACAAAGGCGAAAAGCTGCGCACGCTGGACGGCGTCGAGCGCGCGCTCTCACCGGAGATTTGCGTGATCGCCGATGCCGCGCAAAGCGTGGCCATCGGCGGCGTGATGGGCGGCGCCACCAGCGAAATCGGCCCCGCAAGCCGCAATATTCTCCTGGAGTCCGCCTGGTTCGATCCGATCGCCGTTCGCCGCGCCTCCAAGGACCTGGGCCTGCGCACCGAGGCTTCCATGCGCTTCGAGCGCGGCGCCGATCCGGAAATGGCCGAGCTCGCCTCGCGCCGCTGCGCCGCCATGATCCGCGAGCTTGCCGGCGGTGAAATTCTGGCCGGCGTGATTGACGTATATCCCGGCCGCCGCCAGTTGCCGCCGCTCGAGCTGCGGCGCGCGGAGTTGCTGCGCGTGATGGGCGCCGATGTGCCCGACAGCGAAGTGCAAGCCATTCTCGGCGCGCTTGGATTCCAGCCGCGCCGCGTGGATCAGACAAAAGGAAATCCCGATTCCCCGCTCGCTGTATGGCAATGCCGCCAGCCGTCCTGGCGCCAGGACGTCACCCGCGAAATCGACCTCATCGAGGAGATTGCCCGCCACTATGGCCTCGACAAATTTCCGCCGCGACTGCACGGATCCAAGCAGCCCGCGGCGCGCTTGCCGCATGCCCTTGCCGAGGACCGCCTGCGCGAACGCCTCATCGGCCTGGGCTATCGCGAAATCACCACAATTCCGCTTGTAAACGAAGATGAGGATGCCCTGTTCCGCCTCGACGGCGTCGCGCCCGTGCGCGTGAAGAACCCGCTCGCGGAAGACGCCGGCCTGATGCGTTCGAACGGCTTCGTCAGCATGGCTCACGCCCTGGCATGGAACCTCAATCGCGGCCAGCGCAACGTGCGCCTCTTTGAGATTGGCCGCGTCTACGAATGGGACGGCGCCAGACCGCGCGAGCTGCGCGTCCTCTCGCTGGGCGCCACGGGACACGCTCGCGAAAAGGGCCCCTTCGAATCCGAACGCGCCTATGAATTTGCCGACATCAAGGGCGATCTGGACCAGCTCGGCGAACTCGCCGGCGGTTTTCGCTGGCGGGCGTCAAGCGTGCCGTGGCAAAGCGCCGCGCAGTCCGGGCAGATCGCGCTGGCAACTCCAGGAAAAGGAGATGGCCCGACGATCGGAATCGCCGGAAAGCTCGCGACGCGTGTCGCCGACCGCTTCAAGCTCCGCCAGGATGTTTTCCTGGGCGGCTTCGGCCTCGATCCCTTCTTTGCCGCGGTTCGCGACGCGCGCGCCGCGCGGCATTACCAGCCGATTTCGCGTTTTCCCGGCGTTGAACGCGATTTCTCCCTGCTCCTCGCCGAGGGCACGGCCTTTTCCAGCGTGCGCGAGGCCATCGCCGGCCTGGGCATCGCGGAAATCGCCTCCATTGAAGCCGTGGATCTGTTCCGCGGCAAAAACGTGCCGGCCGGAAAATTCTCCTTGCTGGTGCGCGTCACCTTTCAGAGCCACCACACCACGCTGACCGAAACGCAGGTCAACGCATTCTGGGCGCGCATCGTCGCGCGCCTCGAGGAGAAGCTGGGTGCGGCGCTGCGCACCGCCTGAATGCATCCACCAGACAGGAAAGGCGATTCCAAGTTAAGATTAGGGCGACATTCATAGAGAGGACTCCGTCATCGTGACTTCTGCCATCTGCGTCAAGCGCGTGTTCAATTTCAATGCCGGGCCCGGCCCCCTCCCGCTCCCTGTGCTGGAGCGCGCTCGCGAAGAGCTGCTCGACTGGCACGGCTGCGGCATGTCGGTGATGGAGATGAGCCATCGCTCGCCGGAATTTGAGAGCATTATGGCCGCCGCCGAAGCCGGCCTTCGCAAGCACCTCGCGATTCCCGACGACTATGCGGTGCTTTTTCTGCAGGGCGGCGGGAGCATGCAGTTTTCCATGGCCCCGATGAATTTATGCCTGCCGGGAAAGCCGGTGGACTTGATCCATACCGGCGCCTGGACGGGCAAGGCCCTCGGCGAACTCAAGAAGGGTTTTCTGCACCGCCTCGCCGGCTCCACGGAAGCGGTGAAGTTCACGCGCGTGCCCAACCCTGCGGAGATTTCGCTCGCGCCGGATGCGTCTTACGTTTATCTGTGTACCAACAACACCATCGAGGGCACGCAGTGGACCACGCTTCCAGAAACCGGCGCGGTCCCGCTGGTGGCCGACATGTCTTCGGACATCGCCTCGCGAAGGACGGATGTAAAGAAATTCGGCCTGATCTTTGCCGGCGCGCAGAAAAATCTGGGCCCCGCCGGCGTGACCGTGGTGATCGTGCGGCGCGATCTGGCCGAGCGCGCCGACAAAAATCTGCCGACCCTGCTGCAATACCGCACGCACATCAAGGAAAAATCCCTCTACCAGACCCCGCCCACGTTCGCGGTGTACATCGTCGGGTTAGTGATGGAATGGATCGAATCGGAGGGCGGCATCGCGGCCATCGAGAAGCGCAACGACCGCAAGGCCCAACTGCTCTACGATGCCATCGACGCCAGCGGTGGATTTTATGATTGCCCCGTCGAGGCCGCCTCGCGCTCCAGGATGAATGTTGTCTTTCGCGTCGGCCAACCGGGCGGCGACGAAGCCGTCGAAAAGAGATTCGCTCAACAGGCCGCGGCGGCGGGCATCGCCGGCACCCCAGGGCATCGCTCGGTGGGCGGAATGCGCGTCTCGCTCTATAATGCCGTGACCGTCGAAGCGGTGACCGCGCTGGTTGACTTTATGCGTGAGTTTCAGCGCAAGCAGGGCTGACCACGCGGTTGCCCCACATCGCCGCGGCCAAATGCCGGCCGTTGGCCAGGGAGCGCGCACATGAAAGTTCAAATCTACGATCAGACCTACAGCGTCGCGGGCGACCTGGACCCCGCCTACGTCGAGGAGTTGTCCCAGCACGTGGACGCCAGGATGCGCCAGATTGCCCGCGCCACCGGCACCGTGGACTCCGTCAAGGTCGCCGTGCTGGCCGCCCTGGCGATCACCGACGAACTCTACGCCTTGCGCGAGAGCCGCGACGATGCCCGCAGGTCCCTCCGCAACGAAGCCCAGCGCTGCCTCAAACTGGTCGAGCGCGCCCTGCAGCAAACTTCCTAGACCCGCCTCCTTCCGGCGAACCCGCGCCCCGCGCAACCCCCGCCCCAAATTCAGTTGGACGCTTGTCCCCCCGCGACTAAAATGGATGCGGAGTTGGCCTGCAGCGTGCGTGTTGGTGCGAAGATCTTTTGAACCAATGCTGGATCTCTGCGGTGCCCGAGTCAGACGGCCTGTGCGCATGGCCCTTCACCGGGCTTGCTCGGTGGCGGGAAAGCCTAATGGACGTCGCAGGGCGCCCACTTAACACAGAGGTTCAGGATCTAGTTCCACACGGCGAAGGTGGACCGCTCCATATTTTATTTCTCTGCCCGGAGCCTCGTTGCGGATTCTGTTCATTGGAGACATTGTCGGTTCGCCCGGCCGCAGGATCGTGGCCGACCGCCTGGCCGACATCGCCGCCGCCGAGCAGCTCGATCTGATCGTCGCCAACGGGGAAAATTCCGCCTCCGGCTTCGGCATTACCCCGCGCATCGCCGAGGAATTGCTGGCCACCGGCATCGCCGTGCTCTCCGGCGGCAATCACATCTGGGACCGCAAGGAGATTCTGGATTTCATCCCCCACGAGCCGCGCGTCCTGCGGCCGGCGAATTTTCCCGAAGGCGCTCCGGGAAGCGGGCTCTATTGCGGCGCCGCGCGCAACGGCACGCCTTACGCCGTGCTGTGCCTGCAGGGCCGCGTCCTGATGATCCCCATCGACGATCCCTTCCGCGTGGCCGACCGCGAGCTGGCCAAAATCCCCGCGGGCACCAAGCTCATCCTGGTGGACATGCACGCCGAGGCCACCAGCGAAAAGCGCGCCATGGGCTGGTACCTCGATGGCCGCGTTTCCGCCGTGGTCGGCACGCACACCCACGTGCCCACCGCCGACGAGCAGGTCCAGCCCAGGGGAACCGCCTACATCACCGACGTGGGCATGACCGGGCCGCACGATTCGATTATCGGAATGGAGAAGGCCCCCATCATCAAGCGCTTTCTCGACGCCATGCCCGCGCGCTTTGAAGTGGCCACCAGCGACATCCAGATGAACGCCGTGTTACTGGTAGTCGATCCCGCCACGGGCCGCGCGCGCTCCATCGAGCGCCGCCGTTACCATCTCGACCGCTGAGAGTGAAGCGGCGGTTCGCTCCCGTAAATTTTCTTCCTCACGTATTTTCTTTCGGCGTTCGCTTCAAAATATTCCCCCTGTGGAAATCCTGTGCATGAGCTGTGCGCCTGTCGCCCTCCCTTCGCAGATTTTTTGCTTGCCCCTTTCTCCCGCTTCGAGGAGAATTCGGAATGCGTCGAGCGGGGCAGACGGAGTTGCTGGCCCCGGAATGTGTGGCGTCGAAATTGAAAGAACAGGTTGGGGCGCCAGTCCCCCAAGTTTAAACAATCAAAGCAGAATGATGGAGCACTCGCCGTGCTTACGGCTATTTTCCACAGCTTTTCCACATCTGTGGAAATGGACATCGCGGACCTTTATTGCCTCTGAGCGTGGCAAACCATGGCAACCATGACTTCCTGGGAAAGAATACTGCAGCACATGGAACGGCGGGTTAACCCGCATAGCTTTGCCACTTGGTTTCAGCCCACTCGCCAGGAGGGAGCCGAAAACGGCAAGCTTCTTGTGCGCGTTCCTTCCCGGCCCTTCCGCAAGCGCCTTACGGAGACCTATGGCGAGCTGCTTCACGCCGTGCTGGTCGAAGTCGGCACGCCGGACATGCAGCTCGAATTTATCTGCAACGAACCGGAGCCGGCCGCTCCGGCCGTGGCCGCCAACGGCGTCAAGCAGGCGCGCCTCGATTTCGATTCCGTGGAGCACCAGCTCAACCCGCGTTACACCTTTGACTCCTTCGTGGTGGGCAACTCCAACCAGTTTGCGCACGCCGCGGCTCTGGCCGTGGCCGAGGCCCCCTCGAAGGCTTACAACCCGCTGTATCTGTATGGCGGCGTGGGCATGGGCAAGACCCATTTGATGCAGGCCATCGGTCACATGGTCAAGGCCCACAACCCCGCGTTGCGGCTCACCTTCGTCAGCGCCGAAAAGTTCACCAACGAAGTCATCAACTCCCTGCGCTTCGATCGCATGATCAGTTTTCGCGATCGCTTCCGCTCCGTGGACGTGCTGATGGTGGACGACATCGAGTTCATCGCCGGCAAGGAACGCACGCAGGAGGAGTTTTTTCACACCTTCAACGCCTTGCATGATCTGCAAAAGCAGATCGTGCTCTCCTCCGACTGCCCGCCCAAGGAAATCGCCGCGATCGAAGAGCGCCTGCGCTCGCGTTTCGAATGGGGTCTGATCGCCGATATCCAGCCGCCCGACCTGGAAACCAAGATCGCCATCCTGCAGAAAAAAGCCGATTCCGAGCATTTCCAGCTCCCCGACGAGGTCGCTGAGTTCATCGCCCGCTCCATCAAGTCCAACGTGCGCGAACTGGAGGGCGCCCTGACCCGCCTGCTGGCCTACACCTCCCTCACCGGCGCGCAGGTCAACCTCCCCAACGCGCAGACGGCCCTGCGCAACATCATCGCCACGCAGGAAAAAAAGGTCACCATCGAGTTGATCCAGAAACGCGTTGTCGAGCAGTTCGGCTTGCGCGATCAGGATCTCAAGGTGCGTTCCAATTCCAAGGCCATCGCCTTCCCGCGGCAGATCGCCATGTACCTGGTCAAGCAGCTCACCTCCGCATCCCTGCCGGAAATCGGCCGCCAGTTCGGCGGCAAGCACCACACCACGGTTCTGCATTCCGTCAACAAGATCGAGTTGCTGCGCCGCACCGATAAAGACCTGAACCGCACCATCAGCAGGCTGCTCGATACGCTCGTTTAGCCGCCACGCTTCTCCATAAAACCTCGCGCCGCAATCCGCGCCGATTTCTCTACGCCAAGTCCTGTGCGGACTCCTGATTCGGTCGCCGTGTGCGCGTCTTTCTCGCGCGTAAAACCCTGTGCGATCCCTGTGCGCCTTTCGTGCGCGCTGTGCACGTTCCGCCTCCATTTCTCTCCGCGCCGGACGATTTCCCTGCATTTCCACTTTTGCCCTCCGCGTTTTGCGCAACACATCGCCATCAAACAAAACTCTTTCCACAGATATCCTCGTTTCCACAGCCACGGCTGCTACTACGGTCTTTATACCTTCTTTAAAACAGGGTACAGTAGCCGTTTTGAGGTTGGTGCGAACAAGCCTGTGTTCGCGGAGGAAATCCTGCGATGGAATTTAGCGTCAAGAACTACGACCTTCTGGAGGAACTGAATCTAACGCAGGGTGTCGTCGAGCGAAAAACCACCATTCCCATCCTTTCTCATCTCTTGTGCGAAGCCAAAGGCAATAGCATCACTCTTTCGGCCACCGATCTGGAACTCAGTGTGCGCACTTCCTGCGAGGCCAAGGTCAAAAAAGAAGGGGCCGGCACCATCCCGGCAAAAAAACTTCTGGAACTTGTGCGCCTGTTGCCGGAAGGCGAAATCAAATTCAAACTGCTGGAAAATCATTGGGTGCAGATCACCTCCGACCGGCGGACCTACAAGATGGTCGGCATGGCCAAGGATAATTTTCCCGCCATCCCATCTTTTCCTCACCCGCTGGTAAAAATCCCAGCCAAAATACTCTCCTCACTGATCTCCAAGACGGCCTTTGCCATCTCCATGGAGGAGTCGCGCTACACGCTCAATGGAGCGTTGATGATTCTGAAGCCCGATACCATCGCTATGGTGGCCACCGATGGTCACCGCCTGGCGGTTGCGGAGACGCAGCACTCCTTTGCCGGGCTTTCCGCCGAAGCGCGCACCCTGGTGCCCAAAAAAGCCCTGAGCGAAATTCAGCGCCTGGCCGGCGAGGCCGATGAGAAGGATGAGATCGAATTCGCCCGCGACGACAGCCATCTCTTTTTCCAATTGAAAGAGCGCCTGCTGATTTCCCGCATCCTCACCGGGCAATTTCCCAACTACGAGGCCGTGCTTCCTCGCGATAACAACAAGTCCATCGTGCTCGAGCGCGGCGAATTCAGCGACGCCGTTCGCCGCGTCTCGCAACTTGCCGATCAGCGCTCCCACGCCGTGAAGTTCTCCGTCAGCGGAGAAGGTGTGGAACTCTCCGCCTCCAGTCCGGAGTACGGCGACGCCCGCGAAAACATCGAAAAAGAATACAAGGGTGACGCCATCTCCATCGGCTTCAACGGCCAGTACCTGCTGGACTTCCTGGCCGCCGCCCCCGACGGACCCATCAGTGTGGAGCTCAAGGACGAGCAATCCGCCGGGCAATTGCGCCCCTTGGCCGACGAGCAGTACACCTACCGCTATGTCATCATGCCCATGCGCATCTGATCTAGATTTATTACAAGGTACACTTCACGGATGTGAAATTACTTTCTTTATAATTATAGGCATGACGATTGATGCTCGGCGCTTTTCGCACGACACCCTCACCCCGACACATTACAACTAATTGAAAACACTAGTCTTATATAAGATAAAATCCCCCCGCAGGACTTGAGAAAAAGCCTCTAATGGCGTAAAATTAGGCTGTTCTCAGTAGTACCGGAACGGCAGTCCGCCTGGCCCGTGCGCTCCACAAACTTGTTCGCACTCGGATAAGTGGGAGCTGGGATCGGCCCGGTGAAATAAGTCTTCGCCACGTCCGCCTTCGGCAATTCGGAGTCCGGACGGGATGGAGCAGGAACCCTTCGAGTCCAGCCCGCGCGATGGACTGAGACCACAGGGTAAGGCGAGTTAGCACCGTTCTGCGGACAGCCTTCCCCTCCAGAAATCAGGAGACGCACACAAAATGACCGAGAAAGAAACGGCCGCCGGGAAGGCTCCGGGCCACCGCTACGACGCGACATCGATCAAGGTCCTCGGCGGTCTCGAAGCCGTGCGCAAGCGCCCCGCGATGTACATCGGCTCCACGGGAGAACAAGGCCTGCACCATCTGGTTTGGGAAGTCGCGGACAACTCCGTGGACGAAGCCATGGCCGGTTACTGCGACGAGATCAATGTGGTCGTGCATGAGGACAATAGCGTCACCGTCACCGACAACGGCCGCGGCATTCCCGTGGACATGCACGCCACGGAAAAAAAGCCCGCCGCCGAAGTGGTGATGACCGTGCTGCACGCCGGCGGAAAATTCGATAGCGACACGTACAAAGTTTCCGGCGGCCTGCATGGCGTGGGCGTTTCCGTGGTCAATGCCCTTTCCGATTGGCTGGAGCTGGAAATTTACCGTGATGGCGAGGTCTGGGAGCAGTCCTACGCCTGCGGCATTCCCAAATCGAAGCTCAAGGTTACCGGCAAGACGCGCAAGACGGGAACCAAGATCACCTTCCACCCCGACGAGAGCATTTTCGGCAAGAACACCTACAGCTACGATCTGCTGGCGGTGCGTCTGCGCGAGCTGGCCTTCCTGAACAAGGGTCTGAAAATCACGCTGCAGGATGAGCGCGGCGACAAATCCGCGGAATTTCGTTTCACCGGAGGAATTGTCGAGTTCGTGAAGCATTTGAACCGTGGCAAGGAAGTGCTCCACGATTCGCCGATCCTCATTGAAGGCAAGCGCGACAACGTCGAGGTGGAAATCGCCCTGCAGTACAACGACAGTTATGCCGAAAACGTCTTCGCCTTTGCCAACACCATCAACACCGTCGACGGCGGCACGCACCTTTCCGGCTTTCGTTCCGCGCTGACCCGTTCGATCAACAGCTTTGCCAGCTCCGCCGGCATGCTCAAGGAGCAGAAGGACGAGGTCACCATTACCGGCGACGACGTGCGCGAAGGCTTGGTGGCC
>Ga0302324_100007451_pt1 | contig 23262 bp, 24 predicted proteins | sample Palsa_T0_1_FD_201949 | JGI IMG/M metagenome (GOLD analysis project Ga0302324, IMG submission 201949) | Peat permafrost microbial communities from Stordalen Mire near Abisko, Sweden - Palsa_T0_1 | ecosystem: Environmental > Terrestrial > Soil > Palsa > Peat permafrost | place: Sweden: Abisko... | reverse complement strand
CTCTTCGCAGAAGAAATCAGATACTGGCACTCATGGTTGCGAACCACTTTCTCACCCCTGAGACGGCCCGGCGTTGCCAGCAAGCTCCCATACGTTTGGCCGTACCCGCCGTGGCTTCGGCCGAAATGTCTGGCGCGGTGGGAAATGTTCTCGAGGAACTCAAAAGCACGGGCCTTGAACTCGGCTCCAATGGTGCCGTTAGCCAACTCCTGGAGGGCCGCATACACGTTTTTTCGACAATCGATGAGCGCGTCCAGCGCATCGCAAATAAATCGCTGGAGACGGGCCTAAAAGATTATGAGAAACGTCATCCTCACAGCGCGGGACTGATTCAAGGGTCGGTGGTGATTCTGCGAAACAGCGACTCCGCAATTCTCGGCGAGATCGGTGGGCGAGATGTTTATCAGAGCCGTCTCACCACTTACGCCGACTATAACCGGGTAACCCGATCCCTACGTCAGCCAGGCTCGGCGATGAAACCCATCCTCTACCTGGCGGCTTTTCGTCAAGGCGCTGTCGGTCTCGACACCCTTGTGCCCGACGCACCCATCTCGGTATCCATGTCGCAAGACCGTCCGGTGAAATGGATCGCCAATTACGATGGCCAATTCAAAGGCATGATTCCGGCGCGGCAAGCGCTCGCGGAATCTAGAAACGCGGTAGCCGTCTGGATGGTTCAGCAAATAGGAATTGATTCGCTCTTGCAAACGGCGCGAGACGTGGGCATTCGAACGACGTTGCATCCCTATGACACCACGGCTCTCGGCGCGTCCGAGGTCACGCTACTGGAACTCGCAAATGCGTATCGGTTCATGGCCAGCGGCATCCATGCGCAGCCGTACGTGATTCAGAAAGTCGTGGACTCCGCTGGAGAAACGGCTTACAACTACAGCCCACTTTGCTGTTCAACGAAGGAGAGCGATGAGGGATTGTCCCTAATTCAAGAAGGGCTGCGGGGCGTCGTGCGCATCCCCTCCGGCACCGCGCACGCACTCGATTCTCGCGACTTCCCCATACCAGTGATGGGAAAGACAGGGACGACGAACGATTACCGCGATGCCCTCTTTGTAGGGTCCACCTACGGCCCCGATGGAATCACTGTTGCGGTGCGTATCGGATTCGATGACAACCGCTCGCTGGGCGCACAGGAAACCGGCGCCAAAGCGGCGCTTCCCGTCTTTCGAGAAATCATGCTCAAGACCTACCAAGGACATCTGGCCGGCGCCGTACCATCCTTTCCCGCGGATATGGAAGAGAATATTAACGCATATCTGAAAGGCGAACTCGCGGGAAAACAAGCGTCCCGCTTATTCATTTCGCAGGGCCAAACGAAAGCTGCCGTAAATCAAACCGGCGATTGCTCCACCGTGAACACGCTGCTGGGGGCAAGTCCGTGTGAACTGCAAAGTATTCCTCGACAGCTCATTTACAAGGAAAGAGACGATCGTGGCCGAATGGTCTTCGTAAACGAGTGAAACACGCCCCTCGCCAATCCTCAAAATCGAAAGACCATCATCGTGGTTGCCGGTGCATATTGTTACGCATCGAACTTCTGGATTTGGCCTTGAGGCGAAGAATATCCATTTTTGAATTCTCGGACGAACACCATGGGGCACCTAAACTCGACAGAGGACAACCTGAGTCTCATTGATTCGAACAGTGACGGTCGTGGCGTAGACTTGTCACTGAACTACTGAGCTTCCCCATGCTCGGTTCACGCATAGCCAAATCTTGAAGATCAAGGATGGTCTCTGAGAAATCGGATCGAGCACAATCGAAAGGAGAAAATTTGGTGGCTGACAAAGAGAACAATTGGCGGTTGCCGAGTTTCTGGCACGAGGATCGACATCTGAGCTTCTTCCTAGCATTTCTTGTGCTTATGACTATTTTCGTCCCGATGGTCGGAGAGTCGCGCCCAGGGCGAATTGGAATAGACCTCACTTTCGCTCTCGTGCTCCTCTCCGGCGCAATCGCAACCGTCCACAAGCAAATGCTGATGTATCTCATCTTCGTGTTGACCGTTCTGGAATTCACGGCAGACCTGATCGCTGAATTCCACTCTTCGTTCGGCCCCAGTGGTTGGGACTCGGCGCTCAAGGTGTTTTGCATGGCCATACTCGTGGTCATGACGCTGAAGCAGACATTTCTTCTTCCCGGTCCGGTTTCCGTGCACCGGGTCATGGGTGGCGTCGCGGCCTACCTGCTGATCGGCCTAACCTGGGCGTTCGGTTACAAACTGCTTCTGGAAATAATTCCCAACGCAATCCATTTCCAAACGCCCCTCGCTGCGGGAGTTGCCACAGGGGAACCGGGCCGCTTGATCTATTTCAGCTTTGAAACCCTCACCACCGTGTCTTATGGCGACGCATATCCGGTCCATCGCATTGCGCGATCGCTGACCACGGCGGAAGCTCTCATCGGACAACTCTACCCCGCGATTCTGATCGCAACATTGGTCGGGATGGCGTTGCAGGCGCGGTTTAGCGCAGCCCTCGAAGAAACCGATTTCAAGAAATCAGGCTGAGCGCAGGCGAGCTTCGTCGCCGCGTCACTCGGGTATTCCCTTATTAGATTCGAAGGAACGCGGCGCAACTTAAGCCTGAGGGTTTTCAGACGACTCCACAGCAGCCGCTGACTGAGGTCTTTCCTCATTTCCACGTCCGCCGTGAGCCATTCTCTGATGCTCGCATAGCTTGGCATCCAACTCATACGAAGCGTTGCACAAACCGCAGGTGCTCGAACCGATCACTGGTTCTCGCATGAGTACATCCTTTCTGAATCTTCGGTTCTCGCCTGATATATCCTCTGCCACAGACGTTCAATGAGGAATTGGGCCTATAGATCGCGTTTAGTCGCTCTTGGAATCGGGCATTTCGCCTACAATCGCTAACCACATATTGTCTTCAGGAAGATCGCGAGCGTTACCGCTGAAGCCTGAATCGAACTCGCGCAACTGGTCGCAGGGGACGGGCGCAAAAGCAACTTGGGTCGAGACCGAGATTGCGCACATAACTTCGTTCCACTTTGCGAGGCGATCCAACCCAATAGAACTTCCACTGTCTACAGGCTTCATGAAAGAGCCTCCGGGGCCAGGTTTGCGCTGTTCTTGGTGAAACGCAAACGATCCAAGGGCTATGCTACATGCATCGGGATTCCTTGTCTGTTCCCGAGTGAACAAATAAATTACCTTGCACACTTCGTGGTTTTCTTCCGTCGAGGTCGGGTCCTCGTGCGCCAAACTCATAGGCGAAAAGATCATTCTTAAACTGTTCATAACAGGACAGACTTTCATCCAGCCGAACGTCATTATGGCGACGCACCAACATTGAGAAATGGAGGTTCTATGCGAATGAATTTGAAGCAATGTGTATGGATTGGGGTGATGGCTCTGGGTTTCGGTATCGCTGGAGGAACGGCAAGGGTCGCGGCGTCTCCTGCCCAGGAACAGCACGAACAGGATTATTCGAAGAACAAGAACTACCAACAAGGTATGCGCGACGGCAAGGATGATTTCGCGCACAACCGAGACCACTTCAGGAAGCGGAACTTCAAGGTAGCCGATGACCAAAAAGCATATGAGGCCGGTTATCAGAGCAGCCATCACAAATAGACGCCGCCCTCATTCATAGGCGTGCAATAAACAGGGAGGTGGCTCCATATTAAGCCGCCCAGGGAAAAAATTGGCCTTTTGTCTAACGGCGCCTGACGACCCGGTTCGCACACCGAAATTGGATCGGTCTTCTTACAAACACCCGACGCTGGACGGTTCCCAAGGAATTGAAGCAGTCAGACCTCGTGGGACAGGAGCGCAGGCGCTTCGAAAGCATGGGGTTGGAAAACGGCGGAGACAGATTCCGAGGGGAAGACTTCGCGGGACCTGACTTGGGAACCGAATCAGGCGCGTGCAGGGGTAGCGGTGAGCTCTTTACGGACGAGTGGCGCGACGCGAGTTCCCAGGATTTCGATGGGTCCCGACATCTTCCCCGTGCGGAAGCGCCGAGACACCCATTTGAAACGTGATGCCAGATATGTCTCCGAGGGCTTCGTTCACGTCCAGTATTTTCTCAGCCAGAGTTCCGGCATCGCAGATCAACAGTGCCCCGTGGGTCCGCGCACGGCGTCTAATTGTGCCCGGGTTGTTGGGGGCCGGCCGCGTTCCTTGCCAATCTTGGTAAACCTGTGTGCATATCCAGGATAAAAGTCATCCGCCGCTTCCTTGGTGGCGTTCCTCACGAAGACGATCGAGTGAAGACCCACGATGAGTTTCTCAGGAGAGTACCCGGCGTGGCGAGGGCTCCTGTCCACATCTTTGATAATCACCGTCGCACCTGCCATGGCGCTTCGCCTAGGTGACATTTCGTGATTTAGAGCAAAGGCCTAAACAGCGTGTGCACAGCCAGCCGCGGCTTGCTGCAGGAGCCTGAGCGTATCACCCCATTGATATCCACACCTAGGAACTCCGTACCAGCAACGAAGCCAGTTCCTCTACTCGTGACGGCCTCTTCATCGGGAATCAATGCCCTGACCCATCCGGTTTTGATATCTGCGATCCGAATTCCCCGCTCCCTTCAGGGTTCGAATGCGCGTCTGACATCCCCTCTGCCACATAAATGTTGCCCTTGTTGTCTAGGGCAACTGCGCTCGGCTTGCCGAACTGGAGGCATTGGGTTTTGAAATTTCCATCTTTGTCGATGACCTGAACTCGATCGTTGCCCCGGTCAGCGAGCTGTGTGCCCGGGATTACCGTATTCGCATCCGCCAACCCAAATGCAACATGCAGCAGAAGATTGTCCGCTCGCTCTCCAACGGCATCGAGTTTGTGGCCTACGTCGATGCCATTGGCCACCTGGACGGCACGCAGCGTTTGCTTGAATGGAAAACCACGAGTGCTCGTTATCCCGACCAACCCGAGGGACTGACCTCTCTGGATCTCCAACTGGTCTGCTACTCCTGGATTACGGGAATCTCTGATGTTGCCATTGTGGCGTTTGTGAGGAAGCGCGTCCCGGAGATTCAATACCTCTTGGCTTCGATCACGGAAGAGCAGCGTCAAGAATTCGGCCAGCTGGTCGAAACGACCGCCCGTCAAACAGAAACGGCACAGTTCCCTTCTCACCCAGGAACTGGAAATGATCTGTGCGGATTTTCTGGCGGGAGCGAGTACGGAAATCGGAAACGTAGAAGCTCTCTTACCTTCATTGACTCGGATTTTCCTCGGTCTTCCAAAGCCGCAGATAAGGCAGCTCCTTGACAAGGTCCAGGTGACGCTTTGACGGGGATCGTCAGAAAACGACCCCGATTGAGATTAGATCCTGAAGCCTACCGCCTTCTCTGCAGGGGAGTCCTGGAGCGTGATGGGTGGCGTTGCCAACGATGTGGACGAATGGAGGATCTTCAAGTCCATCACATTCAGCCGCGGGGCCGCTTGGGCGAAGATGCTGCCGAGAATCTGATCGTCCTCTCCGCGTCGTGCCATCAAAAAGTTCATCGACAAGGGCACTCTGTGTAAAGCTCTTCTGTAAGATTTGGACACCTCATCCATATAGAACCGGACCATTTAAGAAATGTCAATATGCACAAGCAATTAATATGAAGATATCGGCCAGGAGGGTGTGGGCTCGGGTTTTAGGTGGGGGAGAAAACGCGGGGCTGGTTAGGGTCCAAAAGGAAATCGGAACCCGAATAAACATATTTAAGCATGAACGAGTGAGGTGCTGACCCGTTTGCGATCTTCCCACCTCAAGGCCGATTCGCGCCCAGAGTCTCCGACCCGCGCTATTGGCCCTAAGGAATCGGTTTGAGCTCCACATCGCCGATCCAAGCCACACCACTGATTTTATTGTCGAATTTCAGTGACGGTTGGCGGATCACTTGTATCAGGAGAAGCTTGGTCTTCGGCGTAACTACAATTTCGCGGCTCACTTCCAACCAAGGGTTGTGGCCGGTGAACTGGCCAAAGACCTCATCTAGACGGGCGGGCACTTCAGCGTCGGAAAGTCGAAATCGAATTCCCTGATCCGTGGTCAAACCCTCGGTCCGGATGGACGCGTGGAACCGATATGCGCCCGGCGACACGAAAGCTAACTGTGAAGCAGCTGCAAAGCCGAGATTACGAGTGCCGGCGAAGCTGATGCGAAGCGAACATTTCCCCGGCAAAGTGTTCGTGCAGTCCCGTTCGATCTCTACGCTCTCGGTATGCGGGATATTCCAATCGAACGGTGATGGGACGGAATCCGATTCAAAATCCCCGTTGAAGAGGTATGTGGATTTGCCGTAGCCGTCTGTGCGAGAGCCCATGTGCTCGGCCCAAGAAGAGGCAGCCAAGTGGGGATGGCCTTGCCGGAGCAGGAAATCGGCATACTCTCCTGCCAACGTGTCATCGGCATATCCATGACTGACGACCCAGTCCCACGTCAATTGCGCATCACCGAGGCGTCCGGCCTGGATCAGAAATCGCAGCCAGGATTTTGCCGTGCGACTCCCCACGGGAAGGCCGAATCGCAAGACTTCCTCGGGCCGACCGACGACGCGGATGTACTTGTCGAAAATGACTTCATCGTAGTCGGGAATTAGCGCGAGGATCCTTGCCATAATTGCAAGAGCCTCTTGATTCTCTCCGACCTCGAGATGGAAATCGGCCACGCGCAGGAGAAAGACAGCCGTGCGTGGCGCGAGGACTAAAACTTGACCGAAGCAGTAGCGAGCCTCTTGCATCTGTCCGGCTTCGAGAAACGCATCCCCCAGGTCGACCCATCGATAGGGATCCTGCGGGTCTCGCTGGAGAACTGTCCGGAATGTGCCGATGGCCTGTTGGATGTCCTCTTCTTTTCCTCCACTCATTCGGTCTCTCGCGCGCGATACCAAGGGCGCGTCGTTGCAAAGAAGAGACAGGCAAAAAACACGAATAGCCTGTTCATTGTCTTGCAATAGGGTCTCTGAGGTAATCCCAGCAGAACAGTATGCAGTGAGAATTAACCCAAAGGTAAATATAAGACTGCTCAAATTGGCACACTCATCTGTCAATCTGCCATTTCGGAACAGCAGTTATCAGAAATACTAATGAGGTAGATGCTATGGGAGGCTATCGTTGTTACCTTTTCCGCAATCGCAAGGAGGCGGAGGGCATTTCTTGCTTGGTGGTGGGGGAGGAGGCGGCGGAGGGGGTGGCCGTTTTTTGAATGACGCGGACGCGCCACTGCCTCCAGCCGAACTGGTCTCTCCCCAGGCTGCACTACCGGACACTAATACTACCGCGACGATCACAACGAGCATACTGAGCTTACGCATGGTAGCCCCCTCTATGCAATTCTTAAACGCAAAGTATTCCTAACCGCATTGCATGTCAACACACAAATCAACAAAGGCAAATTGGCGCGGGACGGCCGCGCCACGCTGTATCCCCTCGGCGAGGCGAAGATTTGTAAGTAAGGAGCTCAGAGGGAATTGAATTTGCATTTCAGCTCTGGGTGCGTGCGCCGTTGAAAAAGGAAGAGCGGGGCGCGCTCCTAGTTTAAAATCCGGTCATTTTGGCCGTCCGATCGATACTTCGATTTGACGCGTGAGATGAAAGACGCCAACAGGCGTCGCTTGCGGCTGATCGACGGCGCCAAACTGCGTGGTATTAGGCCTACCTCGCATTGGTTCGGATCCGACGGCTACCGCCACGCCCGCAATCCACGCCAGCAGCATCGCATTCGCGGGAATGTATAGGTTGAAATCCGCCAAACTATGTACTGCGATCGCGGTCAGAGCACCTATACAAGCCACTCCAAAATGGCGCGCCTGTGGATCCGCGGATTTCATTGCGCCAAGTAAAGCCGCGCTCACGACTGAAAACGCCAACGCAGCTCCAATCACGAAACCGATTAGCCCTAGCTCCGCGAACAACTGGAGGTAGTCGTTGTGCGCGAAATCAACCGTTAGTAGCATCCCGGATATCTTGAACCTCGAGAATGCAGTCTCGTAGCCGCCAAGCCCGCAGCCGAAGACCGAATACGCTCTGATCAACGGAATTGCCTCGGCCCAAAGAACCGTGCGCCCTCCGCTCGTCGGTCCATCGACTGAAACGAATTCTCCGAATCGCTGGATCAACCGATTCGGCGGAAGCAACACAAAGCCGGCCAGCACCAAAGCAGCGACCACGCCGACCCCGACGGACCGGCGGCTTCGGGATCTTTTCACCCAGTTCAATTGGGTGGTCAGGAGCGCCAATGCGCCCATTACAAATAGAGAAGAAAGTGCCGCGATGAACCCCATCCGCGAGAGAGAAATAATAATCCCTGCGAACACTAATACTGCCAGCGCCCACACGCCCGAAGCTGCAAGCGCACGTGGCGCCGACGCGTGCCAGCCGGATCGTCCGCGGCGCAATATGACTAATGGACACATCACAGCGAAGGGCAGCGCCATTTCCAGGAAACCCGCGTAGTGGTTGTGGTTGGCGTACGTGCCCCACCGAATTTGCTCTCTGGTTCCCCCAAAATACTGCCAAAGCCCCAGGCCCGCTTCGAGGGCAGCAATGCCGATAACTGGCCAGATGACCAGCCAACGCCTATCCCGAAGACGCAAAGTCAACTCGCGAATGAGCAGAAAGGTGACCAGGTACCCACAGACGAGTAAGAAGTACTGGAAGGTGCCAGCGGGAAAGACGCTCAACGGAGCGAAGCTCGTCTTCGCTCCCACCGGCCCCAGCGCATCCATCGCCTCCGCCCGCATTGGAGAGAGCACACGCAGCATTGCCAATGGCAATGGGACTACCTGCAACAGTACATACGCTGGCAGGAGTACCGCGGCCCACCACAGCACAGAGCCGAGAAGCGGCGACCGACCTTTCCACGAGCCACCGAGACTCATCAACATCGCCAGCAGGCCCAGAACTAGAAGATACTGATACCGGCCGTTTCGCACTACCCCGCCCCACTCGAACGTCATGTAAGAAAGCACCCCAGCAAGGACGAGCAACACAAAAATTGCGAGCCGATCAACGCGTTCTTGAGCTATCACCGACATCCCGCTGCTGTGAACTTCCCCACTCTTTTCTCCCAACACGTGCTGTCTTCTTTAATAGTGGAACCAAGCGGAAAAACCGCAATTCTGAAATGAATGGGCCTTTGGAACTGAAATGATTACTCCCGACCTACAGTTCCCGCCGTCAGCGAAGTTATTGGCGCTAAACTATTACCCAGACCGTTAGCTGGTTGCATTGTCTTTACGGAAATCGTGATGGCAGGCCGAATCGGCTCGGTCCGTAACAGCTCGGAGGTTTTCGCGCGGAGGATTCTGCCGATGGCATCGGTAAAACGGCTCACAATCGGCGGGGCCTCGGCGTCAAACTCGCGGGAGAGATTTAGGTAATCATTTTCGGATAACCGGATCCGGACCGTCCATGTGTCCGCAGTGTGATGACCGTTTGTGGTATGGGTGTAAAGACGGTCTCCGAACTTGAATCGGATTTCATTAAAGCCGAACTCGCTGTAAGTATGTTGGAGGATTTCCCAGCACCGTTCCGGTGAAGCGGCGGCGGCCAGGTCTTCATGAAACGTGTTGAGCTGAAGTTCAGCGTTCAAGTGCCGACGGAAGTTTCCAGCTAGGACCAAGCGCCGGGCCATTTCGAACTCCGTGTATCCGAGATGATGGACGCCCATCCAGACTCCGGCGCAGAAGAGGATGATGATCGGCCCTTCAAAACTCTCATGCGCAAAGCTCTGGAGCAGAGAGAGAGCAGCGCAGAGTCCACAGCTTATATAAACAAGGACGACGACCCGGCGGGGCGTAAGGCCGCGGGCCAGCAGTTTGTGGTGGATATGGCCACAGTCTGCGCCGAAAATGGGCTGGCGCCGGAGGAAACGGCGGACGATGGCCAGTCCGGTATCCAAGAGTGGAATCGAGAGCGCGATCAGGGGCGCGGTCATACCCAGGAGGGTGGCGGATTTCTGGCTCCATAGAACGCCGAAGCAGCCCAGAAGGAAGCCGATGAAAAGGCTGCCCGAGTCGCCCAGAAAAATGGAAGCCGGATTAAAGTTGAATCGCAAAATCCCCAGGAGAGCTCCAGCGAGGGGAACCGTGGCGATGACCAGTCCTAAGTTGTGGTCCAGCAGAGCGACTATCAATGTTGTTGCGGTGGCGAAGAGACCTACGCCGGCGGCCAGGCCGTCCACTCCATCAATCAGATTGAAGGCGTTCGTGCAGCCAACCAGCCAAAGAACCGTGATCGGAATGACAAACCATGGGGGGAGAGAATGTCCGGCAATGCCGTTAATCTGGACGCCAGCCGAGACGGCCACAGCGGAAGCGACGAATTGACCTGCGAATTTTTGCCAGGCCTTGAGCCCAAGTAGGTCATCCAGGAGGCCCGTGAAGAATACGATTGTGGCAGCGGAGAGGAGAGTCCCGACGAAGTCGAAGTGGCCCCGGGGTATACCGCCGAATCGAAGGGGTGAGACCAAAAGGAGAGCCATGGAAACCAAGTAGGCGACAAAGATGGAAATGCCGCCAACGCGAGGGATGGGCCTCGCGTGGAGTTTGCGGATACGGTCAGGATAATCCACTAAGCCCAAACGGATTGCGAGGTCTCGACACACCGGCGTAAGGATGAACGATATGCAGAAGGCGATGATTCCTATGAAGCGCAAGAAGGACATCGGAGATTATTTCCTCGGGGAGACTTTGCTTCGAATGATAGGAAGCTTCTGCTCAGAACAGAACGACTGGATTATTCCTGGTTGCAAGAGCCTTTGGATGCCATCAAAAGAATGCGCCTTTTGGCATATCCGCCTATTGAAGATGACCCCCCAGTCCGATTTCAGCATTGGTGATTTCTCAGGCGCACCGACAAAACAACGAGTCACTTACTGGAGTTCTCATTCCGAGTTGTAGTAATCCCGAATGAGAATTAGACAGCCTCTCTTACGGTCACTGCCCGTTTTCCAGCCATACTGCCATGAAGGGTTGCGAGCATGTCTCTGGCTTGCCGCTCGCGGCTGTAGCGCCGAGCCGCTTCGCTACTTCGTTCTGAGAATTGGTTAAGAATTTGCCGGTTTTCTTTCAGAAAGAGAACAGCGGACGCAAGCTCTTTCGGATCTTCGGCAGGAACACATAAGCCGATTTCCTCGCGTCGGACGATATGGGTAGCTTCACCCTCTGGCGCTACGAGGAGAATGGGCAAGCCCATGCCCATGGCCTCGAAAATCTTGGAAGGAATAACCGTACTAAATAGTGGCGCATTCTTTAAATGGACCAGAGCAATGTTGCATAAGCTCCAGGCGTTAGGCATTAGTTCCTTTGGCTGCGCGGGGACGAAAGTCACGTTCTTCAATTTCAACCGTTCGGATTCTGCTATTAGGTCGGCGCGATCAGCCCCGCTGCCCACGAACATGAACCTCACGCACCTATCCGGCACACGGCCAGCGGCCCGAAGCACGTTTTGAAGACCGTGCGCCATCCCTAGTGTGCCGATATAACCCACCACCAGATCGTCTTCGCCGATACCCCACTGGCAAGCTAGGGCGTGGTCGCGAGGGCGCGGAGCGTAACGCTGGAGGTCAACGCCGTTGATAATGACGTCGATCTTGCCCGGAGGAATGCCGCGGTTCGTAAGATTGTCCTTGAACGCGGACGTAAGAGTGACAACGCGGGTGGCACGCCGATATAGGAACATTTCAATTTTTTCCAGAAAGTGGAACATTGGGCTTTGCCTCATCTGCCCAACAGCAACAATGGAATCCGGCCAAAGATCCGAGATTTCCAGAACGAACGGAAGATGCCGCAGCATGGAAAGCGCGCATGCCCCGACTGCAGCAAAAAATTGCGGCGATGTAGCGACAATGAGATCTGGACGGGGCTCGAAGAGACCTGCGAACATGGAAGTGAGCATAAAGGAAAGAAAGTCTAAGATTCTTAAGGCTCTCCCAGTGTTGGGAGCAATGAAGGTCTTTACACGGATGATCCGTATACCATTCAGTTGACTAACTTGCCGCCAACGATTTTCATAACCTGCGTGCACTTTGCCCTCTGGAAAATTAGGGCAGCAAGTGATTACCGTCACGTTGTGGCCCCAACGGACCCAATAACAAGCGCGCTCGAACACTCGAGAAGCCTGTGCGTTTCGCTCGGGCGGAAAGTTATCAGCTAGAAATAAAATGTTCATTGAGACCCACCTCGGCGATCTGTACCTCTGCATCCCGATTCGATTTTTTGGGCGGGATATTTTTTCTATAGGTTCACTCAGGAGTGCCAGCTACGCGAGAAGGACGTCGACAATATGCATGGCAGCATTCACGTTCAAGTTCGGTCTCGGGATTATGAGGTCCAGGAGGAAGCTCCCGGACATTTTCTCGTCGTAATGCTGTCCGGCGTGTAAGGGCACAGCTTAGTTTTGCCTATGCTTCCTAAACACCACCACGATCGGGGCAACCTTCATGGAGTTCGGACGCGCACCCATCTCGAGGATGTATCTCTTAATTACTGCAGTGCCAAAAAAGAACGGAAAGTCATCGGCAAAGCCCCGTGATAATGCACAAGGGCCCGATTGTTTGGAATGGAAGTATTAAATTCCGGGTACCACGTACTCCGCTCGAGGAATAATGGAACCAGGCTCTCATCGGGCCGTATCTCTGCCTTTGCGTCAGGATGGATGTGAAAGCAAATGTCGACGTCATGTATCCCGTGACCCTGCAGGGTGTCGGAGATCAGCAGGCCCCCGTCGGCAAATTCCACCCTCCGACGATGGATAACGGATTTTTCCAACCGCTGGTAACCGTCGTGAGCAGCCTCAGCAAAAGTAGCATGGTCAGTCTCGACGTCGAAAGGCCGTGCCCGCCGGGCGACACGGAACGCAGCCCAAACTTCCGACTGATCGGTGCCATCGACCACAACTGTGTTGTGCGCTGCGGTTCCCCGCTGCTTGGCGCGCTGCGGCCCCGGTTCGTATGTGGAAGTCCCAGAGTTTACAAAGACACGCCTACCGCGGTGCGAGACCTCAAGCGAGAGCGTATCCGCGTGGGCGTGACCTGGCTGGTAATCCGGACCAATTGGCGCTGCATCAAAGAGCACTACCGTATTATTGTTCTCAAGCCGGATGTACCCGCTCTCTCCCAACCCTGTTGCGTGCTCTTGAATCCCAAGCCGTCGGGCATACTGGCGTAGCGTTTCTGGTTCTGGAGCAACTCTGAACGCTGCATCGTTAAAGAATGAGATACGGCCGTCTGAATGGCACATCTTCCGAAGCCATCCAAGCATCCTCCCGGCGGCCTGCTTAAAGGTGGGCACTTTGCCCCTCAATGAGACCTGCGGATATGCTAGTGCAATGTTTATCAGATCCAGCAGATCTTCGAGGATCAGCGAATGGTACATGGGGCTCCGCTCGAAATGGCCGCCATCGTTCAGAACCTGCTCGTCTAGCTGGTCAGTTAGAATTTCCAGCCCAGTGCGGAGCCAGCGCTCCGGTTCGCGCCCTGAGAAGAACAATCCCGCAAACACGAGAGCCTTGGCATTGGCGAATAGATGATTTGCGAGCAGATGATATTCGAGGGAGTTCGACAAGAATTCCGCTTGTGTCGCAAGGCTGCTCAAGCATTCCTGATTAAGGATCCCTACCGCCAGTTCCCACTTGATCCAATTCACAATGCGCCTCGATAGCGCGTATGGCTCCCATCCATTTCCTAGGCCGGGCGGGTTGTTTTGGACCCAATGCTCCATCAGGTCCAGGTCGGGAGAATCGAAGTAGTGCAGGTTGTAGAGCCAAAGTTTTGGAATGCCCTCGTCATTCCAACTTTGGAGTTCCCGTTCTTCGTTGAGAAAATGGAACCGAAACGGCCCACTGCGAGATGGGTTGCCGGAAATAGGCGGGCACCATTTCCCAAGACGAAGGCTCCGGTCCGGGACGTAACGAACACGAGTCGAAAGTTTTTTTCGATAGACGCGATGATAGATTTGGACGGCCTTCAGGTGTCTGACGGTATGGAACAAAGTCAGGATTTCCTTGTTAGAGTGCATTCGCGGCCCGTAGGGTGTACCGTGCGACTTCGATGAGTTCGGCAAGCGGAATTGGCGCGGAGCCGCCTCCCCGCACCGCTTTGAGAAATGCCGCAGCACAGGCATACGCGCCTTTGTCTTGCCGCCACAGGTTCATGCCGTGGAACCCAGGCCACCCAAATCCTCGAAGTTTGCGGAAATTGTCGAGTTGCAGGACTCGGCCTTCGCAGAAGATTTCCAAACGTTCTTTAGGGTACGACCGGTTTCCGTTTGAGAGGTAATGAACGGTTCCGATCGAGCTATCCGCGAAAGAGATACTTATGCTCATGGTCTCTTTGCTTATGACTGTATGACTCAGCTCAACAATCGGTGCACCGGCCAGAAATCGCAGGAGATCCAAGAAATGGCATGCTTCGCTTACGACGCGCCCGCCGCCTTGTTCTGAATCGAGGATCCAATGGTTCGCCGGCACCGCTCCAGCATTCACAGTGTAGACGAATGCCTTTGGCCTCTTCACATTGGCGAGTAGCTCTTTGATGTATACGATGTGGGGGGAAAACCGCCGGTTGAAACCGACCATAAGAAGCGGCTTTTTCTCCTGGGTGGCGAAAAGAGATTCGATCTCATCGATTTCCTCCGACCGTATGGCCAGAGGTTTTTCAACGAACACGTGTTTCCCAGCCTTGAGGGCACGACAAACTAGCGAGGCATGACTGTCGTGGCGAGTGGCGATGACGACGGTGTCAGTCCGGGAGTCTTCGATTAGCGCATCGACATCAGTGCTTGCCTCGGAGAACCCGGATTTTCTCCCCGCACACTTGGCGCTAAGGCCTCCGCTGGACGCAATGATCTGCAATCCCGCTCCGGCCTTCTGGAAAGCAGGGATCAAGGTCTTCGACGCGTAACTGCCAGCCCCAATGAAAGCGATGTTGCCCTTCGATCTAGGTCGAGTCCATTGGGGGTCCAACCGAATTATCGGGCTGGTCAGTTCCGCGTCCGTCTTTTCGGCTGAAAACTCAAGCAGCACGCCAAGGTGGAATTCGCCGCTCTGAATCATGTCATAGGCTTCGGTCGATCGTCCGAAAGGGAAACGATTGGTCACCAGTGGCGCGACGTCCAGGCGCCCATCCGCTATCAAGTCCAATACTGCTTCGAAGTTCCGCTGGGCGGTCCAGCGGACGTACCCAATGGGGTAGTCCTGGCCTGCATCCTCGTAGATGGGATCGTAACGGCCTGGGCCGTAGGAGCAGGAGACCTGGAACCTAAGTTCCTTCTTGTAGAAGTCGTCGCGCGAGAGTTCGAGGCCGGCCATGCCGACGAGCACGATGCGACCTTGCTTCCGACACATCAGCGCGGCCTGGTGCACCGGCTCGCCGCTCTTCGTCGAGGCGGTGATGACTACGCCGTCCATCCCGCGTCCGCGCGAAAAATGCTCAGCGGCAGATACCGGGTCGTCGCCACGCGCCACGTTCACAGTTTCCGCTCCGAAGCGCCGGGCCAGATCCAACTTGCGCGAATCCAAATCGATGGCCAGCACGCGGCAGCCATTCGCCCGCAGCAGCTGCACGGCGATCAGGCCAATCGTCCCCAGCCCCGTTACCGCAAAGCACTCCCCGAGCGTCGGCTGCGCGAGACGAATTCCCTGCAACGCGATAGCTCCCACGACGGTGAACGCCGCGGCCTCATCGCTCACGCCCTCCGGAATCCGCGCGCATAAATTCCGCGGAACGGAAACGACCTCCGCGTGCGGTCCATTCGAGACGACGCGATCGCCAACAGCAAAGCTTGACGTGCCCGCTTCCAGCACAACGCCTGCGTTGCAGTAACCCAGAGTGACCGGTTCGTCGAGTTTGGCCTTCACCGATTCGAGCGTCGCGGCCAATCCGTCCGTTCGCACCTTCTCCAACACCATTCGCAACTTGTCCGGCTGCTGCCGCGCCTTCTCGATCCAATTCGCTTTTCCGAATTCGAGCAACATCCGCTCGGTGCCGGACGAGATAAGCGTCGCCCTAGTCCGTATCAATACCTCACCTCGCCGAGGCGCCGGGCATGGCACGTCCGGGACTTCGACAGCGCCTGTTCTTAAGCTCTGTAGAACTTGTTTCATACGGCCGTCAACTTGAAAGTGATTTGGAGGGCAAGGGAAAAGCCAAGACTTAAGATTTCGGAGCGGACGATATTATCATGCGAATATCTGATCCTTCAGCGTCGCGAAAGACTCGATTGTGATTGGCTGGCGCGTCTCCAAGGCTTCTTTCGTCTTAAGGAACAGCCAACCGGTATTCCAGATATACGATATCTCCTTGGCGCGGTCGTATTTCTGATTCGCTTGCACATTTCTAAAAGCCGACAGAATGTTTTGTTCGTGCCCGTGGTCGCGGTGCCAATTGAAATAGCTCCTTTTGGTTGGACCCACATCCACCACGAGGGTTCGAAAGTCGCTCATTGATATGAGGCAGTTGCCCTTGTGCGCGCTAAAGTGCTCGCGGACGCCTTCGAACGTGTGCCCCTTCTCAGAAAATGAAATCACCGCTGTGGAATCATCTCCAAACGTAAATGTCACAATGATATCCGTGTCAGTCCGATTGACGCTGGTCGGGTTTATTCGAATGGGGTAGCGGCGTTCCTCGGGGACAAGGTCAAGAAGGAAATCCGTCCAGTGGCAGAGATTGCCTAGGACCCGTCCACCCTCTTCCGGTTTAAGGTACCAGTGGCCCGGCTCGATCTCGTGCCCCACTACGGACCAGTTGTACATACCTGGGCCTTGCTCCCTGTTCAAATAAGTTCGAATTAGCCCCCCGAAGCGGCTGCGCGGCCTGTTGAAGCCGAGAAACACTTTTCCATCTGAGCCGGCCATGGCCTCGACTAAGCGTTCCAGTTGGTCACGACTGACCACATGAGGTTTCTCGATATAGACATCCTTGCCGCTTCTAAGCGCCTCGATCGCGTACGCCGCGTGTGTTGAATGGTTGGAGGCGATGTAAACGATTCGTATGGAAGTGTCGTCAAAAATGTCCTGGGCATCCGTCGTGGCGATCGGTACTTTGTAGTAGCCGCTCAAGGAATTGGCGCGGCCGACGTTTCTGTCCATGCACGCACGGGTTACTGGCCCGTATCGCTTGGTCAGATAATAGGCAATGTTGGAGAAACAATAGTTGCCGCATCCTATTAGAGCAACAATTTGCTTGTCCTTCGGCGAGCCAGCGTAAGGCAAATACTTTGTGGACTGCCTGCGCCTCTGCGATACGACCTTGACATACGTACGACTGACTCCATACATGCCCGCGTAGCGCAGGACCTTCTTCAGCTTGAATGTGATCGACTGTTTCGGATAATCCATTGCTATTTCTCCAAGCAGTTCTATTTTCTTCAGGTGAATATTTCGATGCCGTGCGCCGGGGCACCCGTCAGCAGCCACCGATACACCTGCGATAGCTGCCTGGAGATCACTTCCCACGTATAGCGCTGGAGAATTAGTTGTCGGCAACGCGTACGCATGGCTTCTCGCTCAGCGGAGGACATTTCACAAGCAGCATCTAGCGCATCCGCTACCGCAGCGATGGCGGGGTCAACGACCCATCCACAACCCGCCTCACTGGCTTCCGGGAAATAGCAACAGTTCGATAGGAGCAGCGGAACACCTACTCCCGCCGCCTCCAGGACCGCCATGCTGAGCCCCTCTCCCCTCGACGGCAGGACGAAAAGTTCGGCGGCGGCGAGGGCGCTCCATTTCAGTTTGCCCTGAAGCATGCCTGTAAAGGTCACTTGCTTAGTAATGCCAAGCTGTTCAACGAGCGCTGTGGTCTCTGCAAATGTGTTGTCAATATTCGGGCCCGCGATCACGAGATGATGATCGGGCCGCGGACGCTCCGCCCAAGCTCGACACAAGATATCAATCCCCTTCTTGTAATGGAGACGACCCATAAAGAGGACTAGCCGCTCGTTCCGTAGGTTCGGGAAAGCTTCCAGAAACGCGTCACTCGAGATATCCGGCGGGATGGAAACGCCATTCGGCACCAAAGCAACAGGAACCTTCAATCGCAGGCGCCGGTAGTCATCTACTTCCACGCGCGTCAAAGCCCGTAAACAGACAGCACCACTGAGGCTCCGGCGCTCGACCAGCCACGTATATACTCTCTTCTTCCACCATTTGTGCGATAACGCCCATCGTTCTAAATATCCGTGGGCTGAAACCATGTAGGGACGACCGGCGTGCATCGCCATGCGCGCCCCCAGAGCGCAGTGCGGCTCCCACAGCCCGTGGATGTGAAGGAGGTCGGTCTGCCGGATGGCGCGACCCAGATCCACGCGCCGCCATAGTGCCGAACACCATGAGGCATCAAACACCTGCACATGGGAATCTATGTGGTCGAAACGGCGAAGGGCGGCGGCCAAGTCCGGCAATGAAGAACTCATACCACCTCCAATCGCAGGCTTCAGGGTCGGAGCCAGTTCAACTGTGCGTATCATCAGCGTAAAGAGTCCTCGGTTCCCGGCAAGCAACCACACCAGCAATCGTCTGTATCACTCGGCGGGCACAGTAGTCGGGGGAGTAGTTCTTGGCGATCTTCTCTCCTGCTTACGACGTTCCCCAAAGCCGTCGATCCCTCGGTTGCCGCTTAGAGCAGTCTTTGATAGAGAGCTAGCGTTTCTTGCGCGGTGCGAGTCCAAGAAAATTGTTTCGCTCTTTCAAGGCCACCCGCGCGGAGGGATTGGACCATTCCGGTGTCGCACATAACGCGTTCCATTGCGTCTGCAATCTGTTCGATGTCTGTCGGGTCGATACAGAGAGCGGCCCCTCCCGCCACCTCAGACATGGCGCACCGGTTCCCGCAAATGACTGGCGCGCCGCACGCCATGGCTTCAACAACAGGCAGTCCAAACCCCTCTCCGATCGAGGGAAAAACAAGCGCGCGGCTACCGGAGAACAGCTCGGCAAGGTCGGTGTCGCTTGCCCCCTGCAGAATCTTTACGTCCTTGGACAGGTCAAGCTTGGAAATGTCCCGGTAGAATTCCTGACTGCCGATACCAGGCCTTCCGCAGAACACCAGCAAAGCATGGTTCCTTGGGTGGCGCGAGCGATAGAGGCGATAAGCCCGGAGTAAGGAACGCAGGTTTTTTCTCCGATTGAAGACCCCGACGAACAGAAAATACTCATGCGGGACACCGTATTTGACGCAGGTCTTTCGAATCCGTTGAGAATCCTCGATTCGGCGAAATTTACTGCTCACGCCGCCATATACGACCGTGACTTTGTCCGGGTGGACATTGAGCAGCTCCACGATTTTCTGTTTTGAAAAGTTGGAGACCGTGATAATCGCATCAGCGTCGCGCACCTGTCTCCCGCTCTTGCGAAAGAGCAGTCTGCTGTGCCAGGCGTAGGAGCGAGGGACCGTCAGGGTGCAAACATCATGCAAGGTTGCGATTCTCCGCTCGCTCGGGACAGGAAGCAGGACATCCATCAGATCGTGATATACACGATGGGTCCCCAGGAATCTGCTGAGCGTGCGAGGTCCACCGTATAAAAACCAGGACAATAGCAACTGCTTGCGTGAGTAAGGCAGAGGCTGCAGACGAAAATTCGGAGGGAACATCCATGAGTCGCCGTTGGGAGGCCACGTGGACTGGTTGGAGTGGAAAAGAGTGTAGGAGTGACCCGCATCGAGCTCAGCAAGATGGTAGAGAAGCTCCCGCGAATACCTCCCGACCCCAGTCGGGTTACTGAGCGCCATTTCAACGTTGATAGCGATATCCATCGGACGTCATCTCCTTCGTCTTTCGACTGCCTCGTCAAGCCTTTGGCCCTAGCTCGGGAGATTGGTCGTGGGTTTGAAGAAGGATCAGGTCACCGGTTTGAAGAGGTTCGTTACGGAACTGCGGACCCCCCGCATAGTGTCGGCGGCGGAGTTTTGGGTTTTCAAGGGAGGTCCAGGGCCTTTGGGGACCATAAATTAGCCACGCTACGACGCTCAGAATAGCGATCGCTCTTATGATGTTAGACCAGAAGCCGAAAGCGTCGACCTCCATGTCCGTTGCTCTGAAGAAGATGGAGGCGTATATGAAGAGGCGGCGCTTATCCAGCGCCCCGGCCACGCTGTTCGTCAGCCACTGCGCTGCAATCCCTAGCAGCAGCATACCAACAATGATCCCCGACAGGCCCCCGCGGACGTACAGGTCTCCGGGGTAAGTAACTGCCGTCGAGGTGCCTGCGGTCTCCACGGAAGTGCCGTAGCCAAGCAGCACGCTGAATCTTCTTCCTTCAAACAATGTGGGCTTTGAGGGCCAAATAAATCTGGGAATAAACGGGTAAAAAGGCAGCATCCACATGCGTTCTCTTCCTGTCAGTTGGGTCGCCCTTGCCCCCAAGGAAATGACTAGGCCCATGGATTGAAGGTTGTCCACCCGGTGCACGGTATTGAGCCATCCGCTTTTCAACTCCGCTAAGGGCCCTGAAGCCCCGTTGCCCGTTGTCGTCAAGGCTTGCGCCCCCACCTCCACCGCGGCCGCCAAGCTCGTCACTTGTTTGCCCTGTCCCACGATCACTGCGCGGTACGCATTCGAGAGCGGATAAAATGTGATTAGCCCCACTACAGTTGCAATAATCCACCCCTTGCGAAACCTTCGTTGGAGCACGCTGGAAATCAGGGCTACGATGAGGAAGTTCTGGAAGAGAAAGGCTTTCATTCCAGAGATGAGGCCCCAGAAGCACTCCGAGGCGAAGACTACCGCGAAAAAAAGTTTCCATTTGCGATCAGCTGGCCGAGCATAGCTTTCGATACAAGCGATAACGAGGGCGTAAGTACCGAAGCCGGCAGCAGCGTTTAGCACCTCTATATACGGTAGGCTGGAAAAGAGCACATTTTCTGACGCCAGGTAGTAATAAAGGTGGTGTGTAAGCATGTAAAGCTTGGCCCCGCAGGCAACGGCGTAAAGGGCGGCTGCGGCCTCAAAGACAGGCATGGTTGAGCGAGCCACCGGCGGTGGGCCGGTGCCCGCCTGCCCAGCCTGCTCCCCACGCCCTTTCGTCAGTTTTACGCTGCAGCCGGTCCAAAAGGCCGCCATCCCGGTCGCGACGCAAAGGAACGCCTCGATGAGAGGACCGGCGCTACCGCCGAACCTATAATCTAATTGGCTTGGTTCTACGAGACATTCCAAGGGCGCCAAGCCGAATTCGATGAACATAAGAATCGTCAGGAACACTGGAATATCGAAGAATGTCAGGCGATTTTCTTGGATGCGCGAAAAGATAAAGACCGCCGAAGCTGCACCGTAAAGGCTCGCCATGAGAATGTATTTCTCGCTTTCCCCTATTGGCTCACCTGAGACAAGAGACCAACCCCAAAGCGCGGCCACCGATAGGCTTGCGAGCACCAGCAAATGCAAAAGCAAGATCTGAGCTGAGGGAACGGGCCTCGGGACGCGATAAGGAAGGAATCGGTTTGGCATTGGCTTACTTCGCTTGCAGTGTTACTAATAAAAGGGCCCCCGGGTTGGCCTAATATAAACGACTCAGAAGCGTGCAGCCGCCTTCAGGTGACGAAACGTGCCGACGTCAAATGCCCAGAAGTGACGCTTGGGCATTTGGAGTTGGATCATGCAGAATGCAATCAGGGTGGTAAGGTTCACGAACTGAGCAGTCAACACGGCTGCAGCAAGACCGTCAATCCCGTAGTGTGCGCAGCCGGGAATCCCCAGCCCGATCAGCGCAGCCAAACCCATGAAGTTTGAGAAGATTCCCGGCCGCGTATGGGACGCGGCGCGCAGCCCTTGGTCCAAGACCTGGGCCATGCCGCAGGACACCATGGCTCCGATCAGGCAGAACGTTGCGACGGTTGCCCCGAGGAACCTCGCGCCGAAGAGGCTGCGGATCGCCCAGGGCGTTAGGATGGCGGCAGCCGTTCCGACAGCGACCACCACCAACTGAGCCAAGCGGAAGTGGCGTGCTAGGGTTTCCAGAGCCTGCCCGTGCTCCGTCTCACTCGCCACGGCGGCAAACCCCACTTGAACGAACGGCGCGACGGCGCCGATCTGGCCGACAGCAATCGCCTGCGCCACGGCGTAGAGCCCGATGGCAGCTGTCGGTAAGACACGCACGGCCAGAAGCATGTCCACCCGCAACAACAGGTAGCCCGCAATCGCAGGCAGATAGAACGCGAAACCGCGCCGGAGCAGTCGTTTTGCCGTTGTCCGATCGGGCGCCACCCGGACGAGCACGCGCCAGTCCGTCGTTACGCGCATCGCGAGCGTAAGTAGCGCTCCGGCAAGGATCCCCAAGGCGAAGGACTGCGGCGAGATGGCACCCATATACCAGATTCCCAGAATGGCCAATACGTAGACGGCTCCAGGCAACGTCTGGAAGAAGCTAAAGCGGCCGAATCGTCCGCGGCCCTGGTCAATTCCGGTGAGCGAAACGGTCAAAAGCACTGCGGGAAGGTAAACCACGAAGTACTTTGCAGCAGGGAGCAGGTGGAGCTTGTCAGCAGGCAGGAAAATCGGAAGAATCACTGCCAGGACAAGCGCTTCCAGGCAACCCAGGGCCAGAGCCAGCCAAAACCCCGTGGAGATCACATGATCAGGCACTCCGTAGGCACTACTGGCCTCGTAGGCTAGGCTTCGCGGAAGCTCCAGCTCACCGAGTGGGGCCAACACCATCGGCAGGAAAATAATCATGGCAAGCTCACCACGACCCGCAGGTCCGAGTAGCCTGGCTGCGAGCACACCCGAGACCGCGCCGAGCCCCCGGATGATGACAGACGCGGTCATCGTCTGCGCGTAGGCTCGCCGACTCGAGAAACGTCCCTTTGGCAGGCACTTGCGGGTTGTCTGGCTGTCGAGCAGTGCCTGAGCAGTTTCTGACATGGGTGTCACTTTCAGGTTTTCAGCTTCTCCGATTTAAGCGCGGCATGGAATCGCTACGCCCCCGGCTGTTACGACCATCGGTGCCGTAATCGCCATAGCCAGCGCGAATTGGCCGACCATGGTGGTGCTGCAGAGCTTGGCGAGAACGACGAGCATTCCCCACTGGCAAACTGCGTACAGCCCGGTGCCGACGAGAGTCCAGGAGAAGTTCCGGGTGAGAGATAGAGGTTTGTTGATGCTGAAGTCCGAGGTTGCGTCTTGATGAAGGCACGGCGGACGCATGCCAGGGCTCGCATTCATTTCGGCGAACCGAGCACGTTCGTCCGCCGCCGCGTCCCCGTGTGAGCCATCAATAATATTTGTAGGCATAGCCGCCGCTGTAATGGTTCGTCTGCCGCGGGTCCCATTGATTCAGGATTGTCCCGATTACCC
>Ga0302324_100007449_pt1 | contig 23271 bp, 20 predicted proteins | sample Palsa_T0_1_FD_201949 | JGI IMG/M metagenome (GOLD analysis project Ga0302324, IMG submission 201949) | Peat permafrost microbial communities from Stordalen Mire near Abisko, Sweden - Palsa_T0_1 | ecosystem: Environmental > Terrestrial > Soil > Palsa > Peat permafrost | place: Sweden: Abisko... | reverse complement strand
AGCCCGAGGCTCACGCGCGAGCGCTCGCGGTCGAACTTGAGGATGCGCACCTCGACCTCATCGCCCACCTTGACGACCTCGGAGGGGTGCTTGACGCGCTTCCACGCCATGTCGGTGATGTGCAGGAGGCCGTCGATGCCACCGAGATCGACGAAGGCGCCATAGTCGGTGAGGTTCTTGACGGTGCCGCGCACCACGGCGCCTTCCTGGAGATTGTCCATGAGCGCGGAGCGCTCGGCGGAGAACTCCTGCTCGACGACCGCGCGGCGCGAGACCACTACGTTGTTGCGCTTCTGATCGAGCTTGATGACTTTGAACTCGAGCGGCTTGCCCTCGAGGTACGAGGTGTCGCGCACCGGGCGCACGTCGACCAGCGAACCGGGCAGGAACGCGCGCACGTTCTCGATCTCGACCGTGAAGCCGCCCTTGACGCGGCCGGTGATCACGCCGGTCACGATCTCTGACTTGTTGAAGGCCTCCTCCAGACGCGTCCACGTGCGTGCACGCTTGGCCTTCTCCCGTGACAGGCGCGTCTCGCCCGTGCCGTCCTCGACCGAATCGAGGGCGACCTCCACCTGGTCACCGGCCTTGACCTCGACCTCGCCGCGCTCATTCTTGAACTGCTCGAGGGGAATAACGGCCTCGGACTTGAGGCCTACGTTGACGATCACGACATCGCCGGTTACCTCGACGATGAGCCCCGTGAGGATCATTCCGGGGCGGATGCGCTGATTGGCGAGACTTTGCTCGAAGAGCTGGGCGAAACTTTCTGTCATACCTTCACTTTGCACGCCACCTGCGGCGTGCTGGCGCTGGAGCCGCAATCCCTGCGGTCCAGGAAAACGAACGGGCACCCGCTTCCTGCGCGTGCCTTCCTTCAACCTTCCTTCCGAGCCAGTGCCGCCGCGGCTCAGCTCACCAGGCGGCGTGCCGCCACAAGCTCCAACACCCGCGCGACCACCATCTCGACCGACAGGCCGGTGGAGTCGATCACGCAGGCGTCGGGCGCAGCCTTCAGTGGGGCGATCTCACGGTTCTGATCCCGGAAATCCCGCTCGGCTATCTCGCGCGAAAGGGCCGGAAGGCTAACACCGGAACCCTTGTCTTTCAACTGCTTATGGCGACGCAGGGAGCGTTCCTCAAGGCTCGCGGTCAGGAAGATCTTGAGCTGCGCCCCGGGGAAGACGACCGTACCCATGTCGCGGCCGTCGGCCACCAACCCGGGGGGTGCCGCAAAGGCACGCTGGCGCCCCAGGAGCGCGGCCCGCACGGCCGGCCAGGCCGCCACGCGCGAGGCCCCCTGGCCCGCATTCTCCGAGCGCACCTGAGCGGTCACATCCTGAGCATCGAGCAGGATGCGCTCGCTGCCGTCCGCGGCGACCTCGAATACGACGTCCATGCCGGCGGCGAGCGCGGCGTGCCCCGGGGCGTCCTCGTGCGCGAGCCCCGCCAGGACACCGCCGAGTGCCACCAGGCGGTACAGGGCACCACTGTCAAGGAGGTGCCAGCCGAGCGGGCGCGCAACCCCGCGGCTGATCGTGCCCTTGCCCGAGCCGGAAGGTCCGTCGATCGTGACGACCGGAGTGCTCACAGCGCCTGGACCATAAGGCCGGCCGCGCGGGCGGTTTCCACGAAGCCCGGGAAGCTGGTCGCGACGTTGGCGACATCGGTAATCTCGAGCGCTGCGCGCGCACGGAGCGCTGCGACCGCGAATGCCATGGCGATGCGGTGATCGCCGTGGCTGCGGATGCTGCCGCCCTTGAGCGCCCCGGCACCGCGGATGTACAGCCCGTCCGGGAGCAGCTGATGCTCGACCCCGAGGGTGCCCAGCCCCTCGGCCATGACGGCCAGCCGATCGCTCTCCTTTACGCGCAGCTCGAGCGCCCCGCGCACCTGCGTCTCCCCCGAGGCACAGGCGGCGGCGATGAAAAACACCGGGAACTCATCGATCGCCAGCGGCACCAGTGCCTCGGGCACCGTGATGCCGTGCAGCGCCGTGCGTCGCACCTCGATGTCGGCGACCGGCTCGGCAGCTGCGCCGCCCTCGCCCGGGCGCGGATGAACGCGGATATCCGCGCCCATGCGGCGCAGCAGTTCAATCAGACCGGTGCGTGTCGGATTCACGCCAATGTTGGTGAGCACCAGCGGCCGCTCGGCACCCAACACCCCGGCAACCAGGAAGAACGCCGCGGAGGAGAAGTCCGCAGGCACACTGACCTGCGTGGCGGTAAGTGCCTGTCCGCCTTCCATGGCCAACGTGCGCCCGCTGTGCGTGAGCGTAACGCCGAAGGCGGCGAGCATGCGCTCGGTGTGATCGCGCGAGGGCGCAGGCTCGGTCACGCGCGTACAGCCACTCGCCGCAAGTCCGGCCAGGAGCACTGCGGACTTCACCTGCGCGCTCGCCACCGGCAGCGTGTAATGGATGGCGCGCAGTTGCGGCGTGCCGCGGATCTCCACCGGCGGGCGCCCGGCGTGGGTGTGAATGCGCGCACCCATCATCGTAAGCGGCAACGCGACGCGCTCCATGGGGCGGCGCATGAGCGACTCGTCCCCGACCAGTGTGGAATCGAAATTCTGCGGCGCGAGCAGCCCCATCATCAGGCGCATGGCGGTGCCGGCGTTGCCCATGTCAAGCGGTGCGGCGGCGGGCTCAAGGCCCTCGCTTCCCGACCCGTGCACCAGCACTTCGGTCTCCTGGGGCCACTCGATGCGCACGCCGAGGCTCTGCAGGGCGCGCGCGGTGGCGAGGCAGTCCTCGCCGGCGAGAAAGCCGCTGATGTGGGTAGCGCCGCGGGCCAGCGCCCCGAGCATGAGCGCGCGGTGCGAGATCGACTTGTCCCCGGGCACGGTGAACGTGCCCCCGACCGCCCCGCCGGGGGCGATGCGCCAGGTGGCTCCTCCGGGTGCGCTCACTGCACGGCCCGCGGGTAAGAGCCCAGCACGCGAAACAGCGAGGCGCGCTTCTTCAGCGCCGCCAGCGCGCGCGCCACGTGCCGCTCGTGCGCATGCCCTTCCAGGTCGATGAAGAACACGTAGTCCCACTTGCGCCGCCGCGAGGGTCGCGACTCGATGCGCGTGAGGCTCACGCGGTGGCGCGCCAGCGGCTCGAGCAAGCGGTGCAGCGCCCCGGGCGCATCGGTGTGACCCACCGATACCAGGAGCGTCGTGCGGTCCTCGCCGCTTGGACTAAAGAGCTTGCGCCCGAGCACGAGGAAGCGCGTGGTGTTGTCCGCGCGGTCCTCGATCTCCGCCGCCAGCACCTTCAGTCCATACACCTGCGCGGCGCTCTCCCCTGCGATCGCGGCACTGCCCTTCTCATCGCGCGCGCGGCGCGCGCCCTCGGCGTTGCTGGAGACTGCGACCTGCTCGATGCCGGCCAGGTGCTCCTCCAGCCACTGCCTGCACTGGGCGAGGGACTGTGGATGCGAGCAAACCCGCTCGATGCGATCGAGCGCGCTCATCGCTCCCATGAGGTGATGGCGGATACGCAGCTCCACCTCCCCGCAAATCTTCAGCGGCGAGTTGAGGAAGCGGTCGAGGGTGTGATTCACCGTGCCCTCGGTGGAGTTCTCGATCGGCACTACGCCGAAGTCGGCACTCGCGGCCTCCACCTCGTGGAACACCTCATCGATCGAGCCAAGCGGCAGAGCACGCACCGAGTGCCCGAAGTGATTGAGCACCGCCGTCTGGGTGAAGGTGCCTTCGGGACCCAAGAACGCCACCTTGAGCGGCTCCTGCTGTGCAAGACACGCCGACATGATCTCGCGGAACAGGCGCAGCACCTCGGCATCGCGCAGCGGCCCGGCGTTGCGCGCGCGCGCCATGCGCAGCACCTGCGCCTCGCGCTCCGGGCGATAGAAGTCCACCGTGCGCCCGTCCTGCGACTTGGAGATGCCCACCTGCTGCGCCAGGCGCGCACGCTCGTTGATCAGATGCTGGATTTGCTCGTCCACCTTGTCGATGCGGCCGCGTACGTCCTCGAGCTCGGGCCGGGTCGCGGCCGGGGCCGCGCGGCGCCGGGAGGCCGATTTCGCAGGGGGTGATGCTTTCCTTGCGGCCATGCTCGGGGCGCTTTCAGAGGATGCGTGCCGAGAGCACGCCCTCGATCGAGCGGATCTGCGTCAGAACCTGCGCGCCGAGTGCCCCATCCAGATCGATGAGCGTGTAGGCGTACTCGCCGCGGGACTTGTTCAGCAGGTCCGCGATGTTCATTCCCTGCGCGGCAAGACAGGTGGAGATCTGCCCGACCATGTTCGGAACGTTGCGGTTGGCGATGCCGAGGCGCGTAGTACCCGGCAGTCGCGCCAACACCGCCTCCGGGTAGTTGACACTGTTTCTGATGTTGCCGTTTTCCAGGAAGTCGCGCACCTGCTCGGCCACCATCACGGCACAGTTCTCCTCGGCCTCCCCGGTGGAAGCGCCCAGGTGCGGCAAGGTCACCACGCGCGGGTGGTCCTTGAGTGCGCGCATGGGAAAGTCGCACACATAGGCATGCAGGCGCCCGGCATCGAGCGCGGCGAGCACCGCCCGATCATCGACGATCGCGGCGCGCGCGAAGTTGAGGATGGTACCGGGCTTCTTCATGAGCGCGAGCCTGGCCGCGTTCACCAGTCCCTTGGTCGCCTCATTCAGCGGCACGTGCACGGTGACGGCGTCGGCGCGCGCAAACAGATCCTCGAGCGAGAGAGCCTGCGCGACGCTCGCCGAGAGCTGCCAGGCGCGCTGCACGGTGATCTGGGGGTCGTAACCGAGCACTCGCATCCCTAAGGCAAGGGCGGAGTTGGCCACCTCGACCCCGATGGCCCCGAGGCCCACGACGCCGAGCGTGCGACCGGGGAGCTCGAAGCCCACGAAGTCCTTCTTGCCTTTTTCCACCGCCGCATCGATGGCCGCATCATCGCCCGTGAGTGCGCGCGCGAACAGCCACGCCGGGCCGATGTTGCGCGCCGCCAGGAACAGCCCCGCCAGCACCAGCTCCTTGACCGCGTTGGCGTTGGCGCCGGGCGCGCTGAACACCGGGATGCCGCGCCGGCTCATCTCTTCGACCGGGATGTTGTTGACCCCCGCCCCGGCGCGACCGATGGCGCGCACCTCAGGTCCGATGACGCTCTCGTGCAGGTCGGCCGAGCGCACCAGGATCGCATCTGGCCGCGAAACCTCGGCCCCCACCTCGTACGGGGGCTGCGGTAAGCGCGCCAGTCCTGTGGGGCTTATGGTGTTGAGAGTCAGGATGCGGTAGCTCATGCGCGTTCAGCCGTGGCGGCGCTCGAATTCCCGCATGAAACCCACCAGTGCCTCCACCCCCGCAAGTGGCATGGCGTTATAGAGGCTCGCCCGCATACCCCCCACCGAGCGGTGCCCCTCGAGCGCGACCAGGCCGGCCGCGCGCGCCTCGGTGAGGAAGGCCTTCTCGAGCGTCGCATCCGCGAGCGTGAAGGGCACATTCATCCACGAGCGACAGCGCGGATCGACCGGGTTGGCGTAGAAACCGGAACCATCGATCGTGCCGTAGAGCAGCTGCGCCTTGGCGCGGTTGCGCTCTGCCATGGCGTTCAGGCCACCCTGCGCCTTGAGCCAGCGCAGCACCAGGCCCGCGACGTACCAGGCGAAGGTGGGCGGGGTGTTGAGCATCGAGCCTTCGTCAGCCATCGCCTTGTAGTCCCACACCGCGGGGGTCCCGGGGCGCGCATGCCCGATCAGATCGGCGCGCACGATGACGAGTGTCAGGCCTGCGGGGCCGAGGTTCTTCTGGGCGCCGGCGTAGATGAGGCCGAATTTCCCGACCTCGAGCGGGCGCGACAGGATGGTCGAGGACATGTCCGCTACGAGAGGCACATCGCCCGTCTCGGGAATGTAGGGGAACTCGACCCCCCCTACGGTCTCGTTCGGGGTGTAGTGAACGTAGGCCGCCCCGCGGGTGAGGCGCAGCGCCTCAGGCGCCGGAACGGTGGTGTATTTCGAGGCCGCCTCGTCGGCTGCCACCTTGACCTCGCTGAAGCGCCGCGCTTCAGCGATCGCAAGCTTCGACCAGATGCCGGTGTTCAGGTAGTCGAGTGCGGAGTCCGCACGCGCAAGATTAAGCGGAATGGCGGCGAACTGGGCGCGTGCCCCGCCCTGCAGGAAGAGCACCCGGTAGGTGGCCGGCACGGCCAGCAGTTCCCGCAGCAGCGCCTCGCTCTGCTGCGCCACGGCCATGAACGCCGCGCCGCGATGGCTGACCTCCATCACCGAGGTGCCCGTGCCCTGCCAGTCGGTCAGCTCGGCGCGCACCTGCTCGAGGACCTCCACGGGCAGCGCTGCCGGTCCCGCAGCGAAATTGAATACGCGCATAGTGAGCGGTGCGATCCTAGCGGCTTGCGCCCGGGGCGGTTAGAACTATCAGGTCTAGGTGTCCGCGCCCGGAGGGGCCGCCCCTGCGGCCGGCGCCTCGGCGACGGGCTGCTCATCGCCCCCCTCGAGGCTCTCGACGCGCTCGATGCCGACCAGCCGCTCGCCTTCGCCCAGGCGGATGAGGCGCACGCCCTGAGTATTGCGGCCCTGCACCGAGATCTCATCCACCGTCGTGCGTACCAGCGTGCCGGTGGAGCTGATCAGCATGATCTCCTGCCCGGCCATGACCTGCAGAGCCGCCACCGTGAAGCCGTTGCGATCGGAGGTCTGCAACGCAATGACCCCCTGTCCGCCGCGCCCGTGCGCGGGAAACTCCTCAAGCGGTGTGAGCTTGCCGTAACCGGTGGCAGAGGCGGTGAGCACGTAACCGCTGCCCACCACAATCAGCGCGATCAGCTCCTGTGCGGTCGCGAGGCGTATGCCGCGCACGCCTGCGGCCTCGCGCCCCATGTGGCGCACTTCGCTCTCGTGAAAGCGGATGGCCTTGCCGCCGCTTGAGACCAGGATGATCTCGCGTTCCCCGTCGGTGAGCGCCACCCCGACCAGCTGATCGTTGTCGTGCAGGTCGACGGCGATGATGCCGCTGCTGCGCGGCCGCGAGAACGCCGCCAACGGCGTCTTCTTCACCGTACCGGCGCGGGTCGCCATGAACACGTAGTGCTGCTCGTCGTAGTGCTTCACGGGCAACAGCGCGTTGATCTTCTCGCCTTCCTCGAGCGGCAGCAGATTCACCATCGGCTTGCCGCGCGCCCCGCGCCCGGCCTGCGGCAGCTCGTACACCTTCAGCCAGTACACCTTGCCGCGGTTGGAGAAGCACAGCACCGTGTCGTGGGTGTGCGCGACGAACAGCTTCTCGACGAAATCCTCATCCTTGACCGCAGTCGCGGTCTTGCCGCGCCCGCCGCGCCGCTGCGTCTGGTACTCGGTGAGCGGCTGGGACTTGGCGTAGCCGGCGTGCGAGAGTGTCACCACCACGTCCTGTGGCTCGATCAGATCCTCGGTCGTGAGGTTCAGATGATCGCGGTTGATATCGGTGCGGCGCGCATCCCCATACGCATCGCGCACCTCGATCAGTTCCGTGCGCACCACCTGCGTCAGGCGCTCGGGGCGCGCAAGGATGTCGGACAAATCGGCGATGCTGGCGATGAGCTCGCGGTACTCGACGATGATCTTGTCCTGCTCCAGCCCGGTCAGCCGGTGCAGACGCATGTCGAGGATCGCCTGCGCCTGAGCTTCCGAGAGGCGGTAGCCACCTGAGGCGAGCCCGATCTCCGCGGCCAGCCCCTGCGGACGGGTGGCGGCGGCGCCGGTGCGCGCGAGCAGGTCCGTCACCGCCCCTGGCGGCCAGATGCGCGCTGCCAGCTGCGTGCGCGCCTCGCTCGGGGAGGCGGCGGCCTTGATGAGCGCGATGACGGCATCGATGTTGGCGAGCGCGACGGCGAGCCCTTCCAGGATGTGCGCGCGCTCGCGCGCCTTGGCGAGCTCGAAGATGGTGCGCCGCGTGACCACCTCGCGCCGATGCCGGATGAAGGCTTCCAGCATCTCCTTCAGCGACATCAGCTTTGGCTGGCCGTCCTGCAGCGCCACCATGTTGATGCCGAACACCGTCTCGAGCGGGGTCTGCGCGTAGAGGTTGTTCAGCACGATCTCGGTGACCTCCCCGCGCTTGAGCTCGATGACGATGCGCATGCCGTCCTTGTCGGACTCATCGCGCAGGCCATCGCCCGCAATGCCATCGATGAGCTTCTCGCGCACCAGTTCGGCGATGCGCTCGATGAGGCGCGCCTTGTTGACCTGGAAGGGCAGTTCCGTCACCACGATCGCCTGGCGATCGCCCTTGCCCACCTCCTCGATGGAGACGCGCGCACGCACCGACAGGCGCCCGCGCCCGGTGCGATACGCGGTGGCGATCTCCTGGGCACCGTTGATGATGCCGCCGGTGGGGAAGTCAGGGCCGGGCATGTGCTGCATGAGCTCTACGAGCGGCAGCGCCGGATCATCAAGGAGCGCGAGACAGGCGTTGATGGCCTCGGTGAGGTTGTGCGGCGGAATGTTGGTCGCCATGCCGACCGCGATGCCGGTCTGGCCGTTCACCAGCAGGTTCGGGATGCGCGTGGGCAGCACCGAGGGCTCGGTCTCGGTCTCGTCGTAATTGGACGTGAAATCGACGGTCTCCTTGTCGATGTCCGCCAGCAGCTCGTGCGCGATGCGCGACATGCGCACCTCGGTGTAGCGCATGGCGGCGGGCATGTCCCCGTCGACCGAGCCGAAGTTACCCTGGCCGTCGACCAGCAGGTAGCGCATGGAAAACGGCTGCGCCAGGCGCACGATGGTGTCGTACACCGCGGTGTCCCCGTGCGGATGGTACTTGCCGATCACGTCCCCGACGACGCGCGCGGATTTCTTATAGGGCCTGTTCCACTCGTTGCCGAGCTCGCGCATGGCGTGCAGCACGCGCCGGTGCACAGGCTTTAAGCCATCGCGCACGTCGGGCAACGCACGCCCGACAATGACGCTCATGGCATAGTCGAGATAGGACTGGCGCATCTCATCTTCGAGACTGACCAGCAGGATTTCGCGGGCGATCTCAGCCATTAAGCCTCGTGGACCGTGCCCGAGCGGGCACCGAAATAAAGCAGAAATTCTATCACGAACCGTGCCCGCGACCGCGTCTGAGGCGGTGCCTGAGTACGCACGCCGCGCGGCGCACCGATATACTGCGCGCAGCTCTTTTTTACCTCTTTCACCGATGGTAAGCCCGCAACCCGCTGACCTGCTGATCGAGCCTCGCTGGCTGTTGCCGATCGCCCCGGGCAACAGTGCGCTCGAGGCACGCGCGGTCGCCGTCGCCGGCGGCCGCATCGTTGCGGTAGGACCGGCAGCGGAGCTGCGCCAGCGCTTCGCCCCGCGCGAGCGCATCGTGCGCGAGCGTCACGCACTCATGCCGGGGCTGGTGAACGCCCACACGCGCGCCTGCCACGCTCTGCTGCGCGGTATGCCGGTACGCGGCCCGCGGCTGCGCTGGCTCGCCGAGCAGGTGGCGCCCCTTGAGCGGCGCGCGCTCAGTGCGGACTTCGTGCGCGACGGCACGCGCATCGCCATCGCCGCGATGCTGCGCGCGGGCATCACCTGTTTCGCAGACCTCAGCCCGCTGCCTGAGGAGAGCGCACGCACTGCCGCCGCCGCGCAGATGCGCGCGCTCATCGGCCTGCCCGTGGCGGAGGCGGCCAGCGGCTGGGCGGAAGATGCCAGCGCGCACCTGGCGAAGGCCGAGCGGCTGTGGGATGAGTACCGCGGCGATCCGCGCATCGGACTGTATTTCGCCCCGCTCGCATCGCACGGCCTGAGTGATGCAACCCTCACGCGCGTGCGGCGCGTCGCCGATGAGCTCGACGCGCGCCTCGCGATGCATCTCGCAGAGCTCCCCGGGACCTCAGGCGCCGCGACGAGCCAGGAGCCGGATGCCGGCTGGGCGGTCGAGGACGGCGCAGCGCGCACACGAGCGGCAGGCCGCGCCCCTACGCTTGAGCACCTGCACGCACTCGGGCTCTTGCGTCCGGGGTTCAGCGCCATCGGTGCATGCGCCTGCGACGGCCCGGCCGCGGATCTGCTGCTGCGCACGGGCGCCTGCCTCATCGCCTGTCCGCAGGCGGAGTTACGCCTCGGGGGAGCGCTGCAGGCGCTGCCGCTGCTGCCAGGGCTGCGCACCGGCCTCGGCACGGACAGTCCCGCCGCCGCCGGCGCGTTCGATGTGCTCGCCGAGGCGCGCATGGCAGCGCTGCTGTCGGAGCTTTCCGGTGCCGAGGCGCTGCGCCTGGCGACCCTCGGCGGGGCCACCGCACTTGGCCTCGGCGCGCATATCGGCTCGATCGAGCCGGGCAAGGTGGCCGATCTGACCTGCCTCGACCTCGATGCGCTCGGCTGCCACTCCGGTACCGACATCGCCGCGGCCATCGTGTTCGGGGCAACCCGCGCGCAGGTGAGCGATGTGTGGACGGCGGGGCGCGCCGCGCTGAGCAGCGGGCGGCTCCTGAGCTTCGATGAAGCCGAGCTTGCGGCGCTCCCGGCGCAATGGGCGCAGCGCCTGGCGCTGGACGTCGCGGCGTGAACGCGCACCCGAACGCTGACGGCGCGGAGGTTGCCAAGTTCGATGCCCTCGCGGCGCGCTTCTGGGACCCGGCCGGGGAGTTTCGGCCGCTGCACCTTCTGAACCCGGTGCGCACCGCCTTCATCGCCGCGCGCGCCACCCTCAGGGGCAGCCGCGTGCTGGATGTCGGTTGCGGCGGCGGCCTGCTCACCGAGTCACTCGCGCGAGCGGGAGCCAACGTCACCGGCATCGATCTTGCCGAGGGCATGATCGAGGTGGCGCGCCTGCACGCGCGCGAGAGCGGGCTCGAGATCGACTACCGCGTGGCGGGGGCGGAGGAGCTGGCGCGCGTCGAGCCCCAGCCCTTCGACATCGTGACCTGCATGGAAATGCTCGAGCACGTCCCCGACCCCGCCGCAGTCACCGCGACCCTGGCACAACTGCTGCGGCCCGGCGGGGCGTGTTTCGTGTCGACCATCAACAGGAACCTCAAGTCCTTCCTCCTGGCCATCGTGGGCGCGGAGTACCTGCTGGGACTGATCCCGCGCGGCACGCACCAGTACGAGCGGCTCATCCGTCCCGCGGAGCTGGCCGGCTGGGCGCGTGCGGCCGGACTGACGGTGCGCGAGCTCGCCGGCATCGAGTTCAATCCCTTCACCGCGCAGGTCGCAATCAGCGATGACGTCGCGGTGAACTACCTGGCACACCTGCAGCGGTGAGCACACTCGCACTGTGCATCGGCGCGTTGGCGGCGCTCGTGACCGGGGCGCTCCTTGGGGCGCTCGTGATGCACCTGCGTGCCGCAGGGCGCATCGAGGCGCTGCGCGTCGCGCTCGCCACGGCACAGGCGCGTCTGGAGGCGACCGTGCTGCAGGACGCCGACCGCCTGCAGCTGCTCGAACAATCGGAGGCGCGCCTGCGCACCGCATTCGATTCCATCGCAGGCGAGACCCTGCGCACCAACAGCGAGCTGTTCCTGCGCCTGGCGCGCGAGTCACTGGGGCGCGACCAGGCGCTCGCCCAGGGGGCCATGAAAGAGCGCGAGCTCGCCATCGCGCAGCTGGTCGACCCGCTGCGCGTGGCGCTCGAGCGCACTGAAGCGCAGGTGCAGACGCTCGAACGCGAGCGCCGCGAGGCATTCGCCACCTTGCGCCAGCAGCTCGAGACACTCGCCGGAGCTCAGTCGCAGCTGCAACGCGAGACGCGCAACCTGGTCACGGCACTGCGCCGCCCGGAAGTGCGCGGGCGCTGGGGCGAGCTGACGCTGCGCCGTCTGGTGGAGCTCGCCGGGTTGAGCGAGCACTGCGATTTCACCGAGCAGCTGCAGGTGCCCGGGGAGGAAGGCTCCCAGCGCCCGGATCTGGTGGTGCACATGCCCGAGGAGCGCGATCTGGTCATCGATGCCAAGACGCCTCTGGATGCCTACCTCGCCGCGCTCGATGCGCCGACCGAGGAAGATCGCGCCCACTGCCTCAAACGCCATGCGCAGCAGGTGGAGACACGGGTGCGCGAGCTCGCCTCCAAGAGCTACTGGATGCAGTTCGCACGCAGTCCGGAGTTCGCCGTGCTGTTCCTGCCAGGGGATCAGTTCCTGTCCGCAGCGCTCGCCGAGCGGCCCGAGCTGCTCGAGAGTGCGCTCGGCCAGAGCGTGATCATCGCCACGCCCTCGACGCTGATCGCGCTCCTGAAGGCGGTCGCCTACGGCTGGCGCCAGTCGGCGGTCGCGCACAACGCCGCGCAGATCCGCGACCTGGGCCAGGAGCTGTACCGGCGCCTCGCCAACTTCGACGGTCACCTGGGCCGCATGGGTCAGCGGCTGGGGGCGGCGGTGGATGCGTACAACGCGGCCGTCGGCTCGCTCGAGCGGCAGGTGTTGCCGCAGGCGCGCCGTTTCAACGATCTGGGCGTCACCGCGGATGCCCCGCTCGCCTCGCTTGAGCCGATCGGCCAGCTGGTGCGCAGCAGCGGGGCACTGAGCGCGGCCGACTCGAGCGACCCAGCGGGCAAGGTCGCAGGGCCGGAGCCGGCCGGGCCGGCGGGCGCGAGCCATGCCCGTCAGGCCTGAACTCAGCGCCACGCGTGCCCTCGCCTGCCTCTACTGTCCGCCGCGCCAACGCGCGCTGCTCGAGGCGCTATGCGCGCTCGAGCGCGAAATCGGCGCGAGCCTTGCGCCGGGACTGGATCATCAGGTCGCGCACACTCGTCTGGTCTGGTGGCGCGAGGAGTGCGTGCGCTGCGAGCAGGGAGAGCCGGTGCATCCGCTCACGCGCGAGCTCGCCGGACTATGTGGCAGCACCGGTGTACTCGCAGGCCTCACCGGATTCATCGACACCGCCGTATGGGATCTGGCGGCGGCAACCTTCCAGACGCGCCGCGAGCTTCAGGCCTACTGCGAGCGCTGGAGCGCTGCGATGATCGAGCCGTGGGCGCGCTGGGCGGCGCCCGCGCTCGAGCCCGCGCAGGTGCGCGGGCTCGGCTGCGATCTGCGCGAGACCGAGCTACTACTCGCACTGGCAGCGGAAGCGCGCGCCGGCCGGCTACGTCTGCCGCTCGCTGAGCTCGAGCACACGCACGTTGAGCCCGAGGAGCTCGCGCAGCCGCCCTGGCGGCCTGCCCTCGCGGGCCTGGTGCGCGAGCGGCACGGGCAATTGCGCGCCGCACTCACCGCCGGTATCGCAGCGCTGCCCGCTTCAGCGCGGGCGGCGCTTCGGGGTATGGCGGTCTGGGCCGCCATCGCCGCGGCGCAGTCGCGGCGCGCGGAAGCGAAGCTGCCGCAAGCGAACATTACGGGCGACTCGCGCGCTCCCCTGGATGGCTGGCGCGCATGGCGGGCGGCGCGGCGCGCCCTCGCAGGCGGGGTCCCGACATGACCGTCGCGTTCGATCCGCGGCATCACACGTCGGCACCAGAGGAGCTCGCCGGGCGCGTCATTGCCATTACCGGTGCGAGCGGGGGCATCGGCCGTGCGGTGGCGCTCGCGTGCGCGCGCCACCAGGCGCAGGTGATCCTCGTGGGTCGCGACGCTCAAAGGCTCGAGGCGGTGCACGGGCAGATCGCCGCGAGCGCAGCGCCTGAAGCGAGCATTGCCGAGCTCGACCTGGAGCACGCCCTGGCGCAGGACTACGACCGGCTCGCGGACGCGGTGCTCGAGCGCTACGGCCGGCTCGACGGCCTGCTGCACAACGCCGGCCTCCTCGGCACGCTCACGCCCATCGAGCACTACGATGTGCCGACCTGGTGCCGTGTGATGCACGTGAACGTGACCGCAGCGTTCGCGCTGACACAGGTGCTGCTGCCGGCGCTGAAGAACTCCGCCGACGCCTCGGTGCTGTTCACCGCCAGCAGCGTGGGTCGCGCCGGGCGCGCCTACTGGGGCGCTTACGCGGTGTCCAAGTTCGCCGTCGAAGGGCTCGCGCAGGTGCTGGCGGCAGAGCTCGAAGGCATCAGCCACGTGCGCGTGAACACGCTCAATCCGGGGCGGGCTCGCACGGGCATGCGCCGCCAGGCGTATCCGGCGGAGGACGCCGCCAGCGTGCCGCCGCCGGAGGCGCTCATCGGACCCTACATCGCGCTCCTGGGCCCCGCCAGCCGCGGGGTGACCGGTCAGGCGTTCGACGCGCAGAGCTGAGCGTCAGCCTCCCGGGGAAGTCCCGGCGGTGAGCAATGCATTGCGCTCCGCCTCGGTGAGCTCGCGGAACTGACCGCGCCCGAGCGCGCGCTCAAGGGTGAGCGGCCCTAAGTGCGTGCGCAATACGCGGCTGACAAGTGCGCCCTGACGCTCGAGGAGCTGGCGCACCTGCTTGCCGCTCGCACCGCGCGCAGCGAGCGTGTACCAGCGGTTCGCCCCTTCCCCGCCCGCCGCCTCGCAGCGCTCCACCGCGAGCTGCACGCCGCTGTCGAGGATGCCCCCGAGAATCCCTGCGCGCTGCGCCTCCCCGAGCTCACCCAGCACGCGGATGCTGTACACGCTCGCAAGTACGTGCACGGCACGCTGCAGACGCGCGGCCAGCTCCCCGTCGGAGGTCACCAGCTCCAGTCCGCCGTCGCCGCGCGGCATAGGGCTCACGGTGATGAAGCGCCGACCCGAGCGACGCGGCAGCCGCTCGAGCAACGCGGCACGCGGGGCGTCCCCGCTCGCCGCGGCGCTCGCCGGCCCTGCGAGGGGCTCCCCGGGAGAGCGGTGCACGATGAAGACGTGCGACTCGCCTGCCCCGGAACGTGCGTGCACCATCCGCCCGTCCAGGCGCACCTTGTCACGGGTACCGACGCGCGCGCCGAGCGTTGCGGGTGTGCCGTTGATGGTGAGCCGGCCGGCGCGGATCCAGGCTTCCACCTCGCGTCGCGAGGCGATGCCTGCGCGCGCGAGCACTTTCTGCACCCGCTCGGGCGCGGCAGGCTCGCCCCTGGATACCTGCGCGCGTGCGCGCTCGGGAGCTCGGCGTGCGCGCCCGGGCCGCCGCGCAGGCGCGCGAGGCATCAGCCCTCCAGTGCGGAAGGTCCGGCGACGAGCTCCGCGGAGGCCTGGCCCTCGGCCGAGAGCTCATCCTCATCCGCGGCATCCTCGGCAGCCCCGTGCGCATCGCTCATCGGGGGCGCCTCGGCAGGGGCTGCCGCGCCAGCGCTCTGCGCGAAACTGCCCTCGGGGGCGAGGCCCAGCTGCAGATTGACCTCCTCGAAGGCCCGCAGCTCGGCGAGCGGCGGCAGCTCATCCAGACTCTTCAGGCCAAAGTAGTCGAGGAACTCGCGCGTGGTGCCGAGCAGCTCCGGGTGGCCGGGCACGTCGCGGTGGCCGACGACACGGACCCAGTTACGCTCGAGCATGGTCCGGATGATGTTGGGGTTGACGGCAACGCCGCGCACTGCCTCGATCTCGGCACGCGTGATCGGCTGACGGTAGGCGATCAGCGCCAGGGTCTCCAGCAGCGCGCGCGAGTAGCGCGCGGCGCGCTCGGGCCACAGACGCGAGATCTCCGCGGCCAGCTCGCGCCGCACCTGGATGCGAAAGCCTCCGGCGGTCTCCTTGAGCTCGATGCCGCGGCCGGCGTACTCCGCAGCGAGCGCACTGAGCGCGGCGCGCACCAGCTGTGCGCTCGGACGGGTGCTCTCGTCAAACAGCCCCATGAGGTCTGCCACCGCCAGCGGCCCGCCGGCGGCCAGCAGCGCGGCCTCGATGACATTGCGCACGTAGGCCTCGCTCATGCGGGGTCCTCAGCAGCTGGCGCTGCCGGCCCGGGAAGGGCATCCGAGGGTGAGTCAACCTCCACGACGTGCAGCGTGCGGCCGCTGCCGGCGGCGCGCACGTGTAGCGGCGCGTACGCCTGCGCCTGCACGATGTCGATCAGTCCCTCGCGCATCAGCTCGAGAATCGCCACGAACGTGATCGTGATTCCCATGCGTCCCTCCTGCGGCCGGAACAACTCCATGAACGGCACGAACGCGCCCTGCTTGAGCGCGGCGAGGATATCGCTCATGCGCTCGCCCACCGACAGCCGCTCGCGCTGGATGTGATGGTGGGCGAACATCTGCGAGCGTGCCACAACGTCCTTGAACGCGACCAGCATCTCCTGCAGCGTGATCTGCGGCAGCACACGCACCGGGGGCCGATCCCTGAGCTCCGCGCTCACCGGCCACACATCGCGCTCCAGGCGCGCCAGCGCATCGATGCCTTCCGCGGCGCGCTTGTAGCGCTCGTACTCCTGCAGCCGCCGCACCAGCTCCGCGCGCGGATCCCCCTCGCTCTCCTCTGCGGTTCTCGGCCGCGGCAGCAGCATGCGCGACTTGATCTCGGCGAGCGTCGCGGCCATCACCAGGTACTCGCCCGCGAGCTCGAGCTGCAGATCCTGCATGAGCTCGATGTACTGCATGTACTGGCGCGTGATCTCCGCCAGCGGGATGTCGAGGATGTCGAGGTTCTGGCGGCGGATCAGGTACAAGAGCAGGTCGAGCGGGCCCTCGAAGGCCTCGAGAAACACCTCGAGCGCCTGCGGCGGGATGTACAGGTCGCGCGGCAGCTGCGAGATCGGCTCCCCGTTCAGTACCGCGAAGGGCATCTCCACCTGCTCGGGCGGCAGCTCCGCGGCCACTGCGGGTGGCGCGTTCGCGACCACGATCTTCAGCTGCGGGCGCGGCTTCACGCGCTCGCCTCAGTCGGCCCGCAGGTGCATGGCGCGACGCACCTCATCTAGGGTCTGCCGTGCCGAATCGCGCGCCTTTTCCGCGCCCTCGGCCAGGATGTTGCGCACCAGCTCCGGGTTGTCCTCGTACTCATGCGCCCGGCGGCGCATGCCGCCGATCTCCTCGACGATCTTGTCGATCACAGGCTGCTTGCACTCGAGGCAGCCGATGCCGGCGGTGCGGCAACCTTCATTCGCCCACTTGCGGGTGCTCTCGTCGGAATAGATCTTGTGCAGGTCCCAGACCGGACACTTCTCCGGGTCGCCCGGGTCGGTGCGCCGCACGCGCGCCGGATCGGTCTGCATCGCGCGCAGCTTCTTCACCACCTCATCGGGATCTTCGCGCAGCCCGATGGTGTTGCCGTACGACTTGGACATCTTGCGCCCGTCGAGCCCCGGCACCTTCGGCGTCGCGGTGAGCAGCGCCTGCGGCTCGGGGAGGATCGTGACGCCGGTGCCTTCGAGAAATCCGAGCAACCGCTCGCGGTCGGCGACCGTGATGCGGTTGTTACTCTGCACCAGCGCCTGGGCGCGCTGCAGCGCCTCAGTGTCGCCGGTCTCCTGGAACTTGCGCCGCAGCTGGCGGTAGTTCGCGGTGTTGCGTCCGCCGAGGCTCTTCACGGCGCGCTCCGCCTTCGTCTCGAAATCGGTCTCGCGGCCGTAGAGGTGATTGAAGCGCCGCGCGGTCTCGCGCGTGAGCTCCACGTGCGCCACCTGGTCCTCGCCCACGGGCACGTAGGCTGCGCGGTACACCAGGATGTCGGCACTCTGCAGCAGCGGATAGCCGAGAAAGCCATAGGTCGCGAGGTCCTTCTCCTTGAGCTGCTGCTGCTGATCCTTGTAGCTCGGCACGCGCTCGAGCCAGCTGAGCGGGGTGATCATGGACAACAACAGGTGCAGCTCCGCGTGCTCAGGCACCTGCGACTGGACGAACAGCGTCGCGACGCCCGGATTGAGCCCCGCGGCGAGCCAGTCGATGAGCACCTCGCGCACGTTCTCCTGCAGATGCGTAGTGTCCTCGTAGTCGGTGGTCAGCATGTGCCAGTCGGCGATGAAGAAGAAACACTCATACTGGTACTGCAGCTCGACCCAGTTGCGCAGTGCGCCGTGGTAGTTGCCGAGGTGCAGCCGGCCGGTGGGCCGCATGCCGGACAGGACGCGCCGCCCCGGCGCGGGAGAACTCACGTGCGTGCAGCAGGGGAATGGATCACCCGCGCAATTATAGCGCACGTCCGGTGATCGGACCGAGATCGCCCCGGCCCGTGCGCACGACAACCGGCGGAGTCACCGACAGGTCAACGACAGTGGTCGGCTCGATACCACAGTCACCGCCGTCGAGTATGGCGTCGATGTCGTGTTCGAGGCGCGCCTGGATCTCGCTTCCGGAAGTCAGGGGCCGCGGATCCTGCGCCAGCAGCAGCGTCGAGCTCATGAGCGGTTCGCCGAGCTCGGCCAGCAACAGGCGCACCACCGGATGGTCGGGGATGCGCACGCCGATGGTGCGCCGCCGCTCGTGCAGCAGCCGTCGCGGCGTCTCGCGCGTCGCGCGCAGCAGGAAGGTATAAGGCCCGGGCAGACACGCACGCAGCATGCGGTACTGCCAGGTATCCAGGCGCGCGAAGCGTCCTACCTGCGCAAGGTTCGCGCACACGAGCGTGAAGTGATGATGGCGGTCGGCCTGGCGGATGCGACGCACGCGCTCCAGGGCGTGCTTGTCGCCCATGTGCCAGCCGAGCGCGTAACAGGAGTCGGTCGGGTAGGCAATGAGACCCCCGGCGCGCACCACGTCGGCCGCGCGGCGGATCAGCCGCCGCTGCGGGTCGACCGGATGCAACGCGAAGTACTCGGCCATCGTATGCCGTTAGGGGGTAAAAACGCCGCGCCCATGGAAGTCGGGGCCGGCCCGTGACAATATACGCGGCCGTTTGCTGCCCATGTCGCTCTTTGGGGACGCGCCCTTAACTCTCGCATGCAGGCTCTGATCGCCTTTGCGCCGCTCGCGGCGTTCTTCGTCACTTACTCACTGCGCGGGCTGTACGCCGCCACCGCGGTGCTGATGGCTGCCATGCTGGCGCTGCTGGCGTTCGACTGGCTGCGGCTGCGGCGCATTCCGCCGCTGCACGGGCTCTCGACGCTCCTGGTGTTGATATTCGGCGCCGCGACGCTCCTCTTTCACAACCGGTTGTTCATCCAGTGGAAGCCCACGGTGCTCTTCTGGCTGCTGAGCCTCGCCTTCGGGGCGAGCTTCTGGATCGGCGAGCGCACGCTGGCGCAGCGCTTCCTCGCCCCCGCGCTCGATAACAAGCTCATGGTGAGCCAGGCCCAGTGGCGACGCCTTAACGGCTGGTCGGTGGCCTTCTACGCTCTGCTCGGCGCGCTCAACATCGCCGTCGCCTACCTCGCCAGCGAGCGCGCCTGGGTGTACTTCAAGATGTTCGGGCTGGCACTTCTGACCTCCGCGTTCGTCGCACTTCAGGTATTGTGGCTGAGCAGCCGCGCCGCCCCGCTGCCGCCGGCCACGGCCCCCGCCCCGGACACCGGGCGATGAGCACGCCGGTCATGACGCAGCTGCGTGCCGCGCTCGAGCGCGCGCTTAAGCCGCACTCGCTCGAGATCCTCGACGACAGCGCCGCGCACATCGGCCACGCGGGCGCGCAGGGCGGTGCACATCTGCGCGTGAGGCTGGTCGCGGATGCCTTCCGCGGCCGCTCGCAGCTTGAGCGCCACCGCCTGGTCTATGCCGCGGTCGCGCCGCTGATGAACGGTGCGGTGCATGCGCTCAACATCGAGGCCCGCAGCCCCGAGGAAGGCCGCTGAGCGCGCCCTGCAAGCGCCCGAGCGCTAAGCGCTGCGAAGAGCAAGTTTTCAACTGACAGTCCCAGACAACACCGGAACATCGTATGAACCATTCGCGAATTCTGCCCCTGCTCGCCGCGCTCGCCGCACTCGGTGCGTGCCAGCCGAAGAATGCCACCACCGTGGTGGACAACTCTCCGCCGATCGCCTCCGTCAACGGCGTGCCGATCACGCGGGACTTCTACGAGTTCTCGATCAAGGAATTCACCCAGGGCAAGAGCTCCGCCGACCTCACCGCGCAGCAGCGCGCGGCAGTGCTCGATAACCTCATCCGCGCGCGCCTGAGCGCCGAGGAAGCGAGCAAGGAAGGACTCGATCGCAGCGGCGATCCCGCCTTCGCGCTCGAATTGTCCCGCATGCAGGTGCTCAATCAGGCGCTCGAGGTCCACTACCTCAAGGACCGCAAGCCCACCGAGCAGGAGGTGCGCGCGGAGTACGAAACCGAGATCGCCTCGCTCCCGAAAACCGAGTATCACGCGCGCCACATCCTGGTGGCGACCGAGCCGTTCGCGCAGGCGCTCATTGCGCGCCTGGACAAGGGTGAGAAGTTCGACGTGCTTGCCAAGGAGGCCTCGATGGACTCCTCCAAGAACAACGGCGGGGATCTCGGGTGGTTCACGCCCAACCGGATGGTGCCGGAGTTCTCCGGCGCCGTGATCGCGCTCAAGCCAGGGGACTACACCAAGAAGCCGGTGCAAACCCAGTACGGCTGGCACGTGATCCAGCTGCTGGAGACGCGCGATGTGAGCCCGCCGACCTTCGATCAGGTGCGCCAGCGGCTCGAGCAGGTGGTGGAGCAGAAGAAGTTCCACCTGTACACCGATGAGCTGATGCACAACGCGAAGATCGAGCGTTTCCCCGAGCAGCCCGCGGCAGCCCCGGTCGCCCCCGCCGCCGGCTCCGCAGCGCCTACTCCTTCGCCCCAGCCGGGGCCCTCGCCTGCGCCCTCACCGACGGCGAGCCCGGCGCAGACGCCAGCGCCGGCACCGCAACCGAAGCCGTAGCGGCATTGGCGGCGGGGACCTTCCACCCGCCGCCGCCTCAGTCCCCGCCCTCCTGCAGGAGCTCGCGCAGCTGCACCTCATCGAGCACCGGCACGCCCAGCTCGCGCGCACGCGTTAGCTTCGAGCCCGCATCACTGCCGGCGATGAGGTAGCTGGTCTTCTTCGAGACACTGCCGGAGAGCTTCGCGCCGCGCGCCAGCAGCGCGGCCTGCGCCTCATCGCGCGTCATACCCGCGAGCGTCCCGGTGATGACGAAGGTTCGGCCGGCAAGGGGTTGCCGCTCGGGCGCGGCGGGGAGCAGATCCGGCCAGTTCACCCCGTGATCCTTGAGCGCCTGGATCATGCCGCGGTGATCCTCGGAGGCGAAGAAGGCTGCCACGTGCGCTGCCACCACCGGCCCAACGTCCGGCACCTGTTCGATCTGCTGCTGCGAGGCGCGCATGAGACGCTCGAGGGTGCCGAAATGGCGCGCGAGGGCAAGCGCGGTGGCTTCGCCCACCTCGCGAATGCCCAGGCCATAAAGGAGGCGCGGCAGCGTCGTGCTGCGGCTCTTGTCGATCGCTGTCAGGAGGTTCGCGGCGGATTTCTCGCCCATGCGCTCGAGCTGCGTCAGCTGCGCCAGGGTGAGGGCATACAGGTCGGCGGGCGAGCGCACCTCCCCGTGCTCGACAAGCTGTTCGACCAGCTTCTCGCCCAGGCCCTCGATATCGAACGCGCGGCGGCTGGCGAAGTGACGCAGCGCCTCCTGGCGCTGCGCGCGGCAGGTGAAGCCGCCGGTACAGCGCGCCACCGCCTCACCCTCGACCCGCAGCACCTGCGAGTGGCACACCGGGCAGTGCGTGGGCAACACCACCTCGCGGGTGTCCGGCGGACGCTTCTCGAGCACCACGCTCACCACTTCCGGGATGACATCGCCGGCGCGGCGCACCACGACGGTGTCGCCCACACGCACATCCTTGCGCTGGACCTCATCGATGTTGTGCAAGGTGACGTTGCTCACCGTCACCCCGCTCACGAACACCGGTTCAAGCCGCGCCACCGGGGTCAGCGCCCCGGTGCGGCCAACCTGGAACTCGATGCCCCTGACCACGGTGAACGCCTCGTCCGCGGGGAACTTGTGGGCGATCGCCCAGCGCGGCGCGCGCGAGACAAAGCCGAGGCGCTCCTGGTCGGCGCGCGAGTCGAGTTTGTACACCACCCCGTCGATCTGGTAGGGCAGCTGCGCCCGCCGCTCGCCCATGCTGCGGTAATAGGCGAGGCAGCCGGCGAGGCCGCGCACCGCCTGCGTTTCCGGGGACACCGGCAGTCCAAGCTCGCGCAGCAGCCGCAGCAGCTCCCACTGGCCCGCCGGCAACGCGAGCCCCTCGAGCACGCCAAGCCCGTAAAAGAACATCCGCAGCGGCCGGGAGCGGGTGATGTTGGGATCGAGCTGGCGCAGGCTCCCCGCCGCCGCGTTACGGGGGTTCACGAACACCTTCTCGCCGCGCTCGCGCGCCGTGGCGTTCATGCGCTCAAAGCCGGCGAGGGACATGATGACCTCGCCGCGCGCCTCAAACAGCGGCGGCGCGTTCCCGAGCAGGCGTTGCGGGACTGCGCGAATGGTGCGCACGTTGGCGGTGACGTCCTCGCCCTTGAGGCCGTCCCCGCGCGTGGCGGCACGCTCGAGCAGTCCATCGCGGTAGATCACGGTCACGGCCAGTCCGTCGAGCTTCGGCTCGGCGACGTAGTCGAGCTCGCCCTCACGTCCCAGGCGCTCGTGTATGCGACGGTCGAAGTTCGCAAGATCCGCCTCGGTGAAAGCGTTATCGAGCGAGAGCATCGGCACGCGGTGCACGACTTCCCCGAACGTCGCGCTCGGGGTCCCCGCGACGCGCTGCGTCGGGGAATCGGGCGTGACGAGTGCCGGATCGGCGGCCTCGAGCGCACGCAGCTCCTGCATCAACTGGTCGTATTGCGCATCCGAGACCAGCGGATCATCGAGCACGTAGTAGCGCCGGTCGTGCTCAGCGATCTGCGCGCGCAGCTGCGCTGCGCGCGCCGCCGGCGCCAGTGTCACGAGGCTGCCCCGCCGCGCAGCTGCTCGCGCAGCACCGCAATGCGCGTCGGCGTGAGCGGCCCGCCCTCCTGGTCCTGCAGCACCCCATGCAGGCGCTCGTTCAGGTTGCGGGCCGTGAACACCAGATCATCGAACGCCTGGCGCGCAGGCTTCGGGCCGGGCAGCACCGCGAACAGGGACAGCCCGCCGTAGTGCTGCGAGTCCATGGTATCGATCTCAAAGGTGCCCGGGCGCGTGAGGCTCGCGGCACTGAGCACCGCGCGCCGCTCCTCGTCGGGTTTGTGAAAGATCGCAAACTCCCCGAGCACGAAGCCTTCCGCTGCCAGTGCCTGGCGCAGCGAGCGCCCGGGAAAGCGCTCCTCCGGTGGGGCGATCAGGCGCAGCGCGAGGATGCGCCGCTGCGGCTCGGGCGGCCACTGCACCACCGGCGGCGGGGCTGCCGGAAGCTCAGGCAGCGACTCGCGCGCGGCGACCCAGGGGCTCGCGTCCGGCTCCGGATCGGCGGCCATCACGGTGGGCGGGGCGGCGGTGAGGGCATCCATATCCCCAAGCTCGGGCTCCCCGCGCTCGCGAGGCCCGGGAGCGGCGGCGGCAGCGCCGGGGTCCGTCTCGTCGCTTTGTTCCTCCGGCACCTCGATCACCGGCAACGAGCGCGGCACCGCCGGTTCCCGCGCGCGCAACTCCGGGAGCGTCAGCATTGGCTCG
>Ga0302324_100007447_pt1 | contig 23273 bp, 19 predicted proteins | sample Palsa_T0_1_FD_201949 | JGI IMG/M metagenome (GOLD analysis project Ga0302324, IMG submission 201949) | Peat permafrost microbial communities from Stordalen Mire near Abisko, Sweden - Palsa_T0_1 | ecosystem: Environmental > Terrestrial > Soil > Palsa > Peat permafrost | place: Sweden: Abisko... | reverse complement strand
TTGGGTCGTCGCTTCCTTATCCGGGCCAGGCCATTCAGATCGGCTCGGGAAGTAGCTCGGAAGTCGTGATCTTTTTATCCGCGACTGCGGCGGAGAGCTCTTACACTGTGGATCGCGGTCAACTTGGCTCGGCTTCGACGGCCCATTCCGCCGGCGATGCGGTGCTTCCACTGGATAACTCGACGATTATCGTGCCTTTCGCGCCGGGCTTCTTTGAGAATTCCGCCGCCGCCAACTACATACATACAGTGGCCTTGCCGGACGTGCGCATAATCGCCGCCGAATTCTTTGTGAATAACTCTTTTGGGTCGAGTCTAGCGCTCCAGCAATCGTACGCCGTTGCGCCGCCGGAGAGTAGCTTGTTGAGAACTCTTTCGGGCGGGCAGTTTTCTCTGCAAATCAACGGGTATCTGGCGACTCAGCAAAATGCCGCACCTGCCCTCTTGGTTCAAGCCACCCACGCTATCCGCGATATGCGGGTCACCTTGAACCAACCCGCAAGCGGTTACGATATTGTGGTTGAGGTTTTGCAGAATGGCGTCCTCTACGGCAGCACAATGACGGTACCTTCCGGCGAATCGTCCTCCTCTGTGGTAGAAGGCGTATACCTCGCACCGCTTCTCGAGGATTCTCTGTTGACCCTCAATATTGCTCTTAACAGTGTAACCGCAACCTCTGCCACCGGTGTAAGTCCGGGCCGTGATCTTACTGTAACGATAAGGTTCTAAATCTTATGTCTGAGCAAATCGCCAAGCTGACCCCGCATCACGACCTTCAGGCCTACTTCCTAACGCCGTCGGCCATCGCCGCTTTGAGTTCGGCGAGTAGCGCTGGCTTCGTTCTTTCAGGAAAATGGCGCCAGCAGTTTGACTGGGCTGTTGTTGAATGGACCAGGGACAACGTTTTCGAGCATCCGTCGCTGCGAAATTTGCCCGATGGGGATCTTAGCGGACTCACCTTGAGTTACCAGGAAGCGCGCACCGGATGCATTCCGTTCCAATCAAACCTGTTCCCGGTAGTTGCATGGGACAGATTGCGCCTTTGGGTGACCGGTGCAGACGGTAGCGATACGGTCTACTACGTCAGCTTCGCGAATCAACCTTCCACGGAACCTCAAATCCTGCTACCCATCGTAGGATCGCCGCAATCGGCTTCGGCAACGATGACGCTGGTTGCTTCGCCCGGCGTCGGGCAACGCGCCGGTTTAGCATTCTTGGAAGAGCACTACTACTACCAAGTTTCGAATGGCGACGGGCTTGCCGACATTGCCGCCGGCATTGCGGCGTCGGTGGTAAGCGAGAATTTCTCGGCGGCCTCTAGCGGAGCGTCGGTCATCGTTACTTGTAAGGGAACCTCCGGCAACGGTAGCCTCGACGGCGCGAATGGCAATCGCATCACCATGTACGGCTTCTCGGAAAATAGTGTTCCAGTTTGGCAGGAGCCATCCGCCGCTTTTTCGGGCGGAGGTTTTCCCAGTCAGTATCAAGTGACCCTCAATTTTGGAAATCTCTGGGGCACGACCGACGCGGACAGCACGCCCCAGTTGGTGCCGACCACCAACGTTAGAAAAGTGCGCTGGACTTGGGCGGCGGATATGCAAGCCGGAGAATATACCCAAACCGAGTTTCAAGTCACTGTGTCGAATTGGTCAGTCACCGGCACAAATCAACTCTATAGCATCGCAGGACCCGGCAGCCGCCGCATCGAAGATACCGATTCGGGTGTGACATTTACCGGCGCCTGGCAAATGGAGACCGGAAATTTTTCAGGTAGCAAGATTCACCTCACGAGTGAGACCGGCGATAGTTGCACCATCACTTATACCGAAGCAACTGCCCACCAGCTCTATCTCGGGTTGCGCCGAACTGCGGGTGCGCCGATCGCTAACATCACAATCGATCAAGGAGCGGCTCAACAGACTTTGCTGACTCAGCCGGGTGAAGATGTGCTTGTCCGCTATCCGCTCGGCCTCATTGCCGCCGGCTCTCATACGGTGACTATCGCCCATGCCGGCGAAAACGGCAGCCAAACCCTATATTTCGATTTTCTCGAAATTGCCTACCCTAGCAACAATCTGCCGGATTTCACCGCTAACAGCCAATTGGCATTAGCCACAGACTGGGATACCTATCATTCGCAATCCCTGCCTGCCGAACGAACCGCCTGGTTAATCAATAAACTCGGGTTCACAGGGCGCGTGAACCACTACGTAGGAGCCCTTTGGTTTTATGAGATCGTGCGCACCGGCACCCAGTATGCAACTCTTACGGTTCAAATGGAGTTGTCATCCGGCGCCAACAGCCCCTATGTTCAATTCGCCTTGGCGGCTGATGTTGCCTCCCTCATTACTGCCCCCACCACAATTAGCCACTTAGTTCTACCGGACGACGATAGCTCCAGCGTCGCGCAGGCAATGGCGGCGCTGATTAACGTTGGAACTAATCTGGTTTGGGCGAGCGCGACGGGCGCCAATTTGACCCTGACCGCCCGCTCCATGGGAACTCTCGGCAATGGCATCGCCTTCGAATTGATTTCCAGCAGTCCCGACTTCGCGGTCAATGCTCCCTCAAATGTCCTGAGCGCCGGTATTGACGGCACGCCGTACACCTTAGCTTCTGACGATGGCGGACTGAACGACACTCTAATGGCGGCCGCTAGCTTCTGGAGAACCGACCTCACAGCCGTTCCGCGCATCAACAGGGCTGCGCGAGACTGGCACGCCGCTTACTTTGCCGCCATTCAGGGTTACGGCATGGATGTTGTCGCGTCATTTAGTACCGAATTAGGGAACGGCGATCCTGCGGCCTCCGTCGGTATTGCTCAAGAATATTTCGACGGCACACCGGTGGTTCTCAATACGCCATCCATTCAAACCAATTTCTCTCCCACTTGCATCGCTTATTGGACGCAGGTCTACCTTGATATTGCCGCCCTGCAAAACTCTGCCGGCCTCGTTCCTTACTTGCAGTCCGGCGAAGTGCAGTGGTGGTATTTCTCCACTGCGGGCGTCAGCATGCCGTTCTACGATGCCTATACTCAGCAGCAATTCAGCGCTACCTACGGTGTACCAATGCAGGAAATTCTCACCAACACCGCCGATCCTTCTTCTTATCCCAACGAAGTAGCATTCCTGCCAATGCTCATTGGTGCTTACACGTATGCCATCCGGACCGCGCTCCAGCAGGCCTATCCAGCATGCCGCTATGAAGTGCTGTACCCCACTGACACCAACAACACGCCGCTCAACAGTCTCATCAACTACCCGTCCAACGATTGGACGCCCCAAAACCTAACCTGCCTCAAAACCGAAAGCTTCGGCTTCACCAGCGGCTATGATCTAGTGAACTGCACCATGTCCATGAACACCAGTGCCGTGAAGGGTTTTACGAATCCGCAGCGCGCCCATCTTGTAGGAATTAGCGATGCCTGGAGCGCTTGGCTCAAGGAAGTGGATATCGCGCAATCGCTGGGGCTCGAAACCGTGGTTTTGTTTGCGTTGGATCAATATTGCCTGATCGGCTATCCTCCTCCGCCTTTTGTGAATTCAACCCACAGCTCCATGCAGGGTTAACCGTCGACCCGGATACTATGGTCCATTCATGATCTACGTCATCACCCTCTCTTTTGTGGTTGTCGTCTTGGTGAGCATAACCGTTTACAAATTCACTCAGGTAAAGACGCAAACGGATTTCATGGTTGCCGGCCGGAAGCTGAGTTGGCCGGTGCTTGTATTCACTCTGTTGTCTTCATGGATTGGTGCGGGCAGCCTTTTAGGCGGCTCTGAAAATGCCTACAAGCATGGATTCGCCGCACTCTGGCAACCGGCTGGCGGCTGGCTCGGATTGCTGTTGATTGCCGCCATTGCCGGCCGCGCGCGCCATTTCGCGCAGTTCACCGTTCCCGATCTGCTCGAAGCGCGCTACAATTCCGCTGCTCGCGTGCTGGCCACCATCGCCATCGTTATTTCTTACGTCGTCATTACCAGCTATCAATTCATCGGCGGCGGCGACATCTTGCATTTGATCTTCCCAAGCATTTCGCGGGAACTGGGCTTATGGATTATGGCGGCCTTTGTCATTTTCTTCACGGCTATGGCCGGCATGGCTTCCATTGCTTATCTTGATCTCGTGATCGGTTCGGCGGTCACCCTCACAATGATTGTAGCGGTGCCGGTTCTGCTTCACGATACCGGCGGTTGGAGCTTTGTGAAGGCAAATCTTCCCGCCAGTCATTTCCAGGTGCTGGGCGATTATGATTGGCACGGCGCCATCGGCCTCATGCTGCCCACCACGCTGCTGCTCATCGGCAACCAGGGCATGTATCAGAAGTTCTTTTCCGCCAAATCGGAAAGCGACGCGCGAAAGTCGGTGGTGGGTTGGATCATTGGCACAATCACCCTCGAAACTCTCCTCATCACACTCGCCGTTGTCGCCAGTTCCAAACTTCATACCGACCGGCCACGCGAAATTATTGCGCTCACTGCAAAACAGGCATTGCCGCCTTTGCTCGGCGCCATTCTTTTGGGTGGCGTCTTCGCCAAAGTGATTTCCACAGCCAATAACTATCTCTTCTCGCCTTCTACCAATCTGATCCATGACGTCTATCAGCGCTTTATCGATAAAAACGCTTCGCCCGCGCGCATCATGATCGTTTCACGGCTGATCGTTATCCTCTTGGGCCTCTTCGCCGTTCTACAAGCTTCGCAGTTCGAATCGGTCTTGAAGGCTTCGCTCTATGCTTACACCGTTTATGGCGCGGCTGTCACGCCCTCGGTCATGGCGGTTTTCTTTTGGCGTCGCAGCACCACCGCTGGCGCTGTTTCTTCCATCGTTCTTGGAACCATTGTTACCGTGGTATGGCAATTGTTCCAGCAATACGGAACGGTCGATATCAAAAGCGCTATCGGCGGTATTGATGCTGTCTATCCAGCTTTGGCCGCTTCCGTATTCAGCCTCATCGCCGTCAGTCTCCTAACATCCCCGCCCTCGATAGAGCAACTTTCGGCGCTCGATGCCACTAAAATCCAAACAGATGCAAATTGAATTGATCCAAGCTTCTCTCCGCGCGGCAAACCTCGACGGTTGGCTCTTCTTTGACCACCACCGCCGCGACCCGCTCGCCTATCGCGTTCTCGGTCTCCCAGACGACTTGCAGCCTACTCGCCGCTGGTATTATTTTCTGGGTGCTGATGGCGAACCGCGCAAGCTGGTGCATCGCATCGAAAGCGGCGCCCTTGATTCGCTTCCCGGCGCCAAGGATCTCTATTCCAGTTGGGCCGAGCAACAGCAGAAACTTCACGGCTTGCTCAATGGCGCAAAGCGGATTGCTATGCAGTATTCGGCCAATTGCGCCATTCCCTACGTTTCGCTGGTGGATGCGGGCACTATTGAATTGGTCCGCGGCACCGGCGTCGAAATCGTTACCTCTGCCGATCTTGTTCAGGAGTTCGAATCGCGCTTGAGTGAGGCGCAGTTTCAGCTTCACGTGGAAGCCGGCAAATTGGTCGATAAAGTTCTTCGCGAAGCCTTCGATCTCGTCTCGCATCATCTGCAATCAAAGAAGGCGCTGACTGAGTACGAACTTCAGCAGTTCATCCGCGGGAAATTCTCGCATCACGGTCTTCAGTGCGATCATGGCCCCATCGTAGCCGTCAACGCGAACGCTTCCGATCCTCATTACGAGCCTACCTGCGAACGCACGACACACATTCAAGCCGGCGACGTCTTGCTCATCGATCTTTGGGCCAAGCTAACTCAACCTGGAGCAGTCTATTACGACATTACCTGGACCGGTTTTTGCGGCGACGCTATTCCCGACGCCGTCCAAAAAGTCTTTGAAGCAGTTCGCGACGCCCGCAAACGTGGATCGCAGTTTGTTATCGACCGGGTGAGCCAGCACTCGTCCATCGCCGGTTTCGAAGTGGATGACGCTGTCCGCGGCCTAATTGAAGATCGCGGCTACGGTCAATACTTTTTCCATCGCACCGGTCACAGCATCGGCACGGAAGTGCACGGAACCGGCGCCAACATGGATAATCTCGAATCGCATGACGAACGGCGCATCCTCTCGGGTAGCTGTTTCTCCATCGAACCTGGCATCTATCTGCCAGAGTTTGGCATTCGTTCTGAGGTCAATGTTTACGTAGGCGAAGGTTTTGCGACCGTTACCGGCCAGCAGCAAGAGCAAATGCTACACCTCTGAGTGGTGGCGAGCCGCCTTTCAGTCGCACTGAATGGGCTGGAACCTCCCTCAAATCAGAGTTTTACGAGGGCATGAGCCAGATCAATTATTTTGATTGGCGATAGCAGGCGAATACGTTCTAATCTCGGATATGGCGACACTAAGTCATATGGAACCACCCCCTACCCTTGTTGGTTTGCTTCATAGGGTTAGCAATATTGTGAGTTCCGAGCTTTCGCTGGACGAGATGCTCGGCGAAATCGTGGGATTGACCGTTCAGGTGACCGACTGCGATGCCTGCTTGGTTTACCTGATTGAACGCGAGACGAACGAGATTGTATTGCGAGCTTCTCAGGTTCCGCACCAGACCGACCTTGGCAATATTCGGCTCAAGGTTGGCGAGGGTGTTACCGGTTGGGTTGTGGAACACCACTCGGTTGTCGCATTGGCATCCAATGCAGCGGCTGACAGCCGCTTTAAACGCTTCCAGGCCCTGGTAGAAGATACTTACGAAGCGTTTTTATCGGTACCACTGTTGAGTGGGGGCGAAGTCATCGGCGTCATTAACGTTCACCATCGCGAGCCGCATGCGCATACGGCCGACGAGATTTCTTTGCTGACGTTTGTCGGCGAGCAGATGGGCGGCGCCATCATGAAGAGTTATCTAGCCGAAGAAAACGCCCGCCTTATCGAAGAGACTGCGGAAATGCGCCGCCAGTTGGAAACGCGCAAACTGGTCGAGCGCGCCAAGGGAATCTTGCAGCAGCGGCACACGCTGACGGAAGAAGAAGCTTATCTGCGGCTTCGCAACGAAAGCCGGCGTTTACGCCGCCCCATGCGTGAACTCGCCGAAGCGATCATCTTGTCTGAAGATCTGAGCCGTAAGAGCGAACGTATTCAGTAGTCCTTTATCCTCCTACTTCGCAGGCCGGGTACTAACCGCCCGGCCCGCTTTTTTCGGTCGCTACAATCGGATTTGTCCGCGCCATTCCACCCTCTTCTCCGCAACCCTCATCTGCTCACCATCGCGGGCAACTTTTGGCCGCGGGAAATAGATGGTGCGCGCTTTCCGCCTACGCAAGTTCAATACACCATCGATTCGCGCACCTCGGTTGTCGCTTATGAACACCAACCGCCGGAGACTGCGCGCGGTCAAATCGTTTTCCTCCACGGATTGGAAGGCTCTGCCGACGCGGGTTATATCGCCAGCTTCGCGCAGCAAGCTTTGCAGCGCGGTTATGGCGTCCATAGGCTTAATATGCGCACCTGCGGTGGCACAGAGGCGCTTTCTGAGACCATGTACCACTCCGGCCTCACCAGCGATCCCCGCTTCGTCTGCGAACGCCTCTCCTCCCGTGGGTTAGGTCCGCGCTTCCTTGTTGGTTTCTCACTGGGCGCAAATGTCGCCCTTAAGCTCGCCGGAGAGTTAGGCGCTTCCGATCTGCTATCCGGAATCTGCGCAATATCTGCTCCCATTGATCTGGCCACGTGCGTCCGGGCCATCGATCGGCCAGTCAATCTCGTCTACGCGCGCCGTTTCGTGAGCCGGCTGTCCGATCGCATCAGGCGTAAGAACGCGCTTTCGCCTGGCATCTACCACATCGCTGACCTTGCTAAAGTCAACTCCATCTGGACCTTTGACGATACCTTTACCGCGCCACTCTTTGGATTTGGCACCGCCGCCAACTATTACGCGACTCAATCCGCCAGCAACTTTCTTAGCGCGATCCGCATTCCCACCTTGGCCATCACCGCGCAAGACGATCCGCTGGTTCCATTCGAGATCTACCGGCATGAAGCGTTCGAACGGAATGAAGCGCTCACGCTTCTGGCGCCGCGCTACGGCGGCCATCTTGGCTTTCTTTCCCGCGCGCGGCCACGCTTCTGGTTGGATAACATCTGTCTTGATTGGATCGACAAGATTTCCCCAAGGTTGGGCCGATGAGTGCGTGGCGCGTTTCCTTGGTCGTTTGCCTGGCGTTGCTAGCCATGCTCTCCGGCATTCTTTTTGGACCCCGTCTGAAGCGCGCCCTTGGGCTTGAAAAGGCCGATTCACGCACCGTCGTCACTGAAATCCAGCGGCTCAACCAAATGGTCACCGTCCGCTACAGCATTCAACGCGTCGTCGGTATCAAGGAGCCCAAGGAACCGCTGGGCGAGGAATCTCTTTTGCTCATGGTCCAAGGTGAGGTGCAGGCGGGAGTCGATCTCGCGCATTTTGATTCCGCTAACGTTCACTTCTCAGGCCCGCATTCCGTGATTGTGCTGTTGCCGCCCGCGCAAATCCTGAACGTCTTTCTTGACGAAAAATACACCAAGGTGTGGGATCGCCGCATTACCTGGTGGACACCCTGGGTCGGTTACGATCCTGATTTGGAGCACAAGGCCCGCCAACAAGCTCTCGCAGACGTTAAGTCGGCAGCGCTTACTATGGGAATCCTGCAGCAGGCGCAACAAAATGCCGAACTGACGGTTCGCGATTTTCTCCAAGCGTTGCACTTGGCCGCTACTGTTAAGACGGCCGTCTCTTAGCCGCCGCCTTGGCCAGCTTTTTCTTCTTCACCAGCGCCATCATGTAGTTTTGATAAGCCTCATCTAAAACCTGCACCACGTGCATGACACGCTGATTCTTGCCGAACAGTCTTACGCCGCCTTGCAACTGCAGCATGCAGCCGGGATTCGCTGTGGCCACAATGCTAGCCTCTGTCCCTTTCACCAGTTCCATCTTGTGCCGCAATATCTGCATCGACATTTCGTTCTCAACCACATTGTAGATACCGGCGCTGCCGCAGCAAACATCGGCCTGCGGCATCTCTCGATAGTCCAAGCCCGGAATGGATTGCAACAGTTTGCGCGGCGCATCCTTGATCTTTTGTCCATGCGCCAGATGGCAGGAATCCTGGTAAGTGACCACAGCCTCCAGCGTGCCCATTTGGTCGTTCAGTTCCACCCCGGCCAGAAACTCCGTTACGTCCTGCACTTTTTCCGAAAACCGTTGTGCCGGTTCCGCATAATCGTAATCGGCGCCCAACAGATGGCCATACTCTTTGAGGGTTGAGCCACAGCCGGCGGCATTCGTCAAAATGGCGTCGTACTCCTCCGGCACAAACGCGTCCACGTTATTGCGCGCTAACGCTTTGGCGTGGTCGGCCATGCCGCTGTGCAGATGCAGCGCTCCGCAGCAGCCCTGCGCCGGGGGAATGACGACATCGCAGCCATTCCTTTGCAAAACCCTTACCGTCGCTTCGTTCAAACGGGCAAACGTGACATTGGCAATGCACCCGGCCACAAAAGCCACCCGAAAGCGCCTTTCCCCCAGTGCCGGAAAGGTCTTGCCGATCTTCGAGTAAAAGAAAGGAATCTCCGCGCTCGGTGCCAGCAGTTCGAGATTGGCCAAGTTCTTGCCAAACACCTTGAGTCCACCGGTAAGGCGCATCAGCTTCTGTAATCCGGATATTTGATACAGATACAAAAATGCTCCCGCCAGTTGCAACGCCGGCCGCGAGGGCAATAGTCTGTCGAAGAAAAAACGCTGGTAGCGCGCCGCTCTTCGCGAAAGCTTGCGCTGGGGCAGAATCTCCGCGCGTGCCGCCTCAATCAAGCGTCCGTACGGCACTCCGGAAGGGCAAGCCGTTTCACACGCTCGGCAAGCCAGGCATAAATCCATGTGCCGAATATAAGATTCGGAAATCGGCGCGCCCTGCGCCACTTGGTTCATTTGATAAATGCGGCCGCGCGGGGAATCCATCTCCACGCCCAATTCCCGATAGGTCGGGCAGGCATTCAGGCATAATCCGCAATGTACGCATTTATCCAGATCGGCCCGCTGCGGCCCGTTGCCATTTCTTTCTTCGGCTAAGGCCGTCAGTATTCTAAATTCGTCCATACAGCCGCGAACGATTGAGAAGCATTCCAGGGTCGAACATTTTCTTTACCTTCTTCATCATTGCAAACGCTTCGGCAGACTCTTTTGTCGTGCCCAACAGCCACAATTCTCTGTTGATGCGTGTTTCCAGCGGCGCGAACTCCACCACCGCGCTCCAGCCATTCTCGGCCGCCGCGCGCCACAAAGCCGTCACGCCTTGCCAGGAATTCAGGTATATGTAGGCGATGCCCGACGCCGCCCGGCAAATACAGGCCCCCGATACCAGCCGCAAGACCGCCGCCAGATCGCTGATCTTGGTCGAAACGCGCAGCACAATGCCATTCGGCTGACGCCTTAAAAAATCGCCGGCAAACTCGCGAATCTGTGTCCAAAAGATCGTGTCTTCCGCCCCGGTCATGCGCGCCGCTCCCTGCAACTCCCGCTCATACCGGGCCAGCACGTTCGCGCTGCCGCCCGCGCGCATCGCCAAAACATGCCCCCGTAACCCCAGGCGTGTCGCGGCCGGCGGCGAAATGATGTCCAACGATATCGGCCGCAGCACACTGTACAGAATCGAACTGCGCTTTTCCATGAGCTGTTCCACATCGTCAAACGAAAACACAAACGTGTGCGTTTGTTCCGGCATCGGATGCAGCCGGAAGTTCACGCTCGTGATCACCGCCAGCGTCCCAAAGCTGCCAATCATCAGCTTGCCCATATCCAGCCCAGCCACGTTTTTTACGACCATTCCCCCCGTGCTCACCTGTTTGCCCGCCAGTGTCGCGAATTTCATGCCGATGACTTGGTCGCGCGCCGTCCCATAGTAACGGCGCATCGGTCCGCTCGAATTCGTCGCTATCACGCCACCCACCGTGGCCTTGGCAAAAAACGGCGGATCCAACGCTACCATCTGCCGGTTCTTCGCCAGCAACGCTTGCAGGTCGGCGAAAGGCATGCCGGCCTCCACGCTAATTGTCAGATCGTTTGGTTCGTATTTCAGGACGCGCCGTAAGCCGCTGGTATTTACTTTTGTCTCCGCGGGCGTCGTCGGGCCGCCCATCAGCCGCTTTGAATTGTTTCCCGCAATCTCAATTGTCTGCTCCTCGGCAGAAGCCTCTTTGAGAACCGTAGTAAGATCCCTCACCGAGGAGGGGATAACTGATTGCATTAGAACCTATTGTCTAGACTAACTTTTCTCAAAACCGGACGCCCCTTAGCTCGCCGGATGCTAAGCTGGCCACAGCCTCCAGTATGCGCCGCACTGCATTTCTGCTTTATCTGCCGGCGTCGCTCCATTTGCTTGAACCGCCGGAACAGGGCGAATGACTATTATGGACTTCGAATACTCCGCCGAGCAAATCCAGCTCCGTAAATCCATTCGCGATTTCGCCGGAGCCGAACTTGCTCCGCACGTCCTTCACTGGGACGAAAACCAGATCTTCCCGCTCGACGCCATCAAGAAAGCGGGTCAGTTGGGCCTCATGGGTGCTATCTTCCCCGAGGATCTCGCTGGCGCCGGATTTGGCTATATCGAATATTCCATCATCATTGAAGAACTCGCCCGCGTCGACCCTAGCGTCGCGCTTATCATCGCCGCTCACAACTCTCTTTGCACCAATCACATCTATCTCGCGGGCAACGAGGAGCAGCGCCGGAAATACATTCCCAAGCTCGCCACCGGTGAATGGATCGGCTGCTGGTCGCTAACCGAGCCCGAAGCTGGTTCCGACGCCGCGGGCACCCGTTCCACTGCCACGTTTAAAGATGGCGAATGGCTGCTCAACGGTGGAAAAACGTTCACCACCAACGCACAGTATGCCGACGTTTGCGTCGCAATGGCCGTTACCGACCGCGGCGCATCGCAGCACGGCATCAGCGCCTTCATTCTGGAAAAAGACTTTCCCGGCTTCCGCGTCGGCAAAAAAGAGAACAAGCTCGGCATGCGCGCCAGCGCTACCGGCGAAGTGCTTTTCACCGATTGCAAGCTCGCCGCAAACCAGCTTCTCGGCAAGCAGGGGGAAGGCTTCGTCGATAGCCTGCGCATTCTCGATGGCGGCCGGATTTCCATCGCCGCGCTCTCGCTCGGCATTGCTCAAGGCGCTTTTGACGCAGCTCTCAAGTATTCAAAACATCGCAAGCAATTTGGCCGCTCCATTTCCGAGTTCCAGGCCATTCAAGACAAGCTCTCCAATATGGCCACCGACATTGAAGCCGCGCGCTGGCTGGTTTACTGCGCCGGGGCCAGGAAAGATCAGGGCAAGCGCGTGACCAAGGAATCCGCCATGGCCAAATTGTTCGCCTCCGAAATGGCCGTCAAAGCCGCCGACCAGGCGCTTCAAATCCACGGCGGCTACGGCTTCATCAAAGATTATCCGGTGGAGAAATTCTACCGCGATGTCAAACTCTGCACCATCGGCGAAGGCACCAGCGAGATCCAACGGCTCGTGATCGCGCGGCAGTTGTTAAAGGAGTAGCCGCTTGTTAACAGTCACAACCACTGACGATTTATTTTTGAGCGACTAAGCCGCTGAAAATAGATAATTTGCCTCCTTTTGACCTAAGCGGCCTTTGTCGAGGTGAACCCCGCCTCGCGCTAAATTCAAATCAGTTTGAGGCGGTTGTCGCCAGGCGTCTTCCAAAGTAAATTCGGATCGCGGCCTCTTCAGCCGAGCCGGGAACCTTCCGGCTTCGATCTTTCAAAACCGAATAGACTAGTGTCGGGAACGCCACGACTAACGAAGGGAATCTAAGGGCTGCTCCCAACGGCGCGTGCCGGCCCCCGCCGTTGGGTTCGTTTTTCAAATCCCTTCGCCAGCCCAGAATTGGGTTCGTATCGCAAAATTCCCATGTCGGGCTATGTCGGACCTAAAACCCGAAACCCAAAGTCCCAACCCGTTGGGTTCGTTTTTTCAAAACGCCTGTCGGCCCAGAATTGGGTTCGTACCGTAAAATCCAGTGTCGATCTACGAAATCGCCGACATCCGCCCGGAAGCACGCGGTTTAGCCGTTGCGTTCGAGCTCTTGTCATCCTCCCGACGTTCACACGAGGAACGCTGCCGAATCCTGTAGGATAAAGGCGTGAGCAAAGCGCCATCCAGCGTATTTATCTCCTATTCCAAGGACGCCAGGCCATGGGCCGAGAAGCTTTCGGAGTCTCTAGAAAATAAAGGTGTTCCTACGTGGACAGACTTCAAGAGCATAAAGCCGGGTCAGCGATGGATCGTTGAGATCCAACGCGCCTTGGATGACGCCCAATACTTTCTCATTGTGATCGGACCTAAAAACCAAATTGGAGAGTGGCAAGATCGAGAATGGCAGGGAGCTCTCCAGCGTACGTGGGCCGATCCCAAGAAGCAGATTATACCCGTCCTTATCGATAATGCAACCCCGCCTTCCTTTCTGCGAAACTGGGTTTTCGTTCGGAAGCAGCCTGGCCAGTCTGAATCCTCCTGGATTGACACGATATACGACACGGTCTGCGGAACGGATTCCGGAAGGCATGATCTTCTCGCTAAGCACGCCAAGCCGGACAAGGCGCTTCAAACTCGCCTGGAAGAAATCGAGGGCGCGGCGAGACAACTCAAGTCGAGTCAGGAACAATAGCGGAGGGACCGCGACGCGAACTCGAAAACATTTTGGCACGGGCGGTTTAAGTCTCAATCCCGCAACTTCAGTTTTCCTCAATTGCCCTTACGATCTCGAGTACCAACCTCTTTTTGACTCCGCAGTGCTGGCCGCAATTTGCTGCGGTTTCACTCCGCGAAGCGGCTTGGAAAGTGGAACCGTTGCCGAACCTCGAATGACTCGAATCACCCGGGCGATTTTCGAGTCGAAATATTCAATCCACGACCTATGTAGATGTAAGGGGGAGGGCGACGCCAACTTGGCCCGTTTCAATATGCCTCTGGAACTCGGTATAGCCATGGCGCGGCGCTTCTTGAGGAGGCGTGTCGCGGACCGGCACGATTGGTTGGTTATGATCCCCGCCGGACACGAGTATGGCCGATACATATCGGACTTGGCGGGGTTCGATCCTGTCGAGCACGACGGCACTGAGCGTGGTTTAATCATTGCGGTCATGGCTTGGTTGGCGACCAGAGTGGACGCGGTTGGAACGATGCCGCCGCAGCAAGTGCTGAAGGGATTGGCCCCGTTCAGGCGCGAAATGCGTTCGCTGCGGAAAATTTGGGGACCCTGGCCGCCTTGGGTTGACGTCGTGATTGCCGCCACCAGAATCGCTCGCAAGCTCGGACGATAAACGTTGCACATCCTCTTCGCTCATGAAGGGCAATGGGAATTGGCTAGACCGCGCTTTCAAGGAAGACCTGAGCGCGCGTACTACACTGGTTTTTGAGCAGAATGGAATGGGCATTGAAGCCGGGCAGAGGATTGGCGATTACCACGTCGTCCGTGCTATAGGCGCCGGCGGCCTCGGAGCGGTCTACGAAGTAAAGCATACGATTTCGGGACGTTCCGAGGCCCTCAAGGTCATGCTGCCGGGTTTACTGGACACCCCGGAGATGGCTGAGCGTTTCCATCGCGAAATCCGCCTTCTCGCCTCGCTGAATCACTTCAATATCGCCGGACTCCATACCGCCTTTTATCACGAAAAACAGCTTGTCATGGTGATGGAATTCGTGGAAGGCGTTACCTTTTCCACGCTCACGCGCGGCGCGCCGGTGTCTGTGAAGGATGCCGTTCATTGGATATCGCAAGTTTTGTCGGCGTTGAGCGCGGCGCACGCGGCGGGCATCGTCCATCGCGACATCAAGCCGGGCAATATCATGCTTACCAAGGATGGGGTGGTAAAGTTGCTCGATTTCGGCATCGCTTTCCGCGAGACATCGCCCCATTTGACGCAGGCCGGCCATATTTTCGGCTCGCTCAACTATATGTCGCCCGAACAATTCACGGGCGGTCCGGTTACGCCGCTGTCCGACATTTACTCGACTGGCATTACGCTTTATGAACTGGTCACGCGGCAGCTCCCCTTCACCGGCTCGACGACTTACGAAATTATGACCGCGCATTTGGAGAAGACGCCGCTGCCGCCCAACCAAATCAACCCGAACCTGCCAGTGTTTCTCTGCCAGGCTATCGAGCGCTCGCTCGCCAAGAATCCGGCGCAACGCTTTCAATCGGCCGAGGAGTTCAGGCTCGCTCTCAGCCGGGTGGAAACGCTCAACGAGGCGGCGCTTTCGCCTGCGGCGTTTGCCGAAACTTTGCTTGCGCCGTCAGGATCGTCTTCTAAGCCATCGCGGATCACCACCCCCGCGTCCACCACTTCGCCCGGCGAGGCCGCGCTGCCATTGGAAGAAGTCACTAAACTTCTGGCGGTCCACATCGGGCCGGTCGCTAAATTCGTGGTGAAAAAGCTTTCCGCCCAGTGCAATTCGGCGGACCAATTGTATGCGGCGGCGGCGAAAGAAATTCCCACCACCGAAGCGCGCAACCAGTTTCTGCGATCGCGAAGGCGCTAGCATCAAGGCCGCAGGCCTGTACGGCATACTCTGCAAATTTACTGATATGCATGGTGGCGCAGGCGGTTCCGCCTGCGGGGTATCGTAGGAAATCAATAGCCGCTATTCAAACCGCAAAGCTTCGGTCGGGTTCACCGTAGCGGCCCGGTAAGCCGGAATAAGCGCCGCGCCGAAAGACCCCACCGCTAAGAGCAAGGTTGCCCCGGCAATCGCCGAAGGATCCGTTGCTCGCACGCCAAACAACTGAGACTCGACCAGCCGGGCGGCCGGGAATCGCGGTTGTCGAAGTCCCGCCCCGCCACGATTCTCGTGCCAAGGGTCGTGAAGAAGCCGGAACTGACTGCGTTCAGATTGACATCGCGATCGGTGGAAATTCTTTCATTGGTTTGAATGGTCATCGGGTTGTTCCAGCTCCCACCGGTCAGCAACTGGAAACTCGCGACGGCCGACGTCTGGGTGTTCGGAGAAGTGCGGATCGCGTCATCAATCCGCTGAATGAGTTGACGCGCTGCCGACGGAGAGTAGCCGTTGCGCAGCGGATCGATACCGAACGAAATGAGGCTGGAAGTGGCAAAACCCGGTCCCTTCGCCATTAATCCGCTGAGGGTCCGCACAAACAACGCGGCACCGATCACGAGTGTCAAGGTGAACGCTATCTGAACCGTCACGATGGATTTGCGAAGGCGAATACCGCCCAATGCCGTACCACCTCGCTCGCGCAGTGAAGAAATGAGCGATCCGCCGCCCACTTGCCAGGCTGGGGCAAGACCGCTGAGGATGCCTGCGGCGACACTCACCAGGAAGGCGAAAAGCAAGAGGCGCCAGTCAATGGCAGATTCGAGAGCGTTCGCCGCCGTGTCGCGCGGCAGGAATGCAATAAGAGTGCGGATCGCCAGCGGCGCCAGCGCGACCCCGAGCGATCCGCCAACCAGAGCGAGAAGGATGCTATCGGCTAGCAGCTGCCGGCCGATGCGCCCCCGCGAGGCGCCCAAAGCCATGCGGGTGGCGATCTCACGGTCGCGAGCCGAGCCGCGCGCCAGAAAGAGGCCGGCTACATTCAGGCACGCCAGACCCAACAATACCGCCGTTGCCGCGAAGAGCACCCAGAGTGGTTGTGACAAACTGCGCCGCAGACCGGAATGGCCGTGTGGTGCCGGAGTGAGTTCGAGTGTCGAGGCGAGAAATTCCCTTCGGCGCTCGATGGTTATCTGGGAAATCCGGCGCGGCGCGTGTCTTCGTCCAACATCGCCTTAAACCAGGGCTGTAATCCGGTCTGAGCTTGCGACAGCGTGACGCCCGGCTTCAGGCGGCCGAGAATTTGCATCCAGTAGGTGCGGCGGTCCAAGAGACTTTCGAAGCCGGGGATAACTTGCGCCGACATCGAAGCGGGAATCCAAAGGGATGGAACTTCGCCCACATCTATACCCCGGAATTCCGCAGCGGCGACGCCGATGACCGTCATGGGGTGTTGGTTGACCAATACCTTGCGGCGCAAGACATCGGCGGCGCTGGCGAGTTGCGTCTTCCAAAAATCGTAAGAGAGGACAACCACCGGATCGGCGCCGGGTGGGCGATCATCGTCGCTTCCGAATACCCTTCCGAGCGCCGGAGCCACTCCGAGCACCGAAAAATAATTGGCGGAGACGATTTCCGCGGCGGCGGGTTTGTGCTCTCCGCCTGTGGAGAGGTTCACAGTCGTGGCTGCGCGGCAGACAACACCTTCGAAAAAGCGGTCCTGCTGTTGAAGGTCGCGGCAGATCGGGTACGACATGAGATTCCAACTGCCGAATCCGTTGCCTGCTTGATCTCCGTTCCAATCGATCAGGACCAGGCGGTTTGGCTGGCGGACGGGAAGCGCGTGCAGAAGCACTTGATCAACGAGAGAATAGATGGCGGTGGTGGCGCCGATGCCGAGTGCGAGCGATAGCACCACGGTGGCGGTAAAGGAGGGGTGGTGAAGAAACGAACGTGCGGAGAAGCGCAGGTCGCACGCGAGATCGCGCAGCCAGCGGATCAGCCAAACATCGCGCACCTGTTCCCGAAGTTGTGTGAGGCCGCCGAGTTCCAGGGTGGCCTGTCTGCGCGCTTCGGGCTCCGGCAGGCCGGATTGCATGAGATCGTTCACACGGCGGTCAATGTGGTATTGCAGTTCGCGCTCTAACTCGCTCTCTAGACCGCCGCGACGGAACCAATTTAATAGGCGCTTCATTACCTGCTGCCCTCATCAAAAATCAACTGGACCGCTCCGGTCAGCCGCGCCCAACTTTCTTTCTCGGCGGCGAGTTGCTTCCGGCCAGCACGAGTCAAGGAGTAGAACTTGGCCTCGCGCCCAGTTTCCGATTGCTTCCACTCGGCCTGTAACCATTGCTTTTGTTCGAGTCTGTGGAGCGCGGGATAAAGAGAGCCCTGGTTGACTTGAACGACGGATTGCGAAATCTGCTCCAACCGCTGAGCGATGCCGTAGCCGTGCGCCGGTTCGAGCGCAAGGATCTGCAGAATCAGCATATCGAGCGTGCCCTGCGGAATGGGAAAACGAGCAGTTGGCATTGATACCTCAACCTTCTACCACTCAGCATACCTGAAGATAGGTCGAAGATCAAGGCATAAACGGGGTGCGTGGCTGAGCCGCGACTGTAAAGGAGCGGTAACGAGAGGCTACCCGGCCGCGACGAGGCCCCACTTCTATGTCGTTCCCTCAGCCGTTCAACATTTCGAACGCCTTAATCAGGCTGGTGTGCATGCGATTGAAGGACTCCGTCACTTCGGCAATCTCGTCCTTGCCATTCACGTCAAGGGGAGGTAGATCGACCTCGCCCTTGCTGATGCGGTTGGCTGACTCACGAACCTTTCTCAGCGGGCGCACGACGATCAGGAATAGCGCCACGTCGATGAGCGCAATGGTTGCCAGAAAAATGCCCCCCAGGCTGACAAGCAAATCGCGGAACCCCTGGTTTGCCATCTTGATGGGCACAGCCATCGGCACGGAAATGATCTGGGCTCCGACAATCTCATTCAGCTTCCATCCGAAGCCGTTGGCGCGTCCATAGTGCTTGATCAATCCGCGCGGGGCCAGGCCCGGCTCACTATGGCAGGTGAGGCATCCTTGCTCGGCAACGATGGGGGATGCGACGTACAGAGCGTCTCCAGTCGCGGTTGGGCGCTGCCCCACTTTATTCGGCTCGTGGGGATGATTTCGGAAGTACATGATGAGGTCGGACTCCCAGTCGGCGGGCCGATCGGCTAAATTGGTCGGGTTGAGGGTTGTTTCGCGCAAGGTGTAATCGGTGTAGGCGACGCCCTGCTTTTTGAAAGTTTCGGTAGCGGCGTAAAACGGGATGGTCTGCGGAAGAAAGTTCGCGGCGTGCTGGGCGGTCTGCTCCAAGACTGGACTTACCTCAGATTCGGTGTAGTCTTTGGTTGCTGTTGCGCTGGCGCCCATGAGTTGGGCTTGCGACAGGACCTGTTGGCGAGCCTGGTCCATCAGAAAGCCATAAGCGCTGTAAGCAATCAAAGCAAAGCCGATCCCGAAGACGAGAATGAGGACAAGATTAATTTTAAAGAGAAGTTTCAATGGTTCACTCCAAGGTCAGGCGTGTGTTATAAGTTTTCAAGTATAACGTTATGCGTTGAACCGTTTTAGGAGCGGCGGGGTGAGCGACGGTAGGCGCGCCTGGCCATTGGAACGGCGCGAATCAGAGCTGAGTGAATGGGCTATTGAATCTGGCCGCCGCCCCACCAATAGCCGACGCGTGTGCGAATCTGCAAGCCGGGACGGTCCACCTTCACCACGATGTTGTGGAAACCAGGCTCGGAAGATGTATCCTTGGTGGGCGTATAGCTCAGCACATATTGGCTGTTCAGATCCAGGCCAATATCTTCGATCGCTTTTTCAAGACCGCGCTCCGACGCGAAGTTATAGACGCGGCCACCGGTGAAATAGGTGAACGCTTGGGCGGGAGTCTTCTTGAATAAGTCGTGGATGGAGCGCAGGATTGGTTCAACGCCGTTTAGAGCATTGCCGTCCATTTGTTGCACGACGGAGGTCTGGGTTGGAGGTCCACCGCCGCCTGCGATGGGAGCCGGCATGGATTCCGCGGGAATGCCACCGTTCGCCGGACGCGGATAATCGGGTTTTTTCAGAAATGCGCTGAGCGCCCTGGAAATATCCACGAAATAAATAGTGACATTGTCGAATTGCAGTTGGCGAATCGTCTCCGGCATTTTGGCCTGGCTGCCCTTGTTGAGGTCGCGGCTGATGAAGACGATGACGCGGCGGCGTTTACCCTGGGGATCGTGCTGTTTCAGCATGCGGTCGCTCTCTAAGACAGCATCGACTAACGCGGCGGAACTAGAGCCGGAGCGCAAGTGCTGCATGGCATCGTCCAGTTTGTCCGGATCGGTGGTGAAATCTTGGAGGTGCAGCATGCGATGGTCGAAGGCCAGAACGGCGACTTCCCCATCGACGCCCGTCACCAATCCGTGCAGCAGTCCAGCCGACTTCCTCAATTTGGGAAGGAACTCTTCGACTTCGGAATTAGCCTGGATCGCCAAGACCACGGACATGGGCTGCTCAATTAGCTCGGCATCGATCTTTTGGGCTTGGTTGTTGTCGTAGAGTTCGAAATTCTTGGCACTCAGACCAGTGACATAGCCGTGGCCATCGGGATCAAGCACGGTGGTCGGTACAATCACCCGGCGAGTGACAATGCTGAAGTCAGATTTTTTTTGAAAGGTGGGTGCGTCTCCGGGCGTCGCGTTGCCGGGTTCGCTGGGCTTTGGGTCGGCTGGCTTAGCCGGTTCGTCAGCGAGTTGCCCGGGTTGGGGCGGCGGCGTAGGCGGCAGTTGGCCGGGCACGATCTGCGCTGTCAACGGGTTGCTTAAGGCAAAGGCGAGAATGCAGGTAGCCCAACACGTTGAGCGCAAGTATTTCATATCCATTAGATGCGTCAGCAAGGGCGCAAGTTTCCCGGTCACACTCTCAGTTTCGCACCCCGCACGGCCCAGTTAGGCATAGTAGCCGTCGCGCGCTTGCACGATCAGACCCTTTTTACCGACCGTTACTTCAATTTTGCGGTAACCTTTGTCGTCGCCCTGATGATCGGAGCTGTAGCCGAGGCTATATTGATTGCGCAGTTCGTCTTCGATCTCGGCGTAGATATCTTCGAGCGATTTTTTCTTGCCGTATTCGAAATAGCCGCCGCCGGTCTCTTTGGCGATTTGTTTTAGAATCTTCTTGCCGTCGGGGCGCTCCATGCCACCGCCGCCGCGCGGGCCGTTCCAGCCGCGCACCATGCTGCCGATTTCTTCGTCGGCGATGCGCACGGCGTAGGCCAGAGAATCGGCCCGCTGGGCGGAGTTCACGGCTTCTTCCAGCGGAACCTTGCTGCCGTTGTCTTCGCCATCGGTGAGCAGGATCATAGCCTTGCGACCTGTCTGTTTGCTTAGAATTTCGTTCGCGGCTAGATAGATGCCGTCGTAGAAGGCCGTGCCTCCGTGCGCACGTCTTGGGCCGCCGCCCCCACCATAACCACCGTGCCTCCCCATGCCCCCGCCGCCGTAACCGCCACCGCCTCCTTGATTTCCGCCCGATCCGCGATTCGATTGCGCCGCTTGCAGTTGATCCAGCGCTTTCTCCAATTGTTCGCGGGAAGCCGTGAGATCCTGCAACAATTCCACATCGTGATCGAAATGAATCAGGAAGGCTTTGTCTCGATCCGGCCGCAGCACTTGCTCGAGGAATTTGTAGCTAGCGGTTTGCTCGGTGGGAATCATGCGCCGCTCGCTGCCGCTGGTATCCACCAGCAGCCCTAACGTGAGCGGCAGATCGCTCTGCTGCGCAAAATAGCTGATCTTTTGCGGCCGTCCGTCTTCAAGCACCGTGAAATCCTCTTTTTGCAGGCCCTTTACCATCTCGCCCTTTTTGTCGCGTACGGTGGCGAAGACGTTCACAACCTTGACGCCAGCCGAGAAATTGGGCTCCTGGCCGGGCGAAAAGCGCACGGCCGGGATGGTGGCCATGGCTGCCACGAAAGCACGCCGGTTCAGTAGATTGACTTCCATATGAAAGCAAGACGACCCGGAAAGGCGGTACGTTGCGGGTGAGGCGATCCGCACTAATCGAACTTTCTGAGCCAGATGTCGCGCACGGAAATCTTACAGGGTTGGCTCTCGATTTCGAAGCCGATTAGTCCTGGTTGGTTGTTAACCGAGTCTCTATTGTCATCGATGAAAACCGCCATGAGCTGTCCGTTCATGATGTGCATCATTACACCGCCGCGCGCGATGACTTCGTAGTCGTTCCATTCGTTCACCTTCACATAGCCCCCTAGCGCCTGCTTGTCGCCGATATTGGCAACGAGGCGATTGGTCTGGCCGGGGAGAGCCTGCGTTACCTGGCCGCGATACGCGAGAATGCCCTGCATAGTGTTTTCCGAATACCACTGGCCTGTGTAGGAGGCTGTCTGCGCGCTGACCGGAAACCAGAAGTCGGCCTGTGGGCCGGTCATCATAAATTTGAGGTCATATGGCGGCTGGCCGGCGAGCTGCGGCCGTGTCCACGGAACACCGGTGACGCTTCGATACTGAATGCCGCCACCACCGCCTTTTTCGATCTTCATCTGCAGTTTGAGATCGAAGTCGCGGGTTGTGTCGCCGCGATAGACGATGTAGTTGTTGCCCTTGGGTTTGCTCTCGAAGGTTTCGCCCACGATGACGCCGTTTTCGATACGCCAGATGGTTGGATCGGCATCCCATCCGGTGAAGGTCTTACCGTCGAAGATCTGTTTGTAGCCGGTGTGTTCGTCGAGGTCATAAGGCGCTGGGTCATGAAACTTCGGCATGCCCACGAACTTCTCGCCGTGTGGACCGGTTTGGGGCGGATGTGCGGGGAGAGATTCTAGCGCAGGCGGCACGGATTGGGCGACCAGCGAGGCGGGGAGTGCCAGGAAGAAGAAACCGAGCGCGGCTGCGGGCCAATAGGGGTGAGGCGATGCGGACATAGAATTGCGGCTTTCGATGGAGCGATTCAGGAACAATAGCAGTTTAGCGTCACTTGGTGACGAACCTCGGTTAGGCTAACGCGCTGAGCAACGGAAATAGGTCCTGACCCACTTATGGGCAGGACCTATTTGTCAAAGCAGTGATCGATGAACAAGCGGTCTCAATCAAAGAAGGCGCCACTCACGACTGCATTCGCTCCCGCGGTCTTGGTTACTTGAATCAGCACGTGCCCTTGCACTTGCCAGACTGCATATTGGCCGCCGTGGAAGCTTGAGCATTCCTCCGTATCGAGAATTGTGTTACTGACGGGGTCGAGGATGGAGATGGTCTCGGTTCGCGCCGTGCTGTCCCAATCCAGCAAATAGAGCGAGATTTGGTGTATTTTCCCGTCTGTCAGATTCAAATTGATGGTGAAGCCGGCAGGGGAATAGTAAGTGGAGGCGATTCGTGGGGAGGCGCCGCTGGCCGTTTGCAAAGCACGTACGTCGGTGGTGGAAGCGTCCCAGGTGTAGACGTTGTTGCCGGTGAGTTTCACGACCGCAAAGCTCGGAGGCGTGTTCGCGTCGTTGGCAATCAGGTCGCCATTCGAGCCGTAGGTGCCTGTCCAAGTTCCTTGGGTTGTGGTGTCTACACCGCTATATGTCGCGTAAGGTATGGCGTCGAAGAAGATGCCGCTGACGACGGCATTGGCGCCGGCGGTTTTTGTCACAGTGATTTTGACGCTGCCTTGTACATCCCAAACGGCGTAT
>Ga0302324_100007445_pt1 | contig 23273 bp, 23 predicted proteins | sample Palsa_T0_1_FD_201949 | JGI IMG/M metagenome (GOLD analysis project Ga0302324, IMG submission 201949) | Peat permafrost microbial communities from Stordalen Mire near Abisko, Sweden - Palsa_T0_1 | ecosystem: Environmental > Terrestrial > Soil > Palsa > Peat permafrost | place: Sweden: Abisko... | reverse complement strand
GTCGTTCGGGCCCAACGGTGCCCGCGGCGTGTCCCTGTTCAACTGGATCACCCAGGTCGGCTATGAGACCGAGGGCCTGGCTCTGGTCGTGCTCGCCGGGCTGGTACTGGCCGGCAAGGCCGGGGTGCATACGTCCACGGGACTGAAGGTGGTGTTGATCGTCGCAGCCGCCACCGTGCAGCTCTTCCTACCGCTGATGGGCCACGGGATGATGATGCGGATCCTCCGCTTTCTGGCGCTGCCGTTCGTGGTGCTGTTCATCGTGCTCGCGATCCTGACGCTGCCCAAGGCGCACCTCTCAGGCGGCCCGAGCGCGGACTGGCAGACGATGCTGGTCGCCCTCGCGCTGATCCTCTCGGCCGGGGGCTACGGATGGGTGATGAACGCCAACGACTACTCCCGCTACCTGCCTCGGAACGCAAGCCGTAAGCGGATCGTGTGGTCGGTCGCCCTCGGCGGCTATGTCCCCAGCACACTGCTGTGCCTGTTGGGAGCAGCGGTTGCGACGGCGGTGCCCACCGCCAGCGATCCGATCTCCGGTCTTCCCCATGCCTTCGCTTCGTGGTTCCTTGTCCCATACCTGATCTTCGTGATCATTCAGCTGTTCGCGATCAACAGCATCGACCTCTACTCCTCGGGTCTCACCCTGCAGGCGATCATTCCGAACATCAAGCGCTGGCAGTGCGTCCTGATCGACACGACCGTGGCGGGTGCCCTCACCGCCGTCGCGATCTTCTCCTCGGGATTCAACACATTCCTGGAGGACTTCCTGCTGTTCATGATCATCTGGATCGCTCCGTGGGTGACGATCTACCTCGTCGACTGGTACCTGCGACGAGGTACCTACGACTCGCGCTCGCTCCTGAACGGCCGGGCCGGGATCTACTGGCGCCAGGGAGGGATTCACGTCCCAGGGGTCGTCGCCCAGGTGGTCGGCATGCTCGCGGCGGCGTCGTTCCTCAACACGACGGTGTGGCAGGGCCCGTTCGTGGGCCTGACGAACCCTGGCGGGCCGGCCTCCTACGGCGCCGACTTCAGCGTCTTCATGGGCGCGATCTTCGGCGGCGTCACGTACTACGTGCTCGCGCGCCGGACGGTTCCGAACGAGGCGCACACGGACGCAGAACCGGCCACAGTCGCGATCTCAACGCCCTAGGAGGACCGGATGTCGAGCTGGAGCATCAAGCGCCGCTACGCGCTGCTGGTAGTGATCGCCACCCTCGCATCGGCCGCGACGACACTCACGCTCTCCGCCCTTTCCAACCCGCCCGCCGCCGCGGGCGCGCCCCGCGGGCCGGCTCCGGTCGGGATCGTCAGCGCGTTCGGGCCCGAGCAGGCGGCGATCCTCGCCGAAATGCACGTGACGCGCCACGTCGATATCGACGGCTACCGCTACTGGATCGGCACGCTCGCCGGGAGCCCGGTGGTCGATCTCGCCAGCGGCGAGGTGGACGAGACCGCCGAGCTCGGGACATACATCCTCGACACGAGGTTCCACCCGCGGGCGGTGCTGTTCTCGGGCACCGCCGGCGCGCAGAACGCGGCGGTTCACGTCGGCGACGTCGTGGTCAGTGGCTTCGTGGTCGACAAGTCCTCGATCCACTACTACCTCGGGGGCTACCAGGGGTCCTATATCGGCGAGCAGGTCCCGGTCACCCCCAAGACGGACCTCCGGGGAGCGCTGGTGACCGGGTACGGCAACCCCCTCCCCACCCCCGCCGACGCGCACAGCTACGGCGAGGGACCATCGAAGCTGGACAAGCACTGGGTCGAGGTCAGCGCCTTCGCGGCGCCACATCAGCTCGTCGAGCTCGCGACCGGCGCGAGCTCGCTGATCGGAACCAACACGATCGCCGACGCGACCGGCGATTCCAAGCGCTCGGGGGAGATCACCAACCAGGTGATAGCCGGCGTCGTCGGCCAGGCGGACGTCTGGACCGAGCCGCTGCCCTGGATCGAGGACCAGAACATGCTCTACCCGACCGACGCGGAGGAGAACGAGGGCAGCGGGTTCGCGTTCGCCAACGCACAGCTCGGCGTCCCCTGGCTGCTCGTCCGGGGCATCTCGGACTCGGTCTGGTACCCGAACGCCTACGACGGTGTCGTCTCCTCCGACCACGCGGCGATCGTCGTCAAGTACCTGATCGAGCACCTGCCGGCGACGATCAGCAAGGCACCCGAGACGCTCGCCGAGCTCTCCCCGCTCGCCAACGCAGCCCAAGCCGGATACCTGCTCGCCGACAAGGCGTACTTCAAGGTCAGCGCGGCGTCGAAGGTCGTGTACACCGACACGGCCGGCAAGACCGTGACCCTGAAGGGGTCGGCACTGCACCGGCTCGCTCACGAGTACACGTACGGGGCCGGGAGCATTGGGTAAGGGCCGCCGCGCGCGCGAGGTCGCGCGCCAGGTCCCGCGCTAGGGCTGGCGCTAGGGAAGCTCGACAGTCAAGCCCTCGCCGGCGCGCCAGACCCCGCGCGGCATCGCCTCGGTCGAGAACGGCATCGCGACATTGCCGCGGGCGTCGACGACGATCAGGCCGCCGCGGCCATCACAGCTCCTGACCTCGTCGAGAGCCGTTTGCGCGGCGGTCTCGAGCGCGGTGCCACGCTCGACCAGAGCGGCCAGCAGGCGCGCGGCGCCGGCGCGGATGAACGCCTCCCCCTCGCCGGTGCACGACTGCGCGACGTAGCGGTCGGCCCACGTGCCCGCTCCGATCAGCGGCGAGTCACCGACCCGCCCGGGAGGCTGCCCGGTGCGCCCCCCGGTCGAGGTGGCGGCGGCGAGCGCCCCGGCGCCGTCGAGGCACACAGCGCCGACCGTCCCATGCTCGGGCGGCCGGTCACGCGCCTTGAGCTCCGCCAGGCGCCTCAGCTGCCGCTCGGTGACGAATCGCGACGCCTCCCACTGCTCCGCCCCATGGGCGGCCGCGTACTCGTCGGCGCGCGCGCCGAACATCAGCACCTGTGGAGCGTCGAGCAGCGCTTGAGCGGCGACGATCGGATGCCTCGTGCGGTTGATCGCGGCGACGGCGCCGGCCGCCCGGTCGGAGCCGCGCATCAGCGCCGCGCTCATCTCGACCGAGCCATCGGCGCACAGCGCTGAGCCGTAGCCGGCGTTGAACAGCGGGAAGGACTCCATCACGGTCACGGCCGAGCGCACGGCCGCGACCGCGTCCCCCCCCGCCTCGAGCGCCGCGGCGGCCGCCTCGAGCGCCCGCTCGAGCGCATCGCGGCAGGCGGCCTCTTGCTCGCGCAGGTCATCGCCGAACGTCCCGGCACCCGCGTGCACCACGACGACTGGCTGACTCATGGCACGGACTATGCCGATCGTCTTGGACCTCTGTCATACCACCGCAAATCCGCGCTCAATCGTTCGGCTGTTCGAGCCGATGTAGAGCACAGTGACCCTTGCTCGTTCATGCCTGTTCACGATGGCGCTGCTCGCGCTGCTGGCCGGTGCGTCTGGGGAGCTCTCCCCGCTGCTGTCCACGGCGCTGTTGCTGCCCGGGGTGCTCGCATTCGCGTGCGATCCCGCGAGCCCGGTGCGGCGAGCAGTCGGCCGCGCATTGCAGATTCCCGTCGAGCCGCCGGCGCCCGAGGCGGAAGCTCGCCCGCACCCGCTCAGGCGCGAGGCGCGGCCTGCCCATCGCCGCGCAGCGTGAGCGAGAGCTAGTCCGGCTAGACCCAGCGGCTAGGCCCCCGCCTGCGCCCGATCCAGCAGCACCGGATCGTGCGAGCAGATCAGCTCCACCTCGCCTGAGTGTCGGCGGGCGAGCTCGCGCAGCCGCTCCAGGTTCTGATGGCGGAGCCTGCCGTCCGCTTGCATGATCGCCTGGAACACACGCAGCCCCGGCGGGCAGGACGGGGGCGTGCCCACCTGGTCGCGGTGGAAGTACGTGTCGCCGCAGTGCAGCAGCCAGCCATCCCCCCGTCGCACCGCGACCCCGGTGTGCCCAAGGGTGTGGCCGGGCAGCGGGATCAGCAGGATCTCGGCGTCGCCGTCGGGCAGCACGAGCACGCTCTCGAAGCCGAGCCACTCGTCCCCGGCGAACTCGTGCGTCACCCAGCGCGGGCCATGCGCCCAGTGAGCGCTGCCGATCGCGTAGCGCGCACGTTCGCGTAGCGGGGGTCGCAGCATCGTGTCGAGCTCGCGCGCCCACACGTGGACTTGAGCCTCGGGGAAATCGGGCAACCCGCCGGCGTGATCGACATCGAGGTGAGTGAGGACGATGTGGCGGACATCAGCGGGATCGAAGCCTCGCGCGCGCAGCTGCGAGAGGGCCGTCTCGCCGAGCTCCAGGCGCGGGCGTACCAGCGTGGTGAACGGCAAGCTGATCTGGCGCGGGTTGCGCACGTCGCCGCCGCCAAAGCCGGTATCGACCAGCACCAGCCCATCCGAGCCCTCGATCAGCAGGACATGGCACACGAGCCGAGCGTTGGCCAGGATCGAGCCGTCGCCGTTGACCAAGCGCCGCGCCCACGGACACATCGTGCCGCAGTTGAGATGGTGCAGCCGCGGTGCCGGCATGCGCCGGATGTTATGGCAGCGCCGGGCTGGGGCGGGGCGGGCTCATCCGCTGGGATGAGCGATCGAGCCGGATCTATCCGCTCGGCGGGGTGGGTGCTCAGCACGACGCCCGATGTGCCTCGAGAGGGACGCGCCTAGCCTGCTTCCCATGAACTCAACTACTCACACAGGCGAGGATTCGCTCGCCATTCACACGCAAGGCTTGGGCAAGCGCTTCGGCGCGAGGGCGGCGCTCGAGAGCATCGACCTCGAAGTCCCGCGCGGCTGCGCGTTCGGCTTCATCGGACCAAACGGAGCTGGCAAGACGACGCTGATCCGGCTGCTGCTCGGCCTCGCCGAGCCGACTTCGGGAAAGATGCGCCTGCTGGGCCATGACCTCCCCGGAGACCGTGCCGCAGCCCTCGCCCGCGTCGGGGCGATCATCGAAGAGCCGCGCTTCAGCCACCATCTGACGGGCCGCGAGAACCTCCAGGTGCACGCGGCGGCCCGCGATCGTTCTGCGAGCGGCCGAATCGAACCCTCACTCGACCGTGTCGGGCTGCTCCCTCGAGCCGATGACAAGGTCAAGACCTATTCGCTCGGCATGCGCCAGCGCCTCGGGCTGGCTCGCTGCCTGCTGGCGGACCCGGAGCTGCTGATGCTCGATGAGCCGATGAACGGGCTTGATCCTGCGGGCATCCTCGACCTCCGCCACCTGATTCGCGAGCTCGTCGACGAGGGCCGGACCGTGCTCCTCTCCTCCCACCTGCTCGACGAGGTGCAGAAGATCTGCGACATGGCCGCGATCGTCGACAAGGGAAGGGTCGTCGTCGAAGGCTCGATTCACGAGCTGCTGAACGGCGGAACTCGAGCGATCGACATCGCCTGTGATCGCCATGCCGAGGCGAGCGGCCTGCTCGCCGCCGTTCGCGGCGTCGCGCGAGCCGCCGAATGGGAGGACCAGCTGCGCGTCACGCTCACTCCCGAGGCACCGGTCGATCGCGAGATCGTGACCGAGCTATTGCGGCGGTTGCTCGACGGAGGTGTCGCCGTTGAACGGGTCGCCCCGGTCACCGCCTCGCTCGAAGAGCGCTTCCTGACCATGACCACTCCCCTGGAGGACCGCGTCTAATGTTTGATCTCAGACTCATTCGCGCCGAGGCGCTCAAGCTGCGCAAGCGGCACGGGATGGTGGCACTGGCCATCGCCCTTACAGCAGGAGCCGCCGTGCTCGTCTTCACGGTGACCGCAGTCCAGCACGCAAGCGACCCGGGGAAGTACAGGCCCGCCGGAGGCCTGGCCAACTACCGAGACGCCGTCGAGTTCCTGATCCTCATGATCCTGGTCGTAGGAGCGATCGTCGGGTCGACGGCCGGTGCAGCTGACCTCGAGTCGGGAGTGTTCCGCGACCTCGCCGCCACCGGCCGCAGCCGTATTGCATTGTTCGGATCGCGCATCCCCGGAGCGTGGACGATCGTGCTGCCGATCGCGGCCGGGGCGGGCGCGATCGCGGCGGTGGCATCGGTGGCGCTCGCCGGATCGTTGGCCGCGCCCAGCGCCGGCGCGGTGATCGCCGGCACGTTCGCGCTGCTGCTCGCGGGAGCGCTGGGATCGGCGCTCGCGGTGGGACTGGCGGCGCTGTTCGGTTCGCGAGGACCGGTGATCGCAACCCTGCTCGCAGTTGAGCTGGCGATCTCGCCGATCCTCGCGACGCTGACGTTCCTCGGCAGCGCACGTCAAGTGCTCCCCGGACAAGCGCTCGATCGGATCGCCCAGATCTCGCTGCACTCCGTCCCGATCGCACTGCCGGTCGCGATGCTCGTGATTGTTGGCTGGATGGCCGCCGCGTTCGGTGTCGGGGCATGGCGAACCAAGACCCAGGAGATCTAGAAGCGCGGATGCGGGGCCAGGGATACGCTCGACAGATGTCCCTGGCCCTGCCCGCGCGACTTTCCAAGCGATCGCCGCGCCTGACCGACGCGGCGGTGGCGCTCGTGGTCGCTCTCCCGGTGATCGGGTCGCTGCTCGCCCGCGCGATCGCTCGTCACGAGCCGCTGGTGCTACTGATCGGGCCGGCAGCGCTCGCGGCGATCTTCCTTCGCCGCCGCTGGCCGCTCCCGGCCCTGGTCCTCGCAACCGCGGCCGCGGCGGCTCTACCCGACATCCAGCCGCTGCTCCTTCCTCCCCTCGTCGTCCTCTACACGATCGCCTCCACTCAAGCGCGGTCCGAGGCGGTGGCGGCCGGCGTCGGCGTGGCGCTCGTGACGCTCCTCGCCACGATCGGCTGGGGAAACGGTGACTTGACCAACCACGCGATCGGCGACAGCGCCCAGTGCGCGGCAGCGGTGGCGCTCGGACTCTACGTCGCCGCTCGACGCAGGGTCATGGACGGCGTGCGCGACCGCGCCGAGCGCCTCGACCGCGAGCGCGAGCTGCTCACCGAACAGGCGGTGATCCAGGAGCGCGTGCGTATCGCTCAGGAGCTGCACGACGTCGTCGCCCACAGCGTCAGCCTGATGGTCGTCGAGGCGCAGGCCCTGGGTGCGACCGTCGACGACGATCGCGTCGAGAAGACCACCCTCGTGATCGCCGACCTCGGGCGCGAGGCGATGGCCGAGATGCACCGGACGCTGAGGTTGCTGCGGGCCGGCGAGAGCGAGGCGGCACAGCTCGCGCCCCAGCCGGGGCTTGGCAACCTCGACACGCTCCTCGACCAGTCACGCTCCGCCGGACTGGATGTCCAGCTCACCGTCGAGGGGCAGCCGCGTCCTCTCTCCCAGGCCGCGGACCTCTCAGCCTTCCGGATCGTCCAGGAGGCACTTACGAATGTGATCAAGCACGCCGGCGGCGCACGCACCATGGTCACCCTCCGCTACGGCGCCGATGACCTGGAGCTCACGGTCATCGACAACGGCGACGCGACGCCCCCTGCAAAGCTGCGTCGCAGCAGCGACGGCCACGGGCACGGAGTGATCGGCATGCGCGAACGGGCAGCCCTGTTCGGGGGCACCCTCACCGCCGAGCCGAGGCTCGACCATGGCTTCAAGGTTACGGCGATGTTGCCGTACATAGAGTCGGGCGCGTGACCGCGCTGCGGATCGTCATCGCCGACGATCAGCCGATGATGCGCGCGGGATTCAAGGCCGTCCTCGAGGCCACCGGCGACATCCTGGTCGTCGCCGAGGCGGGCACCGGCGAGGAGGCGGTTCGCGCCGCCACCGAGCACGCGCCCGATGTCGTCCTGATGGACATCCGGATGCCCGGGATGGACGGCATCGAGGCCACCCGGCTGCTGCCACGACAGCGCGTGCTGATCCTGACCACGTTCGGGCTCGACGAGTACATAATCGACGCGCTGCGCGCCGGCGCCAGCGGGTTCCTACTCAAGGACGCGCCAACCCAGGAGGTGGTCGCCGCCGTGCGTGCGGTCGCCGCCGGCGACGCCGTGCTGTCAGCCACGGTGACCCGCCAACTGCTCGACCAGGTCGCCCGCCGCCTCCCGGCCGCGGTCTCCCGCCAGCCGGACGCCCTCGCCACGCTCACCGAGCGCGAACGGGAGGTGCTGCGAATGCTGGCCGCAGGCCTGTCAAACGCCGAGATCGCCGCCGCGCTCGTCGTGTCGGAGGCAACGGTCAAGTCTCACGTCTCCCATCTGCTCGGAAAGCTCGGCCTACGCGACCGCGTGCAGGCCGTGATCTACGCGTACGAGACCCGTCTGATCGCTCCGACCGAGGAGGAGCAGGGCTAACCCGGCGGCATGAATGGCTTCAGGAGCTTGACCCGCTTCGCGGTGCGCCCGGTCGCGTCCTCATACGTGTCGGCTGCGCCCAGCATGTCGACGATCGCGTGGGAGGCGACGTAGCGGAGCGGCTCGGGCTCCCATGGCCGGCTGCGGTGGTTGAACCAAGGGAGTGACAGAAGATCAGAGCTCCGTCTCAGCACGGCGTCCGCGAGCGTACGCCCCGATATGTTCGCCGCGACCACGCCGTGGCCGCTGTAGCCACCCGCCCAGCCGAGCCCGGTAGCCGGATCGAAGGCAATGCTCATCGACCAGTCGCGTGGGACCGCCAGCGGCCCTCCCCAATGATGGGTGATCTGGGCGTCACGCACAGCTGGAAATGCCTTGACCAATGCCTGCGCCAGTCGCCTACTGACGCGATCATCACGCTCGTGCGCTTCCTGAATCGGATGTCGTAGACGGTATGGGGCTCCACGGCCGCCGATCGCGATCCGGCCGTCGGGAGTTCGCTGCGCGTAGAAGTACAGGTAGTGACGATCTGTCACCGTCAACCCGTCCTGCCAACCGAGCTCATCCCAGATTTCGCTCGACAGCGGCTCTGTCGCGATCATCAGCGAGTAGAGGGGCAGGTACCACCGGCCGTGACCGGGCAGCTGCGTCGTGTAGGACTCCGTGGCTCGGAGGACGGTATCCGCCACCAGCGTCGCTTCAGGCGTCCTGACTTTCCCCGGCTCGATCTCCAACGCCGGCGTGTGCTCGTAAATCCGCACGCCTGCCCGCTCGCATGCGGTCGCCAGCCCACGGACCAGGCGCGCCGGGTCGACACGGGCGCAGTGCGGTGTAAATGAGCCTCCGAGAGCACCGGCCACCGGTAGCCGCGCATTGACTTCGTCTCGATCCAGCAGCCGCTCGTCGTCCTCGCCGGCACCGATGCGGTATTGGCCAAGGATGTGCTGCTTGACGCGCAGTAGCTGTGGTTCAGTGGTGGCCACCGCGAGCGCGCCGCGTTGGAGAAACCCGCAATCAATGCCTTCCTCTGCGACGACTCGGGCCACCTCGGTCACCGTGCTGTAGGTCTCGCGCAACGCGCGCGAAACAGCGCCTAGGCCGCCACGCCGCTCGTACACGGTGGGACTGCCGGCCATTCCGCCCGATGCCCACCCGCCGTTGCGCCCCGAGGGCCCAAACCCAGCGATCTCGCGCTCGACTACCACCACGTTCAGCGATGGCTGATGGCGCTTGAGGTAGTACGCCGTCCAGAGCCCGGTGAAACCGGCGCCCACGATCGCCACGTCGCAGCGCTGGCTGTCGTTCAGCCGCGGGCGCGGAAGCACGTCCCCGGGTAGCTGATCAAGCCACAGGCTGCGTGCGCGATAGCGTGCCCGGAGGGCGTCCAGCCGGGCACCCTCGCCCAATTGTGTGCGGTTCTGCAGCTACTTATCGTATCGGGACCCGTGTCGCAGCACGCTTCCGTCCGGCCTCTCCGTGGCCGACGCGAGCTCGTGCATGCATTCGCCGTTGACTGCGCGCGCCGTGTCGGTCTAGAATTACGTAAATCGGTCGCCGAGCGGAAGCGGCTTGGGGCCGAGACGTTGGGCATCTCTCACTCCGCATGAAGCGACTCATCCTCACAGCGGCGCTCGCCCTCGGGCTGGCACTGCCCGCCATCGCCCAGGCTCACGTCAGCCTGCCCCAGCCGATCTACTTCTGGGGTAGCACGGCTACTGCGGTCAGCGTGCCGAAGGGGCAGGGGCCCGCGCCCAACACGCGGCTGATCCGCCCCCCGATGATTCTCATGTTTGCGGACGGCTCCTGGGACATCGGCCATCTGCGCTGGTCCGGCTGGGGCTCGAGCGTTGCCCACGCTAGCGGTATCAGCAGCGCAAGTAACGGCATCCCGAACCAGGCCGAGGGGAAGCGGATAAAGCAGCCGGCCCAGGTCGCTCTGTCGAATCCCGGGCGGTTCCAAGGCCACGAGGTGTATCGCTGCTTCACGCTCACGGTCGCCTCTTACCCGGCATCTGATGAGCACCTATGCCTCAAAGCACAAGGTGGCTACACCTACTTCGAGTCCACGGCGTTGCACCTCGACGACTTCTTGTCACCCGATCGCAAGGTATGGTGCGCCATGGGCTCGCCCATGTTTTGCGCGACCGGCGGGTCGCCCAGCACAGCGAGCGCTGATCCTGCCCAACGCGGGGCCACGCTCACCAGCGGCGGCAAAGTCACGACCTGTTTCGTCGCCGTCCCCAGCGTCCGCCAGGTGTGTACCCAGAATTGGGACAGCAGCGCGCCCGTCCTGCGCTATGGCCAGCAGAGCGAGGTAGATGGCTTCCGCTGCACGTCTGCCAAGAACGGGATCACGTGCATCGTCGTGGCAGGCAAAGGCGCGGGCAAGGGCTTCTTGATCAGCGGTGCCACCGTCCGACGCGTCGGGCCTTGATCATGCGTACATCGCGGATCAGAAAGGCTCGCCGGATTCTCGCGCTTGTGACCGTGCTCTGTCTCACGCTGACCGCTTCTGCGGTGGCCTGGCGGAATCCCACCCGGAGCGAACGGGCGCAGATAATCCGAGCCGCGAGCCGCACTCCCACTGCTACCGCGCGCGAGAAGGTCCACGTCAGCCGCATCCGCGTCTCGACAGTCGGCCCGTGGGCTTCGGCGACGATCACGATCTACTTTGGGAACGAGCCGGACGATGCCACGGACATCCTCCACAAGGTTCACGGTAAATGGATCAACGAGGGCGCAGGCACCGCCGGCGAGTGGTGCGTGATGCCGGGCAAGGACCAGCGAAATCTCGATTTCCCGGCCGGTTACCCGTGCCGGCAGTGACGGCTTCGACGTGCCTCGCGCGCGGCTGAGCGGTATCTGAGCGAGCCGGTAGAGGCCCGCTGAGGGTCGTCGCCGACACCGGCCCGCTTGATCCTGGAAGCGGTGGCCGAGGGCGAGCACGTGGTGGCACCTCAATCTCGGCGCCTCTCGCTGCGACGCGATCCCGAGATACGGTTTGACACGTGCTGGTGTCGCCAGCTACCTTGTGTTGCATGGTAGCGGTACGCGACACAGCGATCTCTCAGCTCCGCCGGGGAGTGCTCGAGTTCTGCGTGCTCGCGCTGCTGCTCGATACCGAGCGCTACGGCTTCGAGCTCGTCCGCGCCCTTGCCGACGCCGACGGACTGGTGACCACGGAAGGGACGCTTTATCCGCTGCTTGGCCGCCTGCGTCGAGAGGGGGTGGTCGAAACGACCTGGCGGGAGTCTCCGTCGGGACCGCCGCGTCGCTACTACCGGCTGACACCGGCCGGTCGCGCTGCGCTCGGCGCTTTCGTGGTCGAGTGGACGCGATTTCGCGCCACCGTCGACGCCCTGCTCGAGACTGGAGCACCCAGATGAGTACCGACACCCTCCATCCCCTCGCGGCCGAGTACCTGAACCGGCTACGGCGCGCCGGGCGCGGTCTGCCGCGCGGCCGCCTCAAGGAGCTCATCGCCGAGATCGAGGGCCACCTGTCCGAAGCGATCAGCCCCGAATCCTCCGACGCGGAAGCGCTCACGGTGCTCGACCGGCTCGGCGAGCCTGAGGAGATCATCGAGGCAGAGCAGCCCCAGGCCGTGGCGCCCCGAGACCGGCGCGGCACCCACGAGTGGGCCGCGATCGTCCTGCTCCTGTTCGGCGGATTCTTCTTCGGCTTCGGATGGCTCGTCGGCGTGATCCTGCTCTGGAGCTCGCGCGCCTGGACGACCAGCGACAAATGGATCGGAACCTTGATCATCCCCGGGGGCCTGGCGACGTTGCTGATCGCACTGCTGCCCCTCGGCTCGAGCGAGACGTGCACGGGTGGCCCCCCCGGCGCCCCCGAACGCTGCACCGGCGGGCCGAGCACCGGCCACGACATCCTCTCGATCGTCATCATCGCGATCCTCGTACTCGCGCCGATCTTCACGGCGGTCTACCTCGCCAGGCGCGCCGAGTAGCCGCTGACGTGGCGGGCGCTAGGCGCGGGCGGTAAGCAGCTGGCCGCCGCCGTCGTTGCTGACCGCGACCGCGCGCAGGTCCGCGCGCTCGGCGAGCTCGGCGAGCTCGGCGTCTGTGTGGAAGTGGCCTCGGCTTGCGATCGGCTCGGGGGCGGCCGGCGTTCCGCGCAGCTCGGGTCCGGTCGTATAGACCGCGAGGCGCCCGCCCGGACACAGCACACGACGGCACTCTCGCAGCGCTTGGACCGGATCAGCGAAGAAGATGAACACGACCGACATCGAGATCGCACCGAACGTAGCGTCATCGAAGGGCAGGCTCTCAGCCTCGGCGAGCATCACCTCTACTCCAGGCGCGCGCTCACGCGCGAGCCGAACCATGTCCTCGCTGTGGTCAATGCCCGTCGGGCTGGCACCCGCCGCCAGCGCGTCACGGAGCAACAGGCCGCCGCCGCAGCCCACGTCGAGCAGGCGCTCGCCAGGCTCCAGCGCCAGCGCCTCGAGGATCGCGCGCCGCGCGAAGTCGTGTATGTCCTCGGCGCCGTACGCCTTCCGAGCGCGGGGGCCGGTCGGCCGGCGCGCGACTCGGTCCGTCAGCCAGTCGACGAACGCATCGTCGGTGAGGCCCTCTTCGTGCCACGCCGCGACGTCCTCGTCACCGAGGCCGAACCCACGTAGCGTCTCCTCTGGTGTGTCCCCATCGCTCATGGTCCCGGGGATCCTAAACCCGGCAGTAAGCTTGGTCGATGATCGAGTGGGTGAGGGCGAGCAGTGGGAGAGGTGAGCTGAAGCCGGTCCAGCGCCGCGGCCTTTGGATCACGTGGGGACTCGCACTACAGGCGATCGGCGTCGGGATTCCGGTCACCGTTGCGTTGCGACGCGCGAACCGTGACGACTTGGTGGGGAGCGTCACGCACTACACCGTCCGCCTCGTGTGGCACGAGATGCTGCGCAGCCGCGCGGATGTGGCACTGATCGTGCTCGGCGTCGCGCTGTTCGTGGCAGGCGGGGTCGTGATGGCGCGACCTTTTGTAAAGCGCAGATCCACCCTCTTCGCCGCGGTCCCGCTGGCGGCAACCCTGGGCATCGCCGTACTCGGGATCCTCGCGCTTGTGTGCGCGGCCCTGATCGCGCTGGTGGAGGGTGATGCTGACATCGGGTCCATGCTGAACAGCTTCCCGTGGCCGAGCGGACGTAAGCGGCGTAGGTAGCTCGGGCGCTGGTTCAACCTTGATCGGCGTCTACGAGCTGTAGCTGCGGTGCCGAGACGTGGGTGCGGCACGGTGGAGGGTGACAGCGCCTTCGAAGATCTCGGGTTCGAGGAAGGCTTGCATAAGCTTGTGGTGGGCGCGGTGGCGCAGCGTCTGCGCTTGGTGGCGCATCGCGCCGGGGTATTCGCCCGGCGCTTGACTTTGCCCCTGGGGGAGGCCGCACACTTGTGCGGTAACCCTGTCAAGGAGGCAGTGCACAGGTGGATCTGATGAGCATCGGAGAGTTCGCCAGACGTTCTCGGCTCTCGCCCAAGGCGCTTCGGCTCTACGACGAGCTTGGTTTGCTGCCGCCGGCGCGCGTCGATGAGGACTCCGGGTATCGCTACTACGCGGCGTCCCAGCTCGACCACGCTCGGCTGATAGCTGCCCTGCGTCAGCTACAGATCTCGCTCGCCGAGATCAAGTTGATCCTCAGCATCGAGCCAAAAGCCGCCGCCGAGCGGATCAGCGAGCACTGGAACGCGGTCGAGGCCCAACACAAAGCTCGGCGGGACCTCGCCCACTACCTCATTGACCGTATGCAAGGAAAGAGGCAAGTCATGTACGAAGTCACCACACGCGACACCCCCGCCCGGAGCGTTCTCTGTCTCAAACGCAGCGTCGAAGGAACACCCGGAGCATGGGCGTTCGGCAAAGAATTCGTCTCGATCCTGCGCGAGCACCACCTGCCGATGATGGACGGACAAGCGGGAGCCGTGTTTTCCATTTACTGGGGCGAGGTCAGCGACGACAGCGACGGCCCCGTGGAGTGGTGCCGGCCGGTTCCCACCGACCAGGCCGAGCAGCTCGCCGTCGAGGTCCCGGAGCTCGTGCTTCGCAATGAGCCGGCGCACCGTGAGGCGTTCATCCACCTCGGCCCAGGAGGGCAGATCGAACCGGCTCAATGGCAGCTCATCTCACAATCGATGCAACGTTGGGTCGAAGAGCACTCGGCGCAGCCGAGTCAGCTGGGCGCCAGGATCACCTACCTCGCAGATCCGACCACACCAGAGAACCAAGGTCCCGACTGCGACTTCGCGATTCCGATCACCTGATCAACCGAGGCCGCGATTCAAAGCCGGCCCTGTCTCCGAAGCAGGGCTCGGATTCGCAGACCACAACGTCTGGACCGTCGAAAACGAGCGGCAGAAGCTGAAACCCTGTTGCCGAACCCCCGTTCGGCTGTCGCGGAGCCCGAGCGTCTAGATGGCTTCCAGCGCCTTGCCGACGCCGGCGCGCATCTCGTCTGCGTTCATCACAGGCGCGAACGTGATTTTCGCGTCAAGGCCCATAAAGAACGGCTCCGCCGCTGGCGGTATCCCACTTGAATCGGCCATGTCGAAGAAGATCAGAGCGGTCCGCATTCCTTCCTCTGAGGTGAAGTAGGCGGCTTCCGCCTTCAATGCGTCGAGTGCCTTCCCCACGATCTGCGGAAGGCTGCCGTCCTTGATCGCAGCGTTTCCAGCCGCAGTCGGGATCTGGACCTTCATGAGCACCCGCATGTCTAGCCTCCTTCGTCGGTTACGCCCATCGAGCCGAGTCGACGCAACCAGCATCAGAACGACCGCGGAGCGAGAGAGCAAGGCGCCCTGGCCCCTAACGCAGCCGCAGCGACTCGCACGGCGATCCTATGTCGACGGCCGCCCGCCCGTCAATGGCCGTGCGGGCGCATCGCTCGCGCAACCAAACAACGCTCGCCTAGCCACGAGCGGGAGCCACAAATAACCGCGACGTCTCTGGCGCCCGTCTGGCCCGGAAACCGCGCATCCCCCGGATGATCGCCTCACCACCCGTCTTAACCCTCGGGGCGCGACTGGTGTGGCGAGATCGCCGTCGCGCGAATTGGGCCGTGTCCGCTCGCGACGCACTGACCGGTGGCCGTCCTGCAACGCGCGAGGAACTGCTCGAGTTCGTGGCCGAGCAGAACGCAGGTACGCGCGCGAGCACAACCGAGAGTGAGCGACCCCGACCCGCCGGCGTTTGATCCGACGACCGCGTTCGACGCGCTCGACGGTTCGGCGGTCGAGTTCGTGCTTGTTGGCGGTCGGGCCAGTCAAGCGCCGAGCGCGACGCGCGTGACCAAAGATCTCGATATCTATCCGGCGTGGACGAGCGAGAATCTCGAGCGCCTGCCGCCGGCCCCTACGCGACGATTCCGAGCGTGCCGGAGACGCGTCCGCGCGATTGCGCAAGCGACGCGCTCGGCTGGCGGAACGCAAAAGCACAAGAGTCGGGACACCTGCTCGTGGCGAGGAGCACGTCTGTCGTGGAGGCCGGGCCGACACCCGCATTCGGGTTGGCGCGAGCATCGCCGCTGAGGCGCGGTCTGGCTGCCTTTGTCCGAGTGGGCCAGCGCGCCGCGCGCGTTTCGGACTCGAATTCGTGGCTGCTCTGCTCTTCGAGTGGTAGTTCCGCGACCAGGGGGCGGTGGAACGCTGGGGGCGGCTCAGGACGCGATCGGCTCGAGCGCGGGGGCGCGGTGCTCCGGCGAGGGGTTCGGCGCGTGGTGGAAGTCACGGGCGCGGACGAGCGTGAGAGCGGCGAGCGATCCGAGGAGGACGAAGACCGATCCTATCCAGAGGATTTCGTTGGTCCCGGACACGAAGGCGTAGTGCGCGGCGGGGAGGACTTGGTGCTGGGTGGGCGCGAGGTTCTGGGCCGCGCGGGTTCCGCCGGCTGCCAGCACTTTCGCCAGTTGCGCTGCGGGACGGCCGAGCTGAGCTTCGAGCGAGGTGGCTAGGCGGTGTTGGAAGATCGCCCCGAGCGCTGCCACGCCGGTCGCCAGGCCGGCCGCCCGACACGTGTTGCTGATCCCCGAGGCCATGCCGGTGCGCTGCGGGGAGACCACGGCGAGCGCGGTCTTGGCGATCGCGGGGTTCGCGAGGCCGATCCCGAGTCCGGTGAGCGCCAGCCCTGGGATCAGCGCCGTCCAGGAGGAGCCAACGGTGAGCCCGTGCATGAGGGCGAGCCCGGAGGCGGTGGCAAGCAAGCCCGCGCTCAGCACGATCCTCGGGGGTAGCTGCTCAACGACGCGGCGGGCCGCCAGGGGCACTAGGAAGGACAGCAGGGTTGACGGCAGCAGGCACAGGCCGCCGATCAGCGGCGAGTACCCCAGGTCGTTCTGAAAGTAGAGCGTCAGGTACGGATACATGGCGAACATGCCGGCGGCGATTGCGAACGTCGCAACCGACACGCCAACAAATCCCGGTTTGCGGAACAGGGAAAGGTCGAACATCGGCGCTCGGTGGTGGCGTTCGGCGATCACGAACGCGACCATCAGCAGCGCGGAGGCGATCAGCAGCGACACGATCAGGATGCTGCCCCATCCATCCTCGTTGCCGCGCAGCAGCGCCAGCGTGAACGCGAACAAGGATCCTGAGAACGTGACCAGCCCGGCGAGGTCAAGTCGCTGAGCGTCGGGGTCGCCGATGTTGACGATCCGCGAGCTGGCTACCACGATCGTGATGATCCCGGCGGGCGCGTTGAAGAAGAAGATCCAGCGCCAGCCGAGCGTGTCGGTCAGCGCTCCGCCCACCAGCGCCCCCAGGGCGACGGCGATGCCGACGGTTGCGCTCCAGGCGGCGATCGCCTTGCCGCGCTCGGGTCCGTGGAACTCCTGGCCGATCAGCGCCAGCCCGGTCGCGAATATCGCCGCCCCCCCGATGCCCTGCACAGCGCGCGCCGCGATCAGCAGCGCCGCGCTGCTCGCCACGCCGCACAGGACCGACGCGAACGTGAACACACAAACTCCGGCGACGAACACCGTCTTGCGGCCAAACCGGTCGGCCAATGACCCGAACGTCAGGATCAACGCCGCGAGCGTCAGCGCGTATGCGTCGATGACCCATTGCAGGTCGGTGAAGTTCCCACCAAGACGGCGGTGGATCGTCGGCAGCGCAACCTGCACGATAAAGATGTCCACCAGCAGCATGAACGTCGACCCACATACGGCGATCAGCGTCCACCACCGCCGATCAAGGCCGCTCCGCCATCGACGACCAAGCGTGCGGTCACGGTCGGCGGAGCTGTTGTTGGGAGTGCTATCGGCTGTCTGCGTCATCGTGGCTCCTCGTCATCATGCGTGCTGCTGCCGTGGAGATGATGTGCGCGCTCAGGCGCGGCGTCATCGGCCAGGTGGCCGATCCGGGGGATGATCGTGTGCCGTGGGATAAGGAGCACGATGTCGCCCGGTCACGTACTAAAATCCGTCGGGCAATGGCAGCGGGGCTCAGAGCGGCGACGCTGGGCAACCTTCCGGTCGAGCTGAGCAGCTTCGTCGGGCGCGCTCACGAGCTGTCGGAGGTCAAGCGTCTGTTGGCGACCTCGCATGTGATCACGCTGACCGGTCCGGGCGGGATCGGGAAGACGCGGCTCGCGCTGCGCGCGGCTCACCGGCTTGGTCGGCATTTCCCGGATGGCGTGTGGTGGGTCGAGCTGGCCGAGTTGGAGGATCCTGACCTGCTGGCGTATGCGCTCGCCCAGGCGCTGGGAGTGCAAGAGCGCCTCGACGACGGGATCGAGGAGGCGTTGCTGGCGCGCTTGCAGGAGCGCCGGCTGCTGCTGGTGCTCGATAACTGCGAGCACCTGCTGGACGCGTGCCGCCGGCTGGTGTCCAGAGTGGTGTCCGGGTGTGGGCGGGTGCGGGTGGTGTGCACCAGCCGTGAACGCCTCGGCGCCCACGGCGAGGCAGTCGTGGTCCTGTCGGCGCTGGAGGTTCCTGCGGATCGGGAGGATCTGTCTGTTGCCCGGCTGGGTGAGATCGAGGCGCTGCGCCTGCTGGCCGACCGGGCGGTCGCGGTGGCCCCGGATTTCATGCTGACGGGCGAGAACTGTGCGGCGGCGAGCGAGATCTGCCGGCGTCTGGACGGGATGCCGCTGGCGATCGAGCTGGCCGCGGTGCGGCTGGCGTCGATGACTGCGGAGGATTTGCGCGAGCGCCTCGATGATCGACTTCGGCTGCTGGCGGCGGATCCCGGAACCCGGCCTTCGCGCAGCCAGACGCTGCGCGCGACGGTGGACTGGAGCTATGAGCTGCTGTCTGACGAGGAGCGGATCCTGTGGCGGCGGTTGAGCGTGTTCGCGGGTAGCTTCGGGCTGGAGGCGGCCGAGGAGGTCTGCTCGGGCGCGGGCTTGGAGCGCGAGCGAATTGTCGATCTGATCGCGGGCCTGGTCGGCAAGTCGATTCTGGTCATGGGCCACAAGCACCGCCGAGGGCGCTACCGGCTGCTGGAGACGCTGCGGCTGTACGGCGCGCAGCGGTTGATGCACGCGGGCGAGGACGCCGATTTTGCGCGACGGCACGCCGCGTGGCACGCCGAGCTGATCTCCGGCGGGGACCTTCCGTGGTGGGGAACCGGCAGGCAGGCGGGGATGTTCGAGGTCCTGGACGTCGAGTGGGCGAATATCGAGGCCGCGCTTGACTTCTGCGCGGGATCGGCTCCCGATGCGGAGACGGGGCTCAGGATGGCGGCCGATCTGTGGATGTACTGGATGGTGCGCGGCCTTTACCGTGCCGGGAGCCGGCGCTTGGCGGCTTTGCTGGCGATCGCGCCGACCCCGGACCGGACGCGCGCGATGGCGCTGTGGGCGTGGGGGATGCTCTCCCAGGCGACCGGCGAGTTTGCCGGCGCGCTGTCGACGTTCGAGGAGGCCTGCGCGGTGTGCGATCAGACCGGCGGTCACCGGGAGCTGGCGTACGCGCTGGTCGGACTCGGGCTGGCGCACCTGCGCTTGGGGAATATCGAGCTGGCTCGCGACTACGTTGCACAGTCGCATGAACGGATGCTGCGAGTGGAGGACCCGTACGGGCTCGCGGTGTGTCTGTACTTCTTCGCGACCGCGGTCGCGACCGCGGGTCAGCTGCCCGATGCGCGGCGTCTGAGCGAGGACGGGCTTGCGGCCTGCGAGCGGGCGGGCGACGTAATGGCCCGCGGAATCCTGAACGCTCTGCTCGGGACCGTCGAGTGGCAGCTGGGGCAGGCGCAGGCCGAGGCGAGACTCAAGGAAGCGCTCCGCATCAATGACCGGATCAGTCACCGATGGGGGATGCTGATGAGCCTGCAGGGCTTGGCCTGGGCCGCGGGATCATCGGCACAGCCCGAAAGAGCATCGCTCCTGCTCGGCGCCGCCGCCGCGATGGAGCAGGAGGACGGGGTCACGCTGCTTGCCTACGTGCAGGCGACCCACGACGCGTGTGAGACGGCGGCGCGTGCGGCGCTGGGCGACGGCGGCTACCGCGCCGCTTGGGAGCGCGGCCACGCGCTCAGCCGCGAGCAGGTTGTGGCCCTCGCGCTCGAGGACGTGGGCCCGGTCGACGTGCGTCCGTCGACCGGAACCGCCCTACGCGACGATGGCGACGAGCTGAGCGCTCGCGAGCTCGAGGTGGCAAGGCTCGTGGCGAGCGGAATGTCAAATCCCGCCGTTGCCGCCGAGCTGTTCGTGTCGGTCGCGACCGTCAAGACGCACGTGTCCCACATCCTGGGGAAGCTCGGCCTGGACTCTCGCGTACAGCTCGCCCAGTGGATCGCCGCTCAGGGAGTCGGGCCCGCCCCCCCGGCCGCCCACACGCCGGCGCCGCACCGTTCGTAGCGGCTGGTCGGAATCATCCTCCCGAATCGGCCACCTGGCCGATGACGCGACGGCACTCGCAGCGCAGTATCGGGCACCTCGCTAACCGCGATGCACCCGAGCGAAGGAGCCCGAAGCGATGTCCGTCTATGAGTCAAAGACCGATCCACCCAGCGGCGCGGCCGCATTGCTCGACAGGAAGCTCGTTACCCCTGAACACGCGCGTTTTGACGAGGCGCGGCGGGCGTGGAATCTGACCGTCGACCAGCAGCCCGCAGCCGTGGTGTTCCCGGAGTCCCCGGCGGATGTCGTAGCCGCGGTGCAGTTCGCTCGCGAGCATGACCTGCGGATCGCACCTCAGGGCACCGGTCACAACGCGGGTGTCCTCGGCTCGCTCGAGGACACGATCCTGCTCAAAACCGAGCGGATGCGCGGCGTCGAGATCGACCCGACGAGGTGGCTGGCGCGCGTGCAGGCCGGCGCCGTCTGGCTCGAGGTCGTTGAGGCGGCCGCAGAGCACGGGCTGGCCGCGCTCGCGGGCTCCTCACCGGACGTCGGCGTGGTTGGCTACACGCTCGGCGGCGGGGCGAGCTTCATCGGACGCAAGCACGGGCTGTGCGCCAACGCGGTGCGAGCGATCGAGCTCGTGACCGCCGACGGGCGACACCTTCGCGTCGACAGCGAGCACGAGCCGGACCTGTTCTGGGCGCTCAGGGGCGGCGGCGGAAGCTTTGGGATCGTGACCTCGATCGAGCTTGAGCTATTCCCGATCACCCACGCCTATGCCGGTGTCCTGTTCTACCCGATCGACCGCGGCGACGAGGTACTGCACGCCTGGCGCGAGCTCACCCAAAGCGACCAGCTTCCTGACGAGCTGACCACCGTCGGCCGGTTCCTGCGGTTGCCGCCAATCCCGGAGATCCCCGAACCTCTCCGCGGCAAATCGTTCGTAATCGTCGAGGCCTATCACGTCGGTGACCCGGCCCAGGCCGACGAGCTGCTCGCCCCGCTGCGCGCGCTCGGACCCGTCAACGACACGATCGCGACCGTCCCAATGCCGGCGCTCAGTCACCTGCACATGGACCCCGAACAGCCGGTGCCCGCCGCCGGCGACGGGCTGATGCTCGCCGAGCTGCCCGCACGCGCCCTCGACGCGTTTGTCGAGGTCGCGGGCGAGTTCGCGGACTTCCCGCTCCTGACCGTCGAGATCCGGCAGCTCGGGGGCGCGTTGCGCCGCCCACACCCAGAGCACGGCGCCCTCTCGTCAATCGAGGCGTCCTACTCCCTGTTCGCCGCCGGGATGGTGCCCGCCCCTGACCTCCTGGCGCCCGTGCGCGCACAGGTGCAAACAGTAAAAGCGGCGCTCGCGCCGTGGGCCGCAGAGCAGATGTACTCCAACTTCGCCGAAACCCAGTGCGACCCGGCGAGATTCTGGAGCGAGCACGCGTACGACCGCATGCGGCGCATCAAGGCGGCGGTCGACCCGGACGACCTGATCCGCGCAAACCACCCGCTCCAATAGCGGGCGCGCCGAAGATCTGCCTCGCGCTCGGGGTGCGGAGTGCCAGTCAGAGGGGCCAACGCGGAGCCGCCGGCGCAGGTACGGCGCCGGCGGCTACCGCCTAACCCACGGGCAGCACAGGAGCACCAGGCCAGGGCCCTCGAGTGCAACCGGGACATACCCACGTAATGCCACACAGTGACAAAACAGCCAAGGAGTTACACATGCGTGCGATGCCCGCTCTACCAACACCCGCGTCTGTCGAGAACGCGACGTCCCCTCCGGGCACGTACGCAACGATCGCCGGCCTGCCGGTCCAGATCGACTCCTGCGAGTTCACGCCGATGGTGCGCGACACCTCGAGCGGCTTCACGAAGATCACCACCGTCGTTCGCCTACGCGGCCGCGGCGAGGAAGGCTTGGGCGAGGACGTGACCTGGGATCAGATCGACCACATCGAGTTCCTGCACCACCCGGCGCCCTCCGGGCTGGAAGGCGCATGGGAGCTCGACGAGCTATCGGCCGTGCTTGGCGAGATGGACCTGTTCCCGGTGGCGCCCTGCCGGCCGGCGTCACGCCTGTACCGGCGCTGGGCGTTCGAGAGCGCCGCGCTCGACCTCGGTCTGCGCCAAGCCGGGATCTCGCTTGCCGACGCGGTCGGCCGGACCCCCAGACCGGTCCGCTTCGTGTCCTCGGTCCGCCTGGGTGAGCCACCATCGATGCAGCCGATCCGCGTGCGCCTCGAGAGCGACCCGATGCTCGGGTTCAAGCTCGACCCGACGCTCTCCTGGGACGCGGACACGCTCCGCGAGCTCGCGGCGACCTGCCGCGTTGAGATCGTCGATCTCAAGGGCCTCTACCACAACGCGACGGTGCAACTGCCCCCCGACCCGCCACTCTACGCGCGCGTCCTCGATACATTCCCCGACGCCTGGATCGAGGATCCCGCGCTCACCCCACAGACGCGCGCACTGCTCGCAGGGCATCTCGACCGCCTGTCGTGGGACGAGCCGATCCACTCGATCGACGATCTGGCGAGCATGCCCGCACGGCCCGGCGCGCTCAACATCAAACCAGCCCGGTTCGGAAGCCTTCACGCGCTGTTCGCGGCCTACGACCTCTGCGCAGCGGCCGGCATCGTCGCGTACGGCGGCGGCATGTTCGAGCTCGGCCCCGGCCGCGGACAGCTTCAGTACCTCGCCTCCCTGTTCCATCCCGACAGCCCGAACGACCTCGCGCCACCCGAATACAACGTGGCCACCCCCGAGGGAGAGCTTCGGGCCAGCCCGCTGGCGCCCCAACCACACGCGACGGGCTTCCGCTGGGGGGAGATCACGCTCAGACGCAGCATCCGCGACGCCGACCAGCACGCAGCATAAACACGATCGCCTATCCAACGGCCACGCACCACCGAGCGCCACTCACTGCCCTTACCCATCTCTTGCGCGCCACGGCGGGCGAGACACAACGCCTTGGATCTCGTCGGCGCTTCTGTTCGACGAGCGGAGCATTCACCTCCTGCTCGTGGCTGCATCAGGCGTAATCCAGCAGCGTCCGTTCGATCGCGCCGGGGGTCGGCGGGCACCTGCTCTTCGTCCAGCACGAGCATCTCGCTTCTCGGGCAGCCTTCCCCGCAATGCGCGGAAGGGATGTCTAAGCGCAGACGGAGCTGACCAGGAGCTCGGCCTCGTGCCTTTCAGAGAAGCTGCCGGAGATCGTCGCGGTCGATCCCGGCG
>Ga0302324_100007444_pt1 | contig 23274 bp, 18 predicted proteins | sample Palsa_T0_1_FD_201949 | JGI IMG/M metagenome (GOLD analysis project Ga0302324, IMG submission 201949) | Peat permafrost microbial communities from Stordalen Mire near Abisko, Sweden - Palsa_T0_1 | ecosystem: Environmental > Terrestrial > Soil > Palsa > Peat permafrost | place: Sweden: Abisko... | reverse complement strand
CTTCGGACCCAATCGCGAGCGAAATGGGATTGAATGGGCGATCCGCGGTGCCGAACGGAGTTGACTTCGTTTTCTTGCCCAGCTCGGACGTGGGCGAATATTGTCCCTTGGTCAGGCCGTAAATTTTGTTGTTGAAGAGCAAAACTTTCAGTCCCACGTTGCGGCGAAGCATGTGGATGGTGTGGTTGCCGCCGATCGAAAGGGAATCCCCGTCACCGGTGGCGATCCAGACTTCCAAGTCCGGCTGTACGATCTTGAGTCCGGTCGCGATGGCCGGGGCGCGGCCATGAATGGTGTGGAACCCGAAGGTGTTCATGTAATAAGGGAAGCGGCTGGAGCAACCGATGCCGGAAATGATCACGAATTTTTCGCGCGGGATTCCCAGCTCGGCGAACACCATTTGCGCGGCGGAAAGGATGGCGTAATCTCCGCAGCCCGGACACCAGCGAATTTCCTGGTCGGTTTGAAAATCCTTCTTCGTGTAAACCGGTAAAGTTGCCGTGGTCATTTCCGCGCTCCTGGATTCCTCAGTCGAGCATCTCTTCGATTTTCTGTTCGATCTCGGAAGTCTTGAAGGGCTTGCCTTGAATTTTGTTGAAGCCCTGCGCGTCCACCAGATACTTGGCGCGCAGGACCATCACCAGCTGGCCCATATTCATTTCCGGAACGAGAACTTTTTTGTAACGCTTGATCACTTCGCCAAGATTCGTCGGCAGGGGATTCAAGTGCCGCAGGTGCACGTGCCCGATGCGGCGTCCCTTGGCTCGTTGCGCTTGCAGACCCGCCGTAATGGGGCCGTGCGTGGAGCCCCAGGCGACGATCAGCAAATCTCCGTCAGGATCGCCTTCCGGCACCACGTCAGGAATATCATTGGCCACGGCCTCGACCTTCGCCGCTCTTAGCCGCACCATGTGCTCGTGATTGAGCGGCTCGTAGTTGATGTTGCCGGTAACGTCCTGCTTCTCGATGCCGCCGATGCGATGCTCGAGACCCGGTGTGCCGGGAATGGCCCAGGGCCGCGACAAAGTTTCGGGATTGCGCTTGTACGGCAGGAAGCCTTCCGGATTGGTTTCGAAATGCACGGGAATTGCGGGCAATTCATCGACGGTCGGAACTTTCCAGGGCTCCGCGCCGTTAGCCAGGTAACCGTCAGACAAAATAATCACCGGAACCATGTGTTTGATGGCGATGCGGCTGGCCTCCAGGGCAATCCAGAAACAATCCCCGGGCGAAGAAGGAGCAACAACCGGAATGGGCGCCTCGGAATTTCGTCCGTACAAGGCCTGCAACAAATCCGCCTGCTCGGTTTTGGTCGGAAGGCCGGTCGAAGGGCCGCCGCGCTGGATGTCGCAGATTACGAGCGGCAACTCCACGGCGACAGCCAAGCCGAGCGCTTCGGTCTTGAGCGCCATGCCCGGACCGGAGGTGGTGGTGATGCCAAGCGCACCGGCATAAGCAGCGCCGATGGCCGAGGTAACCGCGGCGATTTCGTCCTCGGCCTGAAAGGTGATTACGCCGAAATCCTTGTACTGCGACAGCTCGTGCAGAATGTCCGAAGCGGGAGTGATTGGATACGAGCCCAGAAAAAGCGGGATGCCCGCCTGCTGCGAAGCGGCGACAAAGCCTAGCGCCAGCGCGGCGTTGCCGCTGATATTGCGATACACGCCGGGAGAAAGTTTCGCTGGGGGAATTTCGTAGCTGATCTGGAATGCTTCGGTGGCTTCGCAGTAGCTGTAGCCCGCCTGCATGGCGAGCTTGTTGGCCTGCACCAGCTGCGGTTTACTTTTGAATTTGTCTTCCAGGTAATTGAGCGTGGGCGCCATGGAGCGGTTGTAAAGCCAGTAGCACATGCCCAAGGCAAAGAAATTTTTGCAACGGTCCATGCTCTTGGTGTCGATTCCCAAATCTTTCAGGGCCGCGCGCGTCAATTTCGTGAGCTCGACGGCGAAAGTGCGGTAGCCGTCAAGCGAATGGTCTTCGAGAGGGCTGGTGACGATCTGCGCCTTTCGAAGATCGCCTTCCTTGAAGGCATCGAGGTTGACGATCAGAATTCCGTTGGTCTTCAGGTCCGCAATATTCATCTTGAGCGCGGCCGGATTCATGGCCACCAGCGCGTCCACGGCATCGCCCGGCGTGTACACGTCGTTCGATGAAAAGTGGACCTGGAAGCCGCTCACGCCAGGAAGCGTCCCGGCAGGGGCGCGAATCTCAGCCGGATAATCCGGAAAGGTGGCGAGATCATTGCCGTAGAGCGCGACCGTGTTGGTGAATTGGCTTCCGGTGATCTGCATGCCGTCTCCGGAGTCTCCGCAAAATCGGATGACGGCCTGGTCGATTACTTCACGCTTGCGTCCCGGGACTTCAATAATGGTGGATGACATTTTTTCTAGGACCTCGGTTCCGTAAAGGCGGAAAAGCGCGAGGGTATCCGGTGCAGGCCCTCGGGTCTTTTAATGCTGCTAGAGACTTTCTCGCCTTCGGAAAGCGTAGCATACCGGGCGGGACAGTAACACGAAATTTGGGGCTGGCTCATTACGCTTCCGACATTTTTTAAGATGGCGCGGGGCCGCGAAAAGTTGTCACAAAAGTGGCGTTCTGAGTATCGATTAGAAAATTTTCCGTCGTTTGTTTTGAACAAGTTGCAGCGATTTCTATTCGAAGTCACTATCGATTAGAAAGTGGGTAAAAATCGGGTGCGAGACTGCCGGGATGCTGCGCCCGCGCGATCTGGTCACCTTGGCCCGCTGCTGCATCTTGCATCATACGAATGGAGACTAGCACAAACCAAATCCGTTACCCAGTAGGTAGAGCCTGTGGACGAAATGCTGCGGCGCGCACGCAGGCACTCAAAAAAAAAGCGGCCGCGCGAGGCGGCCGCTCCAGGATCGGCACGAAATGCAGCGGTGTTAGCGCGGCGGCTTTTCCTCGTGAGCTGCCGGAGGCCTGGTTTCGTCCCTGGGAGCGCTTTCCGCGTGAGGCGCCGGAGCCGGTTTGCTCTCCGCCTTGGGCGCGCTCTCGTGGGTTGCGGCCGGCTTGCTTTCTGGCTTGGGTGCGCTCTCGTGAGTCGCGGCCGGCTTACTCTCGGGCTTGGGTGCGCTCTGGTGAGTGGCGGCGGGCTTGCTCGCACGGGAAGTCGAATGGGTCGCGGCCGGTTTACTTTCGGTTTCGGGTTTGCTTTCTGTTTTCGGTGTGCTTTCGTGGGTGGCAGCGGGCTTGCTCGCACGGGAAGTCGTATGAGTCGCAGCCGGCTTGCTTTCGGTTTCCGGTTTGCTCTCGGTGCGCGAAGTGGCTTCGTGATCTTCAGAAGCCGCGGGCTTGCTCGTCTTGCGCGCAGCGGTTGAGCGATTTGGCGGCGTGGCAGGTTTGGTCTCGGCATCGCGCGAGACATTTTGCCGCGCAGGCGTTGTGGCCTTCGTTTCTGTATGGGTGGTGGCGGTGCGAGAGGCTGCGCTCGAGCTACGAGAACCGGTATTGGCCATCGTGGTGCGGCTCGTGCGGCTGGATGCTCGCGCGGCGACTACGCCGCTGCCGCTGAACTCTCCGGGCTTGGCTGTGGCCGCGACGCCGGGCGCGCCATGATTGTTGGAGAATTTCTGGCTCGGATTGGAAGTGGCTTCGTGCACTTGCCGCTCCTGCTCCGCGGTCGGTCCCGAATGTTTCTCGCGGGCCAGAGATTCTTGCTCGGCGGTGGGCCGCGCGGTGATTCCGCCCTTGCCGCCGTTGTAACTGACGTGGCTCGCGCTGTTGTTTATCACCGTTTTGTTGTACACGTTGTGGATTATGGTGGTGTTCACGTGGTTGACGGTGGTGTTGTAGAAGAAGTGCCCGCCATTCCAGTAGCCGCCTCCGTAACCCACGCCCGCGTATCCGAAGCCATAATTTACTCCGCCGTAGAAGCCGACTGTTGGACCCCACCAGCCGGCGTTCCAGACGTAGGCGCCCTCGTTCCAGCCCCAGTAGCCCGGGGTCCACAGCAGACCCGCGTCGGGGGGTTCAACCCAGGTGCCGGGAACCCAGAAATAATCACCGTCGGCCCAGGACCAGTAGCCGGGCGTCCAAAGATAACCGTCGCCCGGACAGATCGGTTGTTCGTAGACGGGCAACACCGGAGGTGCCACAGTGATCGACACGCCGACGACCTGAGCGTGCGACACGTAGGGAGCGGCCAAAAGTGCGAGAGCGAGTAACAGCCAACCAAGCGGTCGTACGAAGCGCATCGAATGCATGGCAATCACCTCAAAGGAGAATTTTGTGGCGCAGAAAGAACCTGATTGCGGGCCGTACGCACTCGCGCAGTTTGCAAGGGGCCTTTGATGCTCGGGGCCACATCGAACTTGTGCACGTTGCGTATATCGCGATTGAATGATTGATTTCGCATATCTAACGTTTGTATTAAGCCCAGCGGGAGGAATTTTCGCCATACTGTGAAACGCTTAGAAAGAAGGGGAGAATACCTGAAGGGTTTGCGGGCTCTTTTTGTCACCTCTTTGGACCAAGTGGATGCGAGATAAAATTCGGAAGGCCGGCGGCTCACTCGCGTTGATTCTGGTGATCGCGTTTGGATTGCGGGCGGGTTTTGCCTGGCACGAAGAGCGGAAAATTCCCGCCGATCTGGTGGGCTCCGTGCCGTTTCTGAACGAAACGGGAAATGTGGCTCGGTCTCTCGCGCTCGGAAACGGATTTGGATCTGTCTTCCGAAACGACACCGGCCCGACCGCCTGGCTGACGCCGGTTTACCCGCTGCTGGTGGCCGGAATTTTTCGCGTCTTCGGGATTTTCACGCCGGGTTCTTTTTTTGCCGTTGTTTTGCTGAACATTCTTTTCTCCACTGCCGCGTGCGTGCCGATTTTCCTGGCCGGGAAACGCATCGGCGGGCTCGGCGTGGCCAGTGGAGCGGCGTGGCTCTGGGCCGTATTCCCAAACGCGATCGTGATTCCCTATGAGTGGGTCTGGGACACATCTCTTTCGGCGTTGCTGGGCGCAACGATTTTGTGGGCCACGCTCGAATTAGGGGAGTCGCGAGGGCTGCGCGATTGGTGCGCTTACGGATTGCTGTGGGGCCTGGCGCTGATGACGAACCCGTCGCTCGGCTCGCTGTTGCCGTTTCTATTGGGATGGGCGGTGTACCGGGCTCGCCAGGCAGGATTTTTGAGGTGGGAAAAGCCGCTTCTGTGCGGCGCCGTGGTGATTATTTGCTGCGTGCCCTGGACCGTACGCAACTACACCGTGTTTCACAGATTCATTCCGTTGCGGTCGAACCTGCCTTTTGAGCTGTGGATCGGGAACAACGAGGTCTTCGACGAAAATTCGCGTGACGTGACGGCGCGGGTGACCTCTTACGAGCAGGTGAGCATGTATTCGAAGTTGGGCGAGACGGCATTCCTCGATGACAAGTGGCACAAGGCCATTCAATTCATGCGCGATCACCGGCGGCTGGAGCTGGAGCTCACGCGCCGGAGGATTGTCGCGTTCTGGATGGGGAGCGAGACGCCGGTGAGGAGTTTCCTTGAAACTGATTCCAATTTTATACGCGCTATCTTGCTGCTGAACCTTCTTGCCACGGTGGGGACGCTCGCCGGGATGGTGGTGCTGTGGCGGAGGCGCGGGGCGTTTGCGTTTCCCGTCGCGGTGATTCCTGTGGTGTTTCCGCTGCTGTATTACGTTACGCATGCGTCGCTTCGTTATCGGCATCCGATCGATCCGGTCATGCTGTTGCTGACGGCAGTTGCGATTGGGGCGGCCTTTCGAACGCGCTGGCCGCGGAGCTCCTGAGGTAAGCCCTGCGAGGCGTCTTGCGGGAGTGGCCTCGGCGTGGGCGTCCCGGGCACGGCGTGCCGTGCCCCTACGGAAACTGAGTTCAGGATGGGAGGGAACTGGAACGGAGCGGCACAACCCTGTCGGGAAAGTACAGCTGGCGCAGAGTACTATTGACTTTCGCTTTTAATTCGCCTACATTGCGAGACGCTGCGACAAGTGTGTGAGGGGGTTTTGATGGCTCTGACAAAACGGCAGAAAGAAGTGCTGGATTACCTGGTTGGGTTCCTCAACAAGAACGGGTATTCGCCGAGTTTCGAGGAGATCGCGCACTCGATGAAGCTGACCTCGCTCGCGACGGTGCACAAACACCTTTCGACGCTGGAGAAAAAGGGTTTCATTCGCCGCGGCTACAATCAGAGCCGATCTATTGAAGTGATGCAGCTCCCCAAGCCTATTCGCGAGCAATTGCTGGACCGCCACGTGGTGGAACTGCCGCTGGCAGGGCGCATCGCCGCGGGCCGGCCGCTCGAAGCGGTGGAAGAACACGAGACCATTTCGCTGGCTGATTTTGCGCGCGGGCAGAACACTTACGTGCTGCAGGTGAAGGGCGAATCCATGCGCGACGACCATATCCTTGACGGCGATTACATCGTGGTGGAGCAGACGCAGGTGGCCAATCCGGGCGAGATTGTGGTCGCGCTGGTGGGGGAAGACGACGCTACGGTGAAGAGGTTCTACCGCGAGCCGGGCGGGAAGGTCCGGCTACAGCCGGCCAATTCGCAGATGGCCCCGATCGTGGTGGCGGCCGCGGATGTGAAGGTGCAGGGGCGCGTGGTGGGCGTCCTGCGGAAGTATTAGGCCCCGGGATCGGGCCCCAGCAATCTTTCTTGCAGTCTGGAACCCAAAGTTCTACCATCCAACTCCCCAGCATTAGCATTACCTCGCCGGACACAGGTGTTCCATTTTGGATTTGGCTTGGAATTCTCATAGGACTACATTGAGAATCCCAGTACTCATCCAGCTTTAGTCCCGGCGAGAACAGGCCCAAGGAGGATCAATGTGGGGAGACAAAAAACCGGACGCAGCGCCAAAGAGTCCGCTCCCGCAGCAGCAGCAACAGCCACAACAGCCAAGATCGACCGCACCGACTTCGAACGCACCAGCTTATCCTGGGGAGGCTAAGACGATGGCACCAGAATCGACGTATCCAGCGACAACGTCATCGAGCAGCATCGCGCGGCTCGGTTCGACATTGCACGTGAAGGGCGAGATCACCGGGAACGAGGACTTGCACATCGACGGCACGGTCGAGGGCTTGGTTCAACTCGAAGACCGCAAGCTGACGGTGGGAGCCAGCGCCAAGGTGACCGCCGACATCATCGCGCGCGAGGTGGTGGTGTACGGGAATGTGAAAGGCAATCTGCGCGCGCGCGACCGCATCGAGATCAAGAAGGACGGCTCGGTGGTCGGCGATTTGACCACCGCGCGCATCATGATCGAGGACGGCGCTTACTTCAAAGGCTCGATCGAAATCGACAAGACGGGCGACGCGGGCGAAGCCGATTTGGACAAGCCGGCTTATACCCGGGGCGCTCGCACCTCGGCCGCTTCTTCTTCGGATTAAGGCTCGGGAAGGACGCAGCGACTACAGCTTTCCATGGCGGGCCGTGACGGCGCGGCCCGCTTCCTCATTTCCCGTTCTTCCTTTCCTTCGCATGCAGGCGTGCAGCATGGCTTCCATTTGCCGCCGCATGTGTTCCGTTGACACCTCAGTGACCGAGTGATATCAAACGTGGGCCAAACAGCTCCTCTCAAAATGCTGGGCCGCGCCTGATGAATTGGTGCGCGCGAAAGGGACGACCATGAATCGCTTGCGAAAAGCTCTGTCGGTTGTGGTGCTATCCGTGGCGCTGGCGAATTGTGGATCGAACGGCGTGCGTCCGGCTCTGGTGGCCTCGCTCGACAACGATTTGTTCGTGGCCGTGCAGGGCAGCGTGACGAATCCCATGCCTGCGAATCTTACGGTGACGAATGGCGGAGGAGGCGTGCTGGATTTTACGGCCTCGAGCGATTCGGCGTGGCTTTCGGTCACACCCACCAGCGGCAGCGCGCCGGCGAACTTAACGGTGTCCGCCACAATCGGGAGCCTTGCGCCCGACACTTACACCGGCCACGTCACGGTAACCGACGCGAAAGCACAGGGATCGCCCAAAACTATCACGGTTACCTTTGTCGTTGGACCGCAGGCCGCATCGGCCGTGCCGTTCTGGCCGCAATGGGGATCGAACCCGCAGCATACCGGTATGGTGCAGGTCACCGGGCAGAGCTTGAACGAGACGTTCGCGGATATTGTGTACGACCCTTTCGTGACCCAAGAGAAAGCCGAAAACACGGTACTTTTTGGCGAGGCGGTCTTGACCGTGCACGCGCAAGCGCCCATCACCGACGGCAATGACGTCTACATGTTGATGAAGATGGGCAGCTACAATTCGTGCAGCCCTGCCGGCAATTGGGTGAATGGCGCGGCCTGCGGACCGAATGCGTGGGACACCATGGATTGGTGCGAGGTACGCTTTAGTTGGGTGGACGGACAGCTCGTGGAGGCCTGGAGTTTCGATAGCGACTGGTATCCCGAGCCGAATGCGGTGAATTTCGGCTTGGGTTACGGTGGATTGGATGGCTGGGAGCCTGTGTTTCATCCCGCGGACACGCCCAATTTTCTTTACGTTCCCGGCGCGGCCGGCCAAGTATGGAAAGTAAACAAAACCACGGGAATTGCTGCCTCTCAAATCAATCCGTTCAGCGGAAACGGCAGCGTGAACGCGAACAACACCTATGTCGCAAGCCCGCTGACGGCGGATGCGAACGGGAACATCTACTACAACGCGATCGAACTCAACATGAGCGGCAATCCCTGGGACGAGAACGATGTGATGAACGCATGGCTGGTGAAGATTGCGCCGGACGACACCACGACCATCGCGACATTTGCCTCGCTCACTCCGGGAGCGCCGGCGGGGACCTCACTCACCTGCCCGGGAACTTTTTACGACAATAATCCTCTGCCGGCGTTTCCCTGGCCGCCGAATCCGACGGCAACCCCGGCACCGTTTCCGGGTCCGTGCGGATCGCAACGGCCCGGCTTAAATGTCGCGCCGGCGATTTCAGCAGACGGGACGACGGTTTACACCGCGAGTCGCGCGCACTTCGATCAGATGGTGAGCTACCTGGTGGCCGCGAACACCGCGGACTTGTCGCTGAAATGGGCGGCGTCACTTCAGAATCGCCTGACCGATGGCTGCGGCGGCGTCCTGCCGATCGCCGGACCGGGAGTTACGAACCTGGCGTACTCCTGCCTTAACGGCACAACGGTTGGCGTGGATCCCACAACAAATGCCAACGGCTCGGGCCAAATTATTGACGAGGCTTCTTCGTCGCCGACCGTCCTGCCGGACGGCTCCATCGTCTTCGGCACCGTGGACAATTACAATTTTTCGCGCGGGCATCTGATGCGATTCGGCGCGAACGGAAATTATATGGGGGCCTATGGCTTCGGATGGGATTCCACGCCGGGCGTGTGGGTTCACGACGGGACTTTCTCGGTGGTGATCAAGGACAACCATTACAATTCCACGGCCTATTGCAGCGATACGAACAGCCCGGTTTGCGCTTCCACCGCGGAAGGCCCCTATTACATCACGCAGCTCGATTCCACGCTGACTCCCGAATGGCAATTCCAAAGCACGACCACCGACGCGGATCATCCGAACGGCTACGAATGGTGCATCAACATGCCGGCCATCGATATGAACGGGAACGTGTACGTCAACAGCGAGGACGGCAACGCCTACGAATTGCCGCAGGGAAATTCTGGCGTGTTCACCGTGCCGACCGGGAAGATTTTCCTGAATTCGGCGATTGGCGCCGCGTACACGCCGCTGTCACTGGGCGCAGACGGAAAAGCCTACACCCAGAACAACGGGCAGCTCTTCGTCATCGGAAATTATTCTGCTCCGCCCAGCTCGGCCGCGACCGGGGTGACCCCGCCTGCCTCATCTATGGCCACGCAACACCGCTAGCTGAAACGATGAACGAAGACATGGCGCCCTATCCGAGGCGAAAATGAGAAAGCTAATCTACGCAATCAACCTTACTCTGGATGGCGGCTGCGACCACACCAACGGGGTTCCCGATGACGACGTGTTTGAATATTCCACGCAGCTGGTTCGAGGTGCTGACCTGCTCGTCTTTGGGCGTAAAACCTATCAATTGATGGTTCCTTATTGGCCGGATGTGGCAAAAAATCCCTCGGAGACAAAAGAAGATCGCGAATTTGCGGACACATTTGTCTCCAAAAACAAAATTGTGTTTTCACGATCATTAGAGAAGGCTGAAGATAAAAATACGACAATTGTGCGTACCAACCTTCAAGACGAAATCGTCAGACTGAAACACGAGCCGGGCGAATACATTTTAGCCGGCGGTGTGAGCATTCCTTCACAACTGATAGAGCTGGGCCTGATTGATGAATATCGTTTTGTCATTATGCCGATCATTGCAGGAGCAGGGAGGCGGCTGCTGGAAGGCATTAGCCTGCAAGAGAAATTACGATTAAAACTTGTGGAGTCCAGGATTTTTAAGTCAGGATTTGTTGCGCTTCATTACTCGAAACAATGACAGAAAAATTGGACGAAACTCGCGCCGCTGCGCGTCGGTGGTCCTCATTTCCTCTATGCGCCCTACGTTCCGATAGTGCCGGGCTGACACGGGGATCGAAAACGGACCCACTGCCTCGAAAGACTCTTCGTTGACAGGATAGGGCTAGTACTTTAGACTTAGGGTTTGTCTCTAGACGGAAAGGTGTGACTGGGCTGATGCGGACGCATGTACCAAAGGGCCGAGAGGCCGAAGAGCTGCAGGTGGGCAAGAACTGGTTCGTGGTGAACGCGGAGGGCGTGGTGTTGGGACGCCTGGCGACGCGCATCGCGCGGATGCTGATCGGCAAGGACAAGGCCAATTATACGCCGCATCTCGATTGCGGAGATCACGTGGTGGTGATCAATGCCGAGCGCGTGAAGCTGACCGGCAACAAAATCGACCAGAAGATTTATCGTCATCACAGCGGTTATCCCGGAGGGCTGAAGGAAATTCCCATCCGGGTGATGTTGCAACGCCGTCCCGAAGAGGTCGTGCGCGAAGCGGTGCTGGGAATGCTGCCGAAGAACAAGCTGCGCGCGCGACGAGCAAAGAAGCTGCGTGTTTATGCCGGAAGTGAAGCGCTCGCCCGCCACGCCGGACAAAAGCCTCAGCCGCTCGCGGTGTAACCTCGAGACAGGGAATCGAAATTTTCGCACTCGGCGGAAAAATCCGCGAAAAGAGTGCGCGCGCAGCAGAGCCTTCGGCGCACGGTTGCCAGAGCGCCGAGGCGGTGACGGGAAACAGGAGGAACTTTGAGTTCAGCTTCGAGTTCGATAGCAAATGCCGCGGGGAAGCAGTTCTACGGCACCGGCCGCCGGCGGGAATCGGTGGCGCGCGTGTATATCAAGATGGGCGCGGCGCGGTTCACGGTGAATGGCCGGCCGGTGGATGAATATTTCCGCAACGTGGCCTGGCACACGGCCGCGGTCGAGCCGCTGAAGTTCACGCAGATGCTGGACCAGCTGGAAGTGAAAGCGATCGTGAAGGGCGGCGGTGTGGGCGGGCAATCCGGAGCGGTGCGCATGGGACTTTCGCGCGCGCTCTCGCTGATCAATCCCGAGCTGCGTCCGGCGCTGCGCAAGAACGGTTTCCTGACGCGCGATTCGCGGATGAAGGAACGCAAGAAGTACGGGCAAAAGGGAGCGCGTCGCCGCTTCCAGTACAGCAAGCGCTAGTTAAATTTTTCGGCCCGCTTCGATTGACGGGGCGGGCCTAATTCACGGCCGGGAAGGACCGGCAAAAAAGGATGCTGCTCCGATCCGTCGCGGAGAAAAAAGCATCCCTTCGACCGAGGAGGTACTTTGGGAGTAGAAATTACGATGAAGGAGCTGCTGGAGGCCGGCGTTCATTTCGGCCATCAGACGCGGCGTTGGAACCCGAAGATGAAGGAATACATTTTCGGCGAACGCAATGGCATCCACATTATTGACCTGCAAAAAACCCTGAAGATGTTCCGTGATGCGGCGCGATACGTCTCCGAGCTTGCCGGACAAGGCAAGCGCGTGCTTTTTCTGGGGACCAAGCGCCAGGCGCAGGAAGCGATCGCCGAAGAAGCCAACCGCTGCGGCATGTTCTACGTGAACCACCGCTGGCTGGGCGGCACGCTGACCAACTGGGTCACGCTGCAAAAGTCCATCAAGCGCCTGAAGCTGCTGAAGGGCATGGTCGAAGACGGCCGCATGGCGCAATTTTCGAAGAAAGAAGGCGCGCGGCTCGAACGCGAGTTGAAGCACCTGCAACAGAATTTTTCCGGCGTGGAGAACATGACCACGCTGCCCGACGCCATGTTCGTGATCGATCCGAACGCGGAAGTGATTGCGGTGCGCGAAGCGCGGCGCATGGGCATTCCGGTCGTCGCGATTGTGGATACGAATTGCGACCCCAACCTTGTTGATTGGGTCATTCCCGGAAACGATGACGCCTTGCGCGCCATTCGCCTGTTCACTTCGAAGATTTCCGACGCCGTGCTCGTGGGCCATCAATCGTTCGAGCAGACGCAGATCGCGGATCAAAAGTCCGCCGAAGGCGCAGGGGAAGAAGGCCCCGATTACGTGGACACCAGCGCGTACGAAGTTTACGAAAAGCAGGAAGGCGATTTTGTCGAGCCGGATGCCGAGCCGGCGGTTGAAACTGCCGAAGCCGGCGCCGCGGCCGCGGGCGGAGAAGAAGACCCGTCCATTCGAGTTCCGCACTAAGCCTGGAGAAACTCCCGGGCGGTTTGAAGCTGCTCCAAAATCGCTGCTGGCGAACAAACGATAGGCGGCAAAGTCCAAGTTCATCTTAAAGGAATCGAGTAAATCTATGGCCACACCCGGAAATCCGAATGTCTCCGCGCAGCTGGTGAAGGAATTGCGCGACCGCACTGGCGCGGGCTTCACTGCCTGCCGCGATGCGCTCGTGGAATCCAAAGGCGATATCGAGCAGGCCATCAACATCCTGCGCAAGAAGGGCCAGGCCGCGGCCGCCAAGAAAGCGCAACGGGCGACGTCCGAAGGGTTGGTGAGCTCCTATATCCACGCGGGCGGGAAGATCGGCGTGCTGATCGAAATGAATTGCGAAAGCGATTTTGTCGCGCGCACGGCGGACTTCCAGCGCCTGTGCCACGACGTGGCCATGCACGTGGCCGCGCTCGATCCGCGATTCCTGCGCCGCGAGGAAGTGACGCAGGAAACCCTGGACCGCGAGCGGGAAATTTACAAGGAACAAGCCAAGGCCACCGGCAAGCCTCAAAACGTGATCGAGAAGATCGTCAGCGGGAAAATGGAAAAATTCTACGAAGAGAATTGCCTCTACGAGCAGCACTTCATCAAGGACGAAGGCATGACGGTGAAGGAACTGATCGATCAGGCCATCGCCAAGCTCGGCGAAAATATCGCCATCCGACGCTTTTCCCGCTTCAAAGTGGGCGAGCAGGATGGCGCGACCGCGTCCGCCGGCGCGACGGAAGAGCCGGATGCGCCGGTAGCCGCGCCTTCCGCCTAAACTCAGATAATATTCGTTGGCAGAATCCGCCGCTTTCGTTCTCGCGGCGGATTTTTTGTTTATGGCCAGTTTGCAGCGATGCAGGTGCATCGCCGCGTGAGCTTGCGCGGATTCTCTGCTAGAATGCCCGCGGGCCGAATGCCCGGGCCGACCACAAAATGGCGAAAGCAAAACTACTCCCACGCAAGCCGGTCTATGAAAGGCTGGTGCTGAAACTTTCCGGCGAATCGCTTTCCGGCCCGCAGGATTCCGGCATTCACGCGGAAACCATCCAGGGCATCGCGCGCGAAGTGAAGGAAGTTCGCGACCTGGGCGTGAAAGTGGCCATCATGGTGGGCGGCGGAAATATTTTTCGCGGCACGCGGCAGAAGCAGCTAGCCATCGATCGCGCCACCGGCGATTACATGGGCATGCTGGCGACGGTGATCAACGGGCTGGCGCTGCAGGATGCGCTCGAAAAGTCGGGTTGCGACACGCGGCTGATGAGCGCGATCGAGATGCATCAGGTAGCCGAGCCCTTCATACGCCGGCGAGCCACGCGCCACCTGGAAAAGGATCGCGTGGTGATTTTCGTGGCCGGAACGGGCAATCCGTATTTTTCCACGGACACCGCGGCGGCGTTGCGCGCCATGGAAATCAAGGCGCAAGTGATTTTGAAGGCCACGCGCGTGGACGGAATTTACGATGCCGATCCCGAAAAAGTGCCCGGCGCAAAAATGTTTCAGCGCATCACCTATCTGGACGTGCTGCAAAAAGGCCTGCTGGTGATGGATTCCACGGCCATCTCGCTTTGCATGGACAACAAAATGCCGATCGTCGTGTTCAACATGAACGTTGCGGGAAATTTGAAGCGCGTGGTGCTGGGCGAGCGTGTGGGCTCGGTCGTCACCGCGGCGTGAACGGCGAGCGGCGGAGGCAAATTTTCAAATGACCACAATCGCTACAAGCAAAGACGCTCTCGCGCAGGCGAGAACGCGCATGGAAAAAGCGGTGGAAGATTTTCGCAAGGACCTGGCCGGCGTGCGCACCGGGCGCGCCAACGTGTCGCTGCTGGATCACGTGCGCGTGGACTATCACGGCACGCCGATGCCGCTCAATCAGCTGGGCACGCTGAGCGTTCCGGACGCGACCATGATCATGATTTCGCCGTGGGATCCCGGCGCCGTGCCGCTGATCGATAAAGCGATTCGCACGACGGATCTGGGGCTCAATCCGACGAATGACGGAAAGGTCGTGCGCGTCCCGATTCCGGCGCTGACCGAAGATCGCCGCAAAGATCTGGTCAAACACATGCACAAAGTGCTGGAAAATCACCGCACCGCCATCCGCAACATTCGCCGCGACGTCAAAGAAGCTGTGGAGAAACTGGAGAAGGAAAAGAAAATCAGCGAAGATGACAAGAAGCGGACGCTCGACGAGCTCGAGAAAGTGACGCATTCGGAGACGAAAAAAATCGAAGATCTCTCTGCCGCGAAGGAAAAGGAAGTCCTCGAGATCAAGTAGAGTCCAGCCTCGGGGCCCGTGTGAAGCAGAATCCTCAGAAAATTCCCGGCAACTTGTCCGGTCTCCAGCGCCGTAATTAATTCATGCAAGAAGCCCAACCCAGCCGGACCGCGATGCGCGTGGCCATGCGCCGCGCTGCACACCAGGTTTTCGATAATCCCAAGGTGCTGGAGGATCCGGTCGCCTTGGCGATCATCGGGCCCGAGGCTGCGGCGAAACTGGAGGCCGAAGAACGCCGGTACGGAAGCCGCATCGGGCGCAGCATTCGCGCGTTTATGGCGGTGCGCAGCCGTTTTGCGGAGGATGAACTCGCGCGGGCTGTCGCGCGCGGCGCGAGCCAGTACGTGATTCTCGGCGCTGGACTCGACACTTTCGCCTACCGGAATCCGCACGGTTCCGCGCTGCGCGTATTCGAAGTGGACTACCCGGCCACGCAGGAGTGGAAGCGGCGCAAGCTGGCGAAAGCCGGAATCGCGGCGCCACCGTGGGTAACGTACGCGCCCGTGGATTTCGAGCGGCAAACTCTTTCGGAAGGATTGCGCAGCGCCGGCTTCGATCCCGCGCAAATTTCGTTTTTTCCCTGGCTCGGCGTCACCATGTACCTCACCGCGGAAGCCGTGATGGCGACGTTCGGGTTCATCGCGTCCACTCCGCCTGGCGGAGGGGTTGCATTCGACTATGTGGTCCCGCGGGAGTCGCTCACGTTCGTGGGCCGCCTGGCTCTGGCCGCGATCTCGAATCGAGTGGCTGCGGCGGGCGAACCCTTCCGCACTTTTTTCGAGCCGCGTGCGCTTGTCGAAAGGATGAAAGCGCTCGGATTCCGGCGCGTCGAGGATCTGGGCTCGGAAGAAATCAACGCGCGCTATTTCAGGGATCGCGCCGATGGATTGCGCGTGGGCGGCAGTTTGGGGCGCTTGATGAGCGCAGAGTTATAAGCGGAGCTGGGTCGCAATTAGTTTACGGTGCGCACGTCTTCGGGAAGGATCAGCGTGAAGGTGCAGCTCTGCCCTATCGTCGCGGAGCAGGAGAGGGTACCTCGCCGCACCAATGTTGCTGGGGAGGAGTCGGGAAATATTGGGCCGAAATCGATTGCGCGAAGTTGCTCCACGAATGGACGAAGGTCCTGACTCCCACTGATGAATTTTATGGAACTAACGATCGGCTTTTGTTTGCCTGGAGAAAGAAGGACAAAGAAATCAGCCTGTGCGTTTCCATTAATTACTCTTCCGATGGGGAATGTACGGCGCTTCGTCAGCTCGGGCTTGGCCTGCGTCACGAGATCTTCGATTTTCGCGCCCGAGCCGAGCAGCGCCGAAAGGCGTGCGCGCGTTTCCGGAACGGAATGTGGCGCGCCAAGGGCCAGAGTGTACATGTGGATGGCCTGCGCGTTTTCGCCGTGCTTCGCGGCAATCTGCGCCAGGTGGTCGCCAACTTCGCCGTGCTCATTGAGCAGCCAGGACGCGCGAATGTAGCGCTCAGCATCGGGCAAATCGCCTTTCTGGAAATAAACCCAGCCGAGCGTGTCCCAGTAGATGCCCAGGCTCGCCACTTCGTTGAGCTGTTCGAGCGATAGGTGAGACAACTCGATGTTGCGAAGGTTGGCAGCGGTGGCCGAGACGGCCGATTCCGCATACTGCTGCGCCTTGTCGAGTTCAATCTGATGCTCGGCGAGATTGTAAGCGACGTTGTTCCAAACCGCCGGCGTCTGCGCAAGTTCCACGCCTTTTTCAAACGCCGCGAGCGCTTTCTCTTTCTCTCCGGTATTTATGTAGGCCTGGCCCAGGCTCACCTGCAGCTCGGCGTTGTCCGGAGAGAGAATGGTGGCCTTGTCGAGCTCGGGAACGGCCTCGGCATAGTTATGCTCTTCGAGAAAAAGTCCGCCGAGCGCGGCGTGCGCAACGGCATCGAGCGGATTCACTTCGATCTGCTTGCGGAAGGCAGCGGCGGCGTCGGAATACCGCTGCTGCTGCTGAAAGGTGAAGCCAAGGTAGTTGTAAACGTGTTCGTCGTAGGGATTCAGATCCGCTTGCTTGCGGAAAGCGTTCCCGGCGTCTTCAAATTGGCCGAGGCGAAGATACGCGAGGCCCAGATAGTTCCAGCCGTCTTTAGTCTTGGGATCGAGTTCCACTACGCGCTGGAGCATGGGAATTGCTGCGCGCGGATTCCCGGAATTGAGCGCCGCGACGCCCGATTCGAGCAACTCATCGGATTTCGCGGCGGTGGGAATCGAGGGCGCTCCGGTGGTGGAATTCTCCACCACCAGCACTTGGCCTTCGTCGGACTCGACGGCGCGCGCAAAGGCGAGGTAATCGCTCCGGCGCGAAGCCGGCAACTCGCGCATTTTGAAATCCACGGTGCGGCTGGCGACGAGTGTGTGGTCCTCGAAGCGATAGCTCGATTTGAATTCCGCGTAATCGCGATCGATAGCGACAGCCACCGGCGGGCGCGCAGTAAAATTCGGGGGCAGCGTTAATCGCAAGTTCATGGTCACATCGAGCGGGCTGCCGATTTTAATGGCATCCGATGAGTTCTCGGGAGCGTCCGGCATGCCAATGACCAGCAGCGGCACGGGAATCTTGGCTTTCTTACTGGACCAATCCAGGAAATTCGCCTGGGAAAATTCCAGGTCGAGCTCGAAGGGATTCTGCGTGTCGGATGGATCGCTCGGTTTCACCGCCGTGATATCACCGTGAATGCCGTCAAGAGCTGCGATGGTTTGCCCCAGTTCCTTCCATTGATTTTGGGGCGTGCGTCGAAATGCAACACGCAGCGCGAATTCATTGTCTCCGCGGATGAAGTAGCGCAGCTTGGCGGAAAGTTTGCCCAGGTCGCTCACTTGTGCTTCGATTTCGACGCGTTGCATCGAAAGAAACGGCGGATCCACGGGCGTTTCGACGATTTTGCCGTCACCATCCGGGGGAACCAGCAGCGCGGATTTGTTGCGCAGGACCGATGACAAAAGGCGGAAGGGCGCGACTTCGGCGGTGGTGTCCATCCACATGAGTTCGCCGCCGATGGGAACCGCGGTAATCACGTGATCGAATTGCGAAGGTGACGGTACGGAAGCGTCCAGCTTCCGCACAAACGGAATCAGCACCGCGTCCGACGGAATGCCCGCGGCTTCGAGCATGGCCGCGAGCAGCGTGTGCTTGTCTTTGCAATCGCCATACTGATTCGCGAAGACGTCGGCGGCCGAATGCGGTTGGTAGCGCCCCAGCCCGAAGGAAAGGCTTACGTACCGAATATTTTTCGAAACGTAATCGTAGAGCGCTTGTGTTTTATCGAGGTCCGTCGCGCGGCCCTCTACCAGCGCGAGCGTCTTCGCGCGGATTTCGGCATTGGGTTGCGTGCGGCCTTGTTCGAGCTGGGCATACCACTGGGCCACTTCCTGCCAGTTCTTGAATGTCGTTAGCTCCACTTCCGGCGATTTCGGTTCGGGACGTTGCGATTTCTTTTTGGCCGCCTCTTCGTCGCTCGGCCGCGTCAAGCGCGCGCGTTTCCAGTGATAGATGGTGCGATCGGCGGCATCTTCTTTGAAGAAAGAATCGCCCTCGGAACTGGTGAGATCCGTGAGGTCGTCGCTGCGACGAAACCGAATATTGCGTTCCGTCTTTCGATTGACCAGAGCGAATTCCGGCGATTCCACTGTGAGCGCGCGATCCTTGGGGACGTTAACTTCCAATCGCTCGTCCAGAACGATTGCGCCCTCCAGAAAATTGTGCTCGAACCAGAATTGGCCCGCGGCAAGAGGAGTGACCAGCCGGGTCACGATTTCGTATTCGACCGTGTCGCCGGCGTGGAGCGAGGGCACGGTGATGTGCTTCTCTTTGTAATCGGTGTACATCGGAGCATCGCGCTCGACGCTCGCGGTCATTTCTTTCGCCGCGCTCGGATCCGCGTTCACGAGGCTGCCGTCCGGTTTGTGGACGCGCACCATGCGCACTTCCATTTGCTCGTTTCCGGAGTTGTAGCCGAAAACGAGTTCGCCGAATTGCTGCACGCCCGCATCGCTTTGCACGCGAATGCGCACCGCGAGGTCGCGTTCGTTCGTGCCGTCATTTTCGAATCGCGCGGTGGTGGAGTATTTCTCGATGACGAAAGCCTCCTGCGAGTAGTCGCCGGGGCCCGTTTTTGGTGGCGCCGCGGCGCCCTGTGGCGGCGCCGGAGACGCAGGCGGCTGCTGCGCGTTAAGAGTCGAACGGGTCGCTGCCGAACAGAGGAGCGAGCACAGCAACAGGGCCGCTCGAAGCGGAATCACTCGCACTTGGGTTTTGACGTGAGCCATGGCGGACTAGTTTAGGCGGGTTCCTAGAATGGGTAAAGCGGGAGCGTATCCCCTGGTGAGCAATCCACCAAATCGGACGTGAGGGGAGGGCGTTCATAAGCGAGTTAGCCGGTCCGCGGAAGGCGGGATGCCCACTTTAATTTAAGCCGTGTAGTATAAGCTACTTACAGTTACTATAATAATAGTTTCTGGTCTATCTCTCGCACCTGTTTCATGCATTTCCGCTCGAAATCGCGATTCTGGCGGGACCTATAGCCCAAAAACCGGTCGCAATTTCGTTCGGGTGCCACCCCGCCGGCAAATTCGACCGCTTGCCACGGCACCGAATTTTTTTCAATTTATCTCGCTTAGGGAATCGAGTTGACAATACCCTCTATTTTTCCTATACTTCCGCGGTTGCGTTGGGGCCGTTGGCCCCGGTGGTGGATTAGGGAAGTCTTCCGACCCCGGAACATAGAATGAAGGAACGGGGATAGGAAGAACGGCCGAAATGGGGCGCCAGCCCCGCAAAGCCGTGTGAGCCTCTCCGCAGTGGTACGAGATGCAGTTCACTCCTCGGGGTGAAGCGTCATCGCGGAGTACCTGGGTAATTCCTTCGGGTGATGGCGACCTTTTCTGTTCATTTACCCGCAGAGTTCTGCGCGGGGATATTGCCGCGCGCGGAAATCTGCACAAAGAGTTGTGTCGATTCGAGGGGGAAGAGCGTGCCGACGTTTTCACAACTGGTGCGGAACGGCCGGGAAAAAATCCGGACGAAGACGAAGTCGCCTGCGCTCGAAGGATGTCCGGAAAAGCGCGGGGTATGCGTTCGCGTGTACACCCAGACGCCTAAGAAGCCGAACTCCGCGCTGCGCAAAGTGGCGCGCGCGCGGCTCACCAACAGCGCGGAAGTGACCACTTACATTCCCGGCATCGGCCACAATTTGCAGGAGCACTCGATCGTACTGGTGCGCGGCGGAAGAGTGAAGGATCTGCCGGGCGTTCGCTATCACGTGATTCGCGGGACACTCGACGCCGCCGGCGTTGAGAATCGCAAACAAGGGCGCTCGAAGTACGGCGCCAAGCGGCCCAAAGCCGCACAGAAGTAGGAGAGCGGAACGATGCCACGCAAAGGATGGGTTGTCCGTCGAAGGATTCCCGGCGATCCCGTGTACGGGAGCGACCTGGTGCAGAAATTTATTTCGAGCATGATGTACGACGGCAAGCGCAACACCGCGCAGGCGATTTTTTACAAGGCCATGGACCAGGTGGCGAAGACGACGAACGACGACGCGTTCAAGCTCTTTAAGAAGGCGGTCGAGAACTGCAAGCCGGTACTGGAAGTGAAGACGCGGCGCGTGGGCGGCGCGAACTATCAAGTTCCGGTGGAAGTGAATCCGTTTCGCCGGCAGTCGCTCGCGATTCACTGGCTGGTGCTCTATTCACGCACGCGCGGCGGCAAGTCCATGACCGACAAGCTGGCCGGAGAAATTGTGGACGCCGCAAACGGCCGCGGCGGCGCAGTGAAAAAGAAGGAGGACGTGCACCGCATGGCGGAGGCGAACAAAGCCTTCGCGCATTATCGCTGGTAGCACTCGGAAATTTTACAGATGGCACGCCAAGTCCAAATCGATCAGACCCGCAACATCGGGATCATGGCGCACATTGACGCCGGCAAGACCACGTCAACGGAGCGCATCCTGTTCTATACGGGTGTGACTTACAAGATCGGCGAGGTGCACGAAGGCACCACGGTGATGGACTGGATGGAGCAGGAGCGCGAGCGCGGCATCACCATCACCTCCGCGGCCACCACCGCTTCCTGGAAACGCTTCGACAAGACTTTCCGCATTAACATTATCGATACGCCGGGCCACGTGGACTTCACCGTGGAAGTCGAACGCTCGCTGCGCGTTCTCGACGGCGCGGTGGCCATTTTCGACGCCGTGGCAGGCGTGCAGCCGCAATCGGAAACGGTTTGGCGCCAGGCGGACAAATATCGCGTTCCGCGCATCGCCTTCATCAACAAGATGGACCGCATCGGCGCGGACTTCGACCATTCCATCCGCTCCATGCGCCAGCGCTTGTCGGCTCACCCCGTGCCGCTGCAATATCCCATCGGACGGGAAGACAATTTCATCGGCGTAATTGATTTCATCGAAGAGCGCGCCATTATCTGGAAGGACGAAACTCTGGGGGCGGAGTATGAAACCCTGCCGCTCGAAAAACTTTGGGACGACGCCTATCTGAAGACGCGTCCGGAACTCGAAACTGCCGTGCGAGCCTCCGCGCTCACGCCGGAATTTTACAAAGAGCATCGAGATAAAGTCGTTGAGTACATCGCGGAACATGACGACGCCGTGCTCACCAAGTATCTCGAGCAGCACAAACTCGAGCCCGCGGAATTGCGCGCTTCGATCCGCCGCTCGACGATCGCGCTGAAACTCGTTCCCGTCCTGGCAGGTTCGGCTTTCAAGAACAAGGGCCTGCAGCCGCTGCTCGATGCGGTGGTGGATTATCTTCCTTCGCCTGCCGATGTGCCGCCGGTGGAAGGCGAGGATCCCAACGGTGACGAGGCAATTTTGCGGCGCGCTTCGGACGATCAGCCTTTTGCCGCGCTGGCTTTCAAGATTATGACCGACCCGTACGTCGGGCACGTGACCTACATCCGCGTGTACTCCGGCGTGCTGAAGACCGGGCAGAACGTTTACAACTCGACCAGGAAGACCCGCGAGCGCGTGGGGCGCTTGCTGCGCATGCACGCGAACAAGCGCGAAGAGATCGAGTCCATCGAAGCTGGGGACATTGCGGCCTGCGTGGGCCTGAAGAACTGCACCACCGGCGATACGCTGTGCGACGAAGAAAAGCCCATTGTGCTCGAGAACATTGATTTCCCGGCGCCCGTGATTTCGGTGGCCATCGAGCCCAAGACGAAAGCGGACCAGGAAAAAATGGGCACCGCGCTCGGAAAGCTGGCGCAGGAAGATCCCACCTTCCGCGTGCACACGGACCACGACACCGGTCAGACCTTGATTTCCGGCATGGGCGAACTCCACCTCGAAATTATTGTGGACCGCATGATGCGCGAATTCAGCGTGCAGGCCAACGTCGGCCGGCCGCAGGTCGCGTATCGCGAAACGATTTTGAAAGTGGCCGAGGGCGAAGGAAAGTACATCAAGCAGACCGGCGGCCGCGGCCAGTACGGGCACGCAGTTCTTACCGTGCATCCGCTGCCGAACTCTTCGCACGAAGACATGCGCGAAATGTCCACGGATGAAATCGACGAACTCGCGAAGAGCGTGGCGGGCAAGGGCGGCAAGTGGCATTTTGACAAGGAACACCGGCTTCTATTCATTGACAAAGTTGTAGGCGGCGCGATCCCCAGGGAATTTATCCAGCCGATCGAAAATGGCGTGCGCGAGGCGATGGAAACGGGCGTCCTCGCGGGCTACGAAATGGTGGACTGCGCGGTGGTCCTAACCGACGGCAGCTACCACGACGTGGACAGCTCGGAAATGGCATTCAAGATTGCCGGCTCCATGGCTTTCAAAGAAGCTTGCAAGAGAGCCAATCCGAAGCTGCTCGAACCGATCATGCGCGTCGAAGTGGTGGTCCCGGAGGATTACATGGGACCGGTGATTTCCGATTTGAACTCGCGCCGTGGCCAAATGCAGGGCAGAGAATCGCGCGGCGGCACCGAAATCATTAATGTTCAGGTTCCGCTGTCCACGATGTTCGGCTACGCCACGGAAATTCGCAGCCGCACGCAAGGGCGCGGCAGCTTTACCATGCACTTTTCGCATTACGAGCAGGCGCCGGCGTCGGTGTCCGAAGAGGTGATTGCGCGCGCCACCGGCAAGACGGTTCGCTCTTGAAATAGTTTTTGCGATACCACGGGCCAAGGGCCAAAGATTTAGCAAGTTGATTGGAGGAGTCCACAGACATGGCGAAGGAGAAATTCGAGCGGAGTAAGCCGCACGTAAACGTGGGGACGATTGGGCACATCGACCACGGCAAGACGACGCTGACGGCGGCGATCACGAAAGTGCTGTCGAAGAACAACCCCAAGG
>Ga0302324_100007443_pt1 | contig 23277 bp, 18 predicted proteins | sample Palsa_T0_1_FD_201949 | JGI IMG/M metagenome (GOLD analysis project Ga0302324, IMG submission 201949) | Peat permafrost microbial communities from Stordalen Mire near Abisko, Sweden - Palsa_T0_1 | ecosystem: Environmental > Terrestrial > Soil > Palsa > Peat permafrost | place: Sweden: Abisko... | reverse complement strand
GATCAAGAATGTAACCATCAACGAGCCATTTTTCAACGGCCACTTTCCCGGCTATCCGATCATGCCGGGCGTTCTGGTGGTCGAGGCGATGGCGCAGGCTGGATGCATTCTGCTGCTGAACGAAGTGTCGGATCGCGAGAAGAAGCTGGTGCTGTTTTCGGGAATCGATGGCGCGAAGTTCCGGCGGCCGATTACGCCGGGCGACCAGCTTCGGCTTGAGATCGACGTGCTTTCGTTCCGGTCGCGCGGCGGCCGTATGGCGGGCAAGGCTTACGTGGATGGGAAGCTGGCCTGCGAGGCTACGCTGACCTGCGCCGTGGTGCCGCGGCAGGCTGCCCGGCAGAGCCAGGCCGAAGAAGAATCGCCTGCCGCGGAAACGGTGACTGCTGAGTGAGCATCCACGCGAGTGCGGTGATCGCTGCAGGTGCGGTGGTACCGGAATCCTGCACTGTAGGCCCGTTCTGCACGATTGGGCCTGAGGTTACGCTGGGCGAAGGCTGCACTCTAGTTTCGCATGTGGTGCTGGATGGCCGAACACGGCTGGGCGCTCGCAACGCGATCTTTCCGTTTACTTCAATCGGTATCGCTCCGCAGGACTTGAAATATCGTGGAGAGCCTACCGAAACGGTGGTTGGCGATGACAACACGATTCGTGAATGCGTGACGGTTTCGCGCGGAACGGCCAAGGGTGGAGGCATAACCAGCATTGGATCAGGATGCTTGATTATGGCCTACGCGCACATCGGCCACGACAGCCGGGTGGGCAGCCATTGCATCCTGGCCAATGCGGCTACGCTGGCCGGGCATGTGACTATCGAGGACTATGCAACGGTGGGCGCCTTCAGTCCGGTGCACCAGTTCTGCACTGTGGGCGCTCATGCTTACATTGGCGGCGGGACGATCGTTACGCAGGATGTGCTGCCGTATTCGCTTACCTCTGCACGGCGCGAAAACAAGGCTTTTGGCATAAATAAGGTTGGGCTGGCGCGGAAAGGCTTTTCTCCGGAGCGGCTGGCTCTGCTGCAGAAGGCCTATCGCCTGCTGCTGGCCGCCAAGCTGAATACCTCCGCCGCTCTCGAAAAGATGAAAGAGCTACAAGGCCAGCCAGGCTCGGAAGAGGCGACGGAAGATATCGCCTATCTGATTTCGTTTATCGAGCGCAGCCAGCGTGGAGTGATCAAGTAACCGTGACGGGCGTAAGCAAGCTGGGCCTGATCGCCGGCAATGGCCGTTTTCCTTTTCTGCTGCTGGATGCGGCGCGGGCCGAGGGCTGCGAAGTCGTGGTCGCGGCGATCAAGGAAGAAACCGATGCTGAGATCGACCAGCGCGCGGCGGCGGATGCCGGCATCTCCGTGCATTGGCTTTCGCTGGGAGAACTGTCCCGCCTGATTGAAACTTTCCAACGTGCCGGCGTGACGCGCGCCGTGATGGCCGGGCAGGTGAAGCACAAGCAGATCTTTTCGAGTATTCGCCCGGATTGGCGGCTGGCCAAGCTGCTTTTGAATCTCCGCACGCGCAATACGGACATGCTGCTGGGTGCGGTCGCGAAGGTACTGGGCGATGAAGGGATTGAGCTGATCTCTTCGACTGCGTTTCTGGAGCCGCTGTTGGCGAAGGAAGGCGTACTGAGCAGCCGCGGTCCGGATGAAGAGGAGCGCAGGAACATCGAATACGGGCTCAGTGTCGCCACTGGACTTGCGGGTTTCGATATCGGACAGACTGTCGTGATCGCCGCGCAGGCTTGCGTGGCTGTGGAAGCGATGGAAGGCACGGATGAGGTCATCGAGCGTGCAGGGAAATTGATGCAGACGCTGGATGCCGAGGCATCTACGCTGGAACGCCGGCTCACCGTCATCAAGCTGCCCAAGCCTAAACAGGATATGCGCTTCGATGTGCCGGTGATCGGACTGCGGACGCTGGAGACGATGATCCGGGCTGGCGCGAGCTGCCTGGCGGTCGAGGCGGAACGGACGCTGCTTTTTGACCAGGCAGAATTAATTCGCCGCGCTGCGGAAGCTCAGATTGCCATTGTGGCCGTGCCGCGCCGATACTGAATGGCGGCGGCGAGTGCGTGCCGGTGCTTGTAACCAATGCCGGCTGTGGATCATCTCAGATCTTGTTCCATCTCGCATGTGGGCTACATATTTGGTCCGTACTAATCTGGTTCAAACATTACCCTGGAGGTTCCGCGCAATGAAGAAATTCGCTTTGCTCTCACTTTCGGCAGCCCTGTTGCTGCCGGTCGCTGCTCTTCCCGGCCACGCGGCTGATATGCTCACTGCCGGTACCCCCGCGCCCGGTTTCACGCTTCCCTCACAGGACAATACGCCCATCAGCCTGGACGAGTACAAAGGCAAATGGGTGGTGCTCTACTTCTATCCCAAGGACTTCACCGGCGGGTGCACTCTGGAGGCGCACAATTTCCAGCGCGATCTGGACAAGTACAAGGCGGCCAATGCCGTGGTGCTGGGCGTGAGCCTGGATACAACCGATAGCCACAAGGGCTTCTGCACCAAGGAAAGCCTGACCTTCAAGTTGCTTGCAGATCCAAGCCACAAGGTGGTGGATGCTTATGGCGTTCCGATGAAGACCTTCACGGACAAGAAGACCAATGCATCCGTGACGATTGCGACGCGCCAGACATTCCTGATCGATCCGTCGGGCAAGATTGTGAAGACGTGGGATGTCACTGATATTCCAAACCACAGCGCCGATGTACTTGAGGCGATTGCGGCGGGCGGAAAATAAACCTCAGCTGAGCTGAGAATAAACTTGGCAACGAAACTGGCCATGAACTCTTCATTTCTTTCCTCTCGGGGAAAGGAATGTCGAGCTCATGGCCAGAACTGTTCAGATAGCACGGGCTTTTGTCTGCGAAAATGCGGACGAGGGACGCGCCGTCGGGTTTTGCTTCTTTCCGGCGCTTGCCCTCATTGGGCTTGAGAAAGGAGAGATTCGATGGGATCGCTGCTGCACGCCTGGCATGGCTGGTTTCTCGCATTGTTTCTTTTTTGCGCGGCCCTGGTGTTTTCGAATGGTTTTCATTGGATTCTGTTCCGGCTGCTGCGCAGAAAACAGATGGAAGGCGTCTCGCGTTCGCTGGGCTGGGGACTGAACAAATACCTCGGCAGTCCCGCGCGCGCCATCTTCGTTCTCACGTGCCTTTTTCTGGTGCTGCCGTTTGCGCCGAGCGAGTTGAAGCCCTACCTGGGAGAAACAGCCCACCAGTTGCTTGCCGTGGCTATGGTGATTTCGCTCGGCTGGTTTGGCGTTGGGGTCGTGTACGTCGGCGAAGCGGCCTTTCTGCGCAGGTATGACGTCACGGTCGAAGATAACGTGCGCGCCCGGCAGATTCAGACCCAGATGGTGATCTTTCGCCGGGCGTTGATCACTTTCATCTTCGTCATCACTGCTGGCGGCCTCCTCTGGACTTTTCACGATGAGCGCATCTGGAAGGCTGGAACGGGACTGCTGGCCTCGGCTGGAATCGCTTCGCTGATATTGGCCACGGCGGCGAAGTCGACGGCATCGAATTTCCTGGCCGGGTTGCAGATCGCTCTCACTGCGCCGATCCGCATCGATGACGTGGTGGTGGTTCAGGGCGAGTGGGGACGCATTGAAGAGATCACCTCAGCCTATGTCGTGATCAAGATCTGGGATCAGCGCCGGTTGATCGTGCCGCTCTCTTACTTTATTGAGAATTCCTTCACGAATTGGACGCGGCACTCGGCCGACATCCTGGGAACCGCGTTTCTGTACGTCGATTACAGGGTGCCGGTGGAAGCGCTGCGGGCGGAGTTGCAGAAAATTGCTGAGAGCTCTCCGCTGTGGGACAAGCGCGTGTGCGGCTTGCAGGTGACCGATCTCAAAGAGCACACGATGGAGATTCGCCGCCTGGTGAGCTCGAGAAATTCGAGCGAGAGCTTTGATCTGCGCTGCCTGGTTCGCGAGCAGATGATTGCCTTCCTGCGGGATAACTATCCGGAGGCTCTCCCGCACTTCAGGCTATTGGGAGCGCCGCAGAGCTCGTCGCAGAATTCTGACGCTTCCGGCTCCAGGCTGGATGACCTGCGGTTGCACGCTACGCGGGAATAAGCGACCGCGACAAGCGCTCCAGATTTCGCTGCAGATTTCGCTCTCGTTGTATAGACGCAAAAAAGCCCGGCTGTCGAGAAACCTCTCGGCCGGGCTCTTTTACTTGCCTGGGTATTGCAGGTTAAGTTGTGGACTTACTTCGCTACAGCCTTCTTCACTGCTGCCTTCTTGGCCGGAGCCTTCTTCGCTACGGCTTTCTTGGCTGCAGCTTTCTTAGCTGGGGCCTTCTTTGCTGCCGCCTTCTTGGCTGGAGCCTTCTTGGCTGCGGCCTTCTTTGCGGGAGCCTTCTTTGCGGTCTTCTTCACGGCTGCCTTCTTGGCAGGCGCCTTCTTTGCTGCTTTCTTTGTTGCCAAAGTTTTACCTCTCTTGGTTGGTTTGGTGGTGCTCTTGCCGATTACAGCTTTCTTCGCTGCAACCTTGCCGCCGCTTTTCGCACTCTTGCTGCTCTTTTTTGCGGCTGACACTTTTACGGCCTTCTTTGCCGGCTTCTTGACTGCTGCTTTCTTCTTCGCAGGAGCCTTCTTGGCTACGGCTTTCTTGGCCGATTTCTTTACCGCTGCAACTTTCTTTGCTGCGGCTTTCTTAGCTGGGGCCTTCTTTGCCGCGGCTTTCTTGGCCGGCGCTTTGACTGCCGCCTTCTTGGCTGCCTTCTTCGCCGCTTTCTTTGGAGCCGGTGCGGCTACTGGTTCTGCAACCACGATCACTTCAACCACGCCAACTTCAGCGATGCTGGCGATGCTCTCTTCCTCTTCATCTTCGAGTTCGACTTCCTGGGTTGGATTGACGTCGGCTGATGGTGCGCTGTCGCCGAAGTCACTGCTTGCGTACATGCGTATATCTTCTGCCATTCTGTTTTGCCTCCAGCGCCTCTGCGCTGTGTGAGTTTGTGCTCGTGCTTCACGCAAGGGGCTTCACGCAAGAGCTTGGGCGCGTTCACCTTCGGCGCACATTGTAGCAATAGCTTGCACTTGTTTTGCAACAAAGACAAGTACGTAACTAGCTACTTCTGCATATTTTTATTGGATGTGTTCTTGGAATGGCTCTGAGACTTTTTTGAATTGCTCGATTTATGCGCTGCGGGAGCAGCCTGTTGCTTGGTCGCGGCTGGTTCTTTCTTTTTATTCAAAGCTGATTTCGTGCTGGATTTTCCTGCTGTCGAGTGCTTGCCGCGAGCGCTTTGCGCAACGGCCGGTGATGCGTTTTTACCCAATGAATGGCTGCGATTCTGCGTTTGACGTGTTGTGTGCTGCGAGCTACCTGAGCCACTTCGCAGTACGATGCGCGCAGGCTCGGTGACGCGGATTCTCTGCCCCGCAGTGACGCTGGTGCCAGTCACATGATTCCAGCGACGTAGATCGTCGAGCGAAACTCCGAAGCGATCGGCGATCTTCACGAGCGTGTCGCCTCTGCGAGCTTTGTAGACTTCAACGTGAGTTGCAGGGGCTGAAGGCAGAGGCACGGGCACCACGAGCGCATCCACATTTTGAAGATCGTCACCGGAATGCAGCTGGTTGGCAGTCGCCAGTTGGTCGACCGTGACGTGATAGCCGCGCGCGATTGTGGCCAGCGTATCCTCTGGAGTGACGCGGTGGTAGCGCCATGAGTTTCTGCGGTCTTCTGGAATCGCCGCGATGCGCTGCAGAAAGAGCGTCGCCGTGCCCACGGGGACATGCAGGCTGAAGGGCTCCGTCAACAAATTCGCAGGAGGAGTGGTCATGCGCAGCAGGCTGGGATTGAGCGCTGCCAGCTCCTGCTCATCCGCATCGACGATGTCGGCTACCAGGCGCAGGTCAACCGAGTAGTTGATGGGAACGGTGTCGTACGCGATGGGCGGATCGGACTGCACGTCATCGAATCCATACTGATGGGGATTCTTGGCGATGATGGTCGCGGCGATGATTTCAGGAACGTAGTCCTTGGTTGCGGCGGGCAGGTTGTTGCGCCTGTACAACTCCCAGAAGTCGGCATAGCCGGTCTTTTGTACCGCGCGCTGCACCATGCCGGAGCCCCAGTTATAGCCCGCCATGGCCAGGTACCAGTCGCCCAACTGGTTGTAGATGAACTTCATGTAGCGGGCGTAGGCACGAGTCGACTTCTCAGGATCGAATCGCTCATCGACATAGCCGTTTTGCGTCAATCCGTAGTACTTGTCGTGAGGCATGAACTGCCACATGCCGCCGGCGCCCGAGCTGTGATTCACAACCTGCGGCTGAAATGCGGACTCGGCTACGGCGAGATAAATCAGATCCTGCGGCACGCCCTCTTCCTGCAGCACGCGCTGAATCATCGCCTTGTAGCGTCCGGCGCGCTGGAAGGAGTGCAACAGCGTGTTGTGACCGCGCTGCGTATTGGCAAAGAAGTTGATGTAGGCGGCCACGTAGTCGTTGATGACCAAGGGAAGATCCGATTTGGTTGTGGCGAGCTCTTCCTTGGCCTTGGCGACGAGGTTGGGGTCGACTTCGAAGGTGACGTCGTTCGCGACGTCGGCGGGCGTTGGCTCGATCGTGGGCGCGAATCCATTGCCGCGCTTGAGCGCTTCCATCTCAAGGGCGTTCACCGCGTCAAGAATGCGGTTGAATTCGTCGTCAAGTTGAGGATCGGCCTTAATGTCGAGTCCGCTCGACAGCATCCGATCGACGGCGCTGTCGAAATCCGCTTTGGCCTTGATCAACTGGCCTGTGCGATAGTGCGCTTCTCCACTTTGAAAGTCGCGCTCCACCTGGGCAATCAATTTCTGGACCAATTGCTGGGTTTGTTGCTGGGCCTGGCGCTGCTCCGCGGTTTGCGGCGGTGCGGCGGGCGCTGGAGATGGCTGTGCAGGCAGCGGTGGAGCAGTGGCCTGGGCATGGCTGGCTGCACCGGTTGACGGCTGCGCGGGAGTCGCGGGGCAACCAGTTAAGAGGATTGACAGGAACGACAAGGTCAGCGAAGCGGCGAGAGAGACAGGCAGAACGCGCTCAACCGCACTGGAAGCAGGATCGGAGGCAAGACGAGATTTGCGGAGGTGAAAAGTCTTCATGGGAGACGAAGGATTCTGTATGGTTGCCGCGCAAGCTGTATCCTGCGCCGTGGCGACGCCCGCTGCCTTCTCTACTTTCCTGGCTTACCCGATGATAAGCTATGAGCTTGAGGGTGTTAGCGCGTAGCGGCGTGAACCTCTCGCGTGACGCCTCCCCATGGATTCAAGCCTCCTACGAAATTTCGCCATTATTGCCCACATCGACCACGGCAAGTCGACTCTCTCTGACCGTTTGCTGGAGATGACCGGCTCGCTGACCGCGCGTGAAATGCAAGCTCAAGTGTTGGACGCGATGGATCTGGAACGGGAGCGGGGCATCACCATCAAAGCCCACGCCGTTCGCATGATGTACAAGGCGAAAGACGGCATAACGTATCAGCTGAACCTGATAGACACGCCGGGGCATGTGGACTTCAGCTATGAGGTTTCGCGTTCGCTGGCCTCGTGCGAAGGCGCTTTGCTGGTCGTGGACGCCAGTCAGGGCGTGGAAGCCCAGACGCTGGCCAATGCCTTTCTGGCGATCAGCGGCGGACTTGAAATCATTCCGGTGATCAACAAGATCGACCTTCCGTCGGCGGACATCGTGCGCACACAGGAGGCTATTGAGCAGGCAGTGGGGCTGGACGCGACCGATGCCATCCCGGTGAGCGCCAAGACCGGCCTGGGCGTCGAGGAAGTGCTGGAGGCCATTGTGCATCGCCTGCCGCCTCCCAAGGGCAACATCAACGCTCCGCTGCAGGCGCTAATCTTCGATTCGTGGTTCGATCCCTATCGCGGCGTGGTGGTGCTGGCGCGCGTGGTGCATGGCCGCATGCGGCAGGGGCAGAAGATTCGCTTTCTTTCGAACGGCCGGGTCTTCAATATCGACACGCTGGGCGTGCTGACGCCGAAGCCGGTTCCTATTCAGGAACTGACGGCCGGCGAGGTTGGTTTTTTTACCGCGACCATTAAGAATGTTGCGGATACGAAGATTGGCGACACGGTTACAGACGATGAGCACCCCGCGGCAGAGGCTTTACCGGGCTTTATGGAGATCATGCCCATGGTCTTCGCCGGCCTCTATACCGTCGATTCTCATGAGCATACGCTGCTGCGCGATGCTCTCGAAAAACTTCGCCTGAACGATTCTTCGTTTTTCTTTGAGCCGGAGAGTTCCGTGGCGCTGGGCTTTGGCTTTCGCTGCGGCTTTCTTGGCCTGCTGCACATGGAGATCATTCAGGAGCGGATTGAGCGCGAGTACAACCTGGACCTGATCACCACCGCTCCAGGAGTGCGCTACAGGATCACGCTGACCAGCGGTGAAGTGGTCGAGGTCGAGAATCCGTCGCGCTGGCCTGAGCCTACGAACATCGATCTGATCGAAGAGCCGATTATCAACGCCATGATCCTGACGAACGAGGAATATGTCGGCGGCATCCTCAAGCTGGTCGAGGAGAAGCGTGGACGGCAGAAGAACTTCGAGTATGTGACGCCGACGCGGGTGATGCTGACGTATGAGTTGCCGCTGAATGAGATCGTACTCGACTTCTACGACCGGCTTAAATCGGTCTCGCGCGGCTATGCTTCACTCGACTATCAACTGGCGGGGATGTGGGCTTCGCCGATGGTCAAGATGGATATCCTGGTTTCCGGCGAGCCTGTCGATGCGCTCTCGATCATCGTGCATAGGGATTTCGCCTACGAACGCGGCAAGGCGCTGGTAGCCAAAATGCGCGAGCTTATTCCCAGACAGCAGTTCGAAGTGGCGATCCAGGCCGCGATCGGGGCCAAGATTGTGGCTCGCGAGACAGTTGCTGCGCTGCGCAAGAACGTGATTGCCAAGTGTTATGGCGGCGACATCAGCCGCAAGCGCAAGCTGCTGGACAAGCAAAAAGAAGGCAAGAAGCGAATGAAGCGCATCGGTAAGGTGGACATTCCGCAAGAGGCATTCTTGGCGGTTTTGCGCGTAGGCGAAGACTCACAGTCCTAGAGCAACCTGTGCCAATTTGCACAGACCCGGCGCCTAACTGCTGATGGACTGATTCATACAGCGTTCACGACGAACTGTGGAAACCTTTGAAATCGATAAAGGCGCGGTCACGTTGGGGAGAATGGGCGTTCACAGCTTCAGGCTAGGAACAATCTATTGAATTATAAAGACTTAGTGCATTAACCAAATATGCAAGGACTTTGGCAAGTGCAAATCATGCGTATTTTAGAGATATTTCTAAAAAAGAATCCACAGATTTTTCCACAGGAAAGCTGCGGTAAATCAGGGAATTTCTGTCCACAAATCGTAGCGGCATAATTCAGGATTGGCAATCAAATTGCTTAGATCTTTGCCGCGCCAGACGCGCTATATATATTGGCAATCCAAGCGACTAAACGGCGGAGAATTGACACAGTTGCAAAGCGGGCTGGAAAAACGAATTCGCAGAGCTGGTTCGTTAAAACGGGACAGCCTCAGGAAGTCCGAGGCTGTCCCGTTTGCGATAAGTCGATTGCAGTGCCGCTAGTTATTAGGGGCCGGTGCTGCCGGGGCTGCGGGAGTTCTCCGCGGCGCTGGCGCCTTGTTGCCTGTGCCCGTGGCTGCCGGTGCTGCCGACGGAGGCGGCGCAGGTACGCCGGACTTGGCGTTGTAGGCGTCGATGATCGGCTTAGTGATGTTAGTGGAGTCAGCCGCCCACAGTACCGGGCTCTGCTGTTCGCTCACGTCCACCACCAGCGTGTAGCCCTGTTCTTTCGCGTAAGCATCAACGACTGTATAGACTTTCGAGGCCAGGGCGTTGTACATGTCCTGAATTTCGGTCTGGAAGTCGTTACGCGCATCTTCAGCCTGGCGCTGCAGCTGCTTCGTTTTCTCGTCGATGGTCTTGGTGCGGCTCGCGCTTTCAGCGGGGCTCAGCTTATCGCCCTGAGCTTGCAGCTGCTTCTTCAGGTTTTCGACCTCGTCGTTCAGCGCTTTCAGTTGAGCTTGCTTGGGCTCGAACTTCTTTTGCACATCGGCGAAGTTGCGCTGACCCTCATTGGTTTGGGCGACCGCAACCTGAAAAGCCAGCACAGCTACCTTGGCTGGAACTGGAACAATAGGGGCAGCTGACGCGGCGGTGGCGGGGGCAGGCGCCAAGGTTTGAGCTGCGGCATTGAGGGCATTCGTGGCATTCAGCATCAAGCCTGACGCCAGCAGGACAGCTATAGCAAGGGTACGCTTCATTTGAATCGGAAACTCCTTCGGTCTTCCTGGTGTGTGCCCGCATTCCTTCAGGGAAGCAAGACATTGCTTCCTGTCAAACCTCTGGAGTCTTTACGGGAATCTGCTCGGCCGGAACGACAGAAGCGGAACTGGAGTAAGACGCGGACAGAGAAGTCAGCAGGAACTATTTGGATTATAGGAGGCGGGCTGGGGATGGTCAAACGGCTTTAAGTCGATATTTAATGCAAATGCCTTGATTTTTACCTGATTTCTATAAGCCTGTTCGCAGTTGCGGACACGAGGAACACAAATGGGGGTGATAAGTGAAGGGGCTGCATCCGAAGTTGTTCGGATGCAGCCCATGGTTCCTTTCCAAAGCAAAGCCCTCGACTTAGAACGTAGTGGAAACTGTCAGGCGGAAGGTCTTGGACGGCTCACGCAATTGGTAGTTGGCGCCATATAACTGGATCGCCTGAGCATAGGAGTAATCGCCTGCGCCGCCCGGTGGGAACATCTCGCGGGTGATCAGATTTTCGCCCGGATTCTGCTGCAGTACGCGCAGTGGATTGACTGCGTAGTAGATGCGGAAGGGCGCATTGATGATGGGCATGATGACCTGCAGCTCAGCACCGGTCGACATGCGGGGAACAAAATTAGTGCCTGCCAGCGGCCGGATGTAGTCGCTGAACTTGATCTGTACGCCGCCTTCGCAGGTGCCGTTGTTGTATACCGGGCATCCGTAGAGGGGTGCGCTCAGACTGGCATTGCCTTCAGGGCTCTCTTTCAACTGGTTGAGATTGGCCGCGGAGTTAATGCCAAAGTCATTGAAGATAGCAAAGGTAACCGGGCCCGCGATGGGGATGCGGTACTCCAGATTGTTGGTGAAATTGATATCGCCGCCGACCGAGACGACACTGTACACCGGTAGAAGAATCTGGATGCACTGACCCAACTGCGGATTGTTCGGGTCGCGTGGCACGCAGCTTCCGTCCGGATTGGTCAGATTGAACTGAATCTTGTTGGGGATGTAGGCATAGGGCGTCGTGCTGCGAATATCGAAGCCGCGCAAATCCGCTTCGCCTCCGGCGTAAAAGCGGTTGTTGGGAGGGGCCACATCGCCACCCCAGCCCTGAATGTATTTCAACTCAGCGCGCCATCCAAGGACGTTGCGGCCTGCTGGGTCTGGGAGAAAGAGCTTATATGGAGTGAACTTCTTGTAGGCGACCGCAGGAAATATGTAGCGGACATTTCCGCCGATGCCGGCGATCTGCATGATTGCCGAAAATTCCTTGCCGCTATGCGGACGCTGCGGGTTGTTGATGGTGTTGTAGATGTAGCTGAAGGATGCAGAGCTGTTGACGATTCCGTTCAGAGCGTTCTGCCCCTGGATTCCGGAACGGAAAGCGATGTTTTCGAAGAGGTTTTGCGAAGCCGTGCTGAAGGCGGTAATCGACGAGCGGGTGAGGGAATACGTAAAGCCCACGCGCTGGAAGTTATGCCGTGGAAGCGGATAACTGACGGAGGTATTCAAGCCGACCGTGGCGTTGTTGTAATTCTGCAGCAGCGACGATTGCTGTGTGGTCAGGTTCGCGGATTGGCCGGTGGTTGCCTGCTGCGCTTTGGCCGCGTTGTAGTCCGTTTTGGTATCGAAGAGCTGGAAGCCCAGATTGAGCGGCCGGTTGCGGAAGTAAGGCTGCGTGAATCCGAACAGAAGCTGGCGCTGCACGTTGCCGAGATTGGCCTGCAGGCTGAGTGTTTCGCCGAGACCGAGGAAGTTGTTGGTCTGATAGTTCAAGCCGAGGAATGCGCCGGACAATCCGGATACGCCGCCATTGAGGCCGATGGAGTTCTTGCCTTTTTCCTTGACCTTGAGCAGCAGATCGACGGTGCCTGCTTCTGTATCCTGATGCGCTTCTGAGTCCTGGTCCACCTTGAGCGGGTCAAAGTAGTCCAGCTGATTGAGGCGCAGCAAACTGTATTCCCAGAGCTGGGAGTTATAAACCTGACCCTCTTCGAGCAGCAGTTCGCGGCGGATCACGCGGTCGCGGGTAAGGGTGTTGCCCTGGATCTCGATTCGGCCTACATAGAAGGGCTTGCCCTCATCGATATCGATGTCCAGAGAGATGGTCTTCTTGGCTTCATCGTAGGTGGTCTTGGGGATGGCGCCAAAGTTGATGTAACCCAGTTGGCCGTATGCCTTCTTCAGGTTTTCCATTCCCTTGCCAATTACGGTGGAGTTGAACCACTCTCCGTCTTTGATCGCAAAGGTGTTGCGCAGAGCCTTGACGTTCCTCACCGCCTTGTTGCCAGTGAATGTGATGCTGGCGAGACGGTAACGGTCGCCTTCTTCAATGGGCAGCAGAATGTCGATTCGCTTGCCCTTGTTGGGCCGGAAGGTGATCAGCGAAAGGCCGCCTTCATCGCGAATCTGAGTGCGCGGCTCTTCGACGGCAGCGTTGTAATAGCCCTTGTCTCGATAAGCGAAACGAACGCGCTCGGCGTCTTCTTCAAGACGGGTGCTGTCGAAGGTCTTGGCGAAGAGATTTTCGAAGATGATGGAGTAGGGAATGCCAACCGGGCGCAGATTCTTCATGGCGCGGCGGAGCACCAGGCTGCTGATGTGGGTGTTGCCGACAAACTTGATTTGGCCGACTTTGACCGTCGGGCCTTCCTTGATGTTGAAGTTGATCTGCACCGAGGCGGGAGGGATGGTCTTCACTTCCGTTTTGATGGTGGCGAACTGGTGGCCGTGCTCGGCCAGCAGTTCCTTGATGACCGTCTCGGCGCGCTTGATCTTGGTCGGATCGTATTGGCTCTCGACTGAGATCGAGACTTTCTCTTTCTTGAACCGGTCCAGCACATCGGACTGCGATACGGAATTCAGCCCTTTGTAATTAATCTCCCGGATATTAGGCTTTTCCCGCAGGTAGATATTAAGGATGATGCCCTTTTCAGAGTCTTCGCGCTCGATGCGTAGATCATCAAAGTAGCCCGTGTTCCAGAGGGAATTGAAATCGCGCTCGATCGAAACCGGATCGTAGGTATCGCCCTGATGGGTAAACAAGCGGGCAAGAATGGTTTCCTTGGGAATACGGCGGTTGCCGATCACCCGGATCTGCTCAATCGTGTTCGATGTTTGCGCCAGCGCAAAGGTGCCGGCAGCTGCCAGAAGGAGGATGGCGAACAAGCGGAGCAAAGGAAATTGAAGAAACAGGCCGCGACCGGAGCCGGGTAGGCTGCGGAATCGAGAGTGCCCGGGCTTCACCGTGGTTGGACCCTGCGGCGAGCGACTGGGCTGATACGGTGCGTGGTGCGGTACATGGTTCGACTTGACGGGAAAGATAAGCACACCCTCACTGCTCAAAAAATCGGTTCTGATCTCGGCTGCGGATCGGCGAAAGACCCATTATATTGGACCGAACCAGCCCGACCCAAATGAGCCTGCCTGGACTCGATCCCTGCCTAATACTGCGGTCAACTCTCCAACTCCGAATCGATTCGATAGGCTTCTTCGCCCTGGTCCCATGCAATGCTCAGGACGTTGGGCTGGCAGCATACCTGGCAGTCTTCAACATAACTCTGTCTGCGACCGGCAGACGGATCTACGCTGGTTTCATTCCACTCTCCGCAACCTGCACAAACAAAACCGACATCGTCCGACATGAGATACGTGGATTCCTACTACCTAAACCATCTTCAGTCTATCGGAAGCGGGCCGGGTGCGCCTTGCAATGATCGAGTCAAGCGAAACGGAAGCTGCTTCTCTTAGACGTAGGACTATGATTCTGGTGAGGGATGCTGCATGACTGATGCAATTCGCCAGGATATTAAGCTGAATGCCGGGCGAACCGTGTACGACTTTTCCGCTCTCTCGCCGGCTGGACAGGACGTGCCGCTGTCACGGTACCGAGGCAAGGTGTTAGTGGTGGTGAACACAGCAAGCAAGTGCGGATTTACCCCGCAATACGCAGGTTTGGAAGCTCTATATAAGGAATATAAGGATCGTGGCGTCGAGGTTCTGGGCTTTCCCTGCAACCAGTTCGGTGGCCAGGAGCCGGGTACAGCGGCGGATATTGCACGGTTTTGCGAGCTGAACTACGGGGTCAGTTTTCCCATTTTTGCCAAGATTGATGTCAAGGGACCAGGAGCCCACCCCCTCTACAAATTTCTCGGGAGTAAGCGAGCCGGGATCCTCGGCGCGCTCGGTTTTGGAGGCATCAAGTGGAACTTCACCAAATTCCTCATCGACCGGGAAGGCAATGTCGCGGGGCGATACGCTCCTGCTACCGCTCCCACTAAGCTGGCGCCCGCAATCGACAGGCTGTTGTAGGGTTATGCTCCGGTCGGCGGAGATGGGCGGATTCCCTTGTCGCAATCCCCTCTCACTGCCCTATACTTGGCTAGTCGGTCAGGCGATGTCTGCCAGGCCATTTTTAGGTATTCCGTCGTGCATTTTTGCGGCGCGTTGTTTCGGAGGACAGGATGGCCGGGCAATCTGGACATTCCGCACAATCGGCTCAGAAGCGTGTTCCGCCCTTAGCCGAAATTCCTGACCGGCTCTACTTTCGCATTGGCGACGTAGCCCGTATATGTGGAGTAGAACCCTACGTTCTCCGCTTCTGGGAGACGCAGTTCCCAAATCTCAAGCCAAATAAGGGTGGCACCGGACAGCGCCTATATCGCCGCCGCGAGGTGGAACTCGCGCTGCACATCAAACAGCTGGTCCACCATGAGGGCTACACGCTGGCCGGCGCACGCCAGGCAATGGATGCCGCTCCCCGGCCTCGAGTGAAACAGGGACAAGGCAATCTGCCCCTGAGCACGGAACAGGCCCAGCAGCGGCTGGATGCCGTTACTGCTGCGGTTGGGCGAGCGCGGGCTGAACTTCGCGACCTGGCCCGTCAACTCGCAGTGCAAGAGCCTACCGTCCATCGACGCCGGTCAAGACTGACGACTTTCAAGTCTCCAGAGCCGCTGCTCCCTCTGTAATAAATAGATCAGGTCTGTCTCTCCCAGAAGCTGCAAATCCTTGGCTACCGCTTACGCGGGTAACCATGTCCCCTAATCTTTGGTAATCTATCCTTAGAGATTGCGCTAATTTTCAGCCGGAAGATTGAAACAGAATCGTGCTACGGTTAAGCCAAGTGATTTCCGAGTACGTGGTCAGTACGCGCGCTTTCCAACGACGGCAGCAGTCGCGCCATCAGCTAGAGGATAGGTTTCGCTATGAATTGCCCCTACTGCGGTACTCCAAAATTTAGAACGTCACGGATGCGTATTGCAGATATTCCCCGTCTGGCTCTTTTGCAGTTCCCGGTGCGGTGCAGGCTTTGCAGAGAGCGCTTCCATATTGGGATTTCGCTGGCCCTGCACCTCAAGCAGGCGGAGCGTGTCCGGGAGAATGAGGAAGCGGAAATCCGGCGAAAGAAGTACAACGGCGAGGATAAGACCGAAAAACCCGCCTGACTTTGCAATAACGGGATGCTGGTGGGGCGTTGGCCCGGATGCATATTCGCGCAAAATAGCGCAATCCTAAAAATTCAATCGAAAAAAAGTAACCGGTCAAAAATGAGCACCCGCAATGGGGCACCGGTCGCTCTGCAAAGGTAATCGCCTCTTCTCGGGAGGCGCGGGCTGCCCGTGTTCTATGCAGCGCCAGAACGGTGCGTTAGAAAGGAATGGCATGAATATAGATTGGAATGAATGGATTGGTCGGGACGGGCAGATTTGAACTGCCGACCCCTCGCACCCCAAGCGAGTGCTCTACCAGGCTGAGCCACGTCCCGACACGGTACAGCCGGCTCGTAGCGAGCCGGCGTGGGGTTTCAACTTCAGTTTACATGAGCGTTGGCTTTAGTGCTTGGGCGGGACGTACTCGGCTGGCAGTGCAGCGCCATCGCCGAAGAAGAACTCCTGCATCTGCTCGACCAGGAAGCTCTGCGCCTGGGGCGTCCAGGGCTGCAGGCGATACTCGTTCAGCAGCATCTTCTGGCGCTCGGACCATTCGGCCCAGGCGGCCTTGGAGACGTTCTTGTAAATCTTTTGACCAAACTCGGAGTCGAAGGGCGGCTCGTCGAGGCCCTCCATCTCTTTCTTGTTGCGTACGCAAAAAACCATGTGTGCCATTGTGCTTTAAGGCTCCTGCATTCATTGTAGGGGATATTCGGGGACCAAAATCATTTGCGTGGGCGGCCCTTCTTCGAGAATTTGCGTTTTCCGCCGGGACGCGTGGCTTCTCTTCTGGAGGCTTTGGCCTTGCCAGCTTTGGCGACTGCGGCTTTCTTAGGAGGCTTGCCGGCGACTGTGCCACCTTTCTTCAGCTTGAGTGGAACGTCTTCGATGATGGCGAATTGCAGTTTGCGTTCGAGGGCCAGCACGCGATCGAGAATCACTCGCACTTGATCTCCGGCGCGATAGACGCGGCCGGTTTGGGTGCCGACAATCTCGCGCGTGTTTTCGCGATAGGTGAAGCGGTCGCTGACCAGTGTTTCGATCGGAACCAGGCCCTCTACGAACAGGTCTTTCAGCTCGACGAATAGGCCGTATTTGGCCGGATTGAGGATCATTGCATCGAATTCTTCACCCACCCGATCCTGCATGAAACGGACTTTCTTCCACTCGACCAGCTCACGCTCGGCATCGGCGGCACGGCGTTCGGTGATGCTGGTTTCGGAGGCGATGGCAGCGAGTTCAGCCTCTGGAATCGGCGCGGCAATTGTCTTCGCACCCGGGGTTGGTTTGCGCAGGTCGAGACCTCCGAACCGCTTCCCGAAAGACGGTGCGCCAAGCCCCTCGTTGGTATGCGACCAGGGCGAGCTTTGGCGGTCGGCTGCGACTGTGCCGTGACCGGAGACGCCTTCGCCCAGCAGCGCCTTGGCGATGCGGTGCACGATCAAATCAGGGTAGCGGCGGATGGGCGAAGTGAAGTGCGTGTAGCTGGGCGCGGCCAGGGCAAAGTGGCCTTCATTGACCTCGGAGTAACGAGCCTGCTTGAGCGAGCGCAGCATCAGGTAGCTGAGAATGCGCTCCTCCGGCTTACCGGCGATGCGGGCGCTCAGTTTTTGATACATGCGCGGGGTTACGGGAACGTCTTCCGGCACTTCGTAGCTGCGGGCATTGCGCTCGTTGCGGCCGCCGCGCTGCTGCTCGCGTCGCTCGCCTCGGGGCTGGAATTTCTTCACCGGTAGCGCGCCTAATCCCAGCGAATAGCCGAAGGCCGCGGCAGCATCTTCAAAATCGACTACGCGGCGTGGGTCGGGCTTCTCATGGATGCGATAGATCGAAGGCACGTGTAGGTCTTCAAGCCAGGTGGCGACGCACTCGTTGGCGGCCAGCATGAACTCTTCAATGAGGCGGTTGGCCCAGGTTCTTTCAGCGCGAGTCACGCTCTGCATCTCGCCCTCGGTATTGAATTCGATGATCGGCTCGGGCAGATCGAAATCGATGCTGCCGCGCTCGCTGCGGCGCTTGTTGAGCAGACCGGCCAGCGCGCGCATCCGTTCAAAGTCGGGGACGAGTTTGGCGTATTTCGCGCGCGTTTCGGCGTCGCCATCAAGAATTTTGTGGACTTCGGTATAGGTCATGCGCGCGGCAGAGCGGATGACGCCCTCGACGATTTCGTAGCTCTCTACTTTTGCCTCGGGGGTGAGACGCATGAGGCAACTTAGAACGAGGCGATCTTCCTGTGGACGCAGCGAGCATATGTCCGTGGAGAGCTCGTGAGGCAGCATCGGAATGGCGCGGTCAGGAAAGTAAACGCTGGTGCCGCGCAGGCGCGCTTCAAGATCGAGATCGGTGCCGGCGCGAACGTATTCGGCTACGTCGGCGATGTGTACTTGCAGCTCCCAACCGCCATCGGCCAGTTCGCGGACCAGAACTGCATCGTCGAAGTCTCTGGCTGTCTCGCCATCAATGGTGAGGATGGGCAGATTACGAAAGTCGTGCTGGAGATTTTGCCGCCGGTCCACTTCAGCCTTGTCAAGATGAGCGACTGCACGCGCTTCTGCCAGCACATTCTCTGGAAAGATACGTGGAAGCTGGTGCTTGCGGATGATCATCTCCACATCGACGCCGAAGTCATCCGGATGCCCGAGCACTTCAATCACGCGTCCGAAAGGCGGCTTGGTGGGCGTAGGCCAACTGGTGATTTCTACATCGACAACTAGTCCCTCCAGATCGTCGTAGGCTGCGGCGGCCTGAGCCTCAGTGCCCAGCACGCGGTGCTCCGCGGCGTCGCCGACCTCAGGCACTTCAGCACCCTCGGGAATCATGATCGGCTGGGTCATGCGCGAATCAAACGGAGTGACGAGATTGCCGCGATACTCGCCGGGAAGATATGCGCCACGGCGGCCTTTGCGCGCGTAGTGGAAGACGCCAACGACGGTAGGGTTGCGCCGCTCCAGAACTCGGACCACGCGCCCCATTCTGCGACCGTCGCGTTTGGGCGGCCCGACTTCGACCAGCACCTGGTCGCCCTGCATCGCGCCGTTGATCTCGTTAGGCGGGATGAAGATGTCGTCGTCGCCGGTCGAGCGCTGCCCAGGCTGCAGATTGGGTCGAACAAAACCGAAGCCGTCACGGTGCAGATCAAGACGCCCGGCGGCGAGATTTTCGCGTGTTTCAGGCTTGCGGCCTGCTTCGAGTGCGCGCACAACTTCAGGAGGCTTGATCGCCCAGTGCTCGCGATCCACTTTGATCAAATAGCCGAGCGACGTCATGCGATCCAACTGCTCCAGCAGTTCGCGGCGCTGCTTGCCGCCGCCGAGGCCCAGCTCGCGCACCAACTGCTTATAGCCTGCCTTCTGGCCGGCTGCGCGGCTGATGTGGCGCTCTAACTCACGATCTTCCATGTATTCAGAGTAGGCTATCGGGCACGCAACGAGTAAACCGGCTGCGTGCCGAAAGATGTTCCGTTGGAATACGCCTCTTGTCTCTTGGGTGACTCGAATTGGTCAACCTGGCCGAAGTCTTCGGACTAACATGACTTCGGCTGGCGATTAGGGGCGCGCCACCGGCAAGGAGGAAACGAAATGGCGCAGCGTGCTGAAAGGCCGGAGACAGAGACATATCCGGAGATCCCGAATCAAGTGAAGGGCGAAGCCAGGGAGATGGTCGGCGATGTAAAGGGTGAGGTGAAACACGAGATCCACCGCATCCACACGGCAAAGGAGCCCGTTGACCCCTCACAGAGCGATCATGTGGTGCGCAAGCATGTGAACGGCCTATCGATCACATTCTTTCTATTGATCGGCCTGTTTCTGGTCGTTGCGATTGCCGGAATTGCGATCGGCGGGAGCACCATCTTCGGGCACCACTAGGTTGTGGCGCGGTTGACACTCGATGCAGGCGTGAAATGGAATTGCATTCTTCGCCATTCATTTCGAGATGTAGCCCGGCCCTCGCACTACCTTGCCCGGTAGAGCTCCAGTCATCTTTCCTGCCGCGATTACGGGAACGCCGTTGACCAGCACATACTCCATGCCTTGCGAGAGTTGATTGGGCTGCTCAAAGGTAGCCAGATCGCGGATCGTTGCCGGATCGAAGACAACGATATCGGCCCACATACCATTTTTCAGCACGCCGCGATCGGTGAATCGCATGCGCTGAGCCGGCAACGCGGTGAACTTGCGTATGGCCTCTTCAAGGGCCAGCGCATGCTCTTCACGCACATACTTACGCAGGATACGCGGAAAGGTGCCGTAAGCGCGGGGATGCGGATGCTCCTGGCCGAGCAACCCGTCGGGCGAGGTGCCCTGCGAGTCGTTGTCGATCGAGACCCAGGGCTGCCGGAGCGCCAGGTTCACGTCCGATTCATCCATGCCAAAAACCGCGACATTGGTGAATGCCTGGTCCTTGATGAGGATGTCGCAGAGGGCATCAATCGGATCCTCTTTCCACATCGCGGCAACCTCCGAGAGACGCTTGCCTTGCAACGGCACCAGTTCAGGGTTCTGCACCACGGCAATCTGGATAGCTTCAGGGCCGGGGATCTCCTGCCATTCGTTATCCCAATCGCTTTTGGGGTCGAGCATGTCTTTGCGAATGCGAGCGCGCGTTGCCGGGTCTTTCAATCGTTCAATCAACTTCGCGTCACCGCCGTCATGCGCCCACGGCGGAATGAAAGCTGAAAACGAATTGAACCAGGCCGTATAGGCATAGGTGTTGGCGCTGATGTCCACGCCAGCGTCTCGATAGCCTTGAATTCTGGCCACAAGCTGCGGCATTCGGCCCCAGTTGGCTTTGCCGGCGGCCTTAAGATGCCAGACCTCCACGGGAATATGCGCCTCGCGGCCGATGCGCGCGGATTCGTCGATGGAGTCGAGCACTTGATCGCCTTCACTGCGCATGTGCGAAGCGTAGATGCCGCCGAATTTCGCGGCTTCCGAGGCCAGCGCGATCAGCTCATCGGTCTTAGCATAGGGCGCAGGGGCGTATTGGAGCGCGGTCGAGAGGCCCACGGCTCCATCCTGCATCCCTTGGCGGACTAGCGCCTGCATGGCTGCAAGTTGCGCTGGAGTAGGCTGCACGTCGGCGTCGCCCAGCACCATTCTGCGCACGCTGGTTGCTCCAACGTAGCTGGCTAGATTGATCCCCATGCCCTGCCGCTCGATACGGGCAAAGTACTCGCGCAGCGTCGTCCAGTCAGGATTGATTTTGAGGTGGTCATAACCGGCGCGGTCGGCGGCGATCATGGCTGCATTGAGCGGCGCAACCGACTCTCCCTCGCCGGTGATCTCGGTGGTGATGCCCTGGTAAATCTTCGAGGGCAGACGCGGGTCGACCAGCATCGTCATCTCGGATTGGCCGAGCATGTCGATGAATCCGGGGGCGACGACTTTGCCTGCGGCGTCGATGATCTTGGTGTGCGCCAGCTTGCGCGGGTCGGCCTCCAGGTTGCCGATAGCCACGATGCGCCCTCCGCGAATGCCGATCTGACCTGAATACCAGGGTGAGCCGGTGCCGTCGATGATGTGGCCGTTGATGATAATCACGTCAAAAGGCGCGTCGTCTGGCGCGGCAGCCTGCGCAATGGCTGGATCCGGTATTGCAGCCGCTCCGAAGGCGCCTAGCAATAGCAAGAGGCGGAAAAGACTTCGCATGGATTCTCCTGAAATTGAGATTTGGACGAGTATTTGTTCGAAGATTCCGGTTCCCAATCATCCCACGAGGGGCAAGCCTCTCGGATGTGAGCCATTTTGAACAATACCCAGAATTCCCGCCCGGCAGAAAGTCAGCTCAATCGCCAGTGAATTCGCCGCAACCGTTGCCTGCTTTGAGTCGGCCTCTTGACAGGCGCCAGTGCGGGGAATCCCCAGCACCGACGCTTGCGACTACAATCTTTACAAGTCAGATGTGCGATGCGGTGAAGGCAAATCCAGGAATGAAATTCTTTTGCGGCGCACCTGCTTCATCCGTCTTATTCCGAAGTTGCAGAGGAAAGGAACCAAACGAATTTTATGTGGAAACCCAGTCAACCAGGAGCGTCTTCCGTGCCCCCAACACCCGAGCCAGTGCGTCCCACGGCTACCCCCGCACCAACCTATGAGCCGCCCGCGCGTGCCGCAGCCCCCACAGGCGACCAGGCGACGATCGGCAAGGGCCTGGTGATCAAGGGAGAGATCAGCGGCAGCGAGTCTCTGTTCATCGACGGCAAAGTCGACGGAACCATCACTCTCCCCGGCAACCGCGTCACCGTAGGCCGAAACGGCCAGGTGGCGGCCAACATCACTTCCCGCGAAATCGTAGTGCTGGGCAAGGTGCGCGGCAATATCACGGCTACCGACCGCGTTGACATCCGCAGCGAAGGCGCGCTGACCGGCGACGTGACCGCAGCGCGCATCAGCATCGAAGATGGCGCATTCTTCAAGGGTGGCATCGACATCCGCAAGCCTGACGCCAAGCCAGGTGCCGGGACAACCACTCCTGCCGCCGAGCCTGCCAAGCCTGTACAGGTGTAGGAGGGTTAACTGACGGCGATACAGCGCCCCCGAAAGCTTCGGGGGCGCTGTGTTTTGTGCTTTATTTTTCCCGACTCCTGTGGAATCGAACGGAAATGAGCTCGAAATGAGTTATCTTTATGTCCTCATAAACCTCATAAAATGAATTACATAGCTGGACACGAATTGGAAACGAACCAGAAATAGACTGAGAAATTCCCTATTACATCCCCAGCCGTTTGAGAGTGGCTCGCGGAAGCGCTGATCCCAGCCGGTCGATCAGCCAGCCGGCGATCAGCAGCCAAAGGGCTGACCCTGCGAGAATCTGCCCTACATCGATCCAGCGGGAATGCGCCGGAAGCCAGTGATTTGAAGCCGTGACGGCTGCCCAGACAGCGACTCCGCTGACGGCTCCGGCAGCGAGGCAGCGGCCCAGTTCACGATAGTCCAGGCTGGCAAGCGAAACCATGCGCCGCTGGTGCAGCAGCACCGCCAGCGATAGGGTTTGAATCGCTATTCCAATGTCTGAGGCCACGGCCAGCCCTGCGGTGCCGTGCAAACGGTACAGGAGGGCATAGATGGGCAGCGACGCCAGCGTGACGAGAGTGCCCGCGACCATGGGAGCCAGCGTGTTGCCGGCTGCATAAAATGCCCGGGCGTAGATGGCCTGCGCCGACCATAGAAAGAGCGAGATGGAGAAGATGGCAAAGTAAGCCGCGGTCTGAGACGCATCCGACGAGGTGTAACGTCCGCCGCGCATGATGAGATCGACCAAGGCCGGGGCCAGGGCGATCATGCCTGAGGCCGCGAGCAGTCCCAGAGCGGCTACGCGGGAGACGGAATCGGCCACTTCGACAGCAAAATCGTACTTCTTCTCCTGCGCCCAGAGCCGTGCAAAGAACGGCATCGACGCCGCGCCTGCCGCCTGCGCCAGCACCGCCATGGGAGCGGTAAAGAGCTGCTTTGCGTAGTTCATCACCGAGACGCCGCCGCCTGTCTCGGAGGCAAAGCGGGCGATGATCCAGTTATCGGCAGTCACCAGCGAAACGCCGATC
>Ga0302324_100007441_pt1 | contig 23278 bp, 20 predicted proteins | sample Palsa_T0_1_FD_201949 | JGI IMG/M metagenome (GOLD analysis project Ga0302324, IMG submission 201949) | Peat permafrost microbial communities from Stordalen Mire near Abisko, Sweden - Palsa_T0_1 | ecosystem: Environmental > Terrestrial > Soil > Palsa > Peat permafrost | place: Sweden: Abisko... | reverse complement strand
CCTTGATACGTTTTCTTCACAGCGGCTCTCCTCTCAAAGTAGAGTTTGCAACCCGAACTCTATCCGAGTTCGGGTCGAGAGCCGCTGCTTTCTCTTTCAGATTTCAACTAAAGGCGGGACAACTTCCGAAGTGCCTCGTAAAACTCAACCAAAATATTAGGTTCGAACTGACCGAATATGTCGTTTTTCGCAAGCAATGCTAGTGCTCGACCATATCGGTTGTATGCATTGCTTTGATCAGGCGTCAGTTGGATCATATGAACAAAAACGAGTCCCGCGTTAACTAGCTGAGTTTCCTTTAAAGCCTGTCGTACCCAGGTGGGGGCCAGCGGCGGGTTCCTGTCAATCACGATGGGGGAAGCATTTTCAATGTCGAAGATCCCTTCGTCGTACCGCGAAACAAATGCGGGGAGGTACCACCAATAATATCCTGCAGTAGCTATGTTAAGCGCCAACAGAAACATGCTAGACATCTGCAGGCCTGTCTGCCAAACAGCTTGGATCGGTATGTGATCAGGCCCGGTAAATTGCACAAGTAGTTCTTTCTTGTCTCCTGTCGAAAAGAGCTTGATCCATTTTGATTGGTTGTTCCATGCCGCGAGTTGTTTTGGCCTCGTCGAATGTGACAACGAGTGAAACCTAACTTTCCATCGCCACTTGGGTACCGATTCTCCTTGTTCCCCTCGACCGCTACGCTTAAGTTCTCTTTCCAGCAATTCTTGATTCCTAACACTCGTTTCCAATACCTGCTCCTGCAACCATGTTATCCACTTATTTGAGTCACCCGTGAATTCAGCCAGCTTTAAGAGGCTGCCGCCACTGACAATTAAACTCCGTAACTGTGGGTCACCCATAGCCTCAGAAAACCAATCTAAGATTTTCTGTTTAGCGGGATCAAGTTGGCGAAATTCTATAAGTTTCTCCATATTGAGCCTTGCGTCCGTCAAACCGATCAAGGTTCGCAAATCGTGGTCTGACACCTCCGCCTGGGCTGACTGACCCGTCCCATCTACGTACAAGCTGGCCAGACGCAACTCGTGAATTTCCTTTGCGACTCTCTGAAGCTCACGGAATTGTTCAGCGCTTACGTTTCCCATTCCGATGCTGGGTGTCCAGAGTGCCCAAAACAGTTTTCGTTCGTGGTCCTCGAGCCACCCGGAAAGCCTGCTTTCTTCATCGTCAGCATCACCCTCTTCCTTGCTGAAAGGACGGGCCGAACGTACCACCAGAATTGAAGCCTTTCCGATCTCCTCTAGGGCAAGTGCTGCTAGATGGTAGGAAACGTGATTCCGTCCGGGCTTGCTAATCTCCTTTGCAGAATTCAGGAGGCTTTCCGCATTTGAGAGACATGCTTTAATAAGTGGAATAATCGCGTCCAAGTCTGCCATCTATGAATTGTGTAACTTTCTCGTTTGGGTAGCAAGCGTGGTAAATGAAGAAAGCAAATTGCCCACTAACTGTAGGCAAGAAGAACTATCGAAAGTGAACTCTGAGCCAAGTCTTCGCGCGTCTGCTACGCGATGGTTGGACGCTTTTTGCCGAACCCGGTCGCCTCTTCAAACGCGTGCGCCAGCTGCAGGACAGAAAAATCTTCTTTGTTATGGCCAATGATTTGCACGCCGACCGGAAGGCCTTCCTGCGTGAAACCTGCCGGGACTGAGGCGGCTGGATTGCCCGTGGCTGAGATATACCAGCAGGATTTCATCCAATCGATGTAGCTCGTGAATTTCACGCCCGCGATTTCAGTGGGGTATGGGGTGTCCACGTCGAACGGCGGGAGTTGCGTGGTGGGCAGGACGAAGTACTCGTACTTTTCGAGGAAAGCCTGGAAGCTGCGCCAGAGCTGGCCGTGGGCGGTTTCTGCGCGGGCTACGTCTATGCCTGTCAGGCGCAGCCCTTCCTCGATTTCACCTTTGAGGGTGTCTTTGAAACCGTCGGGGTGGTCGTGCAGGAGCGCGCCGTAGGCATTTGCCGAATTCCACGCGCGCAGGATGCGGAAGGCGATCTCGGCGGGGGCAAAATCCGGCTCGGCTTCTTCGAGGATGCAGCCTAACGATTCGAATGTTTTCCGGTGGCCATCGACAACCGAGCGCACTCGCGGGTCGAAGGGCACTCCGCCGAGGTGCTTGAACCAGGCGACGCGCACGCCTTTGAAGCTACGGTCGAGCGGGCGGGCGAAAAGTTCTCCCCGCTCGTTGATGGAGAGCGGGGCGCGAGGATCGGGGCCTGTGATGGCGCTCAGCACATAGGCCAGATCGGCCACCGAGCGGCCGAGGCATCCCGAAGTGCTCAGAGTGGACCACGCGAAGGCCGCTTTCGGATTCGGCACGCGGCCGATGGAAGGGCGGAACCCGACGACGTTGCAGAACGCGGCTGGATTGCGCAGCGAGCCGCCGGTATCGGTGCCGCTGACGACGGGGGCAAGGCCGCAAGCCAGGGAAACCGCGGAACCGCCGGAAGAGCCGCCGCACGTTTTCGTCAGGTCGTAGGGATTGCGCGTCGCGCCGAAAACTTTGTTGAAGGTTTGCGAGCCCGAGCCGAATTCGGGCGTATTGGTTTTTCCGATGATGATCGCGCCTGCGCGCCGCATTCGCTCGACAACGATGTTGTCTTCGATCGGAACGTAATCTTTAAACAGCGGTGAACCGAACGTGGTGCGGATGCCGCCCGTTTCAAGGAGATCCTTGTGCGCGACGGGCAGCCCGTGGAGCGGGCCTAGCGGTTCTTTGTGCGCTTGCATCTCGTCGGCTTTCGCAGCGGCGTCCGCGGCCAGCTCCGGGACCAGAGTTACGATCGCATTTACTTTCGGATTCACGCGCTCGATTTGTTTCATGTGCGCGGCCAGGGCTTCGCGCGCCGAGAGTTTTCTTGCGCGGATGAGGCGGGCCATTTCGATAGCGCTCATGAAGCAAATCGAAGAATCGGTGGCTTCGGCCACGAGTCCGCCTTTCAGGAGAAGAGCCGCAGCGGTTCCCTGCAAAAGTTCGCGCCGCGTAACTTGATTTTCACTCATCGGCGGGAGTCTATCACGAGGAGAATTTCGGTAGCGCAGACTTCAGTCTGTGGGGGTTTGGTCCTTGCAAGGCCTAACCCCACAGAATGAAGTCTGTGCCACTCAAACCTACTCAAGTTTTTTGCGCGCGAAGACAAAGAGAGATGTTGCCAGCAGGACGAACATCACGACGCCGAGCCAATCGTTTGTGGCCACGCTGCCGATCCATTTTTCGCCCACGTTGAATTTGTCGGGCGTGACCCAGCCGCGGATTTCCATGAGCTTGATAATGATGGCCAGCAAACCCACGACGCCGCCCGCCGCGATCAAGCCGCTGGAATAGAGCGCCCCGGTGCTGACTTCGCTTTCGGTTTCGCTGGTTTTGGGTTTGTTGAGTTCGACAAGCCAGCGGACGGCGCCGCCGGCGAAAATCGCCGCGGTTGTAGCGATCGAAAGATACGAACCGACCGCAAAGGAAAGCGAGCGCACGCCGAGCAGCTCGATGGCGATGACCAGAAAGACGCCAAGAAAAATCAATCGCCACGGCAGGCGCTGCGTCAAGATGCCGTTGATGACGGTGGCCATCAGGCGCGCTTGCGGGGCAGGGGCGGCGTCGCTGCCAATCCCCTGAATCCACTGGATTTCGATCTGGTTCGTCCCCGGATCGTAGAGATATTTTCCGTCCGGAACTGTCAAAGAGCCGAGCGCGTTCACGAGCACGTACGTTTTGCCGGCGTGTTCGTAATTCTGGGTCTCCACCTGCACGCCGTCGGGAAGCTGCGCGAGGTTAAGGGGAATGACGTTGGGCGTGTATTTTTCGAGCCCTTTGTTCATGCCAATGAGCGTGAGGCCGATGAAAAACGAGGCCACCAGCACGCCGACGATCAGCGCGACCTGTTGCCGCTGAGGCGTCGCACCAACGAGGAAACCCGTTTTCAGATCCTGCGAAGTTGCGCCGGCATTCGCCGCGGCAATCGCCACCACGCCGCCAATCGTAATCGCCAGTGCTGCGAACGCGCCGCCGGTCCAGCCGGCCACGAGAAACATCGCGCAGGTGGCCATGAGCGTGGCGATGGTCATGCCACTCACGGGATTGGAGGAAGTGCCGATCAGCCCGCAGATGCGGCAGGACACCGTCACGAACAGGAAGCCGAACACCATCACCAGGAGAGCCGCCATCAGATTCGAGAACATCCCGGTGCTCGCGCCGGGAATCGGCTTGAACGTCAGGAGCGCCCACATCATGGCGATGATTACAAGGGACCCGATCAGGACAAAGCTCATCGGCAGATCGCGTTCGAGGCGGTCCGCCTGCGGGGCTGTTCCGGCCCGCTGGGCGCGGACGTCCTTCAATCCCGCGGTGAGCGCGCTCACGATCGTCGGCAGCGTTCGCAGCAGCGTGATCAATCCGGCCGCGGCCACAGCGCCCGCCCCGATGGGGCGAACGTAGCTGGACCACAATTGGTCCGGCGACATTTGCGCGATGGGAATCGTCGAGGGATAAACGGGCCCCGGAAGATTTTGGCCAAAGAAACGGATGGCGGGCATCAGAACGAGCCAGGAAAATACGCCGCCCGCGAAAAGCGTTCCGGCAGTTTTCGGGCCGATGATATAGCCGACGCCAAGATACTCCGAAGTAATTGCGGCCCGGAAGGATGAACCCGGCAGCCACTTCGGGCGGTACTCAGGCTGCCCGGGCCACATTTGCATCGAGTTCATCAGCCAGGTGTAAACGCCGCCGATGCCCAGCCCCCAGAACACGCTGCCGGCGAACGAGCCGCCGCGCTCGCCCGCGACCAGCACGTCGGCGCACGCCGTTCCCTCGGGGTAGGTCAGGTTCCCATGTTCCTTGACGATGAGCTGGCGGCGCAGCGGGATCATGAACAGCACGCCGAGCCATCCGCCGATCAACGCCAGAAAAAAGACGCGCCAGTATTCGGTGTTGAGCGAAAAGCCCATGAAGATCAGCGCGGGCAAAGTGAAAATTACGCCGGCCGCCACCGATTCGCCGGCCGAGCCGGTGGTCTGCACGATGTTATTCTCGAGAATTGTGGATCTACCGAACGCGCGCAAGATGGAAATCGAGAGCACGGAAATCGGAATCGACGCGGAAACTGTGAGTCCGGCGCGCAGCCCCACGTATACCGAGACGGCTCCAAACAGCGCGCCGAAGATCGCGCCCAGAATGACCGCGCGCCACGTGAACTCCTTCATCGTGCTCGAGGCGTCCACAAATGGATGAAACTCCGCCGGTGGCGCGGTCGAACTCCAGGGCTTAGTGGTAGTGGCCAAGAAACACCTCCGCGAACGATTCCACTGCAAATCCCGTCCTAGCGCGCCGCGCAGGCATGCGCCCCCGCGGTCGCCCGGCATTATGGCCCAAATAGACTCAAGAAAATAAGGGATTTTCGGCAATCCCGCAGCGGTCTAGCCAGCCCCTACGGAATAGGTTGACGCATAGAATACAGTGGGGTATCGTCACGTGCACGACATTAGATTAGTAGTAAAATTAAGATAAGAAATGACGTTTTCCGGCCAAGTGTTCTGGCGGGCTCCAAGCAGGGCCCGCACTCGGGCGATGTTTCCAGTGGATGGCCAGCATGCGCCCCGGGCTGTTCCCAGTTTCTGAATCGAATCGACTAGCGGAGATTTCCCATGAGGCAAGGAAAGCCGCACCTCGGTTTACTCCTGGGTCTTGCGTTTCTCCTCGGCTTGCCGGGCGCGCGCCCCGCCGCTGCGGAGGATTGGCTGCCCGTGAATCCCACCGAACTCGCCGCCAAGGACAGTCCTGAAAATCCCGGTGCCCATGCCATTTATCTGTATCGGGAAGATATTCGCGACGATACGCAAAATCACGACGACTTTTACGAGCGCATCAAGATTTTTACCGAAGAAGGAAAAAAGTACGCGGACGTCGAGCTTCCCTACATCCCCGGCATTTACACCATCTCGGGAGTGCGGGCGCGTACGATCCAGCCGGACGGAAGCATCGTCGAATGGAAAGGCAAACTGCTCGAAAAAATCATCGTGAAGGCGCACGGCTACAAGGTCCAGGAAAAGACATTCACTCTGCCCGACGTGGAAGCAGGCAGCATTGTCGAATACCAATACAGAAAAACCATGAACGTGGATTTTCTATACGACAACACCTGGGAAGTGCAGAAAGACTTATTCACTCGGCAGGCCAAATTTGCGTTTCGACCGAGCCCTCATTACGCCGTCTTGTGGATCCCGTATCTGATTCCCGCGACCCATCCGATTCAGAATGGCAAGGACGGAATGATCCGGCTGGAGATGGAAAATGTTCCCGCCCTCGTAAAGGAGGACTTCATGCCTCCCGAAGAGGTTCTGAGGGCGCGCGTCGATTTCTTTTATACACTGAGTGGAACGACCGACCCGGACAAGTTTTGGAAGCAGGCAGGAGGATCGTGGCTCTCTTCCTCCGAGGGTTTCATAGGGCGCCACAAGGCTGTCGCGGACGAGGCGGCGCGGACAGTCGACGCAAACGACCCGCCCGAAGTAAAGCTTCGCAAGCTTTACGCGCGAGTCCAGAAAATCCGGAATACCAGCTTCGAGCGAAGAAAGACCGAGCAAGAAATGAAGCGGGAGAAACAAAAAGAGAACAACAACGTGGAGGATGTGCTAAGGAGCGGCGTCGGAGACGGCGTCGAAATCGATTATTTGTTCTGCGCCCTGGCTCGCGCGGCGGGCTTCGACGCATCCGTGGTACGCGTGTCGACGCGCAACCGCTATTTTTTCAGCAAAGGGATCCTGGAGACGAATCAATTGAACGACGTGGTGATCACCGTGAAATTGGGCGACAAGGATCTTTATCTCGATCCTGGAAATGCCCATGCCCCGTTCGGACTGCTGCCCTGGATGGAGGCCGGCGTCGTGGGCTTGAGGCTGGACAAGCAGGGCGGCCAGTTCGTGAAAACCACCGCGCCTGCGCCTTCCGACGCCGTCACGCGGCGTGTGGCGAAATTGGCGATGGCGGATGATGGCCAGGTGGAGGGCAAGCTTACCGCTACTTTCAGCGGGCAAGAGGCCTTGCTTCGCAGGCTCGCGGCGGACGACAGTGACCAGGAGGCTCGCAAGCAATCGCTGCTCGACGAAGCAAAAACCTGGGTGCCGGCCGGCGCCACAATCGAGCTGACCAATTCCCCGGATTGGATGGGTCCCGACACGCCACTGGTGGCGGAATTCGACATCAAGATGCACGTGTGGGGAACGTCCATGGGCAGGCGATTGTTGCTTTCGCAGTGCATGTTCGCCAGCCCGATCGCGCGGCAGTTCGATCATGCGGCGAGAACCTACCCGGTCTACTTCGACTACGCGTATACGGGCGTTGACGACGTTATGTTGCAGTTGCCTCTGACGTTGCGGGTCGGGAGCGTGCCAATGCCGCAGGATCAAAAGACAGATTTGGGGTTCTACTAAATTTCATCCGAGAAACAAGATGTATCGCTGCACCTCACACGCAAAATCGGGATCACGGGGATACTCTACCCTGTGCAGACTTACGCAAACCTGCGCAGTTTTTTCAACCAGGTGAAGGCTGGAGATGAACAACAAGTCATTCTGGAAAGTTCCAGATAGCCGGATTCGCATCGGCAATTTCACGGTGCTGGCCACTCTGGCTCTGGTCGTAGCTGCTCCCGCGCGGGCCGATGTCCCGCCATGGATGCGCTCCGCGGCGTCCGCTCCCACGCCCAAATATTCGGACCAAACCAAGGCCGTCCTGCTTTACGACGAGACCACCATCGTCGTGAAAGACGCGGGCGAAGTCCATTCCATTCACCGCCGGGTCTACCGCATTCTCCGGCCCGCTGGGCGGGACCGGGGGATATTCGACGTCTGGTTCGACAAAGACACGAAAATCCTGAGCATGAGGGCATGGTCGCTTCCGGCCGGGGGCGGCAAGGAGTACGAAGTCAAGGAAAAGGATGCGGTCGAAATGCAGCTCTCGGATGGAGAATTGTATTCGGATACGAGGCACCGGGTTATACGCATCCCGGCCGCGGAGCCAGGCGCGACGGTCGCCTACGAATACGAACAGCGCGAGCGTCCTTACATCCTGCAAGATATCTGGTGGTTCCAATCGCCCGACCCAGTGCGCCAATCGCGCTTTATTCTGCAGCTCCCACCGGGTTGGCGCTACAAAGCGGCATGGATTCACCACGACACCGTGGTTCCCCAGGAAGACGGAAACAATCAGCTCCACTGGGACCTCGCCGATGTGTCTGCGATTGAAGAAGAACCTGAAATGCCGCCCGCGGAATCCATTGAAGGCCGCATGGTCGTGAACTATTTTCCGCCCGGCGGAGCGACAGGCAATTCGATGGATACCTGGCAGGATGTCGGCAAATGGTACGCCGGGCTGGCCGTCGATCGACGGATCTCTTCGCCGGAAATCAAACAGAAAGTCGTGGACCTCACCAGCGGCTCCACGGACACGCTCAGCAAACTCATCGCGCTCACCAGCTTTGTGCAGAAAGATGTCCGGTACGTGGCCATCGAAGTCGGCATTGGAGGCTACCAGCCGCATCCCGCCGCGAGTGTCTTCAGCAACCGCTATGGAGACTGCAAGGACAAGGCGACCCTGCTGGCGGCCATGCTGCATGAGCTGGGGATCGATCCATTTTATGTTCTCGTGAATACTCGGCGCGGGGTCATCGCTCCGGAATATCCTCCGGGACTCAATTTCGACCATGTAATCCTGGCGATTCCACTCCCCGCGGATTTGCCCACCACGGCTCTGTTCGCCGTCGTGTCTCATCCGCGCTACGGCAAACTGCTGTTATTCGATCCGACGAGCACGCTCACACCTCTCGGGTACCTTCCCTCCGTCGAGCAGGCCAACTATGGAATGCTTGCGGCCGTGGATGGCGGGGAACTGATCCGCATGCCGCTGTTGTCGCCAACCGTGAATCGGCTGTGGCGCACGGCCCATCTTACCGTGGCCGCAAATGGCTCGATCGCCGGGACTGTCGACGAAGTCCGCATGGGCGATCCCGCAGAAGAAACCCGCGCGCGGCTGCTGGCCGAGCAGGGCAGCGACCGCGCCAAGGTGATCGAAAGCTTCCTGGGTCCCTTCATGGACGGGTTCACTCTGACCAAGGCCAACGTCCAAAACCTCGATGTGTATGACAAGTCGTTCATCTTAAGCTACCAATTCGCCGCGCCAAGTTATGCGCAAACGGCGGGCGATCTGCTTATTTTGCGGCCCCGGATACTGGGGGGGGAAAGGCAGCCTGATGCTCGAAGAAAAGGAGCGCAAATATCCGGTTGAATTCGGCACGGCAAACATGCAAACGGATCAATTCGACTTTACCGTGCCGCAAGGATATATGCCCGACGAACTCCCGCCGCCGCTGAAAATCGACTATGGCTTTGCGAGCTATTCGAGTAAGGCGGAGATGATCGGCGGCAATGTTTTACGCTACTCTCGCACCTATCAGGTGAACGATGTGACGGTTCCCTCGGCGCGGCTCGGTGACCTGAAAATATTTTTCCAGAAAATCCAAGCGGACGAGAGCAACGCCGCCGTGTTCAAGAAAGCCGGGTTGTAAAGTGGGGCCGAAAAAACTCTCGCGCCATCATTTCGCTGCGGCGGTTTTCCGTGGGCAAACAAAAAGAATGCTTGCGGCGCCGGGCAACAGGCGCAACGTGGAACGCAGCTTTCCGGTAGCCAGCCGGTTCGCCGCCTCGGCGATCCGCGGACTGACGTCCGCGTCCAGACCCATGCGGTACAGGTCCGCACGGCGTCCATAGGAATATTTTTCGTAGGCTAGATTTTCTTCGGCGGCAATTTCCAACAGGCGCTCCCAAAAACTTTGACCGCGAAAGAGGCGGCGCTTGGAAGCGTCCGCGCGGTCCAAATCCAGCAGATGCCTGGGATTCTCGCCCGAGCCGTCAAATACGGCGTGGGTGCATAGGCCGGCGTCAAACGGACGGGAGGGATCGGCATCCGGAAAATGCGCGAGGGCGGCGGCGAGTTCCGTTTCGTCCGCGTCAAATCCAGTCCAGGAATAGCGGTAGAAATGATAGACGACCGTCCCGGAATGCAGGAGTTGACGGATGCGCGCCGCGTCTTTTCCCGCAACGCTCAGGATCATGTCGAGGAGTTCGTCCAGTCGAAAGGTCTGCCGCACTAGTGGGCGCACGGTCACGTATCCGGCTTCTTCTTCGGTGTAGCGGACGGGAATGGTTTCGGGTAGCGGCACGCTGGGAGGATACGCGGGAAGGGCCGAAAAAGTCGATACGGGAAATCAGAGCGGCGTGGAGATTAGTTCGATGGAAAAGTCGCCCGGATTTCAGAAACGTGCGAGCAATTCTCTTTTGAACGGGTCCAGCATGGCCAGGGACTTCTTTACGTGAACCGCGAATCCGAATTTTTCCGAGAGGCCTTCGAGCAGTTGGCCGAATTCCTGCTTTCGGACGCGGATCTCGAGGGGCATGAAGTGGGCACTCTGTATGGCGCGCAGAATGGCCCGAACAAGCAACTCCTCGGGGGGTTCGCCGGGCATGCCAAGGTCCGCTTGGAGGGCGAAGCCGGAAACGCCGTCACATACGATGGCCGCGCTCAAGCACGCTTTGCGCTCGTTCTCTTTCCCGATTTTCGCCATGGCAAAAAAATGGTCGGCTTCCAGCGATCCCTCGCGGGGCCAATTCTTGGCAAGAATTTCGGCGATCAAACCATCATCCACATTCACCGGTTGCGGACCAGTACGGGGCGACTCAGGGGCCTTTACGGCCTGTATTTCGAATGTGCCGTTGGCGTTGGGAGCAACGAAAGGAAACACGTCTTCCTGTCCCCAGTACTCCGGATCGTCCCTTATTGTTGCGTTCCGGCAAAATGCAATCGTCCCCTGCAGGCAGTAAATTAGGAGCCTGGCTTCACTTTCCGTGACATGCCAGGAATGGTAGCCGGGGCGAGAGGCGCGGAAGATCGGAGCGCGCGCGCCGCGCCTGCCGCGATTGCCGAACGCCTGGAGCAACTCACGGTCGGGAGGGGTCAGCTCCTTTGCCGTGACAAATTCCACGGAAACTCCTAAAAGCGAACCCAAAAATTCACCGCTCGTTATACGCTGGCCCGTTGAAATTCTACGAAAGAGGCGGTAGCTTTCCGCACCGATGTAGATTTGGAGGGAGAAGACCTCGCCGAGCGCTCCTAGAATGGAACAATAGCAAACCTCACCGGACGCCGGGTCTTTCTGAAGAATCAGATCCTGGTCTTCCAGAAAATTCCAGGGTTCGATCTCAAGGAAATCGGAGGCCAGTTGATACAGATGGTCGGCCGCTTCAAAGGAGAGGGGCTGCTCGCCGGGGAGCTGCTTCTCAAAGAAACGGCGAGCTTCTTTGGCCCTTCCGGCGGCTGACGAGTTTGCGGATGCGGTCATGTTTTCTCTCGGGTGTGCGCGGATTCGGCTTTAGCCGGGTCTTGAAAGCCGTTCCCTCACGCGATCCGATAAGGTTTTCCCGTCCACTGTTTTGCCTTCGAGGCGCACTTTGGCCGCCTTGATCACCGCGCCCATCGACTTCGGAGAGGTTGCTCCGGTTTCCGCGATGGCGCCTTCGATCGCGGCGCTCATGTCCGCATCGGAAGCTCCCGCAGGCAAGTAGGCCTCGAGAATGGCGATTTCCTTCGTTTCCTTGTCGGCGAGGTCCTGGCGGCCGCCCTTGGCAAATTGCTCGACCGACTCGCGGCGCTGCTTGACGAGCGTTTGCAACACTTGAAGCGCCTCGGCGTCTTCCAGCGCGCGGACTTTTTCGATCTCCTTGTACTTCAGCGCAGACTTTATCATACGCAGCACGCTCAGGCGCAATTCGTCCTTGGACATCATCGCCCCGGTCAAATCTTTCTGGATGCGCTCCATCAAGGCCATTGTGGTCTGAGCGAACCAACGTTCGCGTTTCTCCCGGTCAGTAGAATCCCGCATTCGGCGCGGAAAAGTTTTTCCATTCGCGAAATTTACTATATCACAGCTCCCGTATCCAGCCCCGCGCTGCCGTGCTCCGAGCATCCCAGGAGTGACAAGCCGCATCCTTCCGTTTAGGATTTTGAGGGCCGTGCGCTACGATCTGCTCGTATGGAAGCGAGACCATGGCGCAACCTAAACGGACCGATTCCCTGGTTCGTATCGAGAGGAGAAGAATAAAGTGCGGATTGTCAAATTCATCTTGCTGCTCGCCGTTCTATCTGCTGTTCCCGTTTTTGCTCAAGCTCCCCCACCGCCTCCCACGCGCGCTCCGGCCGAGCTCGATCAGTTGGTGGCGCGCATCGCACTCTATCCGGACCCGCTCGTAGCGCAGATTCTTGCCGGCGCCACATATCCCGACCAGATTCCCGATGCCGCGAAATGGGCGGATGAACATCATTACCTTACCGGAAAAGCCCTGGCGGACGCCATCCAGGGCGATCAGCTTCCGTGGGATCCGAGCGTGCAGGCCCTGCTGCCATTCCCATCCGTGCTGGAAATGATGGCTGGAGACATGAACTGGACCACCGACCTCGGAAACGCGTTCCTCGCTCAACAGGGGGACGTGATGGACGCGGTTCAGCGCCAGCGTCGGAAGGCTCGCGACTTCGGGTATCTTCGGACCAACGCACAGATTGTGGTGGGCGCGGGACCGTACATTACCATCATGCCCGTCGATCCCGGCTTCGTGGTGGTGCCTTACTATGACCCGGCAATCGTTTTCTTTGCGCCACGCCCTGGTTTCTTTGTCGGAGGCGGGATCCGCTTTGGCTTTGGCGTGTCGCTCGGAGTCTATTTCGGTCCCTGGGGTTGGGGACCGGGCTTTGGCCGCTTTGACTGGGGCGCGCATGCCGTGTTCATAAATAATGCGCGTTGGGGACGGACCTGGGCCAACCGCGGGGCGTACGTTCATCCCTACGCAGGTGTGCGGCGATTCGGGCCCGGGGAACGCGCCGTGGAGCGGCATGATTTGCACGTCCGTTCAGAGCGGGAGCGCTCTGCCGCGCGAGAAGGGCGTAGAGCGCGAGAGGAACACCGCGGCGGCAGGCGGTAAGCTTTTTTTCGAGCTGCAACCGGGCAGCAAACTATTGTAGAGGCCGCCTTTAGGCGGGCACTGCGGATTCGAATAGATGCTCGCCTGAAGGCGAGCGCTACAAGGCGAATCGCTTGCGATCACGCCACGCTTTTTCTTTTCCGGTTCGCGCCCACGAACGCGATGATACCTGCGATCACTAAAATTCCGCCACGCACGGCCCAGCGAGTTTGCCCGCTCATGAAACTGCCCGGCAGCACATTGATTCCTTGCAGGAACCAGATACAGCCCAATAACACCAGTACTACGCCTACGATGTTCAATGCGATTCGCATAGTTCCTCCAATCGTCCAATCCAATCCCCGCGCTTGAAAAACTTCCAAGCGGGGCGCCCACGAGTACACTAGCGGAACCCCGCATCGATCTGATGGAGTGGTATTGACCGTTTGCGGGGGGATGTCAAGGGGGAATAAAAAACTGGCGCACTCGCGCGGTTCATTTCTGGTAGAGTGGGCGGCACAGGCACGCATTCTGGGAGGAAATCGACATGAAGAAACGGATGATGGGGTGGGTTGCGACAATCGTTATGGTGGGTGCATGGATGGGTGGCGCGGCGCGGGTGCAGGCGCAAAGGGATCTGGCGACTTGGACGAAACCCGATTCCGAGCAGGTCAAGGCCGACATCGAAAAAGCAAAGAAAGATGCCGGCACGCAGTGGGCCGATGAAGCGCATTTCTTTTGCGAAGCGGGCCGGGCCAATCGCCCGGACGAGCCCGTGACCGAGCCGACCAAAATTTTTGACAACGTGTACAGCCTTGGCAGAACTTCGACCATCACTTACGTGATTACCACCTCGGACGGGCTCATCCTGCTCGATTCCGGCTATGCCAAGGACGTCGAGGAGGTTCTGATCCCCGGAATAAAAAAGCTGGGGCTCGATCCGGCAAACATTAAAGACGTGATCGTCATGCACGGCCACGGGGATCACTTTGGCGGGGCCTCTTACTTGCAAGAACATTTTGGCGCTCACATTTTCATTTCGGCGGCGGATTGGGACATGATGGAACACGCCCCGGCCCCAGCGAACGGCGCGGCTCCGCCTCCGCGTCCCGGCCGCGACAAAATGATTAACGAAGGCGAGCCCATCGTCTTGGGCGGCGAAAAAATCATGCCCGTGTCCATTCCGGGACATACGCCCGGCGCCGTCGGCTTGATTTTTCCGGTGAAAGACAACGGCAAGACCTACATGGCCGCGGTCTATGGCGGCTTGATCCTGACTCTGGACCGGCCCACGGACGAAGGCTTGGCGCAGTACATCAAATCCATCGCCCATTTCAAGGAAGAAACCAAGAAAGCCAACGTTGTAGTGGAACTGGAAAACCACGCCATGATGGACGATATGCCGCAAAAAATGGAAAAACTGAATGCCCGCAAAAAAGGCGATCCCAATCCCTTCGTGGTCGGCCAGGCCAGCTATCAGGTTTTCCTGGACGTGATGTCCGACTGCGCCGTGGCGGAATCGGATCGCCGCAAGGAATAAGCTTTCGCTGCAATGCATCGCGCGGGGCAGGTTCGGTAGCGCCGGCGGGACGCCGGCGCTACCAAAGCCGCGTGCTTGTTTCATCCTTCTGCGCATAGCCGGGGCATTGCAGCACCGGCAGGCGCGGATATTTTGCGAACGCCGGATCGCTTGCCGAGCGATCGCACAAATAAAAGATTGAACCTCCCGCCGACTCGATTCGCCTTACGTAGTAACAGTCCACACATAGGCCGGCGGGGGTCCGCCCACTCTCAGATTGTCCGGACTGGGATTGACGGATCATTACGTAAGCATCCTGTAGGACGGGCTTCAGCCTGTCGCCGTTGTGGAAGGGATAAGCAAAAGTCCAACCCGACAGGCTGAAGCCCGTCCTACCGACTTCCCCTCAAAATCACGCGCGCTGCAGCAACGGCCGCAGCTCGCGAATATCTTTTACGTTCTCTAGCGTGAACACTTTTTCGATTAGGCTTGCCGTGTTGGCGACGCCGAGGACGGGCGCCATCAAGTCGCGGGCTTTGGCGACGACTTCTTCGCGGGGCATTGGATTTTCGATGGTGCCGCGGACGGCGGTGACGTGCTCGCTGAGTTTCGTGCCGTCGGTGAGGGTGACCTCGACGATGGCTTCGCGGTGCGGGAGGCGGCGCTCGAGGTCGTCGTCGCCGATGAGCTGGACCTTGGCGCGCTCGCGGAGGATGGCGGGGTCCTGCATGCGCGGCTTGTCGTGCGCGGCGGCGAAGGACGCGGTTTGGTCGAGGAGCATGACGGCGACCATGTGTTGCAGGCAGATGTCCGGGATGTTGCGATTGTTCACGACAGTGGATTCCGTCCTGGCGACGCGCACGATTACTTGCTGGACTTCGCTTGCGCTGAAGGGATGTTTTTTCCGGATGATTTCCAGGGCGTCGAGCGGGGCCTGGATGGGCGATCCCACGGTCCACTTTTTGATATCGCATTGCGCCACTTCGTAGCGCTCGCCGAGTTTATCGACGAGGCCGGCGGGATCGGCTTTGGGTTCGTACGCTAGGAAAAAATTGTCGGGGCCGGAAAATATGTCGTCGACACCGGTCCAGCCGGATTGCACCAGCAGAGCGGCAGTGACGCCGCTACGGGCGCCCATTCCGGCGAACACAAAACCTTTTTCGATGTGATCGGTGTCGCGCTGCCACGCGGCGATGCCGGAACATTGCTGCGCGGTGTAGTCAAGCACCCAGCGCATTTGCCGGGCGTCGAGGCCGGCGGTGCTCGCGGCGGCCGCGGCGGCGCAGAAAATTCCAGCGACGCTGTGCGTGCTCCGGTGTTCCTCGAACATATAGGGATTGGCGGACTTTCCGCCGCCGAGCGTCATCGTGACGCGCGTGCCGACGTCGTAGCCGAGCGCGACGGCGCGCAGGAATTGCGTGCCGCTCACGCCGAATTTTTCGCCCGTGGCGAGCGCCGCGGGGATGACGTCGCATCCGGGATGCGAGAGCGACGGCGAGTGAGAGTCGTCGGTCTCATCGCAGTGGGCGAGATTTCCGTTCACGAGCGCCGCTTCGATGGGCCCGCAAAGAATTTTCGTGCTGACTACGGTGGAAACGGGTTCACCAACATACGACACGGCGAAGCGGAGGACCACTCGACCCGGAGGAAGCGTCGAGCCGGAAACCATGGCGGCGATCGTGTCGAGGACGTGCTGTTTTGTTTTCTCGACTACGTCGTCCGGCAGGGCGCGATCGCGCGCTTCGCTCATGTACGTGCTGAGGCGGGCCATCGCCGGGCTGATGTTTTCCGCGCCCCAAGCGAGAGCGCGCGGCCAGGCCGCCGCGAGGGCGCCTGCCCAGCTCGCGCGGCGCAGCAGGGAGCGGCGCGTCAGTTTCGCGTCGCGCATCGACGAAAGGAATTGGGGATTCCGATCATGAGCCATAGCCGGTTCCGTTCTAGTGGCGCAGGCTTTAGCCTGTGGGGGTTCGTGCTTGCCAGATCGAAAACCCACAGGCTAAAGCCTGCGCCAATCGTTATGCAATTTGTTGCCGCTGCAAGAGCGGGCGAAGCTCTCGGATGTCTTTTACATTTTCCAGGTTTAGCGATTTTTCAACCAAGGCGTCGCACTTTTTTGCGCCCAGAACAGGAACGATGAGATCGCGCGCTTTGGCGACCACCTCTTCGCGGCTCATGGGATTTTCCGGAGTGCCGCGCACGGTTTCGACGCGTTCGGTCAGCTTGGTCCCGTCGTTCAGGGTGACCTCGACGATAGCCACTCGCTTGGGGATCAGTTTTTCAAGTTCCTCGTCGGCGATGAGTTGCACCTTGGCGCGAACGCGCAGGACTTCCGGGTCCTGCATGCGCGGCTTGTCGTGGGCCGCCTGGAAGGTGGCGGTCTTGTCGATGATCATGATGGCGACCATGTGTTGCAGGCAAATGTCCGGCATCTCGCGGTTGTTCACGGTGTAGGCGCCGCTGGTGGCGGCGCGCACGACGACTTGTTTGACCTGGTCCGGCTCGAAGGGATGTTTTTTCAAGATGAGTTGCAGCGCGTCGAGCGGCGACTGGATGGGGCCTCCGGTGGTCCATCTTTTAATTGTAGTCAATGTCACTTCGTAGCGTTCGCCGAGGCCCTCGACCATCTTTGCGGGATCGGCCTTGGGATCGTAAGACAGGACAAAATTGTCGGGGCCGGACATGACATCGGTGGCGCCCGTCCACCCCAGATCGACCGCGAGCGCGGCGTTCACACCGTTGCGGGCTCCGCTGCCGCCGAAGACGAATCCCTTCTCGATGTGCTCGGTATCGCGCCGCCAGGTGGCGATGCCGGCCCCGGCCTGTTGAGCGGCGTAGTCAAGCAGCCAGCGCATCTGCTGGGCGTTCAGACTGAGGGCGCAGCCGGCGGCGGCCGAGGCGCCGAAAGTTCCTACCAGGATGTGAGTGTCCTTGAGAATGCCCCCGCCGCCAACCGTGTGAAACGCGCGCATGCTGACGTCGTAACCGAGGGCCACGGCACGCGTAAAATGCCGCCCGCTCATACCAATTTTTTCCCCGATTGCCAGCGCGGCTGGGACCACGGCGCAGCCTGGATGCGCTCCTCCGCCGGCGTAGTCATCGTCGGTTTCGTCGGAGTGGGCGAGCTCGCCGTTGGCGATGGCCGCTTCGATCGGTCCCACGAGAATATCCGAGGCCACCACCGTGCAAATCTCCGGGCCTCCGTAAGCGCGGGCAAATTTCAGGGCCATGCGTCCCGGAGGCAGCTCGGCGCCCGAAATCATGGCGGCGAAGGTATCGAGGATGTGGTGCTTGGTTTCCTGCAACACTTTTTCGGGCAAGGCGGAATCGCGCGCTTCGCTCATGTAGGTGCTCAGCTTGAGCATCATGGGGCTGACGTCTTCGGCGGCCAATTCGGCGCCGCCCGGGAGCGCCGCGGCCGCCAGGAGCCAAGCCGCGCGCTGCACCAGGTCGCGGCGCGTTAGTTTTATTTTGCCGTTGTGGATTTCAAACTGCGCGTGCCGACATGGGCCCATACGCGGTTTCCTCCCTGCTCCCACCGTCCCCATTTCAACTGCTGGCCAGTTCGAAACCCGCCACCTTTGCGCTGCTGGATTGTAACCGAAAATTACATCGCGTTCCCGCCGGGATATTTTGTTCTCCCGTCGCGCGCGGGCTTTCACCTGTGATAGTAATGGGAATCGCGTCACGGCAAGGAGCGCCATGAGCTACGTGGAAAAGCACTTGATCGAGGGAGAGACGATTATCTATGAGACGCGCCTGCACTGGATCGTGCTGGTCGTGCCGATTCTGCTCGGCTTGGTTTTCGCACTGGCGGGAGCGGCATTGCTCGTATTTTCCGGCCGGACCACGGACGGCCAAAACTTGGCGCACCAATCCTTGCTCGTCATAGGGGCGGCCTTCCTGGTCATCGCGCTCCTTTTCATCGTCCGAGGCGTCCTGATCAGGAACGCAACGGAAATGACGGTGACCAACAAGCGCGTCTTTGTGAAGGTGGGACTCGCCGCGCGAAGGACCGTCGAACTCCTCCTATCGAGAGTGGAGAGCATCGGCGTGGAAGAAAGCGTGATGGGCAGAATGCTCGGCTACGGCCGGGTGATCGTGCACGGAACCGGTGGCACGCCCGAGGTTTTTAATATGATCGCCCACCCGCTGGAATTCAGGACGCAAGTACAGCAGCAGATTGAAAAGTCGCAGGACAGACCGCGCTAGGCGGCGCGGCCATCGTTCCGCGGATTCCCTCCGGCACAGCTCGCTCATGCATCCTTGCGCGATTGCTTTTCTAACCGAGTGGATGATTGCAGGAATACCTGTTGCCCCCTACGGTCATTCAGCGCCCTTCCTCGAAGTAAGCTCGCTTCCGATTGAAAAACTTTAGAGGATGGCTAGCTCGGACGGGCGACTGCCGGCGGTGCGGGCCAATCGGTGGGAACGAAATCGACGCCCCAGAAATGCGGTGCGGGGGTGAGGAATTCGACGCCGACGCGCTGGCCTTTGTCGGTGGCTTCCCCAAGAAAGACGACGCGGGATTCCTGCTCTTCCTGGGTGAAAGGATTGGTGAGGACAAGCATTGCATCCATGGCCAGCGGCTGGTTCAGGTACATGAGGCCGCCGTGGGCGTTGATCACGATGGTTTCGCAGGCCTCGCGGAAGCGGCGGTTGTCGGAATTTTTTCCGGCCACCACCACGCGCACGCGCATGAAGACCCGGGTGCTGCGGCGAATCTTGTCGTAATCGCTTTCCGGCATGGTAGGTCTATGCTGCGGCACATCGTTTGCTCCGTCAACGAGACTGTCGCCGGTGTGTTCCCGCCTTGCAACGAGGGGCTGGGATCCCTTGCCGCCCCCTAGTGATTGCTGGTACTGCCGACGTAGGGGCATCCGCCAAGGCGGATCGTGCCCCGGCTGCCGACCAAACAGAGCAGCAAAGCAAGCGTTTCCCTGTGCCAGTGGATGAATTACGCGCTATCATCTCGCGTGGCCTTCAGCGCATCTTACGTTTCCGAGGGGACGGCAGATGAATTTGATCGAATACATCGACTCCAAACACGAGGAACACCTAAACGAGCTCTACGAATTACTGCGGATCCCCAGTGTCAGCGCGCAATCCGAACACAAGCCGGACATCGAGCGCGCCGCAAAATGGGTGGCCGAAAAGCTGGGCGCCGCGGGCCTGGAAAACGTAGAAATTCTGCCGACCAAGATGCATCCATTGGTATACGGCGAATCGCTCCGCGCGCCCGGCAAGCCGACCATCCTCTTCTACGGCCATTACGATGTGCAGCCGGCCGAGCCGCTGGACCTCTGGACTTCGCCCGCGTTTGAACCCACGATTCGCGGCGGCAATTTGTATGCCCGCGGCTCCGCGGATGACAAGGGACAGGTGCACATCCACATTCGCGCACTGGACGCCATCATGAAGACGGCGGGAAAACTGCCCATTAATTTGAAAGTGATGATCGAAGGGGAAGAGGAAGTAGGCAGCGTGAGCCTGTGGGAATTCGTGAGCGCGAACAAGGCAAAACTCAAGGCCGACGCGCTGCTGGTCTCGGACACGGGGATGCTCGCGCCCGGCGTGCCGTCGATCACCTACGCGCTGCGCGGATTGAATTACTACCAGATCGAAATCACCGGGCCGGCGCAGGACCTGCACTCGGGCATTTTCGGCGGCGCGGTGCCGAACCCAATCACGATCCTGTGCGAGCTGTTTGCAAAACTGCACGACAAGAATTTCCGCGTGGCGATTCCCGGATTTTACGACGACGTGGCGCCCCTTTCCAAGGCCGAGCGCAAGGCGCTCAGTGCGCTGCCGTGGAAGGCAAGCACATTCAAGAAGACCGTGGGCGCGCCGGGGCTGTGCGGCGAAAAAGGATTTTCGATTATCGAGCAGCTGGGGGCGCGCCCGACGCTGGAGTTGAATGGAATCTGGGGCGGCTACACCGGGGAAGGCGCAAAGACGGTGATCCCGTCCAAGGCGTACGCGAAATTTTCGACGCGCCTGGTGCCCAACCAGAACGCGGAGAAAATCACGCGTTTGGTCGAGCGGCACATCCGCAAGCTACTGCCGAAAACGGTGAACTTCAAGTTCGAAGTACACAGCCAAGGCGATGCCTGGGCCGCACCATACACGCACCCATTCTTCGAGGTTGCGCACGACGCGCTGGAGAAGGGATTCGGCAAGCGTGCCGTCTTCATCCGCGAGGGCGGATCGATTCCATTCGTCACGCAAATGCATGAAACGTTTAAGGTGCCATGCATCCTGCTCGGATTCGGCTTGCCGGATGAAAATGCGCACGCGCCGGACGAACACATCGCGCTGGAAAATTATTTTGGCGGCATCAAAGCCGTGGCCCAGTTTTACGAAGGGTTGGGGAGATTGTAAGTAGGACGGGCTTCAGCCTGTCTTCTTTTGACTTTCGCCAGCGCTACAAAATTCAAAACCAGACAGGCTGAAGCCCGTCCTACACGGTCGAAAGCGCCGCCTGCCTTCCGCGCGCGAATTCTTCCAGCGTGGTGTTCGCGGTGGCGATGATGCCCAGCGCGTCGGAAACGGCTTCGAGTTTCGCGCCAGGCACGACGACGTACATTTCGTCCGCGCCCAGATTCGTATACACGCGATTCCCGATGCAGCCCAGCGTCGAAACAGTCCCGTGGGCCAGCGCCGCGGGCAGCGCCATGCACGAAGGCCGGCCGAGCAAGGGCAACGCGCTGCTGGCGCCGGCGCGGATCGACGCTTCGTTCAGCAGCATGGCCGCCGCCGACTTGCATGCAAAGATCACCACACTGGGCGCCACAGGCGCATCCCCGAGCGGGGCAAAGACCACCGCCGCAGGCTCCTTGGCAAGACGCGGGATGCCAGGAACTTCCTCCGGCCGCACGTAACCGAGGTTGAACATCATGCCCAGCATCGTTTCGGTTTCCTGAACGCGATCAGGAGGAAGCTGGACATTGTGCGTGTAAGCCCCCACGGCGCAATTAAAATGATCCGCTGGAACGGTGTAGAACGTGCGCCCCGCGGCAGCCAAGCGCCAGAAGCTGCAGCCGGCGGGCTCGGTGCCGGAAAATTTTGGGACGCCCGAAGGCTCGCTGTCAAGAAATGTGACGGCAACGGGCCTGACGCCGAGCGCCAGCCGTTCCGCGAATCGCTTTTCGAGTTCATTCCAGGTCGCCATAGGCTCTCCTCGTGAAAAAAAACGAACGGCAAGAATAGCACATTCGCGCTCCCATGGGTGCGCAGCTAGAAGCCGCGTCAAATCGGGGTTTTTGTGCGCTTTTCTCTTGCGTTAGAGGGGCTTCGCCCGTATAGTGCTCGCCGTGCGTGGCTCGTACGCTTCGAGGCGTGCCGCCACATTAGGAATCTCAATTCTGAGGAGGAGAAAGGAACTAGATGGCAAAACCACTGAGCAAGTCCAAAATCGTCTCGCACATGGCCGACAAAGTCGGGACGCCGAAGAAAGTCGCCGCGCAGTTCTTTGAAGAACTGTTCAAGCTGGCGGTTAAGGAAGCGAAGGGCGGCGCGGGCAAGTTCGTGATCCCGAATATCGGACGCGTCGTGAAGGCGCACCGCAAGGCGCGCATGGGCCGCAATCCGCAAACCGGCGAAGCGATCAAGATCAAGGCGAAAACCGTCGTTCGTCTTCGCGCCGCCAAGGCCCTCAAGGACGCGGTTCTCGGCTAAGGAGAGCTTCGTAAGCCGGACTTTTCGAAGCAACGCGCGGGCTGGGTGTCTCGCCGTGGTTCCGAATCCGCTTCGGCGGCTGCAGGGACCTGGCCTATCCTGTCGATTCACCCAGCATCACTCTTAAAACTCGCAGTGTATTTCTCACTGCTTCTCCGCCCCGGGCCCTGCCCTCCGGGGCTTTGCTTTTTTGTTTCGTGCGGCGCGGCGTTCCAGCGCCGCTCGACTCACTTCCCACCGGAGTTACACTGGAGCCAATGCCGAACCGCAAAAGTGTTTTCCCCCTTTTGATTGCTGTGGTGGTGCTTCTTGCGGTCGCGTGGTTGCTTCGCAGGCAATTTCTTTCACCGGGCGCGAAACCGCCGGCGGGCGGCGAAGCGATTCAGGCACACATCGGCCCGCCGGATATTTATCCCGACCCGGTGCGGACCCCAGGTGCCACCAATCCGGACATCACGCAGGAAAATATTCGCGAGACGATCTGCAATCCGCGGTGGAGCACGAAATCCATCCGGCCCGAGGAAAGCTACACGCATCGCCTGAAAATCGAACAAATCGCCGAATACGGTTACGCCGATTCCCGCTTGCGCGATTACGAAGAGGATCATTTCATCCCCCTCGAACTCGGCGGCCATCCCACCGATCCGAAAAACCTCTGGCCAGAACCGTTCGAGACCTCTATCCCGGACGGCGGCGCGCATGCCAAGGACCGGGTGGAAAGTTACCTACGCGCAGAAGTGTGCTCCGGCAGTTTGACGCTGGAACAGGCACAGCACGAGATCGCTGAGGATTGGTACCGCATCTATCAGGAGTCCGTGCCGCATTGAGAACGCCTTCACACCCGAACGCGCCGTAGCTTGCCTGGTCAATAACTGCAACGGTTACGAGAAGGCGCAGGATGCGCCGATGCGATTTCATAGGGTAAAATGACACTACCGCTGAAATCCATCGCACTGTTGTAGCAACATGAAAATGTCACCCCAATAGCCCGATGAAAATGTCACCCCATTGAGTGAATTTATCCGTCGGCGAGACGGAGTTTGTTCTCTGCGTAATAGATCGAAACTTTTCCTTCGAGC
>Ga0302324_100007439_pt1 | contig 23279 bp, 19 predicted proteins | sample Palsa_T0_1_FD_201949 | JGI IMG/M metagenome (GOLD analysis project Ga0302324, IMG submission 201949) | Peat permafrost microbial communities from Stordalen Mire near Abisko, Sweden - Palsa_T0_1 | ecosystem: Environmental > Terrestrial > Soil > Palsa > Peat permafrost | place: Sweden: Abisko... | reverse complement strand
CAGACAGCGCGAGGGCGCGGTATTCAGCAAAAGCTCGCGTCCGCCGAAACTCGCGACGATCGTATGCGAGTCGAGGGTACACATTTCGGCGCCAGCTTCCAGGCCTTTGAGCCGCTCCTCCCACAGGATCTCCCAGTAGCCATTGGCGGCCTGGCGGGTCATATCTCCGTCGACACCGCCGCCGGTCGAATTATTGATCACGATATCGCAGCTCGCGCGGATCAGACTGTTAATCTCACCATAAATGGCCGGATCACAAGTCGCACCGTCGTCGGGCCGACGCGCGTGCACCGCCACGACACTGGCGCCCGCGTCGTAGCAGCGCTGTACGTCCGAGGCGATCTCTTTCGGCTGCGTCGGCAAGTGGGGATTTTGCGACTTCTTTGCCATCCCACCTGTCGGGGCGATGGTCACAACAATTTTGCGAGCTGCCATCATTCCTCCGGCATATTCTAGTAACTAGGCTGCATACGAAAATACGCTCGGGCGATCGAGTATCGCCAATACACGTGAGCCATGTAATTGGAAGTCCGCCTCAAAGTATCCCGCGAAGAAGCTGGCCAACTTTCGTTTGTCACGGCTGATCTCATCAGCGAGTTCGGCCGCCGCTGCCGCCATCCGCAACCACATCCACCCCAAAGCGACGCGGCCGACAAGATCCAGGTAAGCTTTCGCCGCGTAGAGCGGCGCCCACTCATTGTCGGCCATGTAGGCCGACAATCTGCCGGACACAACCTCTAGCACGGACACTCCTTGTTCGACCGTCGCACGAATGTCCGTCAAGTCAGTACGCGACTGGACGCTTCTCAAGTCGTCGCGGATATCGCAGATAAAGCGCTGGTAACATCGGCCTCCATCTCGTCGTAGCGTCCTGGAGACGAGGTTGATGGCATGTATGCCGTTGGTACCCTCGTAAATGGGCAAGACACGGGCGTCGCGGAGGAATTGTTCTGCTCCAGAGTCGCTTACATATCCATGGCCTCCGCGGATCTGGATGCCGAGATCGGCCACCTCGACCGCGCACTCTGACAAAGATGCCTTGCACACCGGTAGAAGCCACTCCAGTCGATGAGCGGCCTGGTCGCGAATCTCCACGGATGGCGAGAGCCGCACAAGATCCATACTGCGCGATGTCTCCAGAACGAGCGCCCGGCCGGCCTCGGTCAGAACGCGCATGATGTGCAACATTCTCTGTATGTCGGGATGATGATCCAGTGTTGCCGTGGCCGTGCGGTCGAGCACCGACCGGCCCTGACGACGTTCGGCGGCGTAGCTTAGCGCATGGCTCGTGGCACTGGCGCTGATACCAATCGCATTGAGCGCGACCTCGATCCGCAATTCGTTCATCATCGTGAACAAGGTCGCAAGTCCCGCGCTTTCGGCGCCAATGAGGATTCCTTCGGAGTTCTCAAAGGTGAGCGTGCATGTAGGCGAACCGTGCAATCCCATCTTTCGCTCGATGCCCATTACGGTTGCGCCATTCCAGCGGAGTAACTCCCCGTCATCTGAGAACCGGCGAGCCGGAACGAGGAACAAACTGAGACCCTTGGTGCCCGGCAGACCACCCTCGATGCGTGCCAGCACCAAATGCACTATCTGCTTCGTTAAATCGTGATCTGCGCCGGAAATAAAGACTTTCGAACCTGTCAGGGCAAAACGACCGTTCGCAGAGCGCGAGGCGCGCGTAGAGATCAAGCCGACGTCTGATCCGGCCTGGGCTTCGGTAATCGCGATCGTCGCAGTCCATTCACCGCGCGCGAGTCTTGGCACGCAAATGGCGGCCAATTGTGGATCGGCGTGCGCGGCAAGCACGGAAATCGCTCCCCTCGCGGAGACCGCGATCATCGCAAAGGCCAGATCGGCGCCGCCCAGCATCGTGGCCACACAAGCCTGCAGGATAAATGGCATGCCCTGACCACCGTACGCAGATGGAGCACTCAGGCCGGGCCAGCCCTGATCCCGCCACAACCGAAATGCCTCCTGCCAGCCCGGTGCCATACGTACTCGTCCGGCATCGAACCGAGCGCCGATTCGGTCGGACTGTTGGCTTAGAGGCGCGATGGTTGTTGTAACGAACTCGCCAGCGGCCACCAGCACTTGATCAATGACTTCAGCATCGAGATTCTCGACTCCACTTAGCGCGAGCAGATCATCGACTTTGATGACATTGCTGAGCAGCCAACGAAAGTCCTCTACTGCAGCATCAAATCGGCTCACGGGGTCCACCAGTGCGAGGAGGGGGGCCGGAAAGGGGTTCTTCCCCGTTTGACGCGGAATTTGAGCGCCCGAGGAAGTCTTGGATGCGATCCCTCGCTTGCGGTGAGGCGTGCGACAGTGCTGCTGCCAGACTCTCCGCGAACAGGCCATCCGCGGCTGACATATCGGCAATTCGTGGCAGCGCTTGGACAATCAGATAATTGACCAGGGGCGCGTTACGGGCGATGGTCTGTGCTGTCTCCAATGCAGCCGTATCTGCGGTCCCATCGGGTACCAGGTGATGGACCAGTCCGATGCGCTCAGCCTGTTCGGCATCAATACATCGTCCCGTCAGCATCAGCTCGGTCAATCGAGAGAGTCCTATCAGGCGGCCAATGCGCACACTGCCGCCCCCGCCGATGAAGAGCCCGCGGCGGGCTTCTGGCAACTGAAAGAAGGTGCTGCGGTCGGCAATCCGACAATGCGCCGTTGCCGCGAGCTCGAACCCTCCGCCGATCACAGCGCCATGAAGGGAGGCGATGACGGGCGGGCCAAACTGTAGGCGCTCTTTGATGGCGTGCCAACGGCGCGACACCTTGTACACTTCTAACGGGCCTCTATCCTTCTGTTCCGAAAGGTCGAGCCCAGCACAAAAGTGCGGTCCCTTTGCATCGATTACGATCGCATGGACGCTGTCGTCGACACCGTGCAGCGTAGCTTCCAGCTGCTCCGCTAAGGCGTCGTTCAGTGCGTTGCGCTTGGACGGACGGTTCAAAGTGAGTCTCAGCACGGGGCCGTCCCGTGTAATCTCGAGCGGGGACGCTGCTGTCATACGCGACACTCGGTAGCGCCAGACTGATGCAGTAAGGCCACCAGATGTTCATCACGCCAAATTATCCAATCCGCAATCGATCGTCCCGCAGCAATGTCCGCTGTTGCGTCCACGATTCTAGCGCGAACATCCGCCGTCAGATGAATGGTACCCAAATCGGCCCACCAACTTTCGTAAGCTTCGCCTGCGAGGTCCAGCGTGTGCTGTGCACCGCCTGCTCCTCCGGCCAAATGAAATGTCATTAAAGGACCCATCAAGGCCCAGCGAAGGCCCAGGCCGTAGCGCATGGCATCGTCAATGTCTTGGGCGGAGGCAACTTCGTTGACCAAGCAATGGAACGCTTCTCTCATAAGGGCGGCCTGCAGTCGATTGGCGAGATGCCCACTCACTTCCCGCAGGAGGACAATCGGCCGCTTGCCCAACTGACGCATGAAGTCGCCGGCCCACCGCGCAGCCGCCGGGGCCGTTCGCGAACCGCCAACGATTTCTACCAACGGAATAAGGTGCGGCGGATTGAACGGGTGAGCCACGACGACGCGCTCAGGAAAGCGGCAGTCTGCTTGAAGCGCTGATGGGCCAATACCGCCGCTGCTGGACAGAATCACCCGGTTACCGGGCGTAGCCTGATCAATCTCGGTGATCAGCTGACGCTTGAGCTCTACGTTCTCGGGCGCATTCTCTTGAATTACGTCGGTGTCTGCCATGGCCAGAGCTATCGAGGGGGCGAACGTAAGGCGGGGCCAAGGGGGGGATGGATCGATCGAAGCATGCAACTGCCGAAGTGCAGGCCAGGCATTTACGATGAAATCACGCGTAGCCTGGGCACATTCCGGCGCGGGGTCGAAGACAACTACATCGTAGCCGTGAGCCAAATATAGCGCGGCCCAGCTTCTGCCTACTGAACCGGCACCGACGATGGTCACGCGTCGGACACGCTCAACCGACGGAAAGGTGAAGCTCATCGAACGATTCATCCCCCGCGCAAGATCCAGGCGCCACGCCGTGCACGCCACATTTGAGACAGTACCAGAAAGTACGGACGCTGCATAGCTAGAGGCGTCCAACTGCGGTTTCAGATGCGCGAGGACGGCCGCGAGCATAGATGGGCGATGGGTGGGTGCATTAGCCCAGCATGCGGCCATGACGGGCTCGGTATTGACTGAGCAGAATCGGCGAAATAGCGTGATTAGCGATGGGCTCCGATCGATATGCTACAGTGGCCACACCAAAGAGTATGGTCGGTGCGCCCGTCAGGCATGAAGGTGTTATATGTCTGCCTCAGTCAAGTCAAATAGCCCCGAGCGGCAACGGTTTTATGGGCGCCTTAGGCAGCAGCACCTCGCACCGCTTTGGGAAACTTTGCACGCGTTGGTGACGCGCGAGCCGAGCACTCCAATCCAGTCCTTCAAGTGGGACTACGACCGGGATCTGCTCGGTCTGGTGCAGGACGCTGGCAAGCTGCTCACCGCACAAGAGGCAGAGCGTCGAGTCTTGATCTTGGAGAATCCAGGCCTTCCTGGGCAAGCATCGACGACTCATACCCTATATGCCGGTGTCCAGTTAATACTGCCCGGCGAGGTGGCACGTTCCCATCGACATACACAATCAGCGCTTAGGTTCATATTGCAAGGATCAGGTGCCTACACGACAGTCGAGGGCGAGCGCATCGACATGCAGCCCGGGGACTTGATCACAACGCCCAGCTGGACTTGGCACGATCACGGTAACGAGACGCAGGAGCCTATGGTATGGCTGGATGTGCTCGATATCCCGCTGGTAAAAATGTTGGACGCGAGCTTCGCCGAGCCTGGTCAGCAGGAGAAGCAGTCGACGGTCCGCCCGCTAGGGGATTCCTCAGTCCGGTACGCAAATAATCTATTCCCGGTTGACTGGATACCGCATGCGAAGTACTCGCCCGTGTTCAAGTACCCATACCTCAAGACCCGCGAGACTCTCTCGACTCTGTCCAGGAACGGCGATCCCGACGCCTGGCACGGATTCAAACTACGGTACGTCAATCCTGCGACTGGTGGCCCGCTGTTGCCGAGTATTGGGACATTCATTCAACTGTTGCCGCAATCCTTGCGTACATTGCCGTACCGCAGCACGGATGCCACGATCCATACGTGCGTAGAAGGAGAGGGCGAGACCCGCGCCGGCGATACGGTGATTGCGTGGAAGGCGCGTGACATTTTCGTCACTCCAGGATGGACCTGGCTTACACATACAGCGACTTCGGACGCCATCCTGTTCAGTGCCTCGGATCGGCCAGTGCAAGAAGCGCTGGGACTTTGGCGAGAAGAGCGAGGTGCTCTAACCGCATGAATGCCGATCTTGGGAGCGGCCAGCGTCTCGTACTGTGGAACTACTTTCGTAGCAGCACTTCGCATCGAGTGCGTATCGCACTGAATCTTAAGCACATCCCGTTTAATTATGAAGCCGTTTCATTGCCAAAACTGGAGCATAAGCAGGATACATTCCTTGCGGTCAATCCGCAGGGTCTCGTCCCGGTATTAAACGTCGATGGATCACCATTGCGACAATCGTCGGCAATTCTGGAGTGGCTGGAGGAGACCTATCCGCTGCCGCCGCTACTCCCACAGACACCGGGCGACCGAGCTCGGATCCGCGCAATGGCTGCTTTAATCGCGAGTGATGTTCATCCACTTAATAATCTGCGTGTCCTCAATTATCTAAGATCCAATCTGGCAACAGACGAGGACTCGGTGATTGCTTGGTGCCGCCACTGGATCGGCAGCGCCTTCGAAGCGCTCGAGACCTTGCTCGCGGGCGATTCAATGCGACGCGGATTCTGCTTTGGCGCCGCGCCGACACTCGCGGACTGCTATCTTGTTCCTCAGGTTTTTAGTGCTCGGCGCTTTGGGCTTGATCTGGCCCCCTATCCAATAATCCGCCAGATCGAATCCACTTGCAGCGCGTTGCAGGCCTTTATCGATGCGCAGCCGGATAGACAGCCCGATGCAGCGTGAATGGGCTACGACGTGCGTTTGCTGCTGGTCTTTTGTTTTTCGATTCGCGTCGGGTTAGGGATAAGGAAAGCTTCGCCAATACGCCATCGCTTCTCGACGGTGCCGAGCTCGCCGTCGAAGAGCATCATCCTACCTCCGACCACGAAGCTCATATGCAGTAACGCGTGCGCGTCAGCATTTTCCTCAGTCAATCCGGCATTGAGATAAAGAGTCTTCAAAATGCGCAGCCGCTCGGCGTCGACCCGCATAACAATCTTGTCTACTCGAGGGTCTCGTCGTGCCCAGTCACGAAGAGAAAGTTCAAGCGGCCCACCAGGTACGTCAGGGCGAGAGGAAATACCGATATGCAATAGCCGTCTCAGAAGATCAGCTGGAGTGCCGACGGCATTATTGAGCCATGCCTCGATGTCTCGCGTCATCCGCCTTTGCCAGGAGTCCAGAACGGCGTCGAGAAGCTCCTCGCGAGAGTCAAAGTGCCAATAGAAGCTGCCCTTGGTGACGCCCATCTGCTTAACGAGCAGATCCAGCCGCAGTGAGCCCACACTGTGCCGAGATAGAAACGCGATGGCTCCAGCCACCCAATCCTCACGGGATAGGCGACGCCCCTCGGACGGCTGCACTCGTTTAGTCATCAGACGTCCGTGACCGTCACTGCCTGGGGACATTGCAACATAATTACAATCTGCTCGCTATCGGCCTTCGAGGTCAATGCTGACAATTGGCCGTTTCGCTTTTTGGTGCTTACCGCCCGCCGTTTACGCGGCGATATCACTGTTGTCAGTTTATCCGGACAGATCGAGAGTGGTAAGCGGGGGGGTCGCTTTGATACATCGAGCGCAACATAGCACCCCCTTCCAGGGTGCCAAATAAGTAATTAAGAGCCACCGTGCGTTACCTCCCGATATCGCAGCGGGCTAGATTGTCTGCGCCAGCGGCGCTTTTGCGATTACGAAAGTCGCAAGAAATGGTAAACTGGTACACTGAAGTTGTGCGAAAGTGCCCCTCACTTAACGTCTTGCCCTTTTGCGTCCGGTTCGCGCCTGAGAGCACGCCCGTACGGCATGTCTAACCGCTTTGAAGTTGCTGCTCATGAGCTGGAGGCGTACGAACGCGACGGCGTAGTTTGTTTGCGCAATGTGGTTCCGCCGGCGCGATGTCGCCAGATGCTGAGTGCCGTCCACGCCTATTTGGAACGAGGCCAGGGGCGGATCCAAGAGGCCAAAGCAACGGAGGATGGGCCTCGCTTAATCGGCGCGGTTTTCATGAGTGTGCTTGATAAAGAGTTCCGCGAATTCAGTCGCGACTCAGCGCTGCCTGAGGTGGCGGCGCAATTGATGAGGGTAGAACGGGTTCGATTTTTCTACGACCAGATGTTCATCAAGGAACCGGGCACGCCGGAACCGACGCCTTGGCATAACGATCTTCCCTTCTGGCCTATGCGGGGCAATGATCTGATCTCGCTGTGGGTCGCGCTGACGCCCGTAACGAAAGAATCGAGCGGCGTGGAATACCTGGCCGAATCACATAAAACTGGGACGCTGTTTCAGGCCATTGGTTTCGGTGGTTATTCGATTCCTCCTGCTGCCGGCCAGCTGCCTTGCCCAAACTACCTTGATCACTCGCTCCGCCGCTCTGATCAGCGTTTTCTATCCTGGGATATGCAGCCCGGCGATGTTCTTTGCCATCATCCTCTTACAGCGCATGGTTCAGGCGCCAACAATTCCAAAACGCAATTGAGAGTTGGGCTATCGGTGCGCTATCTGGGTAGAGATGTGATCTGGGACCCACGGCATGGCACTATGAAAATCGTTCCGAGGCCCCCAGCCATTAATGCAGGCGACTATCCGGCGGACGACGAGGTGTTCCCGCTGCTGTAACCCGGAAGTTGCCTATCGTCCGTCAACAAATGAGTCGAAGCAGGTTGCTAGTGTTTTTCGACTGATCGGTTACCAAGGTGCCAACCAAACGAGAGCATGAATGAGCGAAGCTGTAATGCGTCTAGATCTGCGAGTGGAACTCCATTGAACGACCAGCCCAGCTCGCGTCCGGCGGACAACGCCCAAACAGCGACATCTGCGCGTTATTGGACGGTTATCGCTGCGAGCTTCATCGGCTCCGGTGTTTCGATCAGTCCGGCGTTCCTGATTCCGTTTGGCTTGTACCTGAAACCGATGAGCGCCGAGTTGGGCTGGACCCGATCTCAGCTTTCGCTCGGCGTATCCATCCTTGCATTGGTCGCGGTTGTTTTCACCCCGGTAGCCGGCGCGTTGATCGATCGCTTCGGATGCCGACCGTTGGCGTGGGTGGGTGCCATTGCCATGCCAATCGGTCTTCTGTGCTTGGGCCAGCTGTCGTCGTCTTACTCATCGTATGTTCTGCTGGCGGCTTTCTTGGGTGTTGTGACGGCGGCCGGATCTCCAATGACGTATGCGGCAGTTCTACCGCAGTGGATCGATAACCGACTGGGACGCGCTATCGCCCTTTCGATGGTAGGGCTGGGCGTCGGTCAAATGCTGAACTCGGCGGCCACTGGTCATTTCATTTCCGCCTTTGGGTGGCGGAAAGCCTGGATGCTCTCCGCGCTGGTCATTGGACCCCTCGGAGTTGTCAATTGCATGTTCCTTTTTCGAGATAACCCTGACTACACCCGGGCACGGCGAGAATATCGGCCATCGCCAATGCTCGTTGGAGTTGCCTTTCGTGTGGCGATTTGCCATCCGGTGTTCTGGCTTCTTGGCGGCGCGGCAACGTTGGTCTGCACAGTTGCTGCTGGCATATCGACTCACTCGGCGGCGATCTTGACGGACCGTGGTAGCTCAACCGGCACGGCCACGATCGCTGTTATGTTGCTGGCGATGGGATCCCTCACCGGACGTCTTTTGACTGGATTAATCCTGGATCGAGTACGGTTCGGTGTCGTAGGAGGCGCTTCGTTCGCTCTACAGGGGCTCGGTATCTTCATGCTGTGGGGCGGATGGGCAGGTGCTCCCGCACTTCTCGCGATGTTCCTGATAGGGCTGGCGACTGGCGCAGAGGCAGATATTATTCCGTTCGCGCTTCGCCGGACATTCGGCATGAAGGGCTACGGTAAGTTGTTCGGTATCGCCTTTGCGCTCTATCAGCTTGGACCGGTCTTCGGAGCGCCTCTAATGGGCGCCTCATTTGATCGAACAGGCTCTTATGGTCCGATGCTCGCCATCTTCGCCGGCTTTTCAATGCTGGCGGCCGCTGGCACTGTGATGGCCGGACATCTAGCCGTGTCGGTTCCCGGGGTGCGGCAGCAAGAATACCGTGATTTTCGGTAGCGAATCATGGAGTTCTATCACAACGATATGTCGGTGTGTTCGCAAAGGGTGCGGCTGGTACTTCGCGAGAAGCACTTGGCTCCGACACTGCATCACCTCGATCTGCGGGCGGGCGACTCGCACACTCCCGAATACCTGAAAATAAACCCGAAGGGGGTCGTGCCCACGCTGGTCGATAGGGGCGCACAAATCACCGAATCGACGGTAATCTGCGAGTATCTGGATGAAGCGTATCCCGAAACGCCCTTGCGTCCGCAGGACCCCATTGCGCGTTCGGCGATGCGACGCTGGACCATGATTCCCGACAGCGGATTGCACCACGCCGCCGGAATGGTCAGCGTTGCCATCGCCTTTCGCCACCAGGACAGTTCGCGACAGATCGCCACCTTCGCCGGTAAGAGGCTGGAACGCGCACGTGCCCTATTGTCACAGGGCATCAGCGCGCCGTTCGTCGCAGAGCAAGTGATCTTCTACGACGGTGTGGTAGGCCAGGTGGCCAAGCAGCTGTCCAAAACGCAGTGGCTCGCGGGCAACTGTTACAGTCTGGCCGACATTGCCATACTCCCGTATTTTTGCCGACTGGAGCACTTGGCGCAGGAATGGCTATGGGAAGAGGACTCGACTAGGTCCCAGATTTCCGGCTGGCTGAGTCGCTGCAAGGCGACCACGGGGTTTGCCGGTATTTCTGAGTTTCTGAATATCGAGTATCTCGAATTGATGCGAAGTACAGGTCTCGAGGCGCGGTCAATGATCGAGCGTATTTTGACGCAACGCCTAGGATAGGCATTGCAGCGCCCGCCAATAAGGGCCTGACTTACGCCCGCAGGGCGAAGGCGTCCTCAAAGCGTCGTATCTTGACGGCATAGGGATTCGCGAAATGCGCGGGGAACACCAGCGAATCGTCCTCGGCACATTCCCCCAATACGCGGCGGCGAGTGGCACGTGACTGCTCGGGGGAGACGCAAAAAGCACTGTTCCAATCGGGGCGATAAACCTGAAACGGGTGCTGGACTACATCGCCGATGAACAGTCCCGCTTCGCCTTGCGATCGGGCCCGCAAGAGCACGTGGCCCGGGGTATGCCCAGGCGCAAATTCAATGTCGAGCCCCGGGATCAAGGGTTCAGGATGTGTGAGTAAACGTACCCTGCGGCTCGCGATTATCGGCTCGATGCTATCGGCGTAATGCGCACCATGGCCATTATTCGGCGGGTTCGCGCGATAAATACCGATCAGATAATCCAGTTCTGCTTGCGTGAAAATGTGAGTTGCATTCGGAAAAGTCGGCACCCAGCGGCCATTGTCAAGCCTGGTGTTCCAACCGACGTGGTCCACGTGCAAGTGCGTGCACAGTACGAAGTGGATATCTTCTACCTGCAGACCGAGCGTGTTCAGGCGCTGCAAGTAGGGCGTATGCAGATTGTGAAACGGCGGCTCCATTGGCCGTTGCTTGTCGTTCCCGCAACAGGTGTCGACTAAAATGTTGTGGGACCCGAAGCGAATCACGTAACTCTGCACGGTGCCGACTACCAGCCCCAAGTCCGGATCGAAATAGCGGGGAACAAGATCGTCCCAGTGTTTGTTCAGAACCTCCGAATCGTAATCCGGAAACACGTCCTGCGGTCGAAACAGGGGACCTTCAATCTCTTCGATTCGATCGACGCCGATATCACCTATCATCCATCGCGCCATCGTTCACTCTCAGAATCTGAACCCAACTTTTCCACCAAAGGTGCGAGGCGGGAAGATATAGGTGCCGGCGTATGCACCGCCCTGACCGAAAGTGACGGCATTTTCAAGATTGTAGACGTACAGCCCAGCGTGCCAGGTGTCCTTGGCCGAAGTGTAATTCAAGGTAATGTTTGTCTTCAGAAACGGTGGCGAATAGTCCGCCTGCTGCAATTCGTAGTCGCCCCAGTGCCAACTTTCATAGTGGTTGTCGATGCGCGCTGCAAGTTGTCCGCCGCCGGGCAGATCCCAGTCATGCTCGTAGCCGATGCTGAGAGAGACCTGTGGCGATTCGATCAGATCGTAGCCGGCGAGACTCGTGCCTCCCGGAATTACAACCGTCGAATTCGCAGGGTCTCCATACGTGCTGTACGGCGTTATGAACTCAGCGATGTAGGCGCGCAGTAGCTCAAGGGTTGCATCGAACTTGTCGTGTGATGTGACACGAAATTGAGAGGACAAATCGATGCCGTACACTTTGGCCTTATTGGCGTTTAGGATCGTCTGCAGGCCACTAGTCGGATTATTGAAAGACAGCTGATAATCGCTGTAATCGTAGTAGAACGCCTCAGCATTGACCTCCAGGCGGTTCTCGAGAAACCTGTTCTTGGAGCCAACGGAGAATGCCAGCAGAGTCTCGGGGCTGAAATTCCCTCCCAGAGAAAAACCGCCCTGCAGGTAGCCAGTTTGAATGTTGGCGTAGACAAGCGAGGTCTTACTTACATCCATGTCTAAGCCGACCTTCCAATCGACACGGCTGTTCTTTTGATCGTGGTCAGTGTAGGTCAGGGGTAGAAAGCTGGGCCCAAACTCGCTGGCGCCTTTCTCTTCATCTGACGAAAAGCGAATACCGCCCGTAGCGCGCATCCAGTCGAACAACGAGTAGGTAACTTGCCCGAAGGCGGCGTAGGACTGTTGTTCGATCTGCGGCTCGCTTACCTTGACATAGGCACCGGGAATAGGGGGAAAGTATCCGGCAGTTGGCGCGGTGATCGGATAATCGTACGGCTGGCTGGTCGCAGGATTGATATGAGCTTCGAATGGGTTGTTGGAGAGGAAATGATATAGCCCCAGGAGCCAGTTGAATGAGCCTTGTTCCTTGCTGGCCGAGTTGGCGAGCCGGAGTTCCTCAGAGTTCTGCTGGTCATGTACCGCTGTTTCGATGCTACTGGGACCGACCAGCGTGTACTGGTTCTGACGTGCCAGCGCGTATTCGGGTAGAAAGGTGAGGGTCACGTCGCCGGCGAAGCGGTAATTCATTTCGGCGGCAATCTGAATATTGTTCTCTTGCTCGAAATTCCCTGCTGTGGACTGATTGTCGTACCAGGGATTGTCCGAATTGATCAGGCCGTACTTATGCGGTGTGCTTCCGCAAGCGGCGGGATTCTGGATGGTGGGTGGGAGCGCGTATCCGCACGTCTTGGGAATCCAATCGGCCGTGTTACCCCCCTCATGACCCCCCGAGACCGTGAGTAGGAAATCAAAGTTCTCACGCGGGTCGTACAGAAGCTCGAAGCGCCCCGATTGCGCGATGAGCTGGCCGGCGCCGTTCGTTAAATAGGCATCATGGGCCACGGTCTGAAACGCGAAGCGGGAAGACACGACGTCGCTGAGTGGCACGTTGAGCATTCCGCTGGATCGAAACAGCCCGTAATCGCCGCCTTCAAGCTCCGCCGCACCTTCGAATCGATCCACGGGATGGTTCGTGACGATATTAACCACGCCGCCAATCGCATCGCGCCCATAAAGAGTGCCCTGGGGGCCTCGTAAGACTTCCAATTGCGCCAAATCGTACAGGCCGGTTGCCATGGTTTCGCGCTGCAGGTCGGCGCCATCCACTTGAAACGGCACCGCTGAGGCGTACTGGGGCAAGTTGATCTGGGGCCCGATACCACGAAGGTATAGTACGGTCTGACCCAAGCTATTGTCGGTGGCCAATCCCGGGACCGCATCATTCAGGCGCAGGATGTCGGTGACGCCTTTGTCCGAGAGCGACTCCTGAGTGACAACCGAAACCGCGATCGCGGATGACTGAATGCTTTCCGAACGCTTTTCGGACGTGATTACAATTTCGGCGAGTTCGGTGTTGGTTGCGTCGGCAGTCGGAGTCGAAACTTGTTGGGCTAGCGCAGAACTGCCGATGAGAATGACGGCGATCACTGCTGCCGAAAGATAGACCTGGTGTGTCCTCATCGCCAAATCCCCCACTCAGTTCTTGTAATACCAGTAGTACGAAGCGCGATGCTACGTCCATTTTTATCGTATTGCAAGAAAACGGTCCTCTTGGGATGCTGAACGGAGGCTAATCGTGAGAACCCGGTCTAGATGGCGTTCCTGCGGGCAACAATACCCAGGTTAGATTCTCTTTCGCGTGAATATCAGCACGCCCACTGCGGCCGCTGCGCACAACGCGGGATACGCCGAGGCTGCAAAGATCTGCTGGCTGCTCCAACCGGCCCTCAATGCCCATTGACCCAGCAGGGGGCCGATAATCGATCCTATTATGCCGACGGCCAGGCTCGAGCCTGTGCCGGTGCTCCTGATTTCGATGGGGTAGAGTGTAACGGCAAGGATTATCAAGCCGGCCTGTGCAGCCTGCAGGGAAAGGCCGAGTCCGAAAGAAAGCAATGCAATCAAGGAGGGGTACATTGGGCTTATCGCCAAGACACCAATCAACGCGGCGAACAAGGTGTACTCGACGAAAAGCACGAACCCGGAGTTAAATCGATTCATCAATGGCCCTTCGGCGATTGACCCAACAATCCCTCCGAGGCTAAAGGTCGTAATTGCCATTATCCCGACTCGCGCTGGGAGCTTTACCGCCTCCAATAAGGCCGGCATCCAGCTGATAATGAAGTAAAGAACCATGAAGCTCATGATGTTGATGATCCAGAGCAAAGCCGTGATGGTGCCCCGGCTGGCGCGGAACAGATCGATAATTGATCCCTCGGTCACCGAATTCGGGGGCGACTCAGTGAAGCGAGCTTTGAACGTCGCTGCTTCCGGCCAAATGCGCGCCATGATCGCGTGTACCTTGGCCCGATTGGATGGATTTAACGTCAGGTACCGCACGGATTCCGGCAAAGCGAAATACAACACTCCAGCCAGTACCAGAGGCAACATTCCGCCAAGATAGAACATCGAACGCCAGCCCCACGATTGCAAGGTTGCGGCAGCTATGATCCCGGCACTCATAGCGCCCGTGGGGATTGCTGCGCCAATCAGGCTCGCCGGAATGCGGCGCAGTCGGTCAGGTACGTATTCTGTGGCGAGCGCGGCGAGGTTGGGCAACGATCCACCAAGACCTACGCCTGTCAAAAATCTAAGCAGAACCAAGGCATTAAAGGATCGCGCCAAACCGGTCAGCATTGCGAAGACGCCAAAAATCAGCATGCTGGAGAGCAACGCGCGTTTACGGCCAACTCGGTCACCCAACGACCCGACCGACATTGCCCCTAACATCAGTCCGACGAACCCGGCTGAGAACACCAGGCCAAATGCTCGAATGTCGAGTTTCAGGTCGGTGGCGATAGTAGGGGCCAGGAATCCGATGATCTGGCCATCAAAACCATTGAGGGCAGCTGCTAAACAGCATAAGGCGACCACTCGTATTTGAAGGGTACAGACCGGCTGCGCGTCGATAATGGCATCGACACGGAACGCGCGTTCTGCTTGCAGCTGGCTCAATTAACTTTTCCCTCCAACAGCACGAAGCGTGAGGCGACAGTCCGCATCCTTTGTTGATCGGAGGCAGTTTCGGTAAAACGGTAAGAAACTATCATATTGTGAGACTTTCGTATTTCCTGCGGGGCGTTTATTATCGGCGCATCAGGCCTAGGGGTAGCGGAGAGGTTCACATAATGTCCTTGAAGGACAGCGTTGGATTGCAAGGCCATCTGCATCATTTGCAACTGTTATCTCCGCGGCCGGAAGCGCTCGCCAAATTCTATGGTGAGTGTTTAGGAATGAAGGTCAGTTTTTCGCAGGAGCAGTGCCTTTGCGTCGGTCCCAACCGTGCGATCATCATTGCGCCCGGAACTACGCGGACTCTCGGCTTTGCTGCCTATGCTGCCGCCGACGCAACGGTGCTGGCGGCGCTCGCTGGACGCCTTGCCAAGGCGGGCGTGGACGTGAAGTCCTTTTCAACACCGCTTTTTAACCCGGACTCGATTCAATTTTTTGATCCGGACGGCAACTGCCTGGTATTTGGTCTCCCACGGGTAGCAGCTACGCCCGTTGCGACAGGCTTGCTCCCAGCGAGGTTGCAGCACATTGTGCTTGGAAGCACCGATGCCGCTCGTATGCTAGCGTTCTACCGCGATGTGGTCGGATTTCGTTTGTCGGATCTCGTGGTCGATGCATCTGGGGGGCTACGCACTTTTTTTGTGCGCAGCGATCATGAGCATCACAGCCTTGCGGTGTTTCAAGCTGATTCGAATCGTCTCGATCATCACTGCTACGAATCGGCCAACTGGAACAGCATTCGTGATTGGGGCGATCACTTTGCCTCCATTCGCCTGCCCGTGGAATGGGGACCTGGTAGGCACGGGCCGGGCAACAACTTATTTGTATTTGTGCATGACCCAGAAGGCAATTGGATCGAAATTTCGGCCGAGCTAGAGCAAGTGACGCCGGACCGTGAGGTCGGCGCTTGGCCGCATGAGGAACGGACACTCAACGTTTGGGGACGCGGCGTTCTGCGGAGCTAGCGCGGGGACCGTTTTATTCGTGCCTTTGACTTACGGAGCTGTTTGGACGAGGCCTTCTTTGGCGCTTTCCGTTCGACGTCGGCCTTCACCTTGGCGTGCTCCTCCATCGCCCTTTCGATTTCACGAGCTGCCGACATTACCATCGGCGCGAGTCTGTTGACGGTTCTTTCATCTGCGTTGGTCGCCTCGAGGACAAAGCTCAAGCTACCGATTGCCTTGCGATCAGCGCTCAGTACCGGCGCGGCGATACCAAACCTTCCACGATCAACTTCGCTGCTTGCCAGCACGTGCCCCGCCACGCGCCACGCACGCAACTTCGCTAAAAATTCCTTCCAGTTTTCCCCCAGCCCGGCGGCCTGAATCTCTCGAGCGCGTGTGCCGTATAGGCGCTTCAACACTCGACGCGGCATGGACGCCAGGATAGCCTTGGAAGTCGCCCCGCGAAACAGTGGACGTGGCCTTCCGCGCTCGTAACTTACTGGCGTCTGCGGGCCTATGGCGACCTGATGCACGCAAAGTACCGATTCCTTGAAGGCCCGGCACAGCAATACCACTGAACCTTCGGGCGCAAACCCTATCAAGTAGTCCATGACAGGACGAGCCGCAAGTATCAGTGGATCGGTAAGCTGAATCTGTCGGTCCAGCTGAATTATGGCGGGTCCTAGCGCATAACGTCCGGGTGTTACGGCATCGACTAGCCCAGCATTGGACAAGCGGCCGATTAGACGATACGCGCTGCTAATAGCGACCCCGAGACGCGGCGCAATCTGCTCCGCCGTCCATACAGGCTGTTCCAGTGAGAAGAGTCCTAGAAGCTGAAAGGCTCGATCCGTCATTCTGACCGCTAAATGTTATTGAAATAGAAGTGGCAGCTCAAAAGGACTGAGCAAGTCCTTAGGAAGGCTTCTGACCCCAGAACAGCTCGGCGCCCCTCCACTCGAAGTTCATAGGTGCAGTAACCAAGCCCTCAAAGGCGTCGCGAAGCTCCTTAGGGCTGTAATATGCCAGATCCATGCCCGACAATCCCGCCCCCCGGCAGAGTTTGTCCATGTAGTACTCGATATGGAGGTCCATTGCCATGGCGTTCTGCATGGAAGGCCCAAACCCTATCTCCGATAACATCACCATACGGCCAGGTTTAAGGACCCGCACGAACTCCCTAGCGGCCTCGCTCCAATCGTCACAGTGTTGAACGGCTTGCAGGATTCCCACGCAGTCGTAATGATTATCAGGGATGTTAGCAGTGTAATCATACGCCCATGTCCCTAGCTTGCCGCTACGGCCACGGCGGTTCGCAGCCACCGCATCCCGAGCATCTTCGATAATGTCGATCGCGCGAATGGTACCTGCTGGCCCGATGTGCCCCCGTATGTCCTCGAGAAAGCCGCATCCGTCCAAGCTCTCTCCTATCAGCAAAATATTGTCGCCCGGACGCAGATCCATCTTCAAATACATGAGGTCACGGACAGCCTTGGCTTTCATCCGCCAGAGCAACGGCAACCCTCCAGTTAGTACGACGCGACACCATCGAGTGCGCTCGTCCGCACTATTAATTACGTCACCAAATCGTGCACTGTCGCGTGGCTGCAACCAATCCCATGGGTTTTCGCCAGTCGGGGCATTCATACAGACTCCGTTGATTTCGCATGGAATTCAATAATCGATCGCAAGGTATCTTCGCTGAAGTTGATATAGGGTCTAAAGAGTTTAACAATCGCATCCTCGATCGAGGCCGGGCCGCTGCAAGATCCGGATGCCGCTACATAGCGGTCGGGTCTAATCAGTAGCACCCGGCCCCTGTAGGGTTCGAATTCGGGCGGGTACCTCGCCACGGTTGCCGTAACAACAGAGCCTGCGGCAGAGATGCTCGTTGGATTAATAACGACGCACATTGGCGTCAGCCGGCCGGCCGCCGTCCCGTGGCGTGTGAGGGGCGGCAGATCTTCTGGAGACAATTCGAGCGCGAGAAGGGCAAAGCCGCCCCCCAGTAGTTCATCGAGGGGCACTCTTGCGCCGTTGGAAGTTATGACATCCGGCTGCAAAATCATGCGTCCGACAAGCGTTCGACTTTTGCCCAGGCCGTCTGGCTGCATGAATCCCGCGGCGAAACGCGGTCTTGGCTTGTATTTCATTTCGGCGAAGAAGCTTTTCGCCGCTGGCCAGAGTCCCAATAACAAAAAACCATACTGAATTATGTATCCACGAAGCTGCGATTTCGGACCCATCATTCGACCCATTCGCAGCGCCAGCTGAATCATCTGCCACACATGACGGTGCCGCTCCCGCTCGTAACTCGCCAGAAGATTGGAGCCGAGAATCCCAGCGGTCACGTACGCGAGTTTCCAGGCGAGATTGCTGCAATCGCGCAGACCGCTGTTCATGCCTTGCCCTGCGAAGGGCGGCGTGAGGTGGGCAGCATCGCCCGCCAGGAAGACGCGTCCCTCCGACCAGCGAGGAGTCACACGCGCATGAAAGGTGTAGACGACTTTTCTAACCAACCGACTGCTAGGATGGGCTCCGTGCGATCGCAATAGATCATCCACGACTTCGGCTCGCAACATCTCCTCGTCGCTTTCGTGCGCATGCAGCTTGAATTCAAAGCGGCGCGTGCTGCCGGGTCCCGGCAAAGCGATACAGGGTCGCTTCGCATTGCAGTGGACGATCGTGTTGCGCCGCTCGACCGGCGAACCTTCCAGATCGATGATGAGCCAGCGTTCCGCAAAGCTCTTACCCTCGAGTCGAATACCGAGCTCGCGGCGCACCGTGCTCGAGGCCCCGTCACACCCTACTAAATAGCTGCAACGAACGGTTTGCGTCGCACCGCCGGCGCTCACTAGGCGCGCAGTCACCCCCTCCGCGTCTTGTTCAAAACCTTCCAGAGACCAGCCAAAGAAGGCCTTGATGCTTTCAAATCGATCGACACCTGCTCGTAGCTGCGCTTCCAGAGTTACCTGTCGGAATGCGTTGCGACGGGGAAATCCATATGGGCGCCCCGTCGGCTCAACCCTCAGGAAGCACCGGCCACCGGGCATCAGGTAATCGGACCCGTACCCCGGGACGATGCTCGCCAAGACGACATCGTGTAGTCCGATGCTTTGGACGACGCGGAGTGACTCATCGTCTATCGATACAGCCCGCGGTTCCCGGACGGTCGTTTCGTTGCGTTCAACGACTATTGCATGAGTGCCATTGGCGCCCAACAGGTTCGCCAAGGTCAGTCCGGTCGGACCTGCGCCGATGATTAGAACCTGCGTGTCGTAGCCGCCGAGTGACTTCGCAGAAGTCATAATGGGCGTCGTCAGCGTTCGTCTACCACGCCATTCACCAGACGTCCGACGCCACTGATCTCGACTTCCACGCGATCGCCGGGTTTCATAAAGAGGGGCGGTTCGCGTTTAAATCCGACACCACCTGGAGTACCTGTCGCGATAATGTCTCCGGGGGAAAGCGGCGTAAAGGCTGACAGGTACTCGATAAGCACGGGGATAGAGAAGATCATATCTCCGAGACTTGCCGATTGGACAACCACGTCGTTTAGGCGCGTCACCAAGGTTTGTTTATCCAAATCTGGCAATTCATCGGCGGTAACCAGGTAGGGGCCCAAGGGTCCGGTGCCTGGAAACGTCTTGCCCGGCGTGAATTGAGTTGTATGGCGCTGCCAGTCCCGCAAAGTCGCGTCGTTGTGACAGGTATAGCCTGCCACGTGCCGCATCGCATCTTGCGCCGAAATGTATCGACCGCCTCGACCAATGACCACGGCAAGCTCTCCTTCGAAATCCAGACTCGTAGAGACATGCGGCCGCACAATATCCGCTCCATGGGCGACCAGGCTGTCGGCGTAACGTGTAAATATCGTCGGGTATTTTGATTCGAGTCGACCGGTCTCGCGGCGATGATCGTCATAGTTGAGGCCAACGCACAGTATTTTCGTCGGATTCACTATTACAGGCAGCAATCTCAGCGAGGCCAACTCTACTCGTTCTGCCCGCTTTGATGCCGCTGCCTCCGTTAAGACATCGGCTGCGATCGCCTCACGTAAGCTTGGATGCGAATTGCGCATGGTCGTGCCGACATCCAGCACGTGCCCGTCCTCTACAATTCCCCAACTGGGCACGTTGTCGCGCAAGTACGATGCAAATTTCATAAACTAGTTAGTCTTTACAACAAGGATGGGAAGTCGCGGGCTGTGCCAAGTTAAAACGCTACAATTCTCTACAGCAAACGGTACATTATTACCAAAGCGTGGGAATAATGTCCAGAGGTAGGAAGCTCGCGAAGTGGCGCGCCGTTGCCCGCTGCATTAGTCGAGGGCATTGTCCTGAGTTCCTCGGCAGCAATTTGGCTACCGTGCGTTCCTGACTGGAATTGGAATGATGTCGCCTGCCTCAAGCTGACCAGGATCGACGCAGTCCAGCCTGGACTAGCATCGGCATCACCTCAAGGTTCCACCGTTCCAAGCCGTCTATAAAATCTATCCAGCACAGCAGAATGCCATCAATCCCGGCTTCTGTGAGGCCACGGCATTGGTCGACGATTGATTCGGCTGTTCCCACGAGCGGGAAGCCTCCGGCGCCAAGAATGTAACGGTGCCTTATCGCCTCAAGTACCGCTGTTGGCATCATCTTGGACTGCAGTCCGATCATGGCCATCATGGCGTCGTTGGCACGATGATCGGCGTGCTCGAGCACGTGTTGCTCGTACTTGCGAGCCGCAGCCAGTGAGTCGCGTTGAATGACGTAAGCAACGGTCCACATCTGAATTCGCCGACCATATTCTTTCTGAGCCAAATCGCGAAATGACGTCACATCCGCTTTAACCATCTCAGCGTCGTTGCCTCTTATGAGTGTGAAGCACAGATCGGCGTACTTGGCTGCAAACTGTCTACCCTTGTCTGAGCCGCCAGCGCTCATGATCGGCGGAAAGGGCACTTGGACGGGCTTCGGAAAGGACTCGCCTTTTTTTATGGAGTAGAATCGACCGTCAAAGTCGAACTCATCTGTTTCTCGCCAGAGCCGAGTGACTACCTCCAGCCATTCGGCCGCTTGTTCAAAGCGATCCTCGTGTGAATGCATGGACCCGCCAAACATCTCAAATTCCGGTTGATTCCAGCCCGCCACCACGTTAAGCGCAAAGCGGCCGCCGCTCACTTGGTCGATGGTAGCCGCCTGCTTTGCCGCAATGACGGGGTGCATTAGCGACATGTGGGAGGTTGCCAGCACAGCAGGGTAGCGAGTGGCTTGCCCAAGTCCCGCGGCCCAGATATACGGATCGTAGACATCTAGCGCAGCAAGATCAGTGGAGTCCCTTATTCGGCCACGCTTCCACCGCGCAAAGGGAACCAGGGCTTCGAAGCCTGCCGCGTCAGCTCTGGCGGCTATATCAAGGATCCCTGGCCAGGATGGCACATACATTTCGTCCAGGATGGCATTGCTGGGTGCCTGACCGTTGAAGCCAAAGACCCCCAGCTTGAGACGATTTTCATTGAACAGCGGATTGTTGCTCATACCGCCTCTGCAGCCAGTGTGTTGGCAGCTTCGAATGCATCGAACGTACTCTAGGCCGTTAGTCTCATATTATGCCCGGATGGTAATAGCTGGCGAGGTGTTATTATCATTTTGTGGGAACGCCGCTCTGTGTGTCGCATGATATGGATTTGCAGGAATGGACGGAGCTCAGCGGTGCAGCGGCGGTTCCACGCTACTTCTTCGGGTAGAGTTCCTAAATGACGCATTGATCGGAGGCTATCACTCCGACTTTCCATCGGCGCCCGAGTCCACGACATAGAGACAATCTGCGCCATAGCCTTCCAATAGTGCGACTGTTTTGCAGTTGATTCTTGGTCACCTGACGCTCCAACCTGTCGCTCCGCGCCGGAATCACTCCCAACATTCCTGGCTCGAAGACGACCGTACCGTTGCCTCGGGCCATGAAATTGCTGCTTGTAATCGCATCTTTGTTTGGCCCTAATATCCTGGATTGCACAGATGTTTTTGGGCAGATAGTCGGCGTACCTCCCGTTCAGCCGCTCATCTGCACCACGAGTCGCGCTTCCAGTCCGCCATTGGGCCTGTTTGCAAGAGTCAACAAGCCTCCGTGTGCGTGCGCAATGTCGCGCGCAATGCTTAAGCCCAGTCCCGCGCCGCCGGTGCCGCGATTGCGCGAGGACTCCAGACGAAAAAACGGCTCAAAAACGCGCTCCAACTCGGCATCGGGAATCCCAGGACCGTTGTCGCTGATCTTGAAGACGCAATCGTCACCGACGCGCTGCACGCCGATCGATGCAGCCGTTGCAAACTGGCGAGCATTGTCAATCAGATTGGCCAACGCGCGGCGCAGTGCCTGCGGTCGAGCCGGTAGCGAATCATGCAATGCATTGTGCACCTCGAGCGGAAAACCCAGTTCCTGGTATTCGGATTGCAACGCGCGCAACAGGGATTCGACACGCACAGGTTGCACCGACTCGGTCGCCTCCAGGCCCTGAAGACTCTCCAAAGACTCCTGAACCATTGCTGCCATCTGCTCCAAATCGGCCGCCATCTTCCCTTGCAGCGCCGGGTCCGACACAGAGGCGACCCGGAGTCGCAGTCGCGTGATGGGCGTACGCAGATCGTGCGACATGGCCGTGAGCACGCGCGTGCGGCCGCCGAGGTACCGCACCAGACGATCCTGCATGCGGTTAAATGCGCGCGTCGCCTTGCGGAGTTCCGGGGGGCCGCTTTCCGCCAGTGGCGCGGGCTGCAGCCCGCGTCCGACGGCGTCGGCGGCTTCCGCAAGTCGACGGAGGCGAAGGGAAATACTGCGCGTCAGCAGATAACTGCCGGCGCACAGCGTAGCGACCAGTGTGAATAGGAAGGAGAGAACGAGCCGCAACGGCGGCGCGAGTTGTGAGGGCACGTTGACGCGCAATGTGAGCCGCTGACCGTTGTGTAGCGTCGTCAGAATATCAAAACCAGGCGCGATGGCTGCGCCTGAGCGGTACAGCCGGTCAGAAAGTACCATGTCCACCCTGCGTGCTCTATCCGGCTGCAGTACCTGCACGGGCCGATCACTCAGCAATTTCTTCTGCAGCAGTTCGGTCACGGCCCCACGATAGGCCGCGTTGGCCGATTCGGGCGGCAGCGTGTTGCTCTCCGCGGCCGCAGCCGGCTCGGGTGCGAACGCGCGCCGGGTACTCTCAAGTGCGCTCGCGTCCAAAGTGTCTAGCAGCGCGATCATATCTGCCGCTCGGGTACTTAAATCAACCACCGAGGACAGCTCGACCAGCGAAGCGCGCTCATGGAGAAAGAAAAGCGCAGTGACTGATTGAGAAATCAGCAGACTGGCTACCAGCACCGCCAGCAGTCTGACTGACATTGATAGGGCAGGCCATCGTAGCGGGTTATTCACTCTGCTGTCACCTCGACAGCCAGCATGTAGCCCTCACCGTACACGGTGCGAATCAGGGCAGGCTCACGCGCATCCTCCCGCAGCAATTGCCGGAGGCGACTCACGCGGATATCGATGCCGCGATCGAGCGGATCA
>Ga0302324_100007437_pt1 | contig 23284 bp, 15 predicted proteins | sample Palsa_T0_1_FD_201949 | JGI IMG/M metagenome (GOLD analysis project Ga0302324, IMG submission 201949) | Peat permafrost microbial communities from Stordalen Mire near Abisko, Sweden - Palsa_T0_1 | ecosystem: Environmental > Terrestrial > Soil > Palsa > Peat permafrost | place: Sweden: Abisko... | reverse complement strand
CGTGCACGAATCGGCGGCGTCGGGCAGAGCTTGACGACCGGGCACTCCTCGCATTTTGGCCAGGGCGCTTTGCAGATGGCACGGCCGTGCAAGATCAGCCAATGGCTGACATGGGGCTGCTTCCGCACCGGAACCAGCCGGACCAGATCGTCCTCGACCTCGCGTGGATTCTTTCCAAGCGTCAATCCGAGCCGATGCGACACCCGAAAGACATGCGTATCGACGGCGATTGCAGCTTCCCCGAAGGCGACCGACATGACGACGTTGGCCGTCTTTCGCCCGACGCCGGGAAGCGACTCGAGGCTCTCGCGGTCCTTGGGGACTTCGCCGCCGAAATTCTCGACGAGCGCCTTTGCGGCGTTGACGATGCTCTTGGCTTTGATGTGGAAAAAGCCGGTCGGCTTGATGATCTTTTCGACGTCGCTGAGCTTCGCTTTGGCAAGCGCCTGCGGTGTCGGATACTTCTCGAACAGAAACGGCGTGACGCGGTTGACGCCCACGTCGGTCGTCTGCGCCGACAGAATGACCGCGATGAGCAGATTATAGATGCTGTCGTAGTCGAGCGCGGTGGCGGCGTGGGGATAGGTCTTCTCGAGGATCTCAAGCTCCTCGTGCGCGACGTCAAGCGGCACCTTCCGCTTTGGAAACGGTATGCTGGGCACGACTGTTATAATGCGGTGATGCCGTTCCTGAAGCAAGACCCGACCATCCCGCCAGGCCAGACCCTTGCAACCGGCTTTCCTGTGCTGCACGTCGGCGACATCCCGCACATCGATCTGAAGACGTATCGTTTGCGCGTCTACGGCTTGGTCGAGAATCCGTTTGAGCTCTCATGGGACGAGTTGCGCGCGATGCCGCCCGTAACGTGGAACGGCGACATTCACTGCGTCACGCGCTGGTCGAAGAAAAACACGACCTGGAAAGGTGTGCCGTTTTCCGAGATCGCGAAGCGCGCGCAACCGAAGTCGGGCGTTACGCATGTTATTCAGCACGCCGACAACGAGTACACGACGAACCTTCCGCTCTCGGTTATGCTCGACGATGATGTCATGGTCGTCTACGAGTACGACGGTGCACCGATTGAACCGGCGCACGGCGGCCCGGTACGGATGCTCGTCCCCAAAAAGTACTTTTGGAAAAGCGCGAAATGGCTTCGTGGGATCGAGTTCCTTGATCACGACGAACGCGGTTTTTGGGAAGTTCGCGGCTACAACAACAACGCTGATCCGTGGAAGGAAGAACGTTACTCCGATCTTCCCTCTTGGAGTCAATAACTAGTTCGTAAACGTACCGATCATTTGGACGCCAGTCTGTGAGGTGGTCGAATCGATCAGGTACATGTACAGAACGTTGTTGCTACCGTCCGGCATCGACTGATTGACATTGGTCGAATCAACGCCCGTCACGGAAAATGAATCGCCTGCCGGCGACGGTATCGCGATCGGCGGGCCGGGCACCGTCACTGCGTAGACGGATGGAGACGGGATCGGCGTGGCGCTCGGCGTCGGCGATGGAGTCGGCGTTGCGGTGCTGGAAGTCACAGGAATCGGCGTCGCCGTCGATACGATGACGGGCCCGCTCCAAAATCCGACGCCTGGGGGACCGATGTATGCCGGTTGATTGGTGACGCCGATGAACGACGCCGTCGTCCCGTTCGTCGTTCCGAATGTCATGCTGCCATAGGCCAAGTATAGGGGCGCACTCCCGAGCTCAACGTATCCGACGTAGACGCCGTACGGTGAGGCGAGTGAAGCGGCAGGCGACGCATGATGGAAGACAACGCTGTATTGACCGGAAGACGTCGTTATCGTCGGTTCGACGAACGCACCGACCTGGAGTCCGAGCGATCCGATCAGCGTTGCGCGTCCTTCAAGAACGATCGTAACCTTCGAGTTTGCGGCTGCGCCGAGCTGGAACGTCTGCGGAGTCGTCCCGTTCGACGGAAAGACATTGGTTGTCGTCCCCGTTTTCACGAACGCAACCTGCGGCAGTGGCGTCGTCCCCACCGTCAGACTCGTATAAGCCGTGACCTGCGCGTAGCTGACATTGCTCGCAACGACTTTGCCATTCACGAGCACATCGATATTGCCAACGTCAGGCGAACCGTTGATGATACGAATGCTGGCTGTCCCTGAGGTGTTCGGGGTCGACGACCCTCCGCCGCCGCATGACGCCAGCGAGAGCGCCAGCGCGGTCACGATCAGGCTTACAAAAATCCCGGTTCGGTTAAGACGCATAGGGTGCGCGGTTCGCAAAGGTCCTGGCTCCCCCTTTCTGGGCATGCAGTTCTAACGAAGTCTTATGCCGCCGCTGTCGCGCACAACGAGACCGTCGCGTTCCATTCCATCGACGATTTCGTCGAACGAGTTGCCGCGCGCAAGGTCAACGCGTGCGACCAAATCGGCAGGCAAAACAACCGCTCCGGGCTCGAGCGTGCGCAACTGATCCAGGATCCGCCCGCGGACGTAGCGGCGCGTCTTCGGGAACGGGAGGCGTGCTTGCGGACCTTGGCGTTTTGCAGCAAGGCGTGCTTGCGAACTACGCGCGATCTCAGCCTCGCCATGCGGAGCAGCAGCGCAAGCAGCCAGCACCGGACACTGCGTGCACTTGGGGATACGCGCCGTGCAGATCGTCGCACCGAGATCCATCATCGCTGAATTCCAGTCGTGCGCGCGGCCGCGAGGCAGCAGCGCGCGCGCGGCGTCGTCGACTTCCTTTGCGTTCGCGCGCGGCGGATGCTCGAGACCGAATTGTATGCGGTGCACGACACGCCGAATGTTGACGTCGACCGCGACGTCGTCCAGCTCGAAAGCAAAAGCGCGGATCGCAGCTGCTGTATAGGGCCCAATTCCGGGCAGCGCGCGTAATTGCTCGATGCCGGACGGCATCTCCCCACCGTACTGAGCGACGACCGCGCGTGCCAGTTCGTGCAAACGAACCGCGCGCATGTTGTAACCGAGCCCCTTCCATGCACGAATGATATCGGCGCGCGATGCACGCGAAAGCGCTTCTAGGCTTGGATACGCATCGATAAATCGCGCGTATGCCGGCAGGACGCGATCGACTTGCGTTTGCTGCAGCATGAATTCGCTAACCACGATCCGGTACGGATCGCGCGTCGTGCGCCATGGCAACGTCGCTCGGCCATGCGTGCCGTACCATGCGAGCAGTTCTATATTAGGCGAGCGCTGCACCGATGCGTTTGATCCCTTCCGCAATCTCATCGCGCTCGACGGGCGTCAAGGCTAAACGAAGACTATGATCGCCGCCCGAACCTGCAAAAAACGCTTCGCCAAACAAGAACGAAGCGCCGTGCCGCTCCGACTCGTCGAGCAGCGAGCGCGTTCGTATCTCGCGCGGCGTTGTCGCCCACAAATAGAATCCGCCGTGCGCCGGCCACACGCGGACGGTGCGCGGCCAATAGCGTAAAACGGCCTCGTCTGCGATCCTGCGTCTGAGAGCCAGTTCTTCGCGCAGCGCCACCAAATGTTGATCGTACGGACCTTCCAGATAATCGTGCACGCCGGCTTGCATGTACATGCTCGAGGCCATATCGATCGATTGCTTACGTAGGAGCAGGCGCTCGAAGATCGTGCGCGGCGCGGTCAGCCAGCCCAGACGCAACGATGGCGCGATCGTTTTCGAAAACGAGCTGATGTACACGACGTACTCGGCATTCTTGGCCGCCAGCGGTTCGCGAGCCACGGTCGCGAGTTCTCCGTACGGATCGTCTTCCACGATCGGAACGCCGGAACGTTGTGCAAGCGTGACCAAACGCTCGCGGCGATCCTCGTTCATCGTCGTGCCCGTCGGATTGTGCAACGACGGCATCGTATAAATGAAGCGCGGGCGCCGGGTGCGCAAAATCGCCTCGACGTGATCGACGCGCATGCCTTCGTCATCGACCGCAACGGGAATCGCGCGCAAACCAGCAATCTGGAAAATCTGCAGCGCACCGGGATAGGTCGGCGCTTCGACGATGATCTCGTCGCCGGGTTCGGCGAGGCTTTGCGCCACGAGCGTGATGCCTTGCGTCGAGCCCGTGAGGATCAAGACGTCGCGCTCTTGGACTGCACAGCCCCGCTTTTGCATTCGGCGCGCGATCGCGGCGCGAAGCGGGACGAAGCCCTCGCTGTTCCCGTATGAAAGTACAAAGTCGACGTTGCCGCCGACCCGCGCGAACGATGCCGAGAGATCGGCGAGCGGTGAGGGTGTCGCCGGTGGCACGCCTTGGACGAATGCGATTCGGCGATGGCCGTCCGAGAGCGCTTCGGGCGAGGAAGCCAGCTCGCCCAGAATCGCGGGGAACTCGCCAACCCGCCAGGACGGGAGCGTCACCCACCACGGAACTGAGGCGTGGCGATCCGGTGGCGAGACCGGGAGCGGCGACGCGACGCGCGAGCCGGACCCGACCCGCTGATCGATCAAACCGTCGGCGGCCAGCTCGCGGTACGAGTGGACGATCGTCGAGCGGTTCACGTTCAGCAACTGTGCCAACGTGCGTTCGGGGGGGAGGCGGGTCGACTCGGGAAGGACGCCAGCCAAAATTTGCTCTCGAAGGTGCTCGTAAATCTGACGGTAGATCGGAACAATACTATCGCGGTCCAGTTTGGCTGCGATCTCTCCCCATCCAATCGTTCGCACAGCCATCCAATTCGTGGCAAGGTCCGAAACCGCCCGCGTACTCGCGCCGCTCATACAAAGTAGAAGAGGAGACAATTTACCTTGGCTGACCAAACCGTCGACGCAATCGTCATCGGTGCCGGGCCTGGCGGTTATCACGCCGCGATTCGGCTCGCGCAGCTCGGAAAAAACGTCGTGTGCTTCGACCGTGAAGAGGTCGGCGGCGTTTGCCTGAACCTGGGCTGCATCCCAACCAAAGCGCTGCTGCACGTCAGCGAGGTCGTGCGGCAAATCGACCACGCCGATTTGATAGGCATCAAGGTCGCAAAACCGACGATCGATCGCGAGGGCGTCGAGAAGTTCACACAAGAGGTGGTCAAGGCCAACGTCGGCGGCGTAAACACGCTCTTCAAAGGTAACGGCGTGAAATTCGCTTACGGCGAAGCATCGTTCGTTTCCAAGAACAAAGTGCAGCTCAAGAAGCGCGACGGCGGTACGGATACGTATACCGCGCAAGCCATCGTCGTCGCGACGGGCGGTGCGCCGGTTGACATCAAGGCGTGGCCGCGCGACGGCGAGACGATCATCAACTCCGATGATGCCGTAAAATTGAAGAAGATTCCGAAATCGATTTTGATCGTCGGCGGCGGAGTGATCGGTCTGGAATTCTCAACCGTTTATCAGCGGCTCGGTTCACAAGTCCAAGTCGTTGAAATGTTGCCGCAGATTCTCACCGGCACCGATCTCGAGATCGGCAAGACCTTATTGCGCATTCTCAAGAAGCAAGGGATCGAGATTGCGCTCAATACGTCGGTCAAGACGATTGAGAAGACCGGCAAAGGCGTGAAAGCGACGCTCAATGGCGAGCTGACCGGCGGCAAAGATGAGACGCGCGAGTACGAGATGGTATTGGTTGCGGTCGGACGCCGCCCGGTGACCGACGGATTGAATCTCGAAGCTGCGGGTCTCAAAACCGACGAGAAAGGCTTCATCAAAGTTGATGCGCGCCGTAAGACTTCGGTCGACGGCATCTACGCGATCGGCGATATCACCGGCGGCCCGCTGCTCGCGCACAAAGCAATGAAGGAAGGCGTCGTCGCAGCTGAAGCAATTTCCGGCGACAAGTCAGCCGCCTTCGATCCGGTCGCGATTCCAAATTGCGTCTACACGGATCCCGAAGTTGCGACCGTCGGTCTCTCCGAGGAGGAGGCGAAAGCCGCCGGTCACGAGATCAAGGTCGGCAAATTCCCGCTCGTCGCAAGCGGACGCGCACGGACGATGAACGACCTCGACGGCGGCATGATCAAGCTCATCGGCGATGCCAAGACCGATCAATTCCTCGGCATGCACATTGTGGCGCCGCAAGCCGAATCGCTGATCGGCGAAGGGATCATCGCGCTCGAGATGGGTTCGACGATCGAAGATATCGGACTCTCGATCCATCCGCACCCGACGCTGACCGAATCGATCCTCGACGCAGCCGAAGCCATCCACGGCAAAGCCATTCACATCCTCAATCCAAAACCGAAGCAGCCCGTCGGAGTCTAACTGCCATCGGGACTGCTCTTCTCCTCGATCTCGGACGCCGTTCGTACGCGGACACGTGGCAACTTCAACGTGCACTCCACGCAGAAGTTGCCGCAGGCCGCGAGCGCGATGTGTGGATTGCCGTCGAACACGATCCAGTCGTGACGATCGGACGCCAAGGCAAGACGAACAGCTTGCGCGTCCCGCGTGAGACATTGCTTGCGCAGGGCGTCGAGGTGCACGAGATCGAGCGCGGCGGGGACGTCACGTATCACGGTCCCGGACAAGTCGTGATCTATCCCATCATGCGGCTTCCACGCTTTCGCGAAATCGTTCCGCTCGTGCGTAAGCTCGAAGAGGCGGCAATTGCCGCCTGCACGCGCTACGGTATCACGGCGGAGCGCTGGAGCGCGCACGCCGGCGCGTGGGTCGGGAGCAATTGCGTCTGTGCGATCGGACTCGCCGTGCAAAAGATGACGTCGCTGCACGGCATGGCGCTCAACGCGTCGACCACACTCGACTACGATCGCTTGATCAATCCGTGCGGGCTCATCGATCGCGGAATCACGTCGCTCAGCCATGAAACCGGCCGGCTCGTTTCGTACGATGACGCAAAGGGCGTCTTGCTCGAAGAGCTCTCGCGCGTCTTCGATGTTACTTTTGTCACTGCATCGGAAAGCGCGCGCAAAGCGTCATGAGCAATGTGGAAGCACTTCGCAAGCCGCCGTGGTTGAAAGTGCGCTTGCCTTCGGGCGAGCAGTACGAGAGCGTTCTCGGCAAGGTTAAGCGGCTCGATTTGCACACGGTGTGCCAGGAAGCGCGTTGTCCGAATCTTGCGGAGTGTTGGGGCGCAGGGACTGCGACGATCATGATCCTCGGCGATACGTGCACGCGCGGCTGTCATTTCTGCGCGGTGAAAACCGGCAATCCGCGCGGCGAAGTCGATTGGCTTGAACCCAAGCGCGTCGCCGAAGCGGTCGCGGAGATGGGCTGGAAATATCTCGTCCTGACAGCGGTCGATCGCGATGATCTCGCCGACGGCGGCGCGTCGATCTTCGCCAACACGGTGCGTATGATTCACAAGATCACGCCTGAGGCAAAAGTGGAATGCTTGACCGGCGATTTCGCCGGCGATCTTGCGGCGCTGGATGTTGTGCTGGATGCGGAGCCCGAAGTGCTCGCGCACAACTTGGAGACCGTACGCCGCTTGCAGAACAAAATTCGCGACCGCCGGGCGACCTACGATCAGTCGCTGTCAATCTTGCGGCACGCAACGCGAAGCGCCAAAGTCCGCTACACGAAGACCTCGCTGATGCTCGGCCTCGGCGAAAACGACAACGAGATCGAGCAGGCGATGGACGACGCGCGTGAGGCCGGCGTCGACATCTTCACGATGGGGCAATACTTGCAGCCCACCAAACGGCATCTTCCGGTCGAGGAGTTCGTGACGCCCGAAAAGTTCGAGCGCTTGCGCGTCCTCGGTCAAAGCAAAGGCTTCCGGCAAGTCGTCTCGAGCCCGCTTTCACGCAGTTCCTACCACGCAGAACAGGCGTTCAGCTGACGAATCAAGGTCTTCCCGTCCTTCAGCGCCGGCTCGCGCTCATAACGTTCCAGACGGCAACGGTCATGGCAGTCCTCGATTCCTCGATTGCGAATGTTGCTCTGCCGACGATCTCGCATGAGCTGCAGTCTTCGCCGACGCAGTCGATTTGGATCGTCAATGGCTTTCAGATTGCGATAACGGGAACGCTCTTTGCGTTTGCGTCGCTCGGCGAGCTAATCGGGTACGCGTTCGTCTACCGCGTCGGGATCGCGGTCTTCACAATAGGCTCGCTGTTGTGCGCGTTGGCGCACTCGCTCCCGCAGCTGGTCGCGGCGCGCATCTTACAGGGCTTCGGGGCAGCAATGATCATGGGCATCCAACCCGGAATGATCCGCCGGATTTATCCGCCGAACATGCTTGGCCGCGGCACCGGATGGATGGCGCTCACGGTCGCAACGAGCGCGGCAGCTGGTCCGACAATCGGCGGCGCAATTCTCGCGATCGCGCATTGGTCGTGGCTTTTCATGGTCAACGTCCCGATCGGAGCGGTCGATCTTTTTGTATCAGCGAAAACGATTCCGCGTTTCCCGACGGCGGGAACGTGGCGCGACTTCGATCTACTCGGCGCGATCTGGGTTGGATTGTCGCTGAGCTTCTTCACGCTCGGAGTCGAAGCCATCGCGCATCGTGGAACGGAAGGCGCGATCGCCGGGTGCTTTGCAATTTGTATCGTGGCGCTGGTCATGTTTATCCGGCAAGAGCGACGCGCGCCGCGGCCGCTACTTCCTCTCGATCTTTTCAAGCGTCCCGCCTTTACGCTTTCAGCCTTGACCTCGGCGTGTTCGTTCACAGGAGCTGGACTCGCCGTCGTTTCGCTTCCGTTCTTCTTTCAAGCCGTGCTCGGGCGAACTCCATTTGAATCCGGACTTCTGTTTACACCGTGGCCGTTATCAGTTGCGTGCGTTGCGCCGTTCTCGGGCCGTCTCGCCGATCGCGTTCCCGCTTGGATACTGTCGACATTTGGACTCGCAATCATGATGGTGGGACTCGGGCTCCTTGCGCTATTGCCCGCGAATCCGAGCGCCCTCGAGATCATCTGGCGCGAAATGATTGCTGGAATCGGATTTGGCTTCTTCCAGCCGCCAAACAATCGAGAATTGCTCTCGAGCGTCCCGCCCGAACGCGGTGGGACCGCCGGCGGAATGCTCGCAACGGCGCGTCTGTTCGGACAATCGCTCGGCGCTGCGCTCGTCGCCGTCGTCTTCGGAGCGGCTGGAGCTCACGAGATTTTCGTTTTGGGCCAAACCCATGCGTCAATTGCAATGGCCGGCCCGATTTCACTATGGGTCGCAGCCGCGATTGCCGGCATCGGCGCGATCGTCAGCGCGCTCCGAAAAGGGCGTGAATCATCGAGAATAGGGCGGGAGCCTATCCCGACAATGACTAATGCTTAACGCCTGAAGCAGCCGAGCGCTTAATCGGCTGCTCGATTGCATTCTCTTTACGGGAGTGAGCGATGAAAAAATCAGGTAGCGTCAATCGTGGAACGGCCTTGAAGATTAGCGGCGCCGCGATGGCCGCGGTCGTTGCCGAAATAGTCGCCAACCAACTCCCCGCCGAAGGCGGGAATATTCCCATCAACATGTATTGCGAGTCGCTCGCAGGCATCCGCCGCAAGGTCAAAGGCGACTGCAAACTCTCGTTCACAAAGGTTCAGATCTTCATTTGGGCCGAGGACCAAACGCCCTACCCGCAACCGCCAGCAATGGGAACGACGTCGATTATTTTCGACAATCGAGAAGCGCCAGGCGTCGGCGGCGGAGGAATTTTGAAGGGCTTCTATGCCAAAGATGGCGCACGAGAGGGCGAAAGCAGCCCTACGAGCCATTCGAGGTTGTCGATTGTCGTGGTTGCTGCGTAGTTCGCTCAGTTTAGTAACGTTACGAGCGCATCGGAGATTCGCGACGCGGCTCCTTCAGAGTTGAGGAAGTGAAATTCTTCTTCAGAGAGGTGATCGCGAATCGTCCGACTCGCAGATCGATTTTCTACGCTCGTTCCTATTCCAGCCTCGTTTCCCAAAGATTCCGACAGGCCGAGTAACCTTGCGCCGGCACGATAATCTCGCTCGCTGAGCGCGATCTGCACAAACGCTTCCAGTACTTTAAGCGTAAGTGTCCTCAACTGAAGTTCCACTGCGATACGCATTGCTTCGCGCGCATGGCCGCGAGCCTCATCAGGTTTTTGCTGACGCGCCGCGACAGACGCCAAGTTCGCGAGCGCGTCAGCAATATCAACGGGATTGCGCAGTTCACGCTTCGCCGCAAGACCGCGAACAAGATAACTCTCGGCACGCTCCAGGTCGTTTCTTCTCGCTTCTAGCGTCGCGAAGCTGAGCAAAATCGAGCTTGTTATGGTAGCGTCGCCCAGAGGTTCTGCGAGTCGAAGGCTCTCCTCTAGCAGTTCTTCCGCACGCGCCAAATTTCCGACCTCGGATTCCAGAGACGCAAGATTTGCGAGCGCTATACTCAGTAATCGGTCCTCGCCCGCGTCTCGTAAAATCTTGACGGACTGCAAGTATTGTTCCCGTGCTTCTTCGGTGTTGCTCGAGCGGTGTTCGATTACAGCAAGAGCGTGCACGCATCTGCCCAGGCCCCTCGCGTCGTTTAGGCCCCGATAGAGTTCGCATGATCGTAAGGACAGATCGCGCGCCGCCACATAATCGTCCTGAACCGTCGCGAACACCGCGGCCCGATCCAATAATGGGGCAAGCTTTGCCGCCGGTAGGGACGTTTCGGACTCGACCACGCGCTGAAGCCAGCTGCGGCCTTCAGTGAAATGACTTCTCATTTGCCAATACGCCGAAAACTCCACGGCGAGCTTAGCTGCAGTCTCGGGAACATTTGTAAGAGACCACATCAGCGCTGCGCGCACGTTGCCGATTTCAATCTCGACTTTGTCCAGCCACGAGCCGCGCTGCTTCGGATTCAGCGTTTCGGCGGCGTCTGCCATCGACAAATAGTAATTGCAATGAGCCCGCGACGCACGATCGAGTTCGCCCAGCGCCACGAGTTGCTCGAGGCCGAATTCGCGCATGACCTCGAGCAGAACGTAAAACGGATTATCTCCCTCGAGCTCGGTTACGACGAATGATTTCTCGACCAGAGAGTGCAGGGCGCCTTCGATTTCCTCGATATCCGCTGAGCGAAGCACTGCCTCACTCGCTTCAAGCGTGAAGTTGCCTTCAAACACGGACAGATGCGCAAATGCCTTCTTCTCCTCAGCTCTAAGAAGCTGATAACTCCAATCGATCGTGCTTCGCAGCGTCCGCTGGCGCGTGGACCCGGTCGTATCGCGCGACGCGAGTCCAAGTCGCGATGAGAGCCGCTCGTCGATCTGCGTCACCGTAAACGCGCTCAGTCGAGCAGCGGCAAGCTCTATCGCAAGCGGAATACCTTCCAATTTTTGAAGCAAATCGTTCCACGCGGCCTTGTCCGATTCGGAAACTCGAAACGCACCGCGCAGTCCGCGAGCACGCTCGATGAGCAATCGTTCCCCATCGGTTCGCGGCATGGGGGAGATGCGGACGACTTGTTCGCCGGCAACATGAATCGCCTCGCGACTCGTCACGATGATCGCGATGTGACCGCATCCGAGCAACAGCTCTCGCACGAGCGCCGCCACCTCAGGAACTAAGTGCTCGGCGTTGTCGACGACAAGCAGCACCCGCTTGTCGCCGATTTCGCGCTTCAATGTTTCTAAGATTGGTTGCCCGGGTGTCTCTTGCGCTCCGACTGCCGTCGCTACGACGTAAGGCACGAGATCGTTTTGCTCGACACCGGCGAGCGAGACGAACCAACATCCGTCTTTATAACTGGCGCACTCCTCGGCCGCAAGCTGAAGCGACAATCGCGTCTTCCCAATCCCGCCTGGCCCGGTCAGCGTGATCAAGCGATGCTCCGCGAGACGCCCCTTGAGCTCGTACAGCTCTTTGTCACGTCCGATGAAGCTCGTGAGTTGGATGGGCAAGTTATTTGCAACAACGTCGAGCGAGTGCAATGGCGGGAACTCTGCTCGCAATCCATCGCCTGCAACTTGGTAGGTATGCTCCGGCTGACTAAGGTCTTTGAGTCGATGCAGCCCCAAGTCGATGAACGAAACGCCCTTCGGCGTCGACGACTGCAGTAGGGATGCCGTCGCCGCCGAGAGCACGATCTGGCCGCCGTGTGCCACCGACATCAGTCGCGCGACGCGATTCAGCGTTGGTCCGAAATAATCGCCGTCGCGCTCGATCGCGGTGCCGGTGTGAATGCCCATCCGCACGCGCACCTCGCCCGTCTCGGGCGGCCACGAGTACGCGGCAAGCTCGCGCTGCGCGTCGATCGATGCCACGAGCGCGTCCACCGGTCGCGCAAACGCACAGCAGAACGCATCGCCGACCGTCTTGAAGACCGCACCGCTGTTCTTCGCTGTGACTTGCCGGAAGATTTGATCGTGCGCCGCCAGCGCGGCCGCCATCGCTTCGGGCTGTGCGTCCCACTTTCGGGTGCTACCCTCGATGTCCGTGAATAAGAAACTTACGGTGCCCGTAGGAAGTGGGACCGTGTCCATACCGCAGAGTTAGCGCTCGCCAGGGTACTCCTCCTAGGCGCCACCGGAACCTCGAGGACATTCGCGAAGTCATGTGGCCGTAATGTCGACCATCGAAATCCAGCTTGGTCCGAAGACCAACATCAAGGAACTCGTCGAGGCTCTGCCCATCGCCGAGCAGGTGCTCACCAAGTTCGGTCTGCACTGCGGCGGCTGCGGCGTCAACAAATACGAGAACATCGAAGCCGGTGCGAAAGCGCACGGGCTCCGCGTCGAGCCGATCATCGCTGCGCTCGAAGAAGCCCGGCGGACCGGGAACGTGCCCACCGTCTCCGACGACGATCGTACGCCGCTGCGCCGTGCCCCCGGCGAGTTCGCGCGTCGCTCGCGGTTCAAGCATGTCGTCCCCGTCATGTCCGGCAAAGGCGGCGTTGGGAAGTCGCTTGTAACGGCGATGCTCGCGGTTGGCCTGCGCGCGCAAAATCTGAAGGTCGGCATTCTCGATGCGGACATCACGGGTCCATCGATCCCTCGCCTCTTCAACCTTCGCGAGCCGCTCGGACTCATGCAAGATCCGAACGCACAACCCGGACCGAACGGACAACCACCGCCGCCACTCATGGTTCCCGCGATCTCGCGGACCGCGATCGAGATCGTTTCTTCGAATTTGCTCAGCGATCAAGAAGACACCGCGATGATTTGGCGCGGTCCGATTCTTTCAGGCGTGATCCGTCAGTTCTACGAGCAGGTGCTGTGGAGCGACCTCGATGTGCTCCTCATCGACCTACCGCCGGGGACGTCGGATGCGCCGCTGACGGTGTTGCAATCGCTAGCCGTCGATGGCGTCGTGCTCGTGACGATGCCGCAAGCGCTCGCAACGATGATCGTTCGCAAGGCTGCGAACCTAATCCATCAGCTCAAGAAACCGATTCTCGGCGTCGTCGAAAACATGTCGTACTTCGAAGCGCCCGATACGGGCAAACGTTACGACGTCTTCGGTCCGTCGCACGCCGATCGTGTCGCAGAGCTTGCGCACGCACCTGTCCTCGCTCGCATCCCGATCAAGCCGCGTTTGGTGGAGCTTGCGGATGCAGGACGTGTCGAGGAGATCGACGATCCGATTTGCATCGAGCTTGCGCACGCGATGCTCGATCAGCTTGTCACGACGCCGCGACCCAAAAAAGAAATCTCGCTGATATGAAAAACGCCGCTCGAGATCGAGCGGCGTTCTTCTTTTCGGTTTTTCTGCGGATTCTCGCTTAGTGCCAGTGGCCAGGGACCCAAACTTGGTAGCCGTTCGGCGTCATGCGATAGTGCCCGGGAACCCAATGCCCACCCATACGGCCGCCAACGTAACGTCCGGGGATCCAAATCCATCGACCGCCGTTCCAACGCCAGTGTCCCGCATCCCAATGATAGTACGGACCTGGGGCAACCGGAACGACTTCGGCGCGCGGTGGCGGCATCGGACCGACTCGAACGCCGATAGACATTTGTGCCGACGCCGGTGTGGGCATCGCGCCGGCGAACATCGACAAACCAAAGAATGCTGCGAGGAGAATGCTGATAACTTTCTTCAACCTGGTTCCTCCGTTGCTTATAAGTGCACGCGGCATCGGCCGCATTGACGTAACGGCTCGTTTGAGCCGGAGTCCGCGGCGTCCGAGGTTTTCAAACCTCAAATTAATCCTACCCAGGCTTGCCTGGGTAGAATCTCGGCCATGCGCCGGTTGACCTTAGGCCTCTGTGCCGGGTTCTTAGTTGGCTACGCGACGGTTCGGTTCGCCGAGGCCTGGAACGACTTTCGCAAACCCGCCGGACCCCTTCCAAAAAACCCGGCAGCCTACGGCGCGAGGAAGCGCGCGCTGATGGTAACCGGCTTCGCGCGTTCGCTCGCCGGGCAGGCCGTCATCGCGTTCGCCCTCGCAGATCATTTGCCGGCGGCAATCCGCGACTCCGATCGTCCGATCGTTACTGCGACCTTCAACGCCCTCTCGACATCGATCGACGCAATTTTAGACACGCCGATCGACTATATCGAGCGCTATGTATTAGAGCGCCGCTACGGACTTTCGGACCAGAGTTTCGCAGAGTGGCTGCGCGAGCGCGCAAAAGGAACAGCGCTGAGCATGGCAGTTGGAATGCCGGTCGTGGCCGGACTGCTCTGGATTGCGCGCCGTTTTCCAAAGACGTGGCCGATCGTCAGCAGCCTTGCGGCAATTCCGATCCTGACGCTCTTCACGCTTGTCGCACCGCTCTATCTTGCGCCGATCTTCAACAAGTTCGAACGCCTCGAAGGTCCGCTCGAGCAGCGTCTGCGCCGGCTTGCCGCACGATATGGCGCGGGGAACGCCGATATCTTCCGATTCGACATGAGCCGCCAGACGAAGAAAGCAAACGCCTACGTCACCGGCCTCTTTGGAAGCCATCGCATTGCAATCGCCGATACGTTGCTCGACGGATTCAGCGACGACGAGACCGAGTTCGTCGTCGCGCACGAGCTGGGGCATTACGTCGCCGGCGACACGCTCGTGAGTATCGGAATCGGATCGCTGGCGGCAACGTTTCTGATCTTCGCGGGGAAGGCGCTTGCACTGCCGGAGGGTGAGAAGGTCGCGAACATGCGCGGGCTTGCGCGCTTCAGCTTCACGACGCAGTTGCTTGCGGCGGTCGTTGGCCCGTTGCTTGCCGCGGGTTCGCGCGCAATCGAACGCCGAGCCGATCGGTTTGCGCGGGCCGCGACCGGACACCCTGAATGGGGCGTCGCCGCCTTCGAGCGTTTACGCGAACAGAACCTTGCCGAAGACGAGCAACCGCGCTGGGCGGAGTTGCTTATCTCCTCGCATCCCTCGCTGCGGTCTCGAATTGCGACCTTGCGCGAAGCCATGCAGCAAGCTCCGTTTTCTCCGTAACGTAGACGCCGTCGCTCAGCTCGCTCCGGAATTCACCGAACGTCCCGAACGCTTCGGCAAACGCGTCGTGCTTGTGAATCGATTCGTAGTTCAGCTGCGTTGCGGCGAGGAACGTTTCATCCGGGAAATCGCCATACATCGCAAGCGTGCTCGCCAGAATCTCCCGGACGACGTCTTCGACGAAACGCGGACGATGGTGCGCCTTGTTGACGATGAAGAATTCGTCGGGACGTTTGAGCAGATCGTACGTTTCGCTCGACATCGAGTTCTCGACGATCTCGACCAGGTCTTCAGCTCGAATCTCGGCGCTTCGATCTGAGGGTGAGCCGATCAGCAGCGTCCCTTTGCCGCGCTGGTTGTGCGTCGCGACAGGAAGCGCATCGAGCGCGCGGTCTGCCTCGGCCTCGCTGAAACCGGCCTCGAGCAGCTCGCGATGTGAATGCTCGCGAATCATCAGTTGCGCGCACGGACACGCCGTCATTCCTTCGGCTTCAACCCCGACCGCACGCCGCGTTCCTTGCTGATCCGCGTGCGCGATTCCGACGAGCGCGTACATTTCTTCCGTGCGCTTTCCGCTCACCGGCGTCCAGCGCTCCAGACTGAAATCGGCGCGCACGCGGACGTCGGCTCGTAAAGCGTGCTGCGAGACGACGATCTCTCGCGCTATGCGCTCGACCAATTCCTCAACCGTCGATGCAGGCTCGCCGCGCGCCAGCACTTCGAGCAGCACTTCTTCGAGCAGCTCCGAAAAGCGCGACATGTGAACGCCGGCGCGATTCGGTTCGAGATCGGCGACCATCGAAAACTCCGCGTTGAGCGGGACCTTGCGACCGTGCAGCGTCAAGCGAATGATGCGCTTGATCTTGGCAACCCCGACGCGGCTCAGCGCGAGATGGTGTTCGGGTTCCTGATTCTGACGATCGACGTCGAAACGCAACGCTCGCGGTTTGCGCACGACACCTTCGTGCGATGTGCGCGAAGCAAGTTCTGCCAGCGTCGACTTGCGAACGGGATCGACGAAATCGGGCGCGATCTCCGCCAGCGGAATCAGGTTGTATGGACGCTGTTCGATGTACGGATGCGGCAGCTCGAAGCGGCCGAGATCGGCGACGAGGTCGTCGTAGAACAAGAAGTCGATGTCGATGACGCGCGCAGCAAGATGTTCGTGGCGTCGCGCGATCGCGCTCTCGACGTCGCGAAAGAATGACTCGAGCGCGACCGGATCCAGATCGGTCGCGAGCTTTGCCGCGGCGTTGAGGAATTTGGGCCCGGCAACGTTGCCGACCGGAACAGTCTGGTAGAACGAAGAGACTGCATCGATACGAACGCGCGTGCGCAAGCGCTGGAGCGCTTGCAAGATATTGCCTTGCCGCTCTCCCAGGTTCGAGCCGATCCCGATCAGCGCCGTGTGCATTTCCTCAATCCTATCCATCCGCTGAGCGTGATGCAATGATCTGGGCGTAACGCTTGCTGGCAGGCGTCGGGACACGTTTCAGCTCCGGATCGTGATCGAGATCGACGTAGCAGAGCCCAAAATCGCTATTGTTATCGAAGGGCAATCCCCATTCGCGATTCGAGGTGATGCTCCAGCAGAGATAGGCTTCGATCGGAAGCCCGGTTGCAAGAGCCTTCTGAACTTCGCGAAGGTGGTTCGCGATGTAATCGGCACGCGTTACGCCCTCGGCGCTCGTAACGCAGCCGTTCTCGACGATGACGATGGGCTTGCCGGGGAACTGTTTGTGCTGCTCGCGCAAAATCTGACCGAGGACGCCGGGCCACACGGGAGCACTCGCATACCGGCACTCGGCTGCCGACACCAAGCGATTGAACTTGAATAGAGAAGGCGCGCCCCAGTAATAGTCGAGCCCGATGTAGTCGAGCGTCCCGACGCATTCCGGCGGACACAGAAACTCCGCAAGCCGTCCCGCCATCCCCAAATTCCACCAATTCGTGCCGAGAATCGTCGCGAACATCGAAATCGTCTTGCGCAATCCGTCAAAACGCCGAAACCACGAACGTGTTGCGTCAAGCCGCCGGTCGCCCTCCAAAGGAACGAACTCGATTCTGCCGGCTTGCGCACCGAATATGCGCGCGGCAATTTTGCGCGCCAGATCCGGTTCGAGGCCCTCATACTCGCCATTTTTGGCACGCGTACAGAGTGCGGGCGGCCCCGGTCGAATTCCGACGCGCAATACGCCGCGCCGGCGAATCGCGCGCAGCGACCTGTCCAGATCTGGGACGTGTTGTGGAGTGACGGACGCGCGCCCGATGTGTGCGACCGTCTTTCGATTGTTCGTGTGCGGCGCGTTCGGCATCGTCGCCTTGGCTTCGCGGAGCGCCAAATCGACGGCGTTGAGCAGCGCACGGCTGCCGAACGGTACCGCCACGGCAAAATCTTGAACGTGTCCCCGAACCGCATCGGTCGCAAGATCGCCGTGCGCATATCCTTCGAGAAAAACGTCGTCGTCGAACACGAGATCGACGTGTCCCTCCCGCAGCGCCGCCACCGCCGCGTCGAGGTCATCGAATTCTTGCATCGAGGCCTGCGGAAAATACTGTTGGAATTGTTCGGCCGGCGCGCCGTCGGCAGCAACGGCGACGCGTCCGGTAAAGGTGCGCAAATCCGAGGGCGGCACCTTGGCGCTCTCGTGCAGCGTGCAAAGATTCGCGGCGAAGTAGGGCTCCGAAAACAACACACGATCCATACGCAACTGCGTCATCGTGATTTGTGCAATCGAGATGTCGACCTCTCCCGAATCGACGAACGGGACTTGCGAGAAACGTCCGGCCTGCCGGATGAGATCGTCGGGCGTATGGAGATTGATGGCGGCACGATCGACAAGGGCTTGAAACCACTGCGGCAATCCGAGAACGAGCGGATTGGTTCCGACGCTGGCTTGCGGGCGTTCCTTGAGAATCGCTGCACGCGCACGCGTGTGAGCGCGAAAGAGATTCGGAATCAACTTGACGATCGCTTCCATCTGTTCCGTCTCGGTCGCGAAGGGTTCCATACCCGGCGGCACCGCGTAAGCGCGCATGCACCACAGCTTTATGAATCCATAGACCAGCTGATTTGGCTCGTTGATTGTGACGTAGTAATCGATCAAGTCCCCGAGACGTTGCGCAACTTGAGTCGCATACGCCGCGAGACGGTCCGGAAATCCCGGATCGAGCAAGCCGGCACCGTTGCCGGCGGCCTGGACGTGAAGCGGCCACGAGTTATGGTGCAGCGTGACGATCGTCGCCATGCCCGCATCGCGCATGTACTGCAGCACGTCGCGATAGTGCGTGAAAGCCGCATCTTCCCACGTTCCGGCCTCCGGCTCGAGCCGCGCCCACGATAGCGAGAGTCGAAATGCGCGGCAACCGAGTCCGCGCGCGAGATCGACATCTTCTTTGTAGCGATTCCAAAAGTCGGTGGCTTTGCCGCGCGCGGTTAGACCTCGAACGCGTTCCCACACGTCGCGAATGTCGTCTTGACCGGTATACGCTTCACATTGATGATCCGCCGTCGCAACTCCGAAGCGGAACTCAGGCGGAAACGGCGGTAAGTCGTTCAGCTATAAGGCTCGGCTATTTTGGGCTGCGAGTCCGCGCGCGATGCGCGATGAGAGTTCCGAGAGATGCGCACGCGTCGCGACGTCGAGGCCGCGGGATGCGAGACCCTTGTGGACTCCAGCTTGTGCCCGGTGCAACTCGTAGCGCGCCAGCTCTTGCGTCTCGTATGGAATCTGCAGCTGGTCGAGCGCAAACGACGGCAACATCGCTATCTGCAAGAGCAGATCGGTGTAACGGCGCTGCATCTCGCGATGCGACTGCGGAATCGAAGTTCCGGATGCTACGTCATCATAGACCGCCGACGAGCACCACTCGAAGAGGTCTTGCAGCGACATCGTCTTGCCTGGTGCAAGCTGCGCTTGATCGTTGATGCGCGCGATATTGACGGGCGTGAAGATCGTGTAGAGGATCGTATCCTGAACGTTGGCGACAAACGCTGACAGCGGAAAGTCCGGACGCGAGTTCAGACCTTGCGAGCCCCAACCGTGAAAGCGGTCCGGCCCCAAATGCTCGATAAGGCTCGGTGATAGCGCGAGCGCGTGCGCCGAGAACACGTAACGATCGAGCAGATCGAAGGCGCGCTTTTGATCGCCTCGCGGAACGGGTGCGAACGGCGCAGCGCCGCCCTGCTGCCCGCGATGCGAGCGCGACGTGTAGACGCCGCCGACCCAACGCGTGGTCAATAGCGCGGAACGCCCGTACTCGGCCATGATCGTTGAGAACGCGAGGCGCTCTTCGTTATAGCTGCGATCGTCGCGCGGGTAACGTTTGTCGAGGGTGGCGAGCAAATGGTCGGCAATCTGGAAGCGTTGTGCATCCCATCCAAGCGGATCGCTTGAAAGCACGAACACGGCAACGCGCGGATCGACTGCCCAAGCCCCGTTTGCATCTTCATCCGTCTCGAAGACGTGATCCGGCTCGACGGCGCGATCCGAAATCGCTTTGAGCGAACTGGCCGAGCCGTTCGGCGTATATCCGTATTGGATCGCCCAGTAGTCGTACGGCCCAAGCTGCGTTTGGAAGAAATCCGGTTGCGGACGACCGGGCGGCGCGAGATCGACGGGATTATACGCCATCACCGAAGCGCTGATGCCGTGCTTCGCGGTAAATGCCGGATTCTCGACGTCGTGCAGCGAGTACACCGACGGCGCGGCGAAGTTGTGACGCAAGCCGAGTGCGTGACCGACTTCGTGCATCGTCACAGCCTCGATATACTCGTTGACGTACTTCGTCGTCGAGGTCGAGCTCTCGCGTAGTCCGGGGTAGAGCGCAAGCGATGCGAACGCCGCATCCGACTCGAGCGCTTCGCCGTACTCGCACAAATCCGCTAGGCATGGATCGGCGAGCGTCGCGATTGCGCTCGCACTCTGTGCCGCGTTTAGCTTCAAAGCGGAGTCCGAAAAGAACGGTGCGTACGGTGAATAGGACGCGATCGGGACGCGCGACGGCACGATGTTCTCGACGAATCCGCGGCGCAAACTACGTAGCGCTTCACCATCGACTGTGACGGTCGCACGCAAAATCTGGCCGGTAAGCGGATCGGCGATGTGCGGCGTTGCGGCTACGAAGCTAGCGCGATCCTGTTCGATCCAGCGCACCGAATTGTATTTCGCATCGTCAGGATCGAATGACGGATCGGCCGGCGGATCGTCGACGCGGATTGCGTGGGGATAGCCGATCTTCGCAAAGGCGCCGTTCCACGCCAAGATGCCGCGCCGCACCGCGTCGCGGTACTCGCGCGGAACCTCATTCGTCAGCGTGAAGACGATCGGACCCTTCGAGAGATCCCATCGATCGATGTAGCGCACGAACGGCGACGGCGTCTTGTCGTCGCCGAATCGCTTTTGCGTCTCGAGGAAGTAACCGATGCGATCGTCGGCCGGCCGTGGTACGAACTGCGCCGTGCGCGCCGGCTCTTCGAGGATACTGTAATGCACCTTGATCGGTGTACCGCGAGTATCCGGGACGGTTTGCAGCTCGCCGTTTCCGTTGAACGTCAGATTGACCGTGATCTCGTCGTTGTCCGGAAGCGCTTTGGTCGAGACGTAATACGAACGCGAAGGATCCAGGGCGAAACCGGCGCGCGGCCCCCCTAAGAGCAACAACAAACCGCCGGCCGGCGTCCCGCCTCCGGCAGCTGCTGCAAGATCCTTGCCAATGTCGAGATGATCGGTCAGGAAAAGCACCGGCGCGATTGCGACATGATCGGTTGCCGTATTTTCAGCGATGATCGGTGAGACCGCGATGATCGACGATGCGGTCGAAATCGCGAGAGCTTTCGCCGCCGTCCCTTGCGCCGATGCGAAATCGGTGTTCGGCGTGATCCAGAATACGCGATGACCGATGCGTTGAAATTGCACGAGCATCGGGTCGTAGAGCCGGCCCGCGAAGGTTCCCGCTCCGAGCCCCGACGCAAGCGATGGCGCGAAGATAAACGTCTTCTTGAAATCTTGCGGACTAAGATCCAAATAGAGATCCTCGTCCTTGCGAATGAGATTGATCAATCCCGACTGCAACTCCGCATTGCGCATGAATGCCGCGTATGATTGCGGCGCCGCCGGCGTAACGTTGAGCAGCGCTTTGATCGCCGTCGGAACATTTGCGGGCATGCCGGCTGACGGGAGGACGACCGGTTCTTGGCCGCTGGGAGAACTCTCAGGTTTCGGGCTGCTCGGAGCCGCGGGAGCCGCTGTCGCAGCCTCCGACCCGGCCTGCGCATGCACCGCCGGCGCGCCTGCGCCAGCAAAAAACAGCGCGGTTAAAACAAAAAGGGCCACGGCCCTCATAGAAAGGCTCATCGCCCCTCGACTGTTCCTTTTCGCAGGTCACGCCTCCCGGCTGCCTTGCGAGAAATTATCCAAAAATTAAGCTAGAGCATGCGAGCGTTCGAGCGCTGTTTCGGCCGCGCGTTCGACCGGGAGCGTGACGCGTACGTGCGTACCGTAACCCTCGATACGCTCGACATCGACGCTCCCGCCGAATTGCTCGACAAGCCACAAGCCGCGGCCGCTTTCCATCAAGACGTCTGCGCGGCGACGCGATTCGAATTTGAAGCCGTTTCCTCGATCGGTCACGTGCAAGACGGCAAAACCGTCGATCCATTCGAGTGCGATGTCGATTGGGCCGGGCGCGTGGCGGACGACGTTTGCGACGAGCTCGCCGAAAATGACTTCGGCTCCATCGATCTCGCTCGATTCCCCTGCTTCGGCACGCAGATGATCGACAAACGATCGGCGCGCGTCGGTGGCCGCGCGTGCGTGATCGGCGTGAAAGCGCCATGTCGTGTGCGGGAAAGCGACGACAAAGATTGCAGCATCGTCCTGAACCTGCGCCGGTAGACACGTCGAGGCAATCAAGGTTGCCGGACTGCGCACGAACGGGATCGCCCCCGTGCCCAGCGCACGGATCAGCGTCTCCTCGCCGGCCGTGATATCGCGGCTCGCCTCGACGACACCGTCGGTATAGAACGTGATGGCAGCGACGTCATGCACGACCCGGCTGCGCGAAGGCTGTGAAGGTGCAAGGCTCCGCAATCCGATCGGCATCCCATCAACGCTCAACGGTTCGATCGAACCGTCAAAAAGACGCAACAGGGGATATGGATGCCCTGCGTTGGCCCCGACGATAGCCCGGGCATGCGGATCGTAGATAACAACGAACGCCGTGGCGATCGCGTCGGGATAACGTTGAACGACGACGCGCTCGGCCGCGTCCAGAATTTTTCCGGGATCCTTTTCATACATTCCGACGACGTTGATCGTGTGACGCAGCTTGCCCATGATCGCCGAAGCCTGCAGACCGCGACCCGTGACGTCGCCCATTGAGAACAAAAAGCTGCCGTTAGGCAGCTCGAAGATGTCGTACCAGTCGCCGCCGACTTGCGCGTCACTGGCCGTCGCCGCGATATAGACCGTGCTCACTTCAGCGCCCGGCACGTTCGGCAACTGTGCCGGCAGCGTGACCTCTTGGAGCGTTTTCGTGAGTCGTCGCTCGCGTTCAAGGCTCTCTTCGTGCTCGAATGCCAAAGCGACGCGGCGCGCAACCTCTTCCATCAACTGTACTTCATGGTCGCCGAAGTTACGCGTCGTCGAGTATATCGTGAGTGCGCCGTACACCGCGTCGGTCGTAAAGAGTGGAACGGTCAGCATCGACTGAGGCGTCGCTTGGGCGAAGAACGGCAGAATATACGGTTGCAAGGTTTCGCGAAGCCGTACGATTCCCGCATCGGTACGCAGCATTGTGCGATGCTTGTTGAGCGTCTCGTAGAAGCTGCGCTCGCTGGCGTGGTTGAAAATCCGCTGTCCGCGCATTTCGGCGAGAACGGCTCCGATTTGCGGATTCCGATGCGCGAGTTCTTCGAGCCGAATCGTGTTCGAGGCGCCCAAGACGTAGATAGCGGCCCAATCGGCGACGTCCTCGACGATGACGTCGAGAACTTTGCGCAACTTGGCCTTCGCCTCACCGCTTCCGAAGAGGATGTCGGTGACACGGGCCAAGAGCCGAAGGCGTTCGAACGACCGCACGTTCTCGAGCG
>Ga0302324_100007433_pt1 | contig 23290 bp, 16 predicted proteins | sample Palsa_T0_1_FD_201949 | JGI IMG/M metagenome (GOLD analysis project Ga0302324, IMG submission 201949) | Peat permafrost microbial communities from Stordalen Mire near Abisko, Sweden - Palsa_T0_1 | ecosystem: Environmental > Terrestrial > Soil > Palsa > Peat permafrost | place: Sweden: Abisko... | reverse complement strand
CAGGTTTCCTTTAATTTACTGCTGGTGTCGCCTACGAAATGAACGGCGCACATGCTGCACACATTCGGGGTTTCAGTCTCGAAGTTCACGCTTCCACGGCACGGATTGCAAACTGACCACCAGTCAGTCTGCACACGACGTTGCCAATGTCGACGTCCAGCGAAAGCGGCTGTCAATTGACAAGAAAGAACATGGCATTGAGTTTAGCCAGTTTTCATTCTGAACCTCTGGTTGACGCTTAACGGTGTTCAAATGGTGTTCAGCATTCGCACAAGAATCGGCTAACCTACGCGTTTCGATTCTCAGATCAGGACCCGGCAGTGACTTCCACGCCGGCGGGGGAAGCAATGGCAGCAACGATTTCAGTCGTCGTAACGATGGCACTGGCGTAGTTTGGGAGATTGACTTCGAGAGAGGCGTGCATGTGCTCATCGGAGTAGCTCGCGGTCGCGTCCCTTACCACCGTGACCTCATAGCCGAGTTCGGCGCCATAGCGAACGGTGGCCTCCACACAGGTGTGCGCGATCAGTCCCATGACGATGACTTTGTGAATGCCGTGCTTCTTGAGCTGCATATCCAGATCTGTGTTGGCAAAGCCGCTGGAACACCAATGCTCCGCGGCGACGACATCGCCCGGCTGAGGTTCGAAGCCGGCCCGGATTTCACCGCCCCAGGTACCGTATTCGAATGACTTCCGCGACCATGCCGCCTTCTGGATAGGCGCAATGTACTTCCAGGTCTCGTAGTCGCCACTATGATATCGCCGATGCATCGCGTAGAAAACCCGAATACCGGCTTTTCGCGCCGCTTCAAGAAGCTGCTGCATATGAGTAACACACTGGTTCCCTTCGGCGACGCCCTTTATGCGATCCCAGATCTTGCCGCCCTCGGAAATGAAGTCATTATACGGATCGATCAGGACAAGTCCGGTGATCTCTTTCTCATAAGTCAGTTGCGCCATGTTCCCTCCGGTCAATCTCGACCTCGTTGTAGTGCATGACGTTCGATGCTTTTTGCGAACATCGGCGTCTCCTGGCGGTTGTGGGCCTCTGAAATCGGTTTACGCGCACCCCGGAAGAAGTCCAGCGGTATCCCCTGGCTGCCGAGGAAGTCTAACAATTCCGCCGTGGCACAGGTTTGAACCGTATTTGTAAACTCGCACGTTTTGTCGTCGACCTTTCTGACTACCAAGTCCCAGATAACGCCGATTTTCGTGCGACCCGTGGGCGTGAACACGTCTGACGTGGAAACCAGTCTTAGATGATCGGGTCGCGCGACCTCTTCGATGTAATGCTGTAAAATCAGGCTTCCGCCGAGTATCTCGACGTTGATCGACATGCGCCGGCCATCAGGCGACGTAGTTGCACCGGCGGAGCAGTGTGCCGGCGAGCAGGATTGGTATTCAGACTCGGATAGCGTAAAGCACCACGACGGAATATCGACCTTCTCAACCGGCGCGTTAACAATTGCAGAAAAACTCGATTTGACTAGTGTGAGGTCTTCCATTTTTTGTTCTCCTTTCGAATGACTGATGCCGTAAAGCTTTACACCGGCATTGTCTTGCCCTAGACGAAATGTTTTTCGCGGACACCCGGTCCGAACCCCCGGCAACCTGGGATGCCTGGTCCTGCGAGGGGCGGAAGAACGAACGCGATTCGATCAGAAGTTACGCCGCGGCCGGGTAGCGGGCAGCAGCCTCCACTTGATTGAAATTCGGAATCATGCTCTGACGAGCCGCTTCAAATGCGTTCCACTGTTCTGCATTCGCGAGCGAGGGAATCGTGACAGGCTCGCGCCGATCGAAGCCAACGAGCGCAGCATCCACCAGCTCGGCAACTTCCATGACAGCCGGTAGCGAATTCACATCCTTTCCTGCCCGCTCCCAGATCTCGGTCCGCGTCGCTGCGGGCAGCACAGCTTGGACGTAGACGCCTTTCGGCGCGAGTTCGAGGTGCAGCCCCTGACTGAGAAAGAGAACAAAAGCCTTCGTCGCACCATAAACAGTCGATCCGTATTCCGGCGCCAGTGCGACAACCGAACTGATGTTGATGATCGCGCCCTCGCCGGCCTTGGCAAACTGCGGTGCGACGGCACTTGCAAGCCGCGCGAGAGCCGTTGTGTTGAGGCTTATGATTCGTGTCACCTCGTCGGCACTCTGATTTAGAAAATTGCCCGCAGAGCTCGCGCCCGCGTTATTGACCAGGACTCCGATGCGAGCGTCATCGTCCAGGCGAGCCTCCACTTGAGCCAGGTCGCGAGAGCCCGTGAGGTCAGCTCGAAGGATATCAATGGAGACCCCGGTGTTGCTTCGTAGGCGGTCCGCCAATCTTTCCATTCGGGTGCGGTCGCGCGCTACCAATATAAGATCATGCCCGCGCTTAGCAAAGCGATCTGCGTAGACGGCGCCAATCCCAGTGGAAGCGCCAGTAATTAGGACTGAATGTTTGGATGACATGTTTTCTCCTTTTGTCTTAAGGTGCTAAGGATTCAGGCTCCTGTTGCCGCCTCCATGAGGCGCAGATCGGCTGCAGCATTCTCGTTCGAGCGCCCAGAAAAGCTCGCGATCACTCCATCAAACCGTCGAAGTGAACGTCCTGGCCGGCTTCGCGACGTCTCGGAGGAAATTCCGAGTCGCTGCATTCTGGCTAGTAAGGTTGTCCTCGGCAGCCCGAGCCGGGCGGCGGCTCCGCGCGGTCCGCCGACGACCCACTTGGTTTCACGAAGCGTCTCCACGATATGCGCTCGCTCGGCATCGGCCATGGTCTTGATGTTCACTGGCGCGACGACTGATGCTGTACACACTGGTGGGATCTCTCCTCCCGGTAAAGACTCGATCATCTGCAGGTTCAGCACAGGGCCGGTCGTGAAGACGACGCAGCGTTCGATGACATTTTGCAGTTCCCTGATGTTGCCCGGCCAGTCACGGCGCACCAGAGCCGCCATCAGCTCGTCGGGGATCGCGTCGATTACCTTGCCCTGCTGTCGGGTGAACTTGTCGACAAAGTGTTCCACTAAGAGCGGGATGTCGCTTCGCCGTTCCCGCAACGGCGGGAGCGTTATCGGAAGCACGTTGAGCCTGTAATAGAGATCGGCTCGGAATTTTTTCTCTTGCACCATTCGCCCCAGGTCCTGATTGGTCGCCGCGATGATTCGCACGTCTACCTGAAGGGTATGACAGCCGCCCAAACGCTCAAACTGCTTCTCCTGAAGAGCGCGAAGAAGTTTCGGCTGCAGTTCCAGCGGAAGATCGCCTATCTCATCCAGAAATAAAGTTCCGTGATCTGCCGCTTGAAAGCGCCCTATGGTCTGTGCCACCGCGCCAGTGAATGCGCCCTTTTCGTAGCCGAAGAGCTCGCTCTCCAGCAGAGTACTCGGGATCGCCGCGCAGTTTAATGCCACGAAGCGGTTCTTGCGGCGAGGGCTGGCCTCGTGAACTGCTCGTGCAATCACTTCCTTACCGGTGCCCGTCTCGCCTTGGATCAGTACGGCCGAATCTACCGGAGCAAGCAAACCGATCTCGTCGACCAAAGCTCGGAACTTTGCGCTGGATCCAATCAAATGCGGAATAGCCATCGTCATCCTTCTTTCCCAGGAGTTAGACACTGAGTTAGCCTGTCCGCCAGGCCTTCCCAAACGTTAATTCGGAGCATGCACTCCGATAACAATCAAGCCGGCATCCCGATCCTTAGCCGCCTTCGCCTTCGCATTCGGAAGCTCGGGCAGGCCATCGACGCGAGGGTACGCCCAGGGCGCGAGCCAGCATTGCGATTGCGCGGTTGCTTTTTTCCGATTCCGTCTCCGCTTAAATCAAGTTACCGAATCGGGTTTGGCGATGATCCGAACGTGATGCAACACGTGCTGGAACACATGCTACCGCCTGCGATTCCATCTTCGCGCTTCGGCGGAAGGGCCAGGTTTCAAAAAGGCAGACCTTCCCTTCCGCTATTCAGAGTCAGTTTCGAGCCTTTTCGGGAAGCCGTGACTACAGCTTCGGAGGCTCGATCGCGCGCTGGATCGCGCGTAGTAATTCCTCGCCATCGAATGGCTTGTACAAAAACTCCACCGCCCCTTCAGCGAGCGCGCGGCGTCGTACTTCCTCGTCGACGTGTGCCGAGATTAAAATTACCGGCAGTTTGGGAAACGCGGCCTTGACGCGGTGTTGCAACTCAAGTCCGCCGATTCCGGGCATCCGGACATCGCTAACCAGGCAGGACGCTTCCGCCAAAATGCCTGATTCCAATAGAGATTCCGCCGATGGAAACACTTTCGGCTCGTACCCGGCCGACTTCGCTAAGCGGGCAATCGACTCCCGGACGCGAGTATCATCATCCACTCCCACTACTAGGGACTTTGCCACGTCTTCCGGCTCTCAACCATCTTCAACTCGATAGTAGACGCGGCGCGGCACGACGGTCAATTCCAAGTTCCTTTAGGGTTTCCTCATGCGTGTAAAGCTCATCGGGATTCGCCGGCAGGAGGGACTCCCAGCTTGTCGGCCATTCGCACCAACTCGGCGAGCGACCGCGACGCCATTTTGCGCATGATTTGCCCGCGGTGGACCGCGATGGTATTCTCGGCAATTCCCAGGTCTCCGGCCGCCTGTTTGTTGGCGAAACCCGCAACGACGAATGGGAGCACTTCCCGTTCGCGCGGGCTGAGGAGGGCATAGCGCTGCTGCAATTCCGCCAGTTCGGACCGTTGCCGCCGCGCTTCCCGGTCGTGGGCCACCGCAGCGTCGATCGCGCGCAATAATTCGTCATCGCCGAACGGCTTTGGCAGGAACTCGATCGCACCGGCCTTCATGGCGCGCACGGTGGAGGGAATGTCGCCGTGCCCGCTGATGAAGACGATGGGCGGCGCGCCCGAATCTGCCAACTGCTGTTGGAGTTCCAAGCCGCCGATACCGGGGAGTTGCAGATCGAGCACCAGGCAGGCAGGGGCATCGGGCTTCTCGGACTCCAGGTATTCCGTGGCGGACGAGAACGTGGCAACCGCAAGTCCGGCCGACCGAATCAGACGCGACAGGGCCTCACGCACGCGGCGATCGTCGTCCACCACGAAAACGATAGGAGCCTCGGAGCTCAAGCCGCACCCACTCTAATCGGCAACTCGAAGCAGAAAGTGGCGCCGGGACCGCGTGCCTCAGCCACCCACAGGCGTCCCGCGTGTGCCTCCACAATCGAGCGGCAGATCGTCAAGCCCATTCCCATCCCGTTTTCCTTGGTGGTGACGAACGCTTCAAATACCTTCTCGGGATCCTCCAGTCCGATACCCTGATCCCTTACCGCTACGCGTACACTCTCCGGACTCTCATGAGCAGAACGAATGAAAAGTTCCCGGGGCCGGTCATGGACGGAATCCATCGCCTCCATCCCATTTAAGATGAGGTTCAGCATCAATTGTTGCAGTTGTACACGGTCTCCTGGCACTAAAGGCAGATCATTGGATAGATCGGTCTCAACTGACACCGCACGTTTCGCGAGTTCGCCGGCCAGCAAGTGGACCACTTCCCCGATAACGTCGTTCAAACTGAGGAGCGTCTTCTCAACGGCAGTGCGTCTGAAAAGCGCCCGGATGCGTCGCACCACCTCGCCCGCGTCCTTAGCGTCCTGAACGATGCTCTCGGCGGCTTCGCGGGCACCAGCCACGTCCGGAGGCTCTGCCGTAAGAAACCGTAAGCACGCATGACCGTTAGCCACTACCGCCGCCAGAGGCTGGTTGATCTCGTGGGCGATTGACGCCGACAGCTCCCCTAAAGTTGCTCGTTGTGTTGCGCGCGCAAGCCGGGCTTGTGAGTTGCGAAGTGCCTCCTCCATATTCTTGCGGTCATCGATGTCGAGCAACAATCCATACCAGCGGGTGATTGCACCTTCATGGTTGCGCGTCGCCTCGCCCAACATGTGGAACCAACGATATTCGCCGTCTGCTCGTCGAAGCCGGCACTGGATTTCATGGGGCCGGCCTGTGGCTACCGCATTTGACCAGGCGCGCATTGTCGGCTCGACGTCGTTCGGATGAAGAAAATCGGTCCAGGTCCCCTCTGCCCAGTCTGCAATCGCGGCGCCTGTATAGTCGAGGATGCGCTGGTTGAGGTAATTGAACTCCCCGTTCTGCCCCGCACACCAGACAAAACCAGGAATTGTCTCGATGATGAGGCTGAGATCGCGCTCGCTTGCTCGCAAAGCTTCGTTCGCCTGCTTACGATCTTCAATATCGATGTTGGTGCCGTACCAGTTGACGATTTCGCCTGTCTCATCGCGCAATGGATTGGCGCGAAACAGAAACCATCGATAGCTTCCGTCGAACCGCCGCATCCGCGCTTCGGTATCCACCGGAGTACCTGTATCGAGGCACGATTGCCAGTATTGAACCAGTTCCGCACGGTCCTCGGGGTGAATGGCCGCTCCCCACCCCCAACCGCGAGCTTCTTCCGCGGACATCCCCGCGTAATCAAGCCACCGTTGATTGAGGAACTCGCAGTAACCGTCGGGACGGGTGCACCAAGCTGTAACCGGAATCGTGTTGATGATCGAACGGAGAGTCCGCTCGTTACGATTAACGGCCTCCTCTGCGCTTTTTCGGTCATCTATATCGATATTCTGCCCGTACCATTTCACTATGGAGCCCAACTCATCGCGAAGGGGCACCGGGCGAAACAGGAACCACCGATACACTCCGTCGAACCGTCGCAGGCGTGCTTCAACCTCCCCTACCTCACCGGACTGCAAAGTGTGTTGCCAGAATCTCACCAGACCATCTTCATCGTCAGGGTGAATAAAAGGTCTCCAACCCCAGCCCAGCACCTGTTCCAGAGTGCATCCGGTGAAGTCCAACCAGCGCTGATTTACGAAGTCGCAGTAGCCATCGACAGCTGTAGACCAGGTTAGTTCAGGAATCGAGTTGATGGTCGACCGAAGATTGCGCTCACTGGCGCGCAGAGCTTCATCCGCCTTCTTACGATCCTCGATGTCGATGTTCGTCCCATACCATTTAACGATCTTGCCGGCTTCATCGCGGAGTGGGCTGGCGCGGAACAGGAACCAGCGATAAGCGCCATCGAAGCGGCGTAGGCGCGCTTCCACGTCCACCTCAGTGCCGGAATCGAGTGCATTTTGCCAGTACACCAACAGGCGTTGAGCGTCTTCGGGATAGATTGCCACGGCCCAGCCGAATCCCAGCGCCTGTTCCTCTGTGAGGCCGGTAAAGCCTAACCACCGCTCACTGAGGAATTCGACGTACCCATCGTGACGGGTAGACCATGACAGCGTTGGAATCGTGTTAATGATGGCGCGGAGGTTACGTTCGCTCGCGCGCAAGGCCTCTTCTGCCTGTTTGCGGTCTTCTATATCAATATTCGTTCCATACCACTTGACCACGTTACCCGATTCATCGTGCAGCGGATTCGCCCTGACAAGAAACCAACGATAGACGCCATCGAAGCGGCGATGCCGCGCTTCCACCTCGGCGGCCGTGCCCGAGGCCCGGCACAATTCCCACTGCTGCAAGAGCCGGCCGGCGTCGTCGGGATGAATCACAGTTCTCCAGCCCCATCCCAGGGCCTGCTCTGCTGTCATCCCCGCGAAGTCAAGCCAGCGCTGATTCAAGAACACGACATGACCGTCGGGGCGAGTTGACCACGCTGGCGTTGGAATTGCATTGATCGTCGCCAGAAGGTTACGCTCATTTTCTCGAAGGCTCTCCTCGGCCTGTCTGCGGTCTTCGATGTCAGTGTTAATGCCGTACCACTTCACTATTCGGCCAGATTCATCCCGCCAGGGATTGGCGCGGAAAAGGAACCAACGATAGACTCCGTCAAAACGCCGCAGGCGTGCTTCGTACTCTCCGGCTTGTCCGGAGATCATTATCGACTGCCAGTAGGAAATCAGCCCGCCGCGGTCTTCCGGATGGAGCGTGACCGTCCAAGCAAATCCGATCGCTTGCCCCATCGAGAGTCCGGTGTAATCAAGCCAGCGCTGATTGAGGAAATCGACGGCTCCGTTGGGGTCCGTTGACCATGCCAACATCGGAATGCCGCTGATGAACGTCCGCAAATCGGCCCTCGCCATCGCCTGATCGGTAAGATCAATCGCGGTGCCCACAAATCCGATGACCGCGCCGGCGTCGTTCAGCTTGGGATGGCCGGTGTTGTGAATGTAGCGGACAGAGCCATTCGGTAAGACAATGCGGTAGTCGGATTCGAAGTCGAACTTTTCAAGAACGGCCCGCCCGTAGTTCGCTTGTTCAGCAGGCCTATCCTCAGGATGGATGCGGCTGAAGAAGAAATCCGCCTTGGCGGAATCTTCGTCCGGCCCGATCGCGAAGATGCGAGCGATTTCCGGAGTGATGTTCACCGTGCCGGATGCGAGATCGTGGTTCCAACTGCCGGTGTGGCTCAACCGTTGCGCCTCCAGGAGAAACGTCTGGCTTTCGCGCAAGCGCTCCTCTACCTTCTTGCGGTCTTCGATTTCGGTCAGCACCACAAACCAGCGAGTGCGGCGGCTGTGCAGGTCCAGGCGGGGGACTCCGTTAAGCTGAAACCAGCGGTATGCCCCCTGGGCGCTCAGTATCCGCAATTCGCTCTGCAAGGGCTCTTCGGTCCCTATCGCATCGCGCAGCGAAGCAGAGGCACGCAACAGATCGTCCGGATGGACGAACCGCCTCCACTCTTTAATTTCGTTCAATGTGGCGCCGGCGTAAGATAGAAGCGCCTCGCTGACAGATTCGACATGGCTATCGCCAATGACGGTCAGCACAAAACCGGGTACGCTGCTGACAACCCGCCGGAGATCGGTCTCCTGACGGACGGCATCCTCGGAATGCTTGAGGTCGTCGATGTCGGAGAGCACGGCCAACCAGCGCACGATTCGACCGTCAGCATCTCTTAACGGGAGTGCGCGCGATTGAAACCAGCGGTACACACCATCGGCACGGCGCAATCGCTGCTGAACGCTGTGAGGTTCCCCGAATTCGATCATGTGTTGCCGCGAGGCGACCACGTTCGGGATGTCATTGGGGTGGACGATGTCGATTGTGTCCCAGTGCTTGAGTTCTTCGGCGCTCTTGCCGAAATATTCCAAAGCGGGATGGTTGACGAACTCAAGCTCGCCGTCCGCCGTTAGGGTAAAGACCATGATGGGAAGGTTGTCCACCATCAAGTGGAAGTCCAGATCTCCCGAAGTGGTCCCCATACCGGGCTCGGTCGGCAAGATCACAGGTCCCTCATTTTATGATTTTGCCAGAACCCTTGCAAATCAGACAGGGAAACTACAATGCGCGAAATAGCCCAAACGAGGAATTGCATTGCGGAATCCCTAGAAGCCCAGAACGGAGGGAAAGACACAGACTCATTTCCTGCCGCGCGACTTCGGAAGCTTTCGACTCGCCCCCATCGGGCAAGACCGGGAGGATAGCCGGTTTCCCCATGCCTAACCCAGCGAGCGCCCAATCGACAATGTCGCCCGCATCCACCACGAATTCGGCAAATAGTGACACGATGCCCGCGCCTGAAGTCTCCCGGACCTCCTTCCGCGTGGCGCTCCGCAGCACCACCTGCACCGGACCTCCGTTGTGCGAGAGTTTCTGCCACAGACGGAGGCTCGAAATACGCCTTCGTGCAGCCGCCTCCGCCGTTGATTCGTTGGCCAATCTCCACGATATAGTGCGGCACCATCAGACTCCGCCCAAATTTCGGCATTGATCGACACTCCAACCCTTAACAAAGCCACTCGGCATAAACGGAGCTAACCCTGATAGAAGCGCCAGCAATCAGGACTGAACGCTTGGATAGTATCGTTTCTCCTCCCGTTTTAGGTGAAGTTCTGGCCGGAAACGCTTCGACTCAACCTACTGCCGGTTCCATAACCTGCACAGTCGCCGCCTCCTCTGCTGAGCGTGAATAAAGGTCTCGCATCACTGCCCCAAACAGTCGAGGCGCACGCCCCGACCGGCGTCGCAATGTCTCGGACGACATTCCGAGCCGCTGCATTCTGGCTAGCAGGGTTGTCCTCGGCAGACCGAGCCGGGCGGCCGCTCCGCGCGGTCCGCCCACCACCCACTGGGTTTCACGGAGCGTCGCGGTAATGTGCGCCCGCTCAGCATCCGCCATCGTCTTGATCCTCATCGGTCCAGCGGCTTCCGTCGGGCGGACGGGCCGGATATCGCCTCCTGTCAAAGGCTCCTTCGTCTGCCAGCTCAGCACAAGGCCGGTCGTCATCACGACGCGCCGTTCGATGACATTTTGCAGTTCCCGGATGTTGCCCGGCCAGTCATGGTGCATAAGAGCCCCCATCAACTCATCGGGAATCGCATCGATCACCTTTCGCTGTTGTCGGGCGAACTTTTGGACGAAATGTCTAGCCAGGAGTGGAATGTCGCTTCGCCGTTCGCGCAAGGGCGGGAGTGTTATCGGTAACACGTTGAGCCGATAAAAGAGATCAGCGCGGAATCTTCGCTCTTGCACCATGCACCCTAAGTCCTGGTTCGCCGCGGCAATGACGCGCACGTCAACTATCATTGTTTGACTGCCGCCCAAACGCTCGAACTGCTTCTCCTGAAGAGCGCGGAGGAGTTTCGGCTGCAGTTCCAGCGGAAGATCACCTATCTCATCCAGGAATAACGTTCCGCGGTCTGCTGCTTGAAAGCGACCAATGGTCTGGGTTACGGCTCCGGTAAATGCGCCCTTTTCGTAGCCGAAGAGCTCGCTTTCCAGCAAAGTACTCGGGATCGCCGCGCAGTTCAAAGCTACGAAGCGATTCTTGCGGCGAGGGCTAGCCTCGTGAATCGCTCGTGCAATCACTTCCTTACCGGTGCCCGTCTCGCCTTGAATCAAGACTGCCGAGTCCACCGGCGCGATCAGATCGACCGTTTCGAGCAGAGCGCGGAATTTCGCGCTGGATCCAACCAAATTCAGCGTAGCCATCGTTATGTCTCCGTGCCTGAATTGGAAGAGGTGTGACGCCTTCCAAGTCTTGTTCGCTGCGCAGGCCGCAATCGGGATTCGCGGTACCGAACAGTCTAGTTTTTGCGCTTCTTTGTGCGCCGGAAATCTCGATGCGGCGCCACCCAATAAAACGCGGGTCAAGTGAGCCTGGCAACAGGCACCACGATTTTGCTTTCTTGGCGGCGTTCGTTTTTTCCGGGCCGTGCCGCTTCTTGTATCCTGATTCTGCGCAGCGTCGCTCCAAAGGAGTATCCCGTGAATCCGTTCTAGGGACTGACTGAATCGTCGGAACTGATTTTCATGACTGACTCCTGAGTTGGATTTTTCAGTTGGTTGTCCCCCAACCGCTGAGAAATTGACGGTGGCAGTCAGAAAAGGGGCCATTATGGCAGCGTAGTGGTCCCTGTTCCTATAGCCATTCAATAGGAAGCCTTTCTCTCTTGTTAGGAGGCGTCTTTTAGAACGGCCCGCAGCCGTCAAGGGCGCGCCGTTGTTGGGCGCGGCGAAGCGGACCCTTGACGGCGAGGACCGTTCTAAGATCATGTGGCAAGAGAGAAAGGCGAGGCGAACGTCCGGCGAAAGATGCGCTGCCATAATGGCCCCATCGCCCACTGCCACCAACAAGAAATTGCAATTTGCCATTATGTCGCTTGTCCTTCACGTTTGATCCACTCACGGATGTACCGCGGGCAGTTGTCGATTTTGGTCCCCCTCGATTCATGGATCGCGAGAAGCTTCACGGCCTCCTCGTCCACCAAGCGGACGTTTTTGAGGTCGAGAGTCAATGCACTGCTTCTTTCTTCTTCAAGCAAGGCCCTAAGAGTGCCAACGTCTTCTCCGGTGAGCCGCCCACTGACGCGCAAAACCACGAGATCCATCCCGATTGCTTGGCGTTCGATTTTGCAGGTCACTCTAAGTGTCCTGGCGGCATCTTGATTGGACTCATGTGAGGGCAATTCTCTCGCCAATCGTAACGTCTTGAAAAATTGATATTTAGCGAGGCCATCTTTTAGGCCGAAGCTTTCGGATCACGCTAATCCTGCGAATTTTGCGAATTTTGCGAATTCTGCAACTCGATCGCAATTCTGGAATTGGTTCAGCGAAATTTGAATTGAAGTTTGTCGATTTTGAGAGCTCTGATGCGCGCCTCGAGAGTCGATGCCTTAATTCCGAGCTTCGCCGCCGCTCCTGACGGTCCAGAAACCCGGCCCCTAGTCGCGGCCAATGCCCTCTCGATAATTTCCCGCTCGCTGAGGGGCTCGACCCGGCCCTTGGCGAGTGGCGAAGCTTTGATGGGAGGTACGGGAGAAACGGAATTCTTGGAAAGCCACGATTCGTCTACCGAAAAAACGTCACCAGAGCTCAGAATCACAGACCTCTCAATTACGTTCTGCAACTCGCGGATGTTGCCCGGCCAATCGTAGGACTGCAACATATCCAGCGTCTTCTTGTCGATCGAGCGGATCTCCTTGCCTGCCTTGACACCGTAGCGTTGGACGAAATATTCGACCAGGAGCAGGAGATCGTCCTTTCGTTCGCGGAGGGGCGGCACCTCAATAGGGAACACATTGAGTCGATAGAAGAGGTCCTGGCGGAAGGTCCCATTGGCTACCCCGGCTTCCAGGTCACGATTCGTCGCTGTGATAACGCGGACGTCGATATGGATAGGTTGTCCTCCACCGACGCGCTCCAATTCCCGCTCCTGCAGTACTCGCAGTAACGCGACTTGGGTATCGGGCAGAAGTTCGCCCACTTCGTCGAGAAAAATGGTCCCACCGTCGGCGAGTTCAAAACGGCCAAGTCTCCTTTGCGTGGCTCCCGTGAAGGCCCCCTTCTCATGGCCGAATAACTCCGAAGGGATTAAGTCACGGGGGATTGCGGCGCAGTTGACGCTCACAAAGGCTCGCTCGGCTCTCGCGGACTTTCTGTGGATTGCGCGGGCGACGAGTTCCTTGCCCGTACCTGTCTCCCCAGTGATTAAGACCGTGGAGTCGGTGGAAGCCACTTTGGCGATCCGGGAAAGAACATCCTTCAACGGCTTCGAGGCGCCCACAATTTCATCGAACATCGAAGCCCGCTCGACCTCGTCACGAAGAGCCAGGTTTTCACGATAGAGTTGATCCTTAAGCGTTCTGATCTCTGCTTCCGCATGCTTCCGTTCACTCAAATCGAGCGCAAAGGCGACTCCGTCGTTCCCTCTTGAATCAATCAGCGCACCACCCGTTAGAACAGGGACGCGAGTGCCATCCTTGCGGAAGAACTCCTTCTCGTACGGCTGAAACTTCCCAGTCGCCTTTAGGTCGACCATTGCCCGCTTGTCTTGTTGGCGCCATTCGACCGGTGTCAAGTCGGTCCAATGCACCCTATTCGCGACAAAGTCTTCGCGGCCGTACTGCAGCATGCCGAGAAATGCGTCATTCGCCTCGAGAATTCGCCCATCGAGGTTCCAAATCATCACTCCGACGATGTTGGAGTCAACGAGGCGGCGAACGCGCGCTTCGCGCTCTTGGAGATCGCTATAAAGACGCGTGTTCTCCATGGACATCGCCGCCTCCGAAGCAAGCAGCTTGAGAACGGCCATCCGAGCGGGGGTGAACGCGTGAGGTATGAGATTGTTTTCGAGGTACAGCAGCCCGAGGAGTCGGGTCTGTTTTAGCAGCGGGAGGCAGAGCACAGACCTTGAGCGGTGCTCGCGAATATAGCTATCCGCTGAAAACGAGTTCTGACTGGAAGCATCGTGCAGGAGAACGGCTTCTTTTGTCCGAACGACGTGGTGAAATACGGACCTCGGTAGATCTGCGACGGTGACGGGTGCCTGTTTCAGGACCACATTCACGTTGTCACGGCTGGTTGTGGCCTCTGCTTCAATTTGAAATATATCGCCTCGCGGAAGAATCAACAGACCTCGTTCGGCGCCCGCCTGTTCGATTGCCGAACTCATGAGGGTGTTGATTAGCTTCTCGAAAACGATCTCGCAAGACACCGCTTCCGAGACTCTGATTACGGTAGCCAAATCGAGCTGCTCGACGGGTGTCACTATCGTCGCCGTGGACTCCGGCATCGGCTTGTCCACTCTGAGGTGCGGATAAAGCTCCTCAAGTTGGCGAACCTTTCCGTCGGCTCCCCAGCGCAGGTAGCAGTACCGGGCGTCCCGCATATAGGTCATCGCAATCTTCTCGAAACCGCGCACTGCGTAAAAGCGTCCCGCAAGCTCGTTGGCAACCGCCTCGTTGTGTATGAAGCTGTATTTGCGCGCGGATCTGATGGCCTTCTCGTAAAGCTCCTGAGCGTCCAGCACGCGGTCTTCGATGCGCGCGATCTCGGCGCCGACGAGGGCAGCTCGGTCTTCGAAGGTCTCGGGGTTGACCTCCGCCCACACTGCCAGCTGTCGGTGGTGGCTCAGCACAGAATCGAAATGGCGCGGTCTCTGTTCCGGAGTGGCGTGATGCCAGGCCGCGGCGTGCACTAGCGCGCCGTAGAGCCGATATTCCGCCGACTCGAACATGGCCGCGGACGTCCAGAGCAGCGGTTCCGCTCGCAGCGATGCGTCGAGCGCCGAAGCGAGGTCTCCGGCGAAAAAATGCGCCTGTAACTTGCGTGTCCAGTAGTAGAACTCGGCGAACACTAGATTGGGGCTGTCCGCCAGGCGACGTTCGGTGTCGAGCTCGCCATAATCCTCATGATCCAGGTAACCGAACACCGGGGTAAGCCCACGCAACGTGAGGATCAGGGCGAGTTGCGCTCCGCAGAGCTCGATGACAAGGCCGAAATGAACTCGCTTGGCGAACGCAAGGCCGTTCTCGCATTCCGTTTGCACTGCGGCGAGTGGGTCCCCGGCCGCAAGGCAAACCGTGACTAGCTGATCCCAACTATACGAAGCAAAAGTGAGGTCGCCGATCCGATACGCGGCGTCGAACGCGTGCCGTACGAGCTCGCGTCCGATGGCAACGTGCTTCGCCCACGGGAGCACGGTCGAGCCCATGTTCATCCAAATGCGAGCTTGGTAGCGCTTCAATCCGCGTTTCTCGACCAGGTCGTAGCCAAGTTGGCCGAACCGAAAGCCATCCTTGTAATTGCTGAAACGGGGACCTGCAAACATGGCCAGCCAGACGTAGGCAAAACACGAGGCGTCGCTGTTGCCGTGCTCGAGGCTGAGAGTCACGAGGCGACAAATGACAAGTGAATTGAGGTGCTCGTCGAAAAGCTGTGATGGCGTCATGATCTCGGTGAAGACATCCAGCGTGTCGAGGACATCAGGGTCCGTGATCAACGGGAGGTCGATCAGCTCTTCGATCGCCCTACCCCCGAGCAACTCCCAGATGCGTTCGTATTCTCGCATCACGTCTTCCCGCGTCGGGTGGTTCGACCACACCGTTCCGTCGCGGCGGAGCCAGTCAAGAAACACATCTGCCGCGAGATCACTTCGATCCAAAGTGGTGTACAGCGTCAGCCGCAAACGCGTGGCAACACAGAAATCGTGGCGATTTGTTGCGCGCTTCGCCAATGATGAGAGCCGATTCTCGGCCGCTCCCTTCTCCGCGGTCAGCAGTTCGCACTCGGCCATCAGGTAATCGATCGAGAAGGTGAGCCGGTAGTTACGTTCCCAGGTCGCTTCTGTCAGAAGAGACCGGCCGGCCCTGAGGTACTTGAGCGCCGAGTCGTAAGCGGTCGAGATTTTCGCGCGCTGGCCCGCGATCAGATTTAGGTTTGCGACCCCCTCGCCGTCTTCGACAGAGGTGAGGAGATGGGAGCCGCGGTTGAGTTGGTTGACGATTTCAAATATCGCCTCCTCACGTTTCGCCGCAGGAGTGTGCGCAGCTAGAAGCATCCCAATGCGCAGATGCGCCGCGGAACGGATCTCTTGGGGAATCATGGAATAGGCTGCTTCCTGCACGCGATCGTGCAGGAAACGATAGGAATCTTCCGAACGGAAGATAAGTCCTGTCCGCACTGCTTCCCAAAGGCGTTGGTGAAGTTCCTCGATCGACTTCTCATAAGCCATCGCCAGCATCTCGAACTGGGCGTTGTTCCCCATGCAGGCGAACTGCTTGAGTGCCTCCTGTGTGTCTACGGGCAACCGGCTCAACTTTCCGACCATGAGCTCCACGACGTTATCGGTATAGCCTTTGGCGTGAATGCGATTCAGGTCCCATAACCAGCGGCCTTCACTGTAGCCGAAGCTAAGCAAGCCTTCCTCTGCGAGCATGGAAATGAATTGAATGGCGAAGAAGGGATTGCCGGTGGTCTTCTCATGAATTAATTTCACAAGCGGAGCGGCGCGCCCCGGTTCGCAGCGCAGAGAGTCCACCAACAATTGACGCAGGTCGTCCTGGCCGAGCGGCGTCAAAACGATGTCTTCGACGGCCGCTCCGGCCTGACGGATCGCATTGAGCTTGCGTACCAGCGGGTGCGTGACATTGACCTCGTTGTCTCGATACGCTCCGATGAGCAGCAGGTGTTGCACATCTGTCTGGATCAGCAGGTCTTCAAGCAGATCGAGCGTGGCGGCGTCCAGCCATTGCAAATCATCGAGGAAAAGTGCCAGGGGATGCTCAGGTCGTGCGAATACGCCGATGAATCGTCGGAAGACCAGTTGAAAGCGGCCCTGCGCTTCTTGTGGTGGCAGTTCGGGGACCGGCGGCTGTTCACCGATGATGTGCTTCAATTCCGGGACGAGCTCGACGATGAGCAGTCCGTTAGGTTCCAGCGCTTCGCGAAGTGCATCGCGCCATTTGCTCAATTCTTCTTCGTTCTTGCTCAGAAGTGGCCGGATGAGTGTTTGAAACGCCTGAGCCAGCGTGGCATACGGAATGTCACGCTTGTATTGATCGAACTTGCCTGACGCGAACAAGCCACGTGGAGGCACAAGCGGCTTGTGGAGCTCATTTACGACAGCAGATTTTCCGATGCCGGAGTATCCGGAGACCAGCACCAGCTCGGGCCGACCACCGGCAACTATGCGGTCAAAGGCGGTGAGCAGGGTCTCAACCTCACGGTCCCTGCCGTACAGCTTCTCCGGGATTATGAGGCGATCCGGAGTGTCGTGAGCGCCGAGGGTGAACTCGTTTATTAACCCCTGGGACTCCCATTGCGAGAGGCAGTGCCGAAGGTCGCTCTCTACTCCAGCCGCCGTCTGATACCTCTCCTCGGCTGTCTTGGAGAGCAGCTTCATTGTGATCGCAGAGACCGATACGGGCACACTTCTCAGTCGCTCGTTGGGTGTAGCCGGTAGTCTTGCGATGTGACAGTGCATCCATTCCATCGGATCGGAGGCCGCGAACGGAAGGCTTCCGGTCAGCATTTCGTACAACGTGACTCCAAGTGAGTACAGGTCGCTCCGGGAATCGATCGAGCGGTTCACTCGTCCCGTCTGCTCGGGCGCCATGTAAGCGAGCGTTCCCGTGATGAACTCGGGAGCGTCGGGCGATTGGCGCTCGCGGGGCAGACGTGACGCAATGCCAAAACCGGTGAGCCAGACATGTCCAGTCTTGGGGTCCACGAGCGCGTTGGCTGACTTAATATCCTTATGAATGAGCCCTCGTCCATGGAGCTGACGGAGCGCGGCAGACAGGGCTACTGCGAATCGGAGAAAAGGTCCGATCTGCATGGGTTTGCCGACAAGCCGATCGAGGGGCTCACCGCCCTTGTAATCGACCACAAGCATCGTCTGGCCGCGGTCGCGCACGAGTTCCAACGGCCGCAATGCCCACGTGCCGTCTAGATATTCCCGAAGTTCGAATTCATGGGCGAGGCGATTGACACTCTCAAGGGTCGGATGCTCGGCGTCGGAAACGATGGGTATAAAGGCATACCGACTGCCGTCTGCGTTTTCCCGCCACATTCTGCAGAAGGCACGTTCTGCATCTCGCCACAGCACCTCTAACGAGTCGTTCTCCCAACCAGCGCCGAACAAAACGGATGCCTTCATCTTTCCGTTTCCTTCTCCGGTTCGATTCGCGTTTAGGGGGCGTCCGCCAGCGATTCGTTTAGAATACCTCACGCGACGTCCGCACGCAAACGCAACTCAGCGTCCGGGGCGTTTTTCAATCCAAGAGGACCGCACATTTTTGGTGATGACTGCATGAGCCCACCTCCTGAATCCAGTCGTGGCGGGGGGCATAAGACCCCTCCAAACGGAAAATTCAGACCGGTGAGCATCCCGTGACGCCCCGACGACATTTTCCATAAAATGGCCTGCCGACTGACGACCAGGCGTGGACATTTCGACAATTGCGCAGTGCAGCGCAACCGCACAAGCCCTTTCAGTTCAATCGCATAAAGGCGAGAGACAGTCTGGTGTACTGTGTGCCTTCCTAGTTGGCGACAGAGGGTTCAGACCCAAAATTACTTAACAAGGAGAACCAACATGAGCCAAACCGCTGTTGCAGAACGAGGCGGCAAGCAGGCAACTGACACCGCAATTCGTCCGTTTCAGGTGGACGTTCCGGAAGCCGAACTCACCGAATTGCGCAGGCGCGTGAACGCCACTAAATGGCCCGAACGCGAAACGGTTGCCGACGCAACCCAAGGAGTACAGCTAGCGACGATTCAGGCGCTGGCGCGCTATTGGGCGACCGAATATGACTGGCGCAAGATCGAAGCAAAACTGAATGCCCTGCCGCAGTTCATCACCGAGATCGACGGGCTGGACATTCACTTCATTCACGTCCGTTCAAAACACGAGAACGCTTTGCCGCTGATCGTTACGCACGGGTGGCCCGGCTCGATGATCGAACAGATGAAAATCATCGATCCGCTGACCAATCCAACCGCGCACGGCGGGAAAGCATCCGACGCGTTCGATGTCGTGATTCCGTCGATGCCCGGCTACGGTTTTTCCGGCAGACCGACCACGACCGGATGGGATCCCGCCCATATCGGGCGTGCTTGGATCGTGCTAATGAAGCGCCTGGGATATACCAAATTCGTCGCGCAGGGCGGTGATTGGGGTGCGGTCATTACGGAGCTGATGGGCGTGCAAGCGCCTCCCGAATTGCTCGGCATTCACATCAACATGCCTGGCGCGGTTCCGCCCGAAATTGACAAGGCGGCATTCACCGGTGCTCCAATGCCAAGTGGTCTCTCACCTGAGGAAAAACTCGCTTTCGAGCGGCTGCAATTCGTCTACAGCAAAGGCGTCGCCTACGGCTACCAGATGGGGTTGCGACCGCAGACGCTGTACGGAATTGCGGATTCCCCCGTCGGCTTGGCCGCCTATTTTCTGGACCACGATGCGTGGAGCTACGCGCTGATCTCACGTGTCTTTGCCGGAGAAGCTGCCGGCCTAACCCGGGACGATGTCCTCGACAACGTCACGATCGCCTGGTTGACGAACACGGCGATTTCCGGAGCCCGCCTCTACTGGGAAAACAAATTCGGGTACTTCAGTGTCAAAGGCGTTTCCATCCCGGTGGCCGTAAGCTCCTTTCCGGACGAGATCGATCTGTGCCCGCGCAGTTGGGCGGAGCGGGCGTATCCCAACCTGATCCATTACAACAAGCTCCCCAAGGGCGGCCACTTTGCGGCCTGGGAACAGCCGAAGCTCTTTTCAGAAGAGGTTCGCACGGGCTTCCGATCGCTGCGGTAGGGTTCTTCGCAAACTCAAAGGGTGCGGCGGGCACGACCGAACCAGTCAGCAACTGTTTCGCGCCGCACTCCGTTTTGCGCGAGTTCCTCAGAAGAAAGGAGAAAATACGCCATGCCTGAACCTTCTCAGTTCAACACCGACCGTACCTGTCCGGGCCGGTGGACGATCACCTTCAGCAACCCGCCGATCAACATGTTTGTTCCCACAACGATCGCCGAATTGGGAGCGCTGATGACCGACCTCAAGGCGGATCCGTCCGTGAAGGTCGTAGTGTTCCAGACGGCAAATCCCGATTTTTTCATCGCCCATCTCGACGTAGCCAAGGCAGCTGAACGGCCAGAGGCGCTGGGACTTTGGCGCGACTTTGTGCTATGCCTCTCGTCCACGCCGGTCGTGAGCATCGCGAAGATTCGTGGCCGCACGCGCGGCATCGGGAACGAGTTCGTGCTGGCCTGCGACATGCGCTTCGCCAGCCGGCAAAGCGCCCTGTTTGGCAACCCCGAGGTCGGCGTCGGACTCGTCCCTGGGGGCGGAGCGCTGGAATGGCTGCCACGTTTGGTCGGCCGCTCGCGGGCGCTTGAGATCGTGCTCAGCGGCGACGATTTCGATGCTGATATCGCCGAGCGCTATGGCTGGGTGAACCGCACGCTGGACGATGACGACCTCGACTCGTTTGTCGATACTCTCGTCCGGCGTCTGGCCTCGTTCGACCATGAAACGCTGGCCGCGGCGAAGGCCCAGGTCAATCGGTTCGGGACGCCGACAGCTGCCGAGCTTCAGTCGAGCAACGATCTGTTCTTCCCACTGCTGGCCTTGCCAGGTGCGCAAGCGCGCCGTGCGAAGGTTCGTAACATCGGTTACGGTGTTCGGAGCGACTTCGAATTGAACTTCGGCCGGTACCTCCCTGCGTTCGGGCGTGCGGACGGCGATGGCACGGATACGCATCCTGCCTGATCGTCGCTCTGGATTTCTGAACTTGAGCCCATAGAAACGTTAGCGAGGAGATTCTTTATGAGCGCGATAGCTTCCACTCCGATAAACGGAGAGGCGAAAAACGCACCCACGTCCGGCAGGCTGTTTTTCCTGGACCTCTCCGGCGGGCGCATACTGTCGGCGAACCCTGATGGCTCTGATTTGAAGACCATCATCAACGAAGGCCGGAGGTTGCCCGATGGCATAGCGCTCGATGTCGCCGCTGGGCACATCTACTGGAGCAACATGGGTGAGCCCGAGAGGAATGATGGCTCGATCATGCGGTCGGATCTCGATGGCAAGAACATGATCACCCTCGTTCCACCTGGCGGCACGTTCACGCCGAAGCAGCTCCAGTTGGAGAAGAGGAGCGGCAAGCTCTACTGGTCGGACCGCGAAGGCATGCGGGTGATGCGGGCAAACCTGGACGGGTCGGAAATCGAAACTCTTGTGGATACGAGCCTGGGCGATTCGCGGCCGGGTTTGGATCCCAGGAAATGGTGTGTCGGCATTGCGGTGGACCCTGACGGCGGCAAGTTCTATTGGACGCAGAAGGGTGGTCACGACGCAGGTCTCGGTCGAATTTTTCGGGCCAACATCCAAGTTCCGCAAGGTCAGTCGGCCGACAACCGTAGGGACCTTGAGCTTCTTTACGACAATCTTCCCGAGCCGATCGATCTGGACCTCGATCCGGTTCATCGGACGCTGTATTGGACCGACCGCGGGGACCCGCCACGTGGCAACACGGTGAACCGTGCCCCCATGGACCCGCAGGCCGAAGATGGCAAGGAGCCTGAGATCCTGGTCAACCATTTGATGGAAGGCATCGGCCTGGCTTTGGACTTCAAGGGCGATCGCATGTTCATTACCGACTTCGGCGGCTCGGTCTACAGCGCCAATCTCGATGGGTCGAACCGGACGAAGTTGCTGATTGCTGAAGGAAACCTCACCGGCATTGCATACGCGGAGGTGGCGTCCATGGTTTTCGATACGCTCGCAGTACGCAAGGAGGGAGCCGCTCTGTTTGTGAAAATGGCGGCCCCACCCATGAATCTTCTGGGGCCGGAACTGGTCCGCGATCTGGGCTCCCTCCTTCAGCAAGCTGAGGCCGAGCAGTCCATCCGTGTGCTCGTTTTCAAAAGCGCCGACCGGGACTATTTCATCTCCCACGTCGACTTGACACGGATCAAAGAGCTAAAGGAGGCGACGGCGGAGCTGGACGAAGAGTCACTCGGCCTCGTGCTCCGCCGCCTGAGCACAAGCCGCCTCGTCACGATCGCTCAAATCGAAGGTCGTGTACGCGGCGTCGGTAGCGAGTTCGCACTGGCATGCGACATGCGCTTTGCCGCGCGAGAGTCGGCTATATTCGGTCAATTCGAGCCTTCGCTCGGAGTGATTCCCGGGGCGGGCGCGGTCCAGCACCTTACTCGCCTCATGGGACGAGCGCGAGCCCTAGAGGTGATGTTGAGCGCCGGGGACTACAATGCCGACTTAGCGGAGCACTACGGCTGGATCAATCGAGCGCTACCCGCCGCGGAGCTCGGTGAGTTTGTGAGATCGCTCGCTCTTCGGATCGCCAGCTTTCCGGACGCCGGACATGTTGCGATTAAAGACCGGGTCAATGCGATCGCGCTTGCGCCGGCCGGGGACTTCCGCCGTGATGCCGAGGTTTTCGGAGCGGGATTGCGCGACCCCGAAGCGCAAGACTTGATCCAAACCGCAATGAAACGCGGCTTGCAGACTCGAGACGCCGAAATGGACTTGGCCCGGATGCTGGGCGGACTGACGGTTACGCAGACTTGAAGATGGAACAGTCTATGAAACCGATCACGCCCTACGCACCTCGGGAGTCACAGGCAGATCGGAGTAAGGCATCCGATAGCCTGCGCTTTCACTGGCCGGAGTACATGATGGAAGCGGGAGAGTCAGGTTTTTACCTGTTCTCTGTGTGCGCAGTTGCCACCTTATTGTGGCACCCCGCTTCGCCAATCCAAAGGCATCTGGCGAGCGATGCTGTTCGCCGGATCTATATGGGCTTGGCGATGGGCGCGACCACCATCGCGATCGTCCTTTCCCCGTGGGGCAGGCAATCGGGAGCACACTTAAATCCCGCGGTCACAATCACCTTTTACCGATTGGGAAAAGCGGCGTTGTGGGATACGGTGTTCTACTGCGCCGCGCAATTGCTGGGCGCGGTGGCCGGGGTGGCGTTCGCCTCACTTGTGCTGCAAGGCGCGCCGGCTCACAAAGCGCTCCGTTACGCCGCCACTCCACCGGGGATTTACGGCGACACAATCGCGTTGGTTGCCGAGCTGGCGATCTCGTTTATCTTGATGTACGTGATCCTGTTCGCGTCCGACCACGAGGTCCTCGCGCCTTACACGCACTACTTTGCCGCCATCTTGGCTGCGATATACATCGCTTTCGAATCTCCCCTGTCCGGTATGAGTACGAATCCCGCCAGGACGTTCGGCCCCGCACTGTTTGCCAGTTATTGGCACGCTCTCTGGATCTATTTCATTGGGCCACCCTTAGGCATGCTGGCGGCGGCTGAGGTTTTTCTTCTGGCCCGTGAAGGCAACGGTCCGTATTGCGCGAAGCTGCATCACCACAACAACAAACGCTGCATCTTCCGCCACTCGGGACCGGACCCGACGACGCCTGCCTCGAGGGTTTCTCGCTTTACGTTCGGCTAGGAAAGTGGCGGGCGATTCATTCACACCCTCGAGATGAGATTCAAAGGAGAATGGAGATGGAAGACAACACGTTGGTTCAGTCAAGTTTCTCAGCAA
>Ga0302324_100007432_pt1 | contig 23292 bp, 24 predicted proteins | sample Palsa_T0_1_FD_201949 | JGI IMG/M metagenome (GOLD analysis project Ga0302324, IMG submission 201949) | Peat permafrost microbial communities from Stordalen Mire near Abisko, Sweden - Palsa_T0_1 | ecosystem: Environmental > Terrestrial > Soil > Palsa > Peat permafrost | place: Sweden: Abisko... | reverse complement strand
CTCCGTCCTGCGACGACACGGCTTTCTTCTACCATCGGATCTTGCCGCGCGGTAACGCGGCTGGGTTCAACCGCCGGATGCGGAAAACCGCACGTCCGGTGGTGTGGGAGGGTAACGGGGCGGAATCCCCGTCACTCGACCCGATCGTAGACGCCCGCCCCACTCTGGTAGAATGCGGCATTCTATGTTGTCGCTTTCGCGGCGCCGATTTCTGGGCGCGATCTCGGTGGCGTCGTGGGCCGGCTTCGAAGCTCTGGCCGCACCCGAGCGGGGCCGCGCGCGCATCGCCGACATCCGCGCGATGATGCTGCAAGGCCCGCGCAGTTACACCTTTGTGAAGGTCGTCACAGACGCGGGCGTATATGGAATCGGCGAGGGCTACGGCAGTCCGGGCGTGGGCATCAAAGCCGGTGTGCTGGAGCTGCGTCCGTACTTCCTGGGCAAAGACCCGCTCGAAATCGAAACACTTTATAACGGACTGGGCCATCGCGTGGACGGCTCCGCGAACATGCTGCTGCGTGCCGCCAGCGCTATCGAGATCGCGCTTTGGGATCTGGCGGGCAAGCTGCTGAACCAGCCCGCCTCCACACTGCTCGGCGGCCGTTACCGGGAGCGCGTGCGCATGGTTCGCGACGAAGGGCCAGGCAATATGCTCGACCGCACCAGTTGCAACGAATGGGCCGACAAGATGAAGGCCGACCCGGCCGGGTGGACCGCATTCAGAGTCTCGCCTCCGAGCCCCAAGGGCGCTGCGGCGCCCACACTCACGACCCGCGAACTGCGGGAAATCCGGCAGGCCTTCGAATACTGCCGCGACGCCATCGGCTGGGACCGCGACTTGATTGTGCATTGTGAAGGCGAGTACGATCTGCGCGCGGCCATGCAACTCGCCGAGGCCCTGGATGCGGTGAAGCCTTTGTGGCTGGAAGATCCCCTGCCGCCGGATTTTTCTGCGAGCTGGGTGCGCCTGGCGCAGGCATCCAAGGTCCCCATCGGCACCGGCGAAAACCTGGCGCGCCGGCAGGGATTCAAGGATTTCATCCTGAACCAGGGGTGCGACGTGGTGCAGCTCGACATTCGGAACGCCGGCGGCCTGCTCGAATCCAAGAAGATATCGAGCCTGGCGGAACTGTTCGATCTGCCCATGGCGGCGCGCAATACAGGGAGCGCGCTCAATACCATGGCGACCGTGCAGTGGGCCGCTTCGGTGCGGGATTTCCTGGCCGCCGAAACGGTGGTGGGGCGGCGAAATTGGATGGACGATGCGATCGTGCACGACGGCCCGCTGGTGGCGGAGGGCTGCATCGCCGTGCCCACCAAGCCCGGCCTGGGTGTCGAATTGAATCCGGACGTGGTGAAAGCCAACCTCGCGGAAGGCGAGAGATATTGGGATTGAAACGGCATCCCGCGGTTGCCTACGTGGCGCCCTTCGCCGTCTTCATCGCGTTGCGATGGCTTCCCTTTCCGCCCGAGTGGCTGGCGCCGGTGCGCTTCATACTGGTGGCGGCGACGCTGGCGGTTTTCTCGCGGCGCGCCATTCCGGGGCGCCCTTCGATGCCAATCGGTTCGGTGGCGCTGGGCGCGGCGGTGATGGCGATCTGGATCGGCCCGGACCTTCTCTGGCATGGCTACCGGGACTCCTGGCTGTTCCACAACGGCATTACAGGTATCGCGCAGAGTTCGCTGCCCGTGCAGCTCAAGTCGAACGTGTTCTTCGTCGCGATGCGGGTGATGGAGAGCGCGATTCTGGTTCCGGTTCTCGAGGAGCTTTTCTGGCGCGGCTGGCTGATGCGGTGGGCGATCCGCTCCGATTTCGAGAACGTGCCCCTGGGCCAATACACGGCGGTTTCGTTTTGGACAGTGGCGGCGTTGTTCGCCGCCGAGCACGGCCCATATTGGGATGTCGGGCTGATCGCGGGCGTGGCGTACAACTGGTGGATGGTGCGCCGGCGCAATCTGGCGGATTGTATTTTGGCGCACGCGGTGACGAATGCGCTGCTGGCGGGGTACGTGCTGGTGTTCGATCGATGGCAGTACTGGCTGTAGGGGAGGCGGGCAAGATTCAAAGAGCAGGTCCTGGGGGACCCGCGCACGGTCGAAAGCCCACCCCCTCTGAAGGTGCTGCTGCAAGCGGGGCTTAAGCCCCGCGCCGGCTAAATCCCGCCGTCCAAGGCGTCTGCACCCGCCTTCATCACTATTCGTGGGCCGCGGGCCCACCCTGACAGACCTGGAGGTCCGCCCCACTTGTGCTAACCTGAATGCTTCGCACACTTCAAAAGGAGTTTGTTTCGCATGTCAGTAAGGTTTGGGTTGCGGCTGGCAGTGGCCTGCCTCGCCCTTTTTTCACTTTCAAAGGCCGGTCTGAGCCAGACCAAGGTGGCTATCGTCAGCATGCAGCGGGCGGTGCTCGGTTGCGCGGAGATTAAGAAGGCCTCCGCCGAGATGGAGATCAAGTACAAGCCCCGCCAGCAGGAAATGGACAAGCTGCAAAGAGAGCTGGCGAGCATCCAACAGCAGTTGCAATCGAACGCCGGCAAGCTCACGCCGGCGGCCGAGGCGGACCTGAATGCCCAGGGTCAACGCAAGCAGCGCGACCTGCAGCGGATGGACGACGACCTGAAGGCCGACGTCACGGCGGAACGCAACGAAATTCTCGGCACCAGCGGGAGGCGGATGCGGGAGATCGTGCAGAAACTGGCGGAGGAAAAGGGGGTCGACGTGATCGTGGACGAGCAGAGCACGCTCTTCTTCAAACCCGCGCTGGATCTGACCGCTGAAGCCATAACCGCTTACGACAAGGCATATCCGGTAAAGTAGGCGCGCCATGGCTGGCTATCTCGATCAGTACGGGATCGGCGATGAGCGGCGCGAGAAGCGCAACAAATTCCTCCTGATTTTGGGTGGCTGCGGCCTTCTGCTCTTGTTCCTGTGGTTCTTTTTCTTCGTATGGGACAAGACGGAATTGTTGCGCGCCGCGCCGGTGGCCAGGCTGGCGCAGATCCTCCGCAATCACCGGCAGGAAAGCCGCGTCAAGACGTTTTTCGATCTCTTGCAACGCCAGGATTACAAGGGAGCGTACGCGTTGTGGAACTGCACCGACGAGCACCCTTGCAGAGATTATGCGTTCACCGAATTTATGAAGGACTGGGGTCCGGCCAGCTCGCGCGTCGCTGCGGAGTACACCATTCCGAAGAGCCGCTCCTGCGGCTCCGGTGTAATCGTCACCGTGGATCGGGGGCAAAACCAGGACTCGCTGTGGGTGCAGCGCAGCGACTTGAGGATCGGTTTCTCGCCGTACCCGGTGTGCCAGACGGGGTTGTGACCGGGGCAGGGGGGGCGGAGGGCGGCATAGAATAGAAGTAGAAAAGGGACTGGAACAGAATGGGCACAACAGTAGCGGGTTTGGAAGGCGTGGTAGCCGGCGAGTCCGAAATCTGTTATATCGACGGATACGCGGGCGTCTTGAGCTACCGCGGCTATAACATCCACACGCTGGCCGACAATGCCACCTTCGAGGAAGTCGTCTTCTTGCTGTGGAATGGATGGCTGCCCAAGCGGGCCGAGCTCGATCAACTCAAGAAGGACTTGGCCGCCAACCGCGGAATCCCGCCCGCGGTGGTGGACTTTTTGAAGACAGTGCCGCAAGGCAGCCCGATGGACGTTTTGCGTACCGCAGTCTCGATGCTGAGCATTTACGATCCCGAAACGCAGGATATGACGCCGGAGGCCAACGCCCGCAAGGCGCTCCGCCTGATGGCGCAAACCGCCACCATCGTGACCACGTTCGACCGCCTGCGCAAAGGCTTGCACGTGATCAGCGGCGACCCTGCCATGGGCTTCGCCGAGAATTTCCTGTACACGCTGACCGGCAAGCGGCCCGACGACTTGATGGAGCACGCTTTCGACGTGGCTTTGACGCTGCACGCGGACCATGAACTGAACGCGTCCACGTTTGCCGCGCGCGTGACGGCCGCCACGCTTTCGGATATTTATTCGTCGATTACATCCGCCATCGGCGCGCTGAAAGGCCCGCTGCACGGGGGCGCGAACCAGGACGTGATCAAGATTCTGCTGGAGTTGGGCAGCGAGGAAGCCGCCGTCGAACGGGTGAAGAGCACGTTCGCGCGCAAGGCGAAGATTCCCGGTTTCGGGCACCGCGTATATCGCGTGGAGGATCCGCGGGCGACGCACTTGCGCGTACTCTCGGAGGAACTGGGGCGGCGCACGGGGCACGAGAAGCTATTCCGCCTGTCGCAGGCCATCGAGCGCACTGTGAAGGCGGAAAAAGGGCTGATCGCCAACGTGGATTTCTACTCGGCGTCGGCCTACTATGCGCTGGGCATCCCGGTGGATCTGTTTACGCCGGTATTCGCGGTGAGCCGCATGTCCGGCTGGACGGCGCACACGCTGGAGCAATACAAGAACAACCGGCTGATCCGGCCGCGCGCGGAGTATAAGGGGAATCCGGACGGCATGAAATGGATTCCAATGGACCAACGCTAATGGACGAGAAAGCTTATTACACCGAATCGCCGACGACCAAGCCGATGTCGTTGAACTGCCCTTTTTGCAGGTCCGCCGAGACCTACGATCTGCGGTGGATGGTGCGCAAGAAGAAGGACCGCCTGCCGCCGGGCGGCGACGAGCGGGACCGGGCGCGGTTCGCGAAATCGCAGAGTTATATGGTGCTGCTGGACGATAAGGTGGCGTGCAAAAACTTGCGGTGCAGGAAGCGGTTCGATATATCGGGCGTTAAGACGATGGCGTTTTTGTAGGTAGCACAGGCTTCAGCCTGTGATGCATGCGCGCAGCAACTTTGCGAACAACGATGAGTCGCCGGTGTGATGACTCAACCGGGATGCATCCGTCATCTGTTCGCGAGTGACCGCCCGCCAGTCGATATAGTGACCAGCGCTCACCGCGACTTCGCGCATGAACTCGCGTTGCGTCCGGCCGTTGCCTTCGCGAAACGGATGTGCGGCATTGATCTCTCCGAGATACCAAGCCGCGCGCTTGGCAAAGGTCGGGGCATCGAGGCCGGCGAGATAATTCTCGGCCGCGAGCCTTTCCAGAACCTGTTGCAGCGCCGGCTCCAGGAAGGGGGCGAGGCCGAAGAGATGGCCGCCTTTGGATATGTTCACCGTCCGAAAGTGTCCTGCCCATTCGTAGACGTCCTTGAAGATGTACCGATGAATCGCCTTTAAATGGGCGACATCGAATCGCCCCGCGACCGGCGTATCGATGAGCTCTGCGATGCGGCGGTGAGTGCGGCGCGCTTCGAAGCGTTCCAGCAGTTCCGCGTCAGTGAGAGCGCGGAGGTTTTTGAGGACGTTGGTGCCGGGATACAGATACGGGTCCGAATTCCCGGTTGTCGAGCTCATCGATCCCACTCCCTACTTCGGCCAGGGTCAGATCTCCATCGACGTATCGATGGTACAGCGCGGTGGCCTGCTCATCGAGTTCGAAGCCTTCCAGGCGTATGGAGGCCAACGCCTCTTCGTAGACGCGCGTGCGGCGGGCGCGTTCAGCCGCGGTAATTGGGTGTGTCGCCCGCGCCATATCTTCTACTCTACTCCATGCGGGCATGCGTTCGGCCGTGTCTTGCGCCATAATGAGTGCATGGTGAAATCGGTCGAAGGCGTCTACCGCAACGGGAAGGTGGAGCTGCTGGAGCCATTGGCCGAGGCGGAGGGTTCGCGCGTCATCGTGACCTGGGTCCCGCCTGCGGGCACGGTCGATCTTCGTCAGAGAGGAATAGACGAAACCCAGGCGGCCGATTTGCGGCGCCGTTTGGCCCCATTTGCAGAGGATTGGGATCGTCCAGAGATGGCTGCGTACGATGAACTGCCGCCGCGGTGACATGATCAGCACCAACGTGGCTCGTGCCGTTCACTCTCCGCCCAACAACCCCTGCACAAACCCCTTCTCCAGCGGCCAACTTCCCGTCACGCGCGTGCCCACCTGGTTGAACGTGCCCGAAGTCAGCACGCCGCTGAGGTCGCGCGGATTGGGTGTCTGGTGCTCGCGCGCGATCATTTCGCGCAGCATGCCGGTAGTCGACGCGAGCTGTGCGGCAAGCGCCGCGGCCTGCTGCGCGGATCGGCACTCCACGTTGAGCCGCGCTTCGAAACGGCTCCCCGCTGGCGCCATGGCGATGCTCACGCCGTCGGCGTCCTGCATGGCGGTCGCGAACATGCGCGTGCCCGGCGGCAGATCGGCGCCGGTCTTCAGCAGCGCGGGCGGAATCGAGATCCAAACCGGCGCATCCGGTATCTCCAGTTCGCGGCGGCGCGTGGCAGTGGACTGCAGATCGATGGCGGACGAATCGTCGGGACCGACGGCCAGGCCCATCAGGTTCGGCCGCAAGGGAAAGAACGAAATCTTGCGCTCGGGCGTGCTGCCGCTCATGCGGCAGAGAGCGTCGCGACAACCGCCGCCTTGTTCGCGCGCGTAGGATGCGAGGCTCGACCAATCGAAGCGCCCCTTCGCCACCAGGTATTTGGCGCTGGGCGTGAAGCAGGCCAGCACGGCGTCCAGGTCGCGCGTGTAATCGAACTCGGTCTTCATCACGAAGACCTTGTATTCGGGCTCCTCGGCCACTTTGGAACCCGCCAGCATTTGCAGTACGCCGCCCTGGCGCAGCGCGGCGAAATCGATGTAGAAGACCACGGCATCCCGCGTGGGGAGGCGCTGCAGCCAGTCCGCGGTGGTGCGCAGGGAGCGATCGCGGAAGCGCGCCACTCCCCATACTGCCAGCGCACAGACTGACGCGATGACGATGATGAGCAGGGCGGCGCGTTTCTTATAGTTCACGAGGGCAGTATCACACAGCCGCGGTGGTTTCCGCCAGCCGGGTTTCCTTCCAAAGGTCGATATACGGCCGAAGCTGGCGCATCATGGCGCGGAAATCTTCCAGTTTCAGCGATTGCGCGCCGTCGCTGATCGCCTTTTCGGGATTCGGGTGCACTTCCACGATCAACCCGTCTGCGCCGATGGCAACGCCGGCACGCGCGAGGGCGGGCACCAGGCTGCGCTTGCCGGTGGCGTGGCTGGGGTCCAGGATCACGGGCAAGTGGGTCAACTCGTTCAGCACCGGGATCGACGAAATATCGCAAGTGTTGCGGGTGGCGGTTTCGAAAGTCCGGATGCCGCGTTCGCACAGCAGCACGTTGGGATTGCCGTGGGCCGTCACGTACTCGGCGGACATCAGCAGTTCCTTGATGGTGGAACTCATGCCGCGCTTCAGCAGCACGGGGCGTCCGCAGCCGCCCAGCGATTTCAGCAGCGCGAAGTTCTGCATGTTGCGCGCGCCCACCTGCATGACGTCGGCGTACTCGGCGACCATGCCCACGTCGCGGTCGCTCATCACCTCGGTGACGATGGCCAGGCCGGTGGCCTGCTTGGCTTTTTGCAGCAGCTTGAGGCCTTCCAGTTCCATGCCCTGGAAATCGTAGGGCGAGGTGCGCGGCTTGAAGGCGCCGCCGCGCAACATGCGGGCGCCGGCGGCGGCCACGCCTTCGGCGGTTTCCATAATCTGGCGCTCGGATTCGACGGAGCAAGGACCGGCGATGACGATGAATTCGTCGCCGCCGATTTCGAGACCGTTGACGCGCAGCACGGTGTGCTCCGGCTTGAACTCGCGGCTGACGAACTTGTAGGGCGCCGAGATGCGCACCGCGCTCTCGACTCCGGGAGTGGCTTCGAGCGATTCCAGGCAGGCGGTCACGTCGCCCACGCCGACCACGCCGATCACCACGCGCGCCTCCCCTTCGATCGAGTGGACTTTGTATCCGAACTCTTCAATCCGCTCGCAGACGTGGTTGATTTCTTCGCGCGTGGCATGCTGGCGCATCGAGATGATCATGGCGGTTGGCTCCTTTGCGGCAAAAAAGGCTACACAATAAAAAACCCACTCTGGCGAGTGGGTTGGTTTCGAGAAAACTGGGAATGCCTCAGTCCAACGCCACTCTACCGATTCCGGCCGATCCGGAATCGGAAACTAAACGAGCTGGCGGGAAAAGACATCGTAAAAGGAAAGTATAGGGCAATTGGCGGTGGGATGGCAAGCGCCGGTACGAGCCATTGCTGGTACGAGCGATGTGTCCCCTACGCCGCGATTTCACGGAGCACTTCGGGATGCAGCTCCGCGACGCGAATGAGCGTCTTGGCGGCTCCGCTGGGAACGCGGCGCCCTTGCTCCCACTGCTCCAATGTCCGTTGCGACACGCCGAGAAGAGCGGCGAACTGGGCCTGTGTCAGGCCGGACCTGAGCCGTGCCCGCGCAATAGGCGAACGCGGCTCCAGCGTAGCGCGTTTACCCCGCCCACCCTTGATTTCACTCACCGCTTCCAAAACCTCTTGCCAGACGTCGCGATTGGCTTCTAGCTTCGCCAGGGCGCGCGGGCTCATTTTTTTGGTCATTTTCGAATGCCTCCTTCAGCTTTTTCAGTATATGGGCGGGTGCGTTCTCCCGCTTGGTCTTCGCGTACAGCGTCAGCATCCAAAACTCGCTCCGTTCGGAGCGCACGCAATAGATGACACGCAACCCGCCCCGCTTACCGGTACCTTGGCGCGCCCAACGCAGTTTTCGTACACCACCGGAACCCTTCACGACGGCTCCGGCCGCCGGGTTCAGCATCAAGAATTCCTGCAACTCTCTGTACTCGTCATCATCGAGGTAATTGGCGCGCAAGCGATCAAACGCGCCCGACTCGATAAATGTGAACACTAAGCCTATGCTACGCCTCTGGCGTATGTGTGTCAATCTCGATTTGTACCACTGACTATTGAGGAGCCAGGCTGGGGTGGTGGGCTATGGCGGTTTCGTCTGCCGAGGCCGGGCCGCGCAAGCCAAAAAAAACCCCGTGGTTAGGGGGCACAGCCTAGACCGCTTTGCACGGCCACCAACTCGAAAGGGAAGTATTCGGCTGCTTTTTCAATTTAAGGATATACCGTAACTGTTCACTTGTCAAGAGCTTAGCCGTCGGAGCCAACGTCTCGGATAATCGCGCGATCCATGGCCGTCCTCTTATAACTCCGCCGCGACGGCGTGCCCGTTAAAGGGTAGCGGAAGGGGATGGGCAGAACGCGACCCAAGGGCTGCCAGGCGTCTTCACGCGCAGTAGGGACCGATGCCCGAATTTGATCGAGCCGTAACCCTTTAATGTACGTATACGTCTACGTATACATGCCCCAAAAAACTCTGTACGTCCGGGACGCCGATCTTCCAATTTGGGAGGCGGCGCAGAAGCATTTAGGGGAAAAGAGCATGTCCACGCAGGTGATAGAAGTGCTGCGCGAGAAGCTCAGTTCCGGCGGAAAATACGACTACGTGATCAAAATGCTCAACGGCGGGGAAGTCGGGATCGAGGCGCAGACCGACCGCGCTCAAGAGCGAAGCCGCCTCAAGGCAGGTTTGATGATCGCCTTTAAGTCACGGGTCGAAGCTGCCGAGTATGTGGAGGCGGCAGAAACCGAGGGACTCACCTTCTCTGGAAAGGAAGCTCTCAAGTCGGGGTTGCCGATTGGCGTGGGCGATGCGAGTGCGCAGGCTCGCTTTATAGCGAACAATCGTGATTTTCTTCTTGAGCATCCCAATTTGCATGAGCTTTGTGAAAAAGTCGTGTTGCGAAGATTGAAACCTCCGCCCCAGGAAGAGGTGGATAGGCTCTTGGCTCTGCCAGATAATGATCCGGCCGTGATCGCCTTTGAGAATCAAGTAATGGCGGACCGAATCGTCTTCGGTTTGGGACGGGTGATCGTGGATGACTTCGGGGAAGTGATTACACTCAGCGGGAACGCGCGGGGCATCGGAGCCTTAAAGATTCTGCGGGGAATGTACGAACGCCTGGTGACCATCGTTTACATCGCGAAGAATCCGGCAGAGGCACGGGCGTTTACTGAAGATGACATAATCAAAAAGTGGAAGCTCTGGAAAAGTTCTTTGGAGGTGTGGCCCGATCTGAAGGGTAGTGCCCCGAAAGGAAAGGTTGAGGAACTAGAAGCTGAGTACGAAAGGGTGAAAGCAAAGCGTGCTGGGTCGATTTGCAAAAAATGCGGGCAACCAATAACGCAGGGAGCGTGGACGCGGGTTGACGTGGCCAGCATGGCGAAACAATCTGATGCCCGCCTCGCGAAATTCTACCGATCATGCTATCTGGAACCTACATTTCACTTACACGCAACCGGTTTCGGATTGAACTATCGTTTCCGTCGCACGGAACAGGGCGGCAAGTCATATGTCGAGACATCTGAACCGGAAGCGCGGATGGCGCTCCAACTCGCGCACAATCTAATTCTGTATTTCTTGGATTTCCAAAACGAGTACTTTGACCTGGGTCTCGCCGATGAGATTAAGCCGCGCCTTGCCGCTTTCCTGCGGATCTGGGGCAGGGCGGATCAACCCGCAAGCGCAGCCTGAAGATCATTTGGGTAAAGGGAGCCTGTGCCGCGATAACCGATGGAAGCGGTAAGCCTGTAATTTTAGCTGCTACCGAAAGCGAGCCTTAATGTACGTCTACATTGATGAATCTGGCCCATTCGCTGCTGTGCCGCCTTTACGCGCGCATAGGATATCGGCCACCGCTGGCTTACAATACCTGGCGCTCAGCACGATCAGTTAATTGGCGAGTATGAACAGCTCGAACGGTCCTGGGGCGGCCGCGCAGAGCCTAAGGGTAGCAAACTTCAGGAAGCGCAAATCAGTAGCGTGATCGCGCTTGCGTCGCGTTATGACGTGGTGTTCGATGCTGTGGCTATCGACATGGCCCTCCAGCCTGACGCGGACACCGCCGAGTTCAAAGCGGACCAAGCTGCGCGGATTATGAAGGCTGTCACACCCCTCACGCCGCCCGAAGGCATCAAATACTACCAGGATCTTGCACGAGCTTGCGACCTGTCCAGCCCGCTTTTCATTCAGGCTTATTTGACGATCTTGTTAATCGAGCGCCTGCTGCAAACGGCAACATTCTTCTACGTCCTTCGAATGCCGCCCGAACTCGCGGCGTTTCGCTGGGTCGTCGATGCGAAGCAAGCCGGCGGTACCGACTACGAGCGCCTCTGGCGGTCCCTAATTCTTCCCCTGACACAATCGAATTCTGTCCGTGAGCCGTTCGCAATGATCGAAGGCGGCGATTATTCTCATTTCGAGCGCTTCTATGTTGATTCCACATCCGTGCCGGAACACCTGAAATCCTACGCTCGCGGACGCGGCGGATTGAACTTTGGGCTTATTCTGAGTGAACACTTCACACTCGGCGAATCTGTATCGACGCCGGGTTTGAGGCTCGTCGACATCCTCGCTTCCGCCTTCACCCGCGCCCTCAACGGCACACTGGGCGGGAGCGGGTGGCGCGGCCTTGGCGGACTCATGGTGAGTCGACGGAGCGCCACCATCAAGTTCACCAGGCTCAAGGTAAACGGTGTGTCATGGTCTCTAAATGCCGCGCCCTACGCCAATGTTGTGCACGATTTGGAGGCGGAAACGAAGGCCATGTTTCCAGACGTGCCAGTTTATGGAGGGCAAAGAGTGAGCCTCGTGCTCTGATCTCGTTCCAGCCAGGCGTGTTCAGTCCCAAGGCATTGCAAAAGACCGGCCTTAAACCAGTAACAGCCGCTTGAGCCTGATGCGGGCGAACTTCCAGGGCGCAGGAGCAGCGGCGGCTAGTCAAGCCTGTTTTAATTTGGCCAGCCGTCGATCCTCCTCGTCACGCCGGAGTTCTTGGGCAATACATCGCGCCAAAGCTTCCATCTGCCAGTGGCGAAACTCCCAGGCCGCATGTGGAGGATAGTGAGCATATCCTGGAGACGGTGCAACGCTCTGTTTCTGTCCCAGAGCCTTGCAGGCGGCTCCCAGCAGTAAGATCCCGACGACCGTCTCAAGCGCGAGGAAAAGGGTCATTTTGGCGCTCAGCTCGGACAGCTCCCTCTGCATCTCTACAAGAGACACCCGCACTGGAACTAGCCGCATGGTGGTAGAAGGCTCTGCAAGCCTCCGCGCAGAACCGCCGGTTTGCGGCAGCAGCCAATTCACGACCATGAAAACGAGCAGTGCCAACCGCATCTGACTTCAGGCTAGCATGCCCGACCGGGAGCCATTAGTCGGTGACGGATTCCTCGCGTGCCGCCGGCTCTACCGGCCGCCCCGGCCGCGGCGGCCCTTCTCCAACGCGCCGCAAATCGTCGGCCAGAATTACCGCTTCCGCCAGATCCCGCATGGGACGCCGCAGCCGACGGCTTTCATTGCGCAAACGCAAGTACGCTTCCTCTTCGGTGAGGTTGTACTTCTGTTGCAGGATTCCCTTGGCGCGCTCCACCAGCTTGCGTGCTTCCAGGGTGCGCTTCATCTCCAGCGTTTCCGACATTAGGCGGGCATTCTCGATGGCGATGGCGGCCTGGCCGGCCACGGCCTTCACGAAGCCGGTTTCCTCGTCGGAAAAGACGCGCTGCTCGCGCGTGTAGATATTGATGGTGCCGATCACTTTGTCGCGCGTCAGGAGGGGAACCGACAGCAGCGACGCCAGTCCAGTTTTGCGCGCCAGCTCCGGATAGCGGTACTGTTTCTCGACGAGCACGTTGGGAACCGTGATGGGGCGGCCCTCCCGCACCACGCGGCCGATGAGCGAATCCTCGATCTTGAGCGGCATCTTGTGCAGATAGTCGGGCGAGGAGCAGCGCGCCGCCGAAATCACCAGCTCGCGGCGGTCCTCGTCGATCAGCATGATGGAGCAGACGGGCGAATCGAGCGTCTCCGCCACCATTTCCGAAATGGCTTGCAGGATGCGGTCCAGGTAATTCTCGGCGGAGATGGTGCGGGCCACTTCGGCCAGCGCCTCCATGCGCTTCGCCGCGGTCTCCGAACGTTGTTCCAAGCGCGATTTGGCGATTGCGCCGCCCATCTGCTCGCCGATGAAGCTGACTAGTGCGACTTCATCCGGCGCATGCGCGTGCGGCTGGCGGTGATGCACGTTGATGACGCCGATCAGGTCGCCGCCCGAAACCAGCGGCACGGACAGGAAGGCGTCGAAAGTATCCTCGGGCAGCGTTTGGAAGGTCTTGAAACGCGCGTCGGCGGACGCCTTGTTCGAGAGCGCCACCACGGATTTGTGTTGCGCCACCCAGCCCGTGATGCCTTCGCCCATCTTGAGGCGGATGTTGCCGATCTCGGAGGCGTGCGGGAGTTGCGAGGCCTGCAGCACGACTTCGTTAGTGGCGCGGTCGACCAGATAGACCAGGCAGGCGTCGCAACGCGTGGTTTCAAGCGTAAGCGAGATCAACTCTTGCAGCATCTTCTCCAGACTCAGGTCCGAACTGACGATGCTGCTGATGTGGTGCAGGAGCGCAACTTGGGAGGCTCCTTCGGAAACGGTTGCCGCAGGGGTCCGCATATATCCAGTTTAAAGAGTGGGAGGTCCGATGGTCCAATCCAAAATTCTTATACAGGACATATTATAGCGGCGCACGCGGTGCGTGCCCTGCCAGGGCGGCGCATGGCGCCACCCCACTAGAGCCGATGCAGCGCCTTCTCCGCCGCCTCGACTCCGCGAAACTGCGCTTCTTCGAAGAGCGATAGGCCGCTTGCATCCGAGTTGGCAAAGAGCAGCCTTCCCTCGCCCCGCGCCAGCTTGCGCCGCAGAGGATCGAAGATGGCGCCCACCACCGGCCGGACCATGGCGTGCCCCATGCGCATGATATCGATGCGCGACACGCAACTCCGAATATCGGGGTGCACGCGCTCCAAGTCGTGCAGGATGGCTTCGCTCCAATAGCGCCAGTCCTTCCGCAGCAGCAGCGCGCGATTCGCGGCGGGCGATCCTTCGGCCAGCGCCCAGTAGAACGTCCACACCGTGCGATCCACCTGCGAGCGCAGCGTCTGGTGCGTGGCGTCCACATAGCCCAATGTGGGCGAGTGCGCCACCACATTGTCCCAGGCGCGCTCGATGGTTCCCGCACCGCGCGGCGGCCGGTCGATGGTCAGGTTCGCGGTCAGCCACGGCGAGTATTCGAACTTCGGCAGCGGGCCAAAGTCTTCGACCAGATACGGCGCGAGAAACGTGGGGGCCGCGAAGATCACGGCATCCGTCACGTAGCGGACGGTATCGGTCAGCACGAGATAGCGGTTGCCCTGGCGCTCGATCCGCCGCACCATTTGGCCGGTGCGCACGAACGATCCTACGCGATCGAATAACTGCGCGGTGATCCAACCGTTGCCCTCCGGCCAGGTGAGCGGACCTTTCTCTTCCGGCGCGCGCGATGCGAAGTAGTGTACGCCGGCCCATGCGGACGTATCGGCGGCCATTGCGCCGTAATCGTCGCGGCAGCAATAGTTCATGTACCACAGCACCAGCGACGAATCGACGCGTTGTTCGCGAAGCCAGTCCGCGAACGATCGCTTGTCGAGATCCGGCGGACTGTGGCTGAGGCCGAGTTCCACGGGGATGGTAAAGCCGCCGCTGGCGCGAAATGCGCCGAATGCATCTTCCAGCCGCTGAAACTGTTCGCGATCTTTGCGCGTGAGTCCGATGGCTGGCTCGATGCCTTCCTGCCATTTGCCGTACAGAAACAGCCGCTCCTGCGGGCTGAAGCAGAGGAAGCGCTCGTTCCACACGCCGTCGCGCAGCACTCCCAACTCTTCGAAGAGCTCGCGGACATAGACGGCTTTCGGTCCGGGCACGGGCACATAGTGCGCGGCCCAAGGATACGCGCTGACCTCGTTCCTGCCGGAGCGCGCGTTACCGCCCGCCCGATCATTCATCTCTAGCAGGACGAAGTCGCGGAACCCGCGGTTCCGCAGGCGCCAGGCGGCGCTGAGTCCGGCGATGCCGCCGCCCACGATTACCAGGGGGATACGCTCCTCACGCGGCATCGCGGGAAGGGGCGCGCGATCGCGGATCTGGTGACCGCGCACGAAATCGTCGTTGACAAACGATCCTGCAAGAAGGCGCTCGCCCTTGGCGGTCATTCCGGCCAGAGCCGCGCAGCCGCCCGCGATAAACCGACGCCGTGTGGCGCTCAATGGCTGATGTCCTTCCAATCCCGATCGTAGGCGCGCACCAGCACCTGGTCGTTCAGGGTATTGGGCGGCATCGGCATGTGCGCCATATCCGGCGGGAACTGGAACAGGGCGGGCAGCGTGGGCACGCTCAGGAAGCGCAGGCCGGGTGGGAGGCTTTTCGGCATGCTGTAATCGCGCAACGACGCGATGATGAATCCCCACTCGCCGAACGAGGGCACGTAAACATGATACGGAGCCGTCTGCAAGCCGGCTTGGCGGAGCGTCGCTTCGATGCACCAGAAAGAGTCGCGCGCGAACATGGGCGACGTGCTTTGCACCACCAGCAAGCCTTGCGCGCTCAGGTGACGGGCCACGGCGCGATAGAAGGCCGTGGTGTAAAGCTTGCCCAGCGCGTAGTTAGTCGGATCGGGAAAATCGACCACGATGAAGTCGAAGCTGGCGGAGTCGGAATCGATCCATGGGAAAGCGTCGGCGTTGACCACGTGTACCTTGGGCGAGAGGAAGCTGCCGTGGTTGAGCGCGGTCAGCATGGGATTCGATCTGAACAGGCGCGTCATCTCCGGATCGAGATCCACGAGCGTGATGCTTTCGATTTGCGGGTACTTGAGGATTTCCCGCAACGCCAGGCCGTCGCCGCCGCCCAGCACCAGCACGCGCCGCGGGGCGGGAATTGCCGCCAGGCCGGGATGCACGAGCGATTCGTGATAGCGGTATTCGTCGCGGGAGCTGAATTGCAGGTGACTATTGAGGAACAGCCGCAGATCGTCCTTGAACCGTGTCAGGACGATGCGCTGATAGCGCGTATCGCGGGCGAAAATGATTTCGTCGGCATAGATGTTGTCTTCCGCGACGGCGGTGATGCGTTTAGCCTCCAGCAGGCCGCCGAGCAGGATCGCCAGGACGACCGCGGACACTCCCCGCAGCAACCGCCTGGCGCCCAACTGCGCGGCGAACAAGTAAGTGCTCCACAGCGCCACACCGGCATTGATAATACCGAACAGCATGGCCGACCGGACTAAGCCCAGGCGCGGCACCAGGACGATGGGAAAGAGCAGCGAGGCGGCCAGCGCGCCGATATAGTCGAAAGTCAATACGTGCGCCACGGCGTCCCGGAAATCGAAGTGCCCGCGGACGATACGAATGAGGAGAGGTATTTCCAGGCCCACCAGAATGCCGATGACCGTGACCACGAAATACATCAGGAATGCGAACGCTTGGGTGTAGGCGAAGGCTAGAAACAGCACGGCCGACGAGAAGCCGCCGATCAGTCCGATCATCAACTCGATCCAGATGAAGCGATGCACCAGGCCACGTTGGATATAGCGGGAAAGGGCGCTGCCGATTCCCATGGAAAAGAGGTAACAGCCGATGATGGTGGAGAATTGGAAGACGCTGTCGCCGACCAGGTAACTGGCCAGCGTCCCCGCCACGAGCTCGTAGATCAGGCCGCAGGCGGAGATCAGGAAGACGGATATGAAAAGGACCAATGACACAATCTGTTAGTTGCCACGTGGCGCAGGCACTCGTGCCTGCCGCGCTGACACTCTTGTCAGCGCAGGCGAGCGCAGCTCGCCTAAGCCGGCTGAAAGCCGGCTGCGGGCGCTATTGCCCGCCCCACAATTTGGGCGGAATCGCATTTGGCTTAAATCCGCCCCGCTAGTGGATGGCCGCGGCGATGATCAGGCACAGGCCCAGCGACAATGCGCCGATCAGGATCGCCAGGGCCGTGTTGTGCTGGTGCACAATCTCGTTCCAGAGATGGTAAGGCGTCAGCTTATCCAAAACGTAAAAGGCAACCACGAAGATCAGGATGCCGATTAGGGCAAACACCAACGCGTTCATGATGTTGGGAAACGTGACGATAGGCATTTACTTTCCTCCAGTGTAATGGTGATATCCGGCGTAGATGGCGCGATACGAGCCGGGATTGTCCCGAATGGACTTGGGCACGTTCTTGACTTCGTTGACCGATGTGAAGCTCCAGCCGCGGTAGGCGCCGGCGCCGAGAAGCAATACCACCGCGGTTCCGTAGATCAGATAAAGCCGGTTCCAGATCATTCGCCGCCTCCAAGAGTAACTACCGGGTGATCGCTTTGCGCCCACCGCATTTGCTCGAAACTGTAAGTCCGCCAGGAGATCAGCAAGGCGGGAAGCAGCAGAGCGGCGAACGCTAGCAGGTAGACTCCGAGCACGGGCACATCGCGCGTCACTGTCACGGTATAGCCAATGCTTCCGAGCCTGGCGTCCGATTCCGGCTCGATGCGCAGGTAATAGCGGCCGGGCGGAATGGATGGCAGCACAACCTGGTCCTGGTGGCCGCCTTCCGTCCAAGTCCCATCCGAATCGACGCCGCTATAGTAGCTGACTTCCCGTCCGAAGTCGTAAGCTTGTCCGGTGTCTTCGTCGATTAGTGCATAGTCCAGATAGATCCATTGATTGGATACATCCGCGTCCGTCTGCACTTCGACCGACGAAGTGCGTGCTTTGAGTTCAAATTCCGGAGTGACAAATGACGCTTCGGTGCTCGACGGCGAAAAGCTATAGGCCTCCCGAAACACCTGTTCCTGTTGCGAAAAGAGCTGGTTCAGCGTGAAAATCACGACGAGCGCGGTCGCCAGGCCGGCGAACGCGAACCAAATCCGGCCGGCGGAGGTCTTCACCGCGGAAGGCTGATTCTCGTAGACGCCTATCGGCGTGGGCGCCAGCCCCGGTAGTCCGAAGGCCTTCCAGATATCGGCGCCATTGACATATTCGCCGAGGGTCCAGGTGGTTTCGTTGCCCGCCGTTTCCGACGAAAGCACATACGGGGGAGCGATGTAGTCGGTCACTGCGATGGCGTCGTCGTTTACGGCTACCTGCCACGGGAACTCGCCGAGCACGAAAGTGGTTTTCGCGAGGCATGTCTGGAAGTGCCTATATTTCTTGCCGAGATACCTGGCGGAAGCTCCCTCCGCTTCGGGCAAGGCGGTGGCTACACTGCAGTCGTTCCAGTGGCCGTCGTATTCAGTCAGGTAGCGGAACCCTTTGTATGGGCTGAACAGCAGATACTCGCGCCAGCTATAGGTGAGGCCGTCGGATTCCATGCTGCGCACCTGGAAACCGATCGCCTCATAATCGGACCCGCGCCACTTTCCGCGGCTGCCCAGCGGGATCAGCGGTACCTCGTCGATGGCGTCTTCGAAGCGCTGCAGAATCTTGAGTTGCGGGTCCTTGGCATCCAGAATGGAATGGCAATGACCGCAGACGATGGCGACCGCGCGCCCCATGGACCGCACGGTTAGCGGCGCGCCGCAGTTGGGGCACGTCAAGGACTGGACTTGGGGCGGCGTTCCGGCGCTCATGACCACCCCTCGAATGCGCGTAGATTCTTCAGCCGCAGCGCGTCGAAATCGACGAATTTGCCCAGGTAGAGCACCGGCTCGGTATCGCTATAATCGAGCGTTGCGAAATCCCCGCCGGTTGAGCGCAGGTCGATGAACGTAGCCCCCTGCTTATCCCAATACTGAAACGGTAGCTCGCCTTCGACGCCGCGATAGCGCGCCTCGGTGATCACGGTCGCTTCGAACGCCGTCTTGTTCCATGTAAACCGGTCGCCCAAGTGGACCGTGGCGAGCGCCGGCAGCGGTGCGGCTGGAAAGGCGAGCGTGACCGCGTACTGGGCCTGCGCGTCCGACAGCCAGGCGCTGCCGCCCTGATTCAACGTGATGTGCCACTCGTTCCAGGAGCCTTCGTCGTAGTCGTATATGATGCGCCCGGCGACCGTGAACGCGCGGTTTTCGTAGACGCCGGACGTGCCGACCTGGATCGGGGAACTGTCCGGCGGCAGATCCGAAACCACGCCCACCTTTTCCAGGTTAACGTCGGTGCGAACGAGGATGGATTTGCAATGCGGGCACGTAGTCTGCACGCTGCTCGACCATTGGAATACAATCGGAGCGCCACAGCTTGGGCAAAGCGCGGCAGGCTGGCTCATACGCCGATCTCCACCGGGATGTAGTCGCGCATCACGTCGCGCACACGGACATCCTGCGCTCCCAGATGTTCCCGCAAGTGCGTTTCGAAATCCCAGCGTGGGCGCGGGCGGCAGCTAAACAGGTTCAGGCATACGGAGCCATGTTCCGGAAACGTATGGCATGCCAGGTGCGATTCCGAGAGCAATGCTAAGCCGGTGATGCCGCCGGTATTGGGGAATTGATGCCACAGAATTTCGCCTACCGTATGCAGGCCCAGGTCGCCGATGAGCGCCGCGAAGAGCGTGCGCAATACGCACAGGTCCCGCAGCCCGCCGGGCGGGCAGCCGTGCGCTTCGACGATCCATTCCACGCCTGACATACGGTCGAGTACGGGTACAATCTAGTATACAGAGGTGCATATGAGTCTGCGCAGCTTTCTGGGTAAACAATTTATCGCCGTCATCCAGTGGAACGAGGATGAAGATGGCGTGCTGGCCTACCGGTATCCGATGCAGGATATGGAGATCGAGAATGGCGGCCAACTGACCGTGCGCGAGTCCCAACTGGCCGCATTCGTCAACGAAGGGCGCATTGCGGATGTGTTCGGTCCCGGCCTGCACACGTTGAACACGCAGAATCTGCCGCTGCTCACGGACCTGATGAACTGGGACAAAGCCTTCGAATCGCCGTTCAAATCGGACGTGTATTTCTTCTCCACGCGGCTGCAGATCGACCAGCGCTGGGGCACGGCCACGCCCATCACGATTCGCGACAAGGAGTATGGCGCCGTGCGTTTGCGCGGATACGGGATCTACGCCTACCGGGTGGCTGATCCGCGGGCTTTCTACACCAACGTGAGCGGCACGCGCGACATTTATCGCGTGGCGGATGTGGAAGGGCAACTGCGCGAGACCATCATTGCGCGGATGACCGATACGTTCGCCAATAGCGACGTGCCTTTCCTGGATATGGCGGCGAACCAGGCGGCGCTGGCGCAGAAGATTTCCGACCAGGTAAGCCCGGCGTTCAAAGCGCTGGGGCTGGCACTGAACCAGTTGATCGTCGAAAATCTTTCGTTGCCGGACGAACTGCAGAAGGTGCTGGATCAGCGCATCGGCATGGGCATGGTGGGCGACCTCGGGCGTTTGGCGCAGTTCGAGGCGGCGCAAGCTATCCCGATTGCGGCGGCCAACGAAGGCGGGGCGGCGGGGGTCGGGGTGGGGCTCGGGGCGGGTATCACGATGGCGCAGACCATGATGAACGCTATGAAGCCGGCCGCGCCCGCAGCTACCACATTGGCCAACACGAAGTTCTGCGTCGAATGCGGACACGCGATTCCGAGATCGGCCAAGTTTTGCCCGGAGTGCGGCAAGCCTCAGGCGGGGACGTGAAGAAGCGGATGATTTTTGCCGCAGCCGGGTTTTAGACTGGCCAAGGAGGCCGCCTTAAAGGCGGCCTGCCGCCAAGATTGGCCGCCCCACAACGCTAAACAACAGGGCCAGCCTCGGTTATCGGCGTTCATCGGCGTTCATTGGCGGCCTATTTAAGATCCAAGCGGCCGCCTCTGTAAAGGTCGCGAATCGCGGCCACGGGCCATCGGGCGCGCCCGCGCCCACGAGCACGGGCGAGCAGCCCGCGCCGGCGCCGGCCATGGCATCCACATCGCGATCTCCCACCATGAAGCAGCGCTCCGCCTGCATGTCAAACTCCCGCAACGCGCGCAACAGCAACAGGGATCCAGGCTTACGGCACTCGCACGCGTCCGCCGCCGAGTGCGGGCAGTAGTAAATACGCGAGATCGTAACTCCAAACGGCGTGAGCAGACGAAACAAGGCGGTATTCACCGCGATGAACTCGCGCACATCGAAGTAGCCGAGGCCGATACCTTGTTGATTGGTGACGATGACCAGCCGGTAGCCCGCCTCTTGCAGTTCCGCCAGACCTTCGCCCACGCCCGGCAGCAATTCCGCGTCCCGCGGATCGCTCATGTAGGGGCTCTCTTTCAGCAGCGTGCCGTCCCGATCGAGAAAGACAATTCCCTTGGGCGCGCTGGTTAACCGTGAAGGCTGCGCCAGCCGTTCCACCGCCATCACGCGTTCGATAATCTGGCTGGTGCTGACGTGCTGGCTGATAGGAATGGCGACGACCTGCCCGCCGTATTCTGTCACGGCCTCCGCCGAGCGGAGTTGCCGTACGCTATAGTCCCCGCCTTTGATATAGAAATCGGGCTTCCAGCGCTGAATCTGCGCCAGGGGCCGCTCGTCGTTCAAAACCGTCACCGCATCGACCGAGGCCAACGCAGCCACCACGCTCATCCTCTCGAGTTCGGGGCAGATGGGGCGGTGCGGGTTTTTGTATTGGCGGATCGACCAATCGGAATTGACCGCGACCAGCAGCGCATCGCACAGGGTACGGCTGCGCGCCAAATAATCCACGTGGCCGGCATGCAAGAGATCGAAAGCGCCGCAGGTGTATCCGAGTTTCCGGCCTGCGCGCCGCAGCCCGGCTACCCAGTTGTCCACCTCGTCATCTGTGCGGATCTTTTTCATCAGTCGCCGCTCTGCCCGATTTGCCGCGCCGCAGGCCGGCCATGGCCTTGGCCAGTTTTTCGCGCGAGATAGCCACAGTACCGGATTCGCCGACCGCCAGGCCCGCCGCCAGGTTCGCCAGCCAGACGGCATCGCCGAGCGCGGCTCCGGCCGCCAGCGCCACGGCCAGCGTGGCCAAAGCCGTATCGCCCGCGCCGGTCACGTCGTAAACTTCGCGGGCGAAGCTGGGAAAATGCTCTTCGGGCGCGTCCGGCCGCAGCAGCGTCATGCCATCTTTGCCTTCGGTAACTACGATGGCCGTCGATCCCGCGAGGCGCAGCAGTTGCCTGGCGGCATGCATGGTCTCTTCGCGATTGCGCGCGGGCAATCCCGTAAGCAGAGCCAACTCGCTGCGATTGGGCTTCAGAACGGTAGCTCCGCGATAGCGTTCGAAATCGGAGCCTTTCGGGTCCACCACCACCGGCTTGCCGTGGCGGCGGGCGGCGATTACAATCGCCTCGACCACCGGGGCCACCGCAAAACCCTTGGCATAATCCGACACCAGCACGGCATCCATGCGCGGCATCATGCGCGCGGCGCGCCGCACCACCTGTTGGCCCAGGCCGGCGTTGATCGGCGCCGTATTTTCTTCGTCGATGCGCACGATTTGCTGGTCATGCGCCAGGATTCGCAATTTCAGCGTGGTGGGACGCCCCGGGGCTGTGGAAATGTGCGCGCAATCGATGCCCCGCTTGGTGAGCATGGCGCGCAGCTCCGCGCCCGCTTCGTCCTGGCCGGTAACGCCGAAGAGAGTCACGCGCGCGCCCAAGGCGGCCACATTGCAGGCGGTGTTAGCCGCGCCGCCGGGAACGCCAAACGCGCCGACCTTGCGCACGATGGGAACGGGGGCTTCGGGCGAGATGCGGTCCACTTCGCCCGTCCAATAGCGGTCCAGCATCAGGTCGCCGGCGACCAGCACACGCTTCCCCGCAAATGCTTCGACAGCCTTGGCGATGGCGGCGTTCGGTCTCATGCACAACGGTGAATCGAGGCGGGACAGAGCTTCGTTCCGGGCCAGCATAGCACAGGCCGCTGCCCCGGCGTTGATTGAGTAATAAATAATACATCGATCGCATACCAGTCCTGTAAAAAATAGAGCGGACGGAGGCGAAATATGGTATAAAGTTCCCTATGCGCATACTGCTGGCTACTTTGCTTTTGATTGCGGTCGTTCCGGCGTACGGGTCGATCATCATGTTCAGCGGAGAGGTGAATGTCCTGCCGTCTCCCCCCGCGGCGATCCTCTATGGCGCCAGCAACAGCACGATCTACGGCTTTGCGGAGCAGCAAGGCGTGTTGCTGACCTCGAACTTGAACGTGGGCATCACCTCGCCGGGAACCTGGATTTGCTGCTCTGGAATTCCCGGGGGAACCATCGACGCAGGCACCACGGTGAACAGCTATCTGCTATACGCCTCCCCAACCAGCGACATTACCGGCCCGAATTTTACCGATTTCACGGGATCCATCACGTTTAGTCCGGGCGAGAAGATCGTGGGCGTCATCATCACGTATACGCAGCTCAGCGCTACCGACACCCTGCTGGGATCGCCCACTACGACCTATCCTCCGCTCAGCGACACCAAGCAGGGCCTGGAACAGTTCGATGTGGTGAGCATCGGCAACGGCGACGAAACGCTACACGTGAACTTCCACATCGCGGCCGGAAATGTGGACATGATCCGCATCTTGACGACGACGCCGGAACCGGCGGGTTTCATGTTGCTGGGTTCGGGGC
>Ga0302324_100007431_pt1 | contig 23297 bp, 17 predicted proteins | sample Palsa_T0_1_FD_201949 | JGI IMG/M metagenome (GOLD analysis project Ga0302324, IMG submission 201949) | Peat permafrost microbial communities from Stordalen Mire near Abisko, Sweden - Palsa_T0_1 | ecosystem: Environmental > Terrestrial > Soil > Palsa > Peat permafrost | place: Sweden: Abisko... | reverse complement strand
GCCGGTGGGAGCAGGTGTGGGATCAGCTAGCCATCCAGTACGGAGACCGGGACTCCCCCGGAAGCCCAGAACAGGACCACCAACGTATCCACGCCGAGGCCATGCAGGTAGCACAGGAGATCGTGGCCGCCGCTGAGCGGCAGTCCGAGGAGATCCTCGTTAAGGCCCAGCGTAAGCACGCCCAGATTCTCAAGCAGGCCGAAGCGGCCGCCGCCAAAGCCCAGGCAGCCGTCCAACACGAAGCGCACGGGGAAGCGGCGAAAATTGTCGCAGCCGCCGAGCAGCGTGCTAGTGAGATGATTATCAGGGCACAGCACAAGCGTGATCAGATCCTCGCCAAGCCAAGAGATCCAGCAGTGCTAGGCGCGGGGAACTCCTCACCCAGATCATCATGCTGCGGCAGCCGGCCATGGACCTCGCCAAAGACCTCGGCAAGGTTACTGGAGGGTGCGTCTTTTTGCTCGGTACGACTTGTCACTTATGCCGGGTTGATTGTCCTGATATTCGGAGCGTCTGAGTTTTTCAGTCGTATCTGGCGTTACCAGTCGTGATACTTGCTGGTCAGCGGCTGTACCGGCAGGTTTCCGGGCGCGTCAGGGATGGCCTGCTGTTGCCGGGTCCGCTGGTTCCGGGGCTGTTTTCGGGATCATGGGCGGAAACCATTCCTGGCGAGCATCGGAGGTACGGCGGTGGCGGTCACGTTGTCGGTGACGGTAAGGCAGGTCCTGGACGACGGGACCCAGGCCCCGGTGGACGGGGAGCTGGCGGCGGCGCTGTCCGGCCCGGCGGAGCAGTTCGCCGGGCTGCTGACCTGGGCAGCGGACGAATCGGGGTTCCTGGACCACGGAGAGCGGGAGGACGTGATCGGCCAGGAGGGCCGGGAACTGCAGCGGCGCCTGCTGCAGGCCACGTTCGCCCTGGACAGCGCGCGGGAGGAGCGGATCGCGCACGTCACCAGCGCCGCGGGGATACCCCACGGCAGCGTCGAGGCCGGGCAGAGCCGGGGCCTGGCGAGCGTCTTCGGCCCCGTGCGGGTCACCCGGATGGCGTACCGCAACCGGCGCGAGCCGAACCTGTATCCCGCCGATGCCCGGCAGGTCCTGCCCGATGACCCCTACTCGCTGGGGATGCGCGCCCTGACCGCTTTCCACCTGGCGACTGGAGGGTACGGGCAGGCGCAGGAGGTCATCGGGGCCCGGACCGGGGTCACGGTCGGCCGCGCCCAGCTCGCCGGGCTCGCCGGAGACCTCGCCGCCTGGACGGATGACTTCTACTCCGGGCGCGCCCGCGACGCGGAAGAAGAGGAACAGCCGGACAGTGACGTGATCATGCTGCAGGCCGACGGCAAGGGCATCGCCCTGCGCCCGGAGCACCGCAAGGGCGCCGGGAAGGCGGATACCGCGCATCCCGGGATCAAGAAGATGGCCGAGGTCGTCGCCGTCGCCGACTTCACGCCCGCCGTCCGCGAGCCGGAGGACATCGCCGCCCCGCCCGCCCGCCGCAAGGCGCACCCCGGCCCGGAAGCGCGTGATAAGTGGGTATCGGCCTCCATCACCGAGAGCATCGAGGACATGATCGCCGCAGCCTACGACGAGGCCGACCGCCGCGACCCGCAGCGAGTCCGCCAGCGGGTCTTCCTCGTCGACGGGAACAGGCAGCAGATCACCGCCATCCAGGCCCAGGCCGCCGGGCGCGGCCTCAAAGTGCCCGTCCTGATCGATTACATCCACGTGTCCGGCTACCTCGGCAAGGCCTCCGCAGCGCTGCACCCCGGCGACCCCGTCGCCGGCGGCCAGTGGGCCGACGGGCAGCTGCTCCGCGTCCTGCACGGCCGCGCGAAGGCGGTCGCCGCCACCCTCGCCTCCGTCGCCGCGAAGACCCGCGCGGACCCCCGCACCCGCCACCTCGACCTGGCCGAGGTGGACAGGGCCGTCACCTACCTGACGAACAACCACCAGCACATGCGCTACGACAGGGCACTGGCCGCCGGCTGGCCGATCGCCACCGGCATGATCGAGGGCGCCTGCAGATTCGTCATCGAGGACAGGTTCGGAATTACAGGCGCGAGATGGTCTCCTGACGGCGCTGAGGACATCCTCAAGCTCCGCGCCGTCGTCGTCAACGGCGACCTCGACGACTACATGCGCTACTACAAGGAACGCTACCGCGACGAGCGCCACCTAGCCCGCTACGACCCCGCCACCATCGAGCACCTCGGCTTCGCCGCATGACTGGAACACCCGGAAATGACACGCCTCTCAGAAAGACGCACCCCTCAAAATCATTGAAGAGGAGTGGATTCTGTTCGAGCCGTTCCTTCTGCCTAAGAAGATTTGGCTGGGGCGCTGCGAGGAGTTCGGGACGTTCAGGAATCGTATAGCTCACCTCCGGCGCCCGGCTGAGCGCGACCTAGAGAGAATAGAGGCCACGCTCTCCGATATAGAGCAAGGCTATCGGGAGGCATGGAAAGCCGTAAGTTTCGCGACCGACCCTGGCGATCGACCAACGGACCCAGTTATGGAAGACTTCCGCCGAGGCGAGATGCGCGCCTTGATTGACACTGCGCTATTTCGATACGGCCGATACGCCTTGGATCCCACTCTGAAGGTCTCCCGGATGCCTTGGGCGGAAGTGCCTGACCCGCCAGACCCGTTGGCCAAGACGCCGGGGCTCTTCTGGCAACTCGACTGCGGAGGTCCTGACATATGGGTATGGCCCGAGGACTATCGGGATGCGCTTCCTCCAGAAGTGCGCCGAGTGCTCGCCTACACGCTCACTCCGGGGCCCAATGGGGCGGTCTTCGCTGTTCCCGTCGTAGATGATCCAGATAAGGCAATTCTAGGCCTAGCTGTCGCCTTGAAGTCTTTTCTCGACTCTGCTGTGTCTTCGGCCCGGATACAGCCTGAGGATGTCGAGGCGCGACTAGGAAGTGAGCGAGATCTGGATCCCTATGTTTTGGTCACACATCCGTTCGCTCTGGAGGAATACCCGAATCCGTCGAGCAGCATCTTCGGAGTCAAAATCGCTCGATAGGATTATTCCTGATGCCAGAGACGCGCAAGATCCGAATCCGGGCGGTCGAGTCGATAGGGATAAGCAAATTATGGGGCCACCTGTACCGTGGACCCGTTTGAGGCATGCAGGGCACAACGACCGATACTCTGAGCTGAGCCGATGGAGACCATTCTCTCGGCAGGCATGCCTTGAGAAGCATACATGGGACGGAAGAAGACTTCATCGCAGACCGATGGCGCTCGGACAGCTCTGCTCGCGGGTTGAGGTGCTCCGGCCGTCAGGCTTGGGGACTCTGCCTAGGCCTCGCGGACGGAAACGTGTCGGCTCACTTCTCTTTGCGGGATCGCAAGCCGTCTGACGGGCTACGGTAGGCGCAATCGATGTTCTGAAGTAACGCACCGGTCGTGTCAAGAGTCCTGATGGAGCCCCTTGGTCTCCACCGTGGACACGAGCAATCTAACGGTGGACTTCTTATGATCAAGTCCGCGCCACCTGATCATGGCGCGCCGGGTGTGGAATGGAGGCCGACCGTGGGGGGCGTGCTACGGCTGGAGGTGCAGGACTACACCGGCCCAGCCCAGTGGCGCTGGGTCCTGACCGACGCGTCCGGATCTTTCATCGCTGACCATGAGGTCCGGGTGGACGAGCGAAGCTCGCAGTACGAGGCGTTCATCGACCTGGAGTACTACATCTCGTCGTACGCCGCAGGAGACCGCTACGCCGAGGCCGAGGCGCGCATCGTGGCCGAGGTCGGTCAGTGGCTGGGGTCTGAGGTCTTCGGCCATATCGCCGAGGCGCTCGCGCGGGCGGCCAGAAGGGCGCCGGTGACGGTGCGCGTAGTCGTGCCAGAGGATGCAAGATTCCTACTGTTCAGGCCGTTTGAGCTGGCGTACGTGGAAGGAAGGCCACTCGCCGCCCAGGATGTCACGCTGGTTATGCAGACAGCCAACGATGACGGAGCCGACAACGCGGTTCCTGTGGGAAGCCGACTGCGCGTCCTTGGGCTGTTCAGCCTCCCCGAGGGAGAACAAGCCCTCAATCTCCGTCGCGAACGGCACGCCCTTGTCCAGATGATCAGGCGCGTTGCGGGCCGCGGAAAAGCCGCCGAGGTGCGCGTGGTGCAGTACGGGGTCACGCGCGACCGGCTGCGCAAGATCCTTGAAGAAGGCGAAGGCTGGGATGTCATCCACATCTCCGGCCACGGTGCCCCCGGCGAATTGCTGCTGGAAACGGCATCCGGCCAGCTCGACACGGTCACCGTGGCCGAGTTGTCAGACATGCTCGCCCCCGCTCGCGAGCGCGTGAAACTGGTGACAGTCTCCGCCTGCTGGTCGGCTGTTATGACCATCGCTGAGGAACGGAGGCTACTCGGGTTGCCTGTCCCGAGCGCCGATTTTCCGGGGCAGGTCGGCGGTTTCTCCGTTTCATCGGGCAGCTTCGCCACCGAGCTCACGGAGCGCCTTGGCTGCGCTGTCCTCGCGATGCGCTACTCGGTCGACGACGATTTCGCGATCGAGCTTTCGCAAAAGTTCTACGAGCTGCTTGCCGACCGGGGGCAACCCGTGGCACGTGCAGTTGGCATGGCGGTCAAGGACCTCAGCGCAGGAGGCAGGTTCTCGGCACGGTCGACCGCGACGCCCGCGTTGTTCGGCGGATCGGCACCGGAGATGAGGCTCGCGGCGCCCAGCCGGACGGAGTCACCGTCCTACGGCACTGCTGAGCTGAAAATGGCCGGGTTCCCGCCCCAGCCGGAGCGCTTCGTCGGCCGCACCGGGGTGATGGCCCGTGCTAGTGCCGCGCTAGCGGACGAGAGCGGCGTCCCGGGGGTTGTGCTGCGCGGCATGCCGGGCGGCGGCAAGACAGCCTGCGCGCTCGAACTCGCCTACACGCATGAACACGCGTTCGAGCGGCTCGTCTGGTATAAGGCACCCGACGACGGCATGGAGATCAGCCGATCGCTCACCCAGTTTGCGCTGGCCCTGGAACGCGGCCTGAGAGACTTCCAGATGGTCCACCTGGTCAGCAGTCCCGAAGAACTGTCCGTCTTCCTGCCGCGACTCACCGAGCTGATGGAGCGGAACCGGATCCTGCTTATCATCGACAACGGCGAGTCACTGCTGACCCGCGACAGCCAGTGGCGCGACGAAAGGTGGGGGCAGGTCATCGGCGCGCTAACGGCGCATCGCGGCCTTGGCCGCGTGATCGTGACCAGCCGCCGTGTTCCCGAAGGAGATCCCAGCACATTCGCGTCAGACGGCTCTGCGGAGACATCCGGTTTCATCGTAGAGCCGGTAGACGCACTGTCCGCCGACGAGGCGCTGCTGCTCGCACGTGAGCTCCCCCACCTGCGCGCCCTCATGAACGGCGAGTTGCCCGGGATCGACCATGACACGGCGCGGAACCTGACGGTCGGCGTGCACAACGTCGCCCAGGGCCACCCGAAACTACTCGAGCTCGCCAACGGACAGGCGGCGTACCCGCAACGCCTTGCTGCTCTCGTCGCAGCAGGAGACCGGGCCTGGCAGGACCAGGGAGGCCTCCCGGCCGGGTTCTTCACCACCGGCGAGACGACCGCAGACTCCGGCGATTACCTCCACGTCCTCGGCGCCTGGACGGACGCTGTAAGCGACGGACTGTCTCCTGCCGAACGCGAGTTGTTCTGGCTTCTGTGCTGCCTGGAAGAGCCCGACCGCGAGCGAGCGGTCGTTATGCCCGTATGGGAAGCCCTATGGCAGAAACTCGGCCGAGACAGCCAGCCGCCCGGCCTGGAAGGCGCGGTCGAGGCCGCTGCTGACCGCGGCCTGATCGAAACGCTTGCCATGACCAGCGGCGAAGGCCAGTTCTACGCCGTCCATCCGGGCGTCAGCGAGGCCGGTCGAGTCCACGCGGGGAAGCCATTCCGGAACATGGTAGATGAGATAGCCGCCTTCTTCTGGCGGGTCGGAATGGATACGTCCGGCGGGGCCAACCAGTATGGAGTGAATACCGAGCTGATAGTTCGCTCCGGGTTCGCGGCCGCGCCCTACCTGATACGCCAGGAAAAATGGGAGGAGGCTGCCGCCATGCTGGAATTCGCGTTCAATAGGAACCCATCAGAAGCTAATGCGGCGGCGATCCTTCCGTACGTTCAGACCATCGCCCGTAACCTGGATTCGGTGGCGCTCTTCGCGGCCACTCTGATTGAGGGAATTAACCCGACTGCGGCAGAAGCCCAAGTACGCGATTACCTCGCTGCCGCTGTAGCCCGCGGCGATCACCGGGCGGCCATGGTCGCCTCTGGCAATTTGGCCTACCAGTGTCTCCACAGTGGTCGATTCACCGACGCACTGGCCTACGCTGATCAGGCAGTCAGCCATGCACAGCAGGCGCAAGTAGGGCCATGGACCAAACTAGGCGCTGAAGTGCAACGACTGCAGATGCTGAACGAAACGGAAGATCCCGGCCGCGTTCTCTCCGAAATATCGCGGCTCCGAGAACTCATGGATGTTCTAGACAGCCCCACCGACGAGGACGACGCTGCGCGGTGGTGGGATGTCCGCGAGGCTCTCCTTAATATAGATCGTTCTGTCAGTATCGAGCTCAGGCAATGGGAGAAAGCCCTCGCTGTAAACGCTGAAATTATCGCGATCATGGATGACCGGCGCGCCCCGGATGGCCTGATCGCCGTGGCCGCGCTGAACGATTACGGCCCACTGCTCAGACTCGGCAAGGCCCGCGAGGCACGAGTCCTCCTAGTGAATTGCCGACAGGCTCTTGAGGCTGTCGGCGATCTCAGGACGCTCAGCGCGGCTATCGGCGCCCTCGCGGATGCGGAAGAGAAGCTCGGCCATTCCGAAAATGCAATAACGCTCGCACTCGACGCACTACGCTATGCATACACGGCGGGAGCCGTCGGCACAGTCTTCGATATTTATCATAACCTTGGTAATTACCTCGCCAAGCACGCCGGCCAGCCAATTCCCGCTCTCGCCTGTCACCTGTGCGCTGCCCTTCTCAAAACTCTCACGGGTGCAGGTAGCACTGAGCGCTCTGTTCGCGCCGCCTCGGTTGAGTTCTACGTCTTCGGCGACACCGCCGTGCCGCCTACCAGCATCGCGGACCTAAGCAGAAAGATCGGTGACATCCCGGGTACCAACCCCGTAGCACTGATCTCACAACTGTCTCCGGACTCGCAGACCGCCGAACAGACGCTTCAAGACCTAGTCGCACGAGCACGAGAACTCGCCAATGGGCTGTCGGAAGACACCTCGCCCCAGCAGGCCTGCTAGGGAGTTCGAGTTCGGACTATGACCCAACACGTCGTCATCGAGAACCAGTGCGTTCTCAAGGCCATAACGCCGCGAGCCTGGCAGGCATCTAATGTGTTCGCGACGGTGACGGGGCGGCTCGCAGAGCATCTGGCCGCAGAGTTCGACGACCGCGGAGTCTTGTTGCTTATCCGCAGACGGCGGATGACTCGCCGAACCACCCCTCCCCGGTGTTAGCTTATTCCCGCCCACGCCCAATAATTCGCTTTTCGTCATTTTCATTTTTGCGTTGATAGGCGACATTAATTTCGGTACTGGCACTAGCGCTAGGTCGAGCCACTTATGTGCTCTAGCGCGTCTATGTCCTCTTCCGTTAGAGTCCCGCGTAGTTTGCCGCCCACATACCACTTATTTGTCATGTATCCATGGTGACCGGCGACGATGGATACGTTGACCCCCAGCCGTGCCGACAGAATAAGTAGTTGCTCGCGCGTTGCAGCTTTGGCGATCTCCGCGCGGGCGGCATCGCTCAGGATAGACTGCTCTGCGAACCTGTCCGCCTCCTGCTCTGCTGGGTCGGCGAGTGATCTGTCGGACTCCAAGTCGAGGAAGGTCACGCGTTTCGGATGCAGCAGAACGTGCCCGATCTCGTGCAGCAAGTTAAACCAGAATATGTCTGACTTGCGATTGCGTTCCGTTAGTCCGATGACGGGACGGTCTGCCGACAGCCACCAGGTCGCTCCGCCTACGCGAGTTCCAGGCACCTGACGAACGAACGTTAGCACTACGCCTGCATCAGCGAGAGCGGCCCTTGCCGCAGTGAATCCATCTGCTATGGATGGAAGGCTGGTCATTCCAGGAATCTCGCGGGCTATCTTGCGAAGAACGCTCAGCCTTAGAGGGGGGACTTCCGATGCTGCTTCTGCACTACGCTCGACTAGCCGTAGCCACAAGGCCGTATTTGGCTCATGGACAGTGAATGATTTACTGCGCCGGAATGATACTCTGGGGCGAAGCCAAGTCTGCTCAAATGCATCTGGGCTGGCCACGCCAAAGAACTTGAGGATCTTCTCCGCTCTCGTCGCCATGTTATCGCGTCGCTCTACGATCCCGTGTCGCTCAAGAGTCGCAAGATCAAAACTTTTCGCCCACGGGGCATATTCGCTTACCTGTTCTTTTGCTTTCAGACTGCTGATATACGCCTGGTAGTCCGCGTCTGCTCTCACCCAGAATTGAGCATCGATACCCAGGACGCGTTCGAGCAGGATCGCCATATCGCCGGAGATACCTATGTTCTCGGAGACGACCTGATTGATGTGCTTAGGTGTCAAGCCGGTGCGCTCGGCGAGTTCGGACTGCCGGATTCCCCGCCGTTCCAGTACGCGCCGCAGGAGTGCGCCCGGGTGGACCGACCAGTCCGGCGTGAACTCAGACGCCTGATCAGTGCTCATCATCCGGCCATCCTGAGTCCAGAGCGTCCGCCCACGGTCAGGTCAGTGACCACCAACTGCCGCACAGAAGCCGTCTCGATGTAGGGGACCAGGACCGTGACTCCGGCCTCGTCGCCCGCGATGCCGTTCAGAACGATAGGGCCGTCGACGAGCACGACCTGCCCGGGGTATGCATCGATGATGGGCGTCACGAGTTCCACCATGCCCATCGCCAAGACGTGCGCAAGCGATGCTGACTTCCGGAGGAACTGAAGGAATACCTTCACGTCTTCCCAGGCTGCCGACCATACGTTCGATAGCGCGGGTTGGGAGGCGAGAAGCGCGTCAAGCTCGGCGTTGGGGACGGTCAAGATCACCACGCCAGTATCCCCGATTTCGGTACAGAACACAAGCTAGCAGCCATCTATGGCTCCCAGATTATCTTTACCAAGTTAGCGATATCCAATCGAGCCATGGAGTGATTAGGTGCTACAGTCATGAACGTTCTTCGAGAGATGGGAGAGGCATGAAGGTGCAGGAGTGCATCGTCTCGGACGAAGTCGTGCGTGGCACGCCGGAGGAACTGGCCCTATGGGAGGCCATCGTGGTGCCGCCGGAGGTGAAGGAGAGGATCCGGAATACCAGCCTGCTGGCCCTGATGCTGCGCCCGCAGGTGCCGTTCGTCGTGACCGCGCTGCACGGGCTGAGCATCCTGTACGGGCCGCCGGGCACCGGGAAGACGACTCTGGCGCGCGGCCTACCAGCGCAGCTTGCCCCGTTCGTCCCCAGCAGGGAGGTGCGGCGGATCGAAGTCAACCCGCACGGGCTGATGTCCGCTGAGCACGGCCAGTCGCAGCAGCGGGTCGGCGAGCTGCTCGCCGAGCACGTGCCCGCCCTGGCGGCTGACGGGAAGCCGACGGTCGTGATCCTCGACGAGGTTGAGTCGATGGCGGTCGCGCGCTCCGAGGCGTCGCTCGCGGCCAACCCCGCAGACGTGCACCGCGCCACCGACGCAGTACTCACCGCGCTAGATGACAACGCTCGCCGCCATCCGCACCTGTTCTTCGTGGCGACCAGCAACTTCACCACCGCTCTGGATCGTGCCTTCCTGTCTAGGTCGGACGCGGCGATCCTGGTGCCCGTGCCCACCCCCGCAGCGCTGCGCGAGATCATCGCCTCCACGCTCCTCGCGCTCGCCGAGTCATTCCCTGGCCTGCGCGAGTTCGCAAACTCGCCGGCCGTGGACCGTGCCGCCGCAATGGCGACCGGGCTGGACGGGCGCCGGGCGCGCAAGGTCGTCTTCGAGGCGTTGAGTCGGCGCCTGGAGACCGTCCTGGACCCCACGCGGCTCACAGGCGAAGACCTGGCCGCCGCAGTGACGGACGCCATTGAGGCCAACCGGGTCGGCGCGGAAGGAGCCTGACGATGCTGAGGTACAGGGCGGTAGCGGCGGCCCCCGTGCGCAGCGCCTCGGCCACGTGGCAGATCATCACGGACCTGGTGGCCGACACGATCGCCGCGTCCGGCACGCTCACGCGATCCGACGCTATGGAGGCGATGGCCGCTGCGGCACCAGCCGGGCGGATGCTCGTCGCGGGTGGACACCTCGACCGGCATCCGCTGACGCTGGTAGCGGGATTGGTCCACTGCGAGATCACCACCGTGTCGGGCACCGCCGCGCTGACCACCGAGGAGAACCTCAACCCGATCCCCGGCGCGGCAGACGCGACCACCTACACGATCTACCTCCCGGCCCCGGTTCCCCTGGCCGCTGTCGTAGCGGAGGCCGCTGACGGGCACCCGCGGCTGTCCGATGCGCGCCCGCCCGCAGCCGATGACAAGAAGACGGCAGGCGCCGGGCCGCTGATCGACATGAACGCAGTACGGAAGGCGGTTGCCGGCGGATGACGATCTCCACTTACACGAGTACGGCTACCTACACCCGGACCCACACCGCCACGCACCTCACCGACGTGATCCTCGGGACTATCAGTGACATCCTGGCCGACCTCGGCATCAGCGCCTCCGTGCTTACCCGGAACTGGGAGCAGAACGAGAACGCCATCAAGGCATGGATCACCGAGGGATCGCTGGCACAGGTCATCCTGGAATGCCGCCAGCCATCCGGCACCGTCGATCCCGTGATCGAGTTCCCTGTCACCTATGCGGCAACCGGCACAGCGGACACGGAGTTCACCGCATCCCGGGCCCGGCTTGCCCGGTTCCTCGCCAAGCTCGACCGGGTCCCGGTCGGAACCACCTGCGAACTGCTCTGCGCCTTCAACGGCCCGCACTCGGCGCAGCCAGGCTGGGGAACGGGCGCTCGCACCAGTACCGACGGCCTGCAGGGCATCACCTTCGGCACCCTGGGCCGGGCCCCGCACGCCTCGGCCAGCCTGCGCTACCTGCACAGCTAAGGACACGACATGGGCTACATCGACGACGCCTTCGCCAACCTCCGGCACAACCTGGCGATCACCCAGACCGAGCAGGATACCGCCGTCCGCAGGCATCATGCCATCCGCGACCACGTCAAGTCCCGGTGGGATCTGGAGGACGACTTCCTGACCGGCAGCTACCGCCGCGACACCAAGACCAAGAGGCTCAAGGACATCGACATCTTTGCCGTCATCGACAAGGACGGGCCACAGGGTGGCTACCGCACCAGGTCCCCGGACGCGGTACTGCGCGCGCTGGAGGAACTGCTGCGCGACAGGTGGCCCGATGCCCGCCGGGACGGCATGGCCGTCGTCGTCCACTACGGGACGGACGACGACGTCATGTCCATCGACGTCGTCCCGGCGTTCGACCGCAGGGGCGGCGGATACGTCATCCCCAACCCCAGCGCCGGTGACTGGATCGCGACCAACCCCAAGCGCCACCACGAGCTGAGCATCGCCAAGAACGCCGAGTGCGATGGGAAGTTCGTCCCCTTCGTCAAGATGATCAAGGGCATCAACCGCGAGCTCGGCGAGCCGGTTTCCCCCTCGTTCCTGCTGGAGGTCATGGCGCAGTCCCTCGTCAAGGCCCCGTTCGGGCGCTACCAGGACGAGATCACTGTGTTCCTGGCCACGGCCGCCGAGCAGATCGACAGGCAGTGGCCAGACCCGGCAGGACTCGGCGGCGACGTCAACACCGTGATGAGCCGCACCCAGAAGCAAGCTGCGGTCGTCGCGCTCCGCGGTGCCCAGGAGATCGCCGAGCGGGCGATCGACCTGGAGGACGACGGACAGGAGCGCGCCGCGTACGACGAGTGGAAGAAGCTGTTCGGTAACCGGATGACCCGCCCATGACAAGTAGTACAGGTACGTTCCCGGCACCCCGAGGGGTGCCGGCCACGTCCATCCACGAGCGGCAGCTTGACCCTAGTCTGGTCCGCTTGCAGCGCGCTGCTGCGGCGAGCCACCAGCGCGGGCAACTCGTCGAGGCCATCCGGACGGGCATCGCGATCCTGGTTGCCGTTGCGGGCATCATCGTCACCCTCACCGGGTACGGGCGGCCCGCGATGTCGATCGTCGGCGCCGTGTGGTTCCTCGTGTCGGCATTCCTGCTCAAGCGGGTCGCCGGAGCCACTGCGCAGCAGGGGGCGCTCCTCCAGGAAATGTTTGACACCGCGCTGTTCTACCTCCCCTGGCGCCCCACAGTGGCCGGGGATCCAGTCCCGGAGCCCGACGTATCGCAGCTGGCCCGAGAGCTCCGGCCGGGCAGCGCCAAGGACCAGCGCATAACGGAGGGCTGGTATGACTCCACCGAGGGGGTCCACCACCCCTACGACGTGCTCATCGCCCAGGAGCAGAACCTCGGATGGGACGCAAGGCTCCGCCGCCGCTATGCCTCGGTCATCCTGACCGCCGTCATTATATGGAGCGGGCTGGGCTTCGCGGCAGGGCTCGTTGTCGCGGACGCCACCCTCGTAAGCACCCTGCTCAGCTTCTTCATCCCCTCCCTGGCTGCTTACCAGGTTGCCCTGGAGATCTGGGCAGGCCAGCAGAGGATCGCCGCCGAGCGCCAGCGCCTCCTCGGCACCGTCACCACGGAACTGCGCCGTGCTCAGCCGGGGCCCGTCAGCGATTCCGAATGGCATCGAGTAAGAGAAGTTGCCCGCGACGTTCAGGACGGGATCCTTCGCTCCCGCCTGGATGCCATCCGCGTACCCGAGTGGTTCTACAAGCACTACCGCAACCGCGACGAACTTGACTTCGCCGACACTGCGGAAGGTCACCGCGAACGCCTTGCGGCCTAGTCAAAGTGTCCCTCCGCAAGGCTGGACGATGAGGATAGACCCTGGCAGGTAGGCTTCGGCGACGAGCGCTCAGGCGACCTTGAGTTGCTCGTCGCCGAAGTTGGCGATGAACTTGAGGGTGCCGCCGAGGGCGGTGATGAAACGGTTGAGGACGTCCTGGGTAGAGAAGTCACCGCCTTCGATCTGGGAAAGGCGGGCGACGGAGACGCCCATCCGAGTGGCGACCTGCTACGCGCAGCCTGTCTGCCCGAGACACAGCTGCAACCAGCAACACCGGGCTACACAGGGAAGAACCCGGCTCTTCCTCGTATGGTTGTGGAGGATCTCGCTAGCAGGCTGGAGGCTCGCTTCTCGTGTCCAACCCATGGCTCTCCGCCGACGACATCGCGGCCCACCTGGGTGTCACGAAGGACACGGTCTACGTGTGGATCGCGGAGAAGGCCATGCCTGCCCACAAGGTCGGTCGGTTGTGGAAGTTCCAGGCGAGTGAGGTCGACGAGTGGGTCCGGAGCGGTAGCGCGGCCTCGAGAGGCGATGGCGTCACCAGGGACACCGCGTGAGGAGTCTCAGTGTCAGCGACCACCGGGAAGCTTCGGCGGCTTGTAGCGAACGGGGAGGGGAAGATGAACGACGCGCTGGCGACAGCACCACGACGGTATGCACTCTCGTTTATCGCGGGTGGTCTTCTGACGCGTGAGGCTGTTCTGCTCGCGCCCGTGTACGTCGAGCATCGCGACTGGAAACAGGTTCGCGATCTGGGAGTGAAGGACAATCTCTTGCAGGCCCGGACGCACACCGCAGCTGTTCGCGTGGTTCGCGAGACGGTTCAGCGGCTTGCCGCCCTGAGTGACACCGAGATCGATCTCTTGATCGAGGTGACGGCCTCCGAGCGTGCGTTCTTGATGTGGGCTGCTGCCTGCCGACGTTACGAGTTCATCGGAGAGTTCGCCGAGGAAGTCGTGCGCGAGCGTTTTCTTCTCCTCACTCCGACGCTGGAGTACGCGGACTTCGATGGCTTCGTGCGTGCCAAGACGCTATGGCACGACGAACTGGCCGAACTTAAGGAATCGACACTGCAGCGGATGCGGCGCAACGTATTCACGATGCTGCGGGAGGCCGAGCTGCTGTCGAAGGGCGGGGAGATCATGCCCGCGCTGCTGTCTGAGCGGATCGCCGCAGTGCTCAGCGCCGAGCTGCGGTTCTTCCCCACCCGTCAGGGGACCGGGCAGTGACGCCGAAGACCCTGCCCGAGCAGGAGGAGCACCTGTTCGCGGTGCTGAGCGGCAAGCGCTTCCTGCAGATGGAGGGCCTGGGCAACGAGGTCCCGTTCTTCATCTACCCGTACCCACCCGAGGACGCGCTCGCCGCCGCGGCGGCCCGGAAGCGGATCAGGACGCGCCTGGCCAACGAGGGGATTACGGTCTTCGAGATCGACCTGTACGACCTGTCGGTTGAGCTTCTCAAGGGGCGGGGTGTCTGGGATGAGGTTCTCGCGATCGAGCCGGAGCAGGACAAGGCTGACTTCCGCGAGATGCTCCAGGGGATGCTCGATCCGCAGTTGCACATCGCCCCGGCGATCCGGGACCGGCTCGCGGGCCAGGAGTTCGACATTGTCTTCCTCACCGGTATCGGCGAGGTCTTCCCGTACATCCGCTCTCATAACGTGCTGAACAACCTGCAGTCGGTGGTGCAGGGCAGGCCGATGCTCATGTTCTTCCCCGGTCGCTATGAGCAGTCCGACACGCTGGGGTCGTCGCTTGTGCTGTTCGGCAGGCTCAAGGACGACCAGTACTACCGGGCCAAGAACATCCTGGAACAGGAGGCGTGACCTCGATGCGGCTCAGCGAGATCTTCGCGAAGGACATCCAGCGGCCCATCGAAGGCGTCATTAAGGCGGATGACGCCACACACCTGGGCACCGAGGTTGAGGAGTACGTTCTCACCGGCGAGGCCGCGAAGGGCCTGGAGCTCCTGCTGGAGGAGTACACCTCCTACACCAACGCCAACGGCGTCTGGATCTCCGGTTTCTTCGGCTCCGGTAAGTCGCACATGCTGAAGATGCTCGCCCACCTGCTCGGCGACGTCGAAGGCCAGTACTACCCGCGCCGGAATGTCTCGGAGACCTTCCGGGCCAAGAGCACCGACGCCTTCCTGCCTGGCCTGCTCGACAAGGCGGCCCGCATCCCGGCCAAGAGCCTTCTGTTCAACATCGACCAGAAGGCCACCCTGATCAGCAAGGACCAGGCCGACGCCCTGCTCAAGGTCTTCGTCAAGGTCTTCGACGAGAGCCGCGGCTACTACGGCAACCAGGGTCACGTCGCCCGGTTCGAGCGTCACCTTGACGACAACCACCAGTACGACCCGTTCAAGGAGGCGTTCGAGCGCATCGCGGGCGTTCCCTGGTCCCAGGGCAGGGAAGAGAGCATCCTGCGGAGCAGGAGCATCGACAAGGCCTTCGCCGAGGTGAACGGCGGTGAAGCAACCGACGGCATCATCAAGCAGTACCAGTCCTCGTACTCCGTCTCGATCGAGGACTTCGCCGACGAGGTGAAGGCCTGGCTGGACAAACAGGCCGACCCGAACTTCCGGCTGAACTTCTTCGTCGACGAGGTCGGCCAGTTCATCGGCTCGAACACTAAGCTGATGCTCAACCTGCAGACCATCGCCGAGTCGCTCAACACCAAGTGCGCCGGCCGGGCGTGGGTGTTCGTGACCTCCCAGGAGGACATGGAGAAGGTCATCGGCGACCGCACCCGGCAGCAGGGCAACGACTTCTCTAAGATCCAGGCCCGCTTCAAGACCCGCGTCAAGCTCCGCAGCGCGGACGTCGAGGAGGTCATCCGCAAGCGCCTGCTGGAGAAGAACGCTGCGGGCAGCGCGTCCCTGGGCCGGCTCTACGCGGACCAGCACGCCAACTTCAAGACGCTATTCGACTTCGTCGACGGCGCGAAGACCTACCGCAACTACGCCGATGAGGCCCTCTTCATCGGGACCTACCCCTTCGTCAGCTATCAGTTCGCGCTGTTCCAGGCCGCGATCGAGGGTATCTCCGACCACAACGCCTTCGAGGGCCGCAACAGCTCGGTCGGCGAGCGGTCCATGCTCGGCGTCGTCCAGCAGGTCGCGAAGGACATGGGAGACCTAGAGGAGGGCCGCCTGGCGACATTTGACCACATGTTCGCCGGCATCCGGGCCTCGCTGAAGGGCGCCGCACAGCGCTCGATCGACGTCGCCGAGCGCAACCTCGACAACCCGCTGGCGGTCCGGCTCCTGAAGGCGCTCTTCCTCGTGAAGTACATCGAGAGCTTCCAGGCGACCCCCCGTAACCTCACGGTGCTGGTCTACGATCGCTTCGGCCTGGACCTTCCCGCTCTGTCGGAGCAGGTGAAGGAGGCCCTGGCCCTGCTGGAGGCACAGACCTACATCCAGCGCAAGGGCAGCGCCTACGAGTACCTGACCAACGAAGAGCAGGCCATAGAGGAGGAGATTAAGAACGTCGACATCGACGGCTTCGAGGTCAGCGCCCGGCTGTTCAAGATCCTCTCCGGCGACGTCATCAAGACCACCCGGATCAAGTACGCGAAGAACGGCCAGGACTTCCCGTTCGGCTTCAAGCTCGATGACCAGCCCTACGGCCAACAGCGCGAGCTGACGGTCCACTTCATCTCACCGGAGTCCCCCTACACCGCGGACGAGATCCGAATGCAGAGTGCGGGCCGGGACGAGTTGCGCGTCATCCTCGACCCCGACAGCCGGGCGCTCGCCGACCTCCGCCTGCTCATCAAGACCGAGAAGTACATCAAGCGCAAGCAGGGCACCGCGATCTCCGCGAGCGTGGACCAGATCCTGCGTGCCAAGGGAGCGCAGAACACCGAGCGGGAGAAGGACCTCACCCAGCGGATGCGCACCGCCGTCGGCAAAGCCACTCTGGTTATCAACGCCGCCGACTTCCCGTCGTCCGCGCAGGATCCGGTCGCCCGGGTGACTGACGGCTTTCAGGACCTCATCGGCCGCACCTACTACAACCTTAAGCTGCTTGGTGGTGTCACCTACAGTGAGCAGCAGGTCTCTGCGGCGGCCAACCCGGACGACGGACTGTTCCGGGCCGAAGCCGGATCGAAGCTCGCCGTGCCCGCAGACGATGTGCTCTCCTACGTGAACCGTAAGGAAGACATCGGCGAGCAGGTCACGGTCAAGACCATCGTCGATGCGTACCAGACCAAGCCCAACGGCTGGGACCTCGCCTCGATCGAGGTCGTGATCGCCTTCCTGGTCGGCTCCTCGAAGGTCACGCTCGCCGTCGATGGCAGCGTCCTCAAGCGATCCGAGGTCGCCGCCACGCTCCGCAACACAGCGAAGCAGCAGCACACTGTGGCCGCCCGGCAGAAGACCTTTGATGACGGTAGGGTCGCCGCGTTTCGGGCGTTCTGCACCGAGTTCTTCGATGAGCCCAGTACGCCCAAGGATCCGCTGGAGCTGGCCCGGCACGGCGCGGAGAAGCTTAAGGCCAAGCGTGACGAGCTTGAGGCCAAAGCCACCGCAGGATCCAAGTACCCCTTCGTAGCCCAGCTCGCTACCCCCCTCGACCTGATCGACCAGGTCATCGGCAAGCCCAATGACTGGTACCTGACCGATTTCGGGCTTGGCGACGACCTGCTGGAGGCCAAGGAGAACTTCATTGACCCGATCCAGGCGTTCCTTAACGGTCCACAGCGCACCATCTACGACGACGCCCTGACTTTCCTAACGGCGAACAGCAGTAACCTCGGCTACCTACCGCCCGGAAGCGACGAGGCCGTCCAGAATGCCCTGGTCGATCCCAATGTCTTCCGTGGCAACCGGATGGCCCAGCTCAAGCAGACCACCGACACGCTGCGTGCCCGGATCGACGAGCTGGTCACGAAGGAAGCGGCGGCTACCGCAGAGGCCATCACCGCCAAGAAGGCCGAGATCCAGACGGGCCCGGACTTCCAGAACGCGACGCCAGAGGCGCAGCAGGCTGCCCTTTCCGCGATCGACGTTCGGATCGCCGCCATCCGGCAGGCGAGAGAGATCCCGTACATCCGCGAGGCCTGGGCCAGCTTCGAGGTCACCCAGTACCCCGCGCTCCTCGACCAGCTAGCCGCCTCCGCCCGCCCGGCCCCGCAGCCGGCCCCCGGCGGTGAGGGTAAGGCGGCCCCGAGGCCGGTTCCCCCCAAGCCGGTCGAGACGATCTCGATCAAGACCATCACTGTGCCGGGCACCTACGGCGTCCTCACCAGCAGCGATGATGTCGAGAAGTACATCACGGCGCTCCGTGACACCCTGCTGGCCACCCTGAACGACGGAAAGCGAATCTCACTCTGATGGAAACCGGACCCCTGAAGTCCTTCGCCACCTGGGCCCGCACCACGCTCATCCGCGAGGTGACTGCCCGGGTCGCCGTTGTGCTGGCGCCTGGGGCACCGCAGAGGGTCGAACAGCCCAAGGCCGTGGCAGCGCTGGAGGCCGCGGTCAATGCGGCGGGCGGCGAAGAGAAGGGTCGGGAAGCCGTCGCGGATCGGATCGCCTATACCTGGTTTAACCGCATCATCGCCTTGCGGTTCATGGACGCCAACCGCTATACCGGCATCGGCGTTGTCTCCCCGGCGGCCCGAGTGGAGGGCGGCCAGCCCGAGATCCTCGCCGAGGCCAAGCGCGGCACCATCGACGGCGCGGTCGTCAGCGCCAAGACCCGTGAGCTGGTCACCGGCCTGCTCAACGGCACTCGCCGCAGCGGCGACCCCGAGGGCGAGGCTTTCGCCCTACTGCTCACGGAGTACTGCCGCCACTGGAACCGCGCCATGCCGTTCATGTTCGAGCGTGAGGGCGACTACACCGAGCTGCTTATCCCGGCCAACCTGCTGGCCGACGACTCCGTGCTCAGCCGCGCCGTTAAGGTCCTGACCACCGATGTCTGCCAGGATGTCGAGGTCATCGGCTGGCTTTACCAGTTCTACATCTCCGAGCGCAAGGACGAGGTCTTCGCCGGGTTCAAGAAGAACAAGAAGGCCGGCGCCGCCGAGATCCCAGCCGCCACACAGCTCTTCACCCCGCACTGGATCGTCCGCTACCTGGTCGAGAACTTGGTCGGCCGCCTCTGGATGCTCAACCATCCGTCCTCGTGCCTGGTAGACCAGATGGAGTACTACATCCCTCCCGTCGACGAGGAGACTGACTTTCTCAAGATCAGCGGACCTGAGGAACTCACGGTCATCGACCCGGCCTGCGGTTCGGGGCACATGCTGACGTACGCGTTCGACCTGCTGTATGCCATCTACGAAGAAGAGGGCTACGCCCCAGCCGAGATCCCTGGCCTGGTCCTCACCAACAACCTCTACGGCGTCGAGATCGACCTCCGAGCCGGAGCACTAGCGGCCTTCGCCCTGACCATGAAGGCCCGCGCCAGACAACGGACCTTCTTCGGCAAGCAGGTCGAACCCAACGTCTGCGTCCTCGACCCGATCCGCTTCACCCCGGACGAGATCGACTTCCTGCTAACCCCCGACGGTGATAAGCACGCCGAGACAGACTTCTGGAACCAGTTCGAGCTAGCCGACACATTCGGATCGCTCATCCAGCCCGACCCCGCGCTGACCGCTCGCCTCAAGCAGCACATCGCCCGGCTCGACGACGGCGGGGACATGCTCCTTGCCGACGTGCTCGGCCGGGCCGAGGAGGTGGTGCTTCAAGCCGAGTACCTCTCACCGCGGTACTTTGCGGCGGTTGCGAATCCGCCCTACTTGGGTAGCAGGAAGATGGACGCGCGCCTCACGGCCTTCGCGAAAGCGCAGTATCCGATGAGTAGGCAGGACCTCTATTCCTGCTTTGTCCAGCGCGCAATCGAACTAGTCGACCCGCGAGGCGTGGTGGCGATGATCCTCGGTGACACATGGATGTCTATCACCTCATTCGAGGAGTTCCGGAGAGTATTGCTCGACAACCACGCGTTCACCAGCTTCGTTCATCTCCACGATGTGTCGAATCATCCCGACATTTTTGGCGCGAACGCTGCGTTCGTTCTCGACAAGGGTGGACGCGTTGAGAGGCCCACCCCGTACTTCCGCCTAACGTCCCTGGATGGCGCGGTGAAGCGCCGCCAGTTCATCGCCGCAGTCTCAGACCTGACGTCGCTGGACCGCCACATGTGCTCGGTGGAACAACTTCGTCGCGTCCCCGGAACGCCCATCGCGTACTGGCTGTCCGATCCCATGCGTGCCGCATTCGCAAAGGGGAAACGGGTTTCGGAGTTCGCAGACCCGCGCCAAGGTCTAGCGACCGCGGACAACAACCGGTTTCTTCGTTCATGGTGGGAAGTAAGTGCCATCCGAACCGCGTTTTCCTGCGCGAACCTCGACGACGCGATGAAATCTGGTGCACGGTGGTTCCCTTACAACAAGGGTGGCGAATTTAGACGCTGGTGGGGTAATCAACAGCACTTGGTTAATTGGGAGCGTGATGGGAGTGAGATCAAGGCGTTCGGAACCGAGAACGGAGGAAGGCCTAGGTCTAGGGCGCAGAATACTGTCACCTACTTCCAGCCGTCCGTGTCATGGTCTGATGTGACTTCGGGTCCGCCGGCCTTCCGTCGCTTCCCGGGCGGGTTCATACATGATGTGACGGGTATGTCGGTTTTCGGAGACAACTTCCAGCGAGAGCGCCTGGCATCATTCCTGAACTCCTCTGTTGCGACCGCACTACTTCGGGTCGTCGCTCCGACGCTGCATGCCCAGATTGGAGACATTTCGCTCCTTCCAGTGCAGGAATATGCGACACCCTCCGTGCTCGTCGATCTCATGACGTCTGTTGGGCGCGCTGACTGGGACGACTTCGAGATCTCATGGGGATTTCGGGTGCCTTCGTGGATGTTTCGTGTTATGGACGTTGGGATTGCCGAGGGGGAAGGGCCTCTGTCGCCTTTCCGCTCGACGAAGCTCGACACCGTCTCACTCCGGAGGCATTTCGTTGATTGGTCGGCCCGATGGGCCGAGATTGCGCGGGGTCAGCAGGCACGGGAGGCGACTAACAACCAGATCGTCGCCGAGGCGTATGGGCTTCAGGCGGAGGTCTCGAACGACGTTCCTCTTCATCGCGTGACGCTGGGCCGAAACGTCGAGTTCCGGTACGGACCGGGTAAGTCGGCCGATGAATACTCGGCGCTTGAACATGCCGACGTCGCTGCCGAAATCGCCTCCTACGCCATCGGGTGCATGTTCGGTCGCTACAGTCTGGACGAGCCGGGGCTCATCCTGGCCGACCAGGGCGCCACGATGCAGGACTACTTGGCGAGGGTGCCGAGCCCGACGTTCGCTCCGGACAAGGACAATGTCATCCCCATGGTGGATGGCGACTGGTTTGAGGACGACGTCGTTGCGCGCTTCCGCACCTTCCTCCGCGTGGCCTTCGGGGAACAGCACTTCGAGGAGAACCTGCGCTTCGTTGCCGAGTCGCTCGGGGTGAAGGACATTCGCGAGTATTTCATCAAGGCTGGTACTCGGGTGACGTCGTCTAGGTTCTACGACGACCACGTCCAGCGCTACAAGAAGCGCCCGATCTACTGGCTGTTCTCCAGCCCCAAGGGCTCGTTCAACGCGCTCATCTACATGCACCGCTACACGGACTCGACGGTCTCGACAGTGCTGAACGAGTACCTGCGGGAGTATGCGGCCAAGCTGAGGGCCAGCCTGGAGCAGCAGGAACGGCTGGTGGTCGGTGGCGGGTCGCCGCGGGAGCAGGCGGCAGCTCTGAAAGAGGCGGAGCGGCTCCGGAAGGTGCTGACGGAGCTTGAGGAGTACGAGCACGACATCCTGTATCCGCTGGCGTCCCGGCAGCTTGCGATCGACCTGGACGACGGGGTGAAGGTGAATTACCCGAAGTTCGGTGCGGCGCTCAAGAAGATCCCCGGCCTTGAGGTGAGCGATGAGTGACGCTGCCACGGTCCGCCCGCACTTGGAGCGTTGGTTCGAGAGCCGCCGGATTGTCTTCTGGCACGACCCGGACGGCCAGTACGCCGCGGACCTGGACGGTCTCGACCTGCCGGGAGTGCAGACGATTCGCGTCGCAAACGACGAGTACGGCATCAAGAACCGGCTGCTGCGCGACGAACCGACGGGTAAGTTCCTGGTGTACCGCTCCGGTCCCGTACCGACGGGCATTGAGAATTGGCTGCTAGACCTAGAGCTGGCCTACGGAATCTTCACCGCCGACCGTCCGGCCCTCATCGCCCAGGACCTCGGCCTAGAAGGCGAAGGGATCGTCGAGGCGGTCCAGGAACACGAGAAGTTCTTCAACGCGGCCAAGCGCGTGCAGAGCCTCAAGGCACTGCTAACCCCGGAGGACGATGCCACGCGGCTTCGGGCGAAGATGACGGCCGTCCTGCTCGGCCAGCGTGAGCATCTCCTCTTGGAGATTACCCGGACGCTGCTGGTCGAGAACGCCGCCGGGCAGCACGCTAAGTACGACACGCTCGTGGACTACGGATTCGACTCGTTCTTCTGGCGGGGGGTAGAGAGAATCTACCGGTACGAGTCGGCGTCACCAAGCATCGACGATTTCGTTCTGTGGATCTTCCGCAAGGCCATCGACGGTTTCAAGTTGGACCGGCCTGGTGGTCTGCAGCAGATCCGTCTCGACTTCGCGAGCCTGCGTAACGATGTCCGCAGCCGGGATGCACTGGCCACACTCGCTAAGCGCGCGGCCCGCGACCTCGACTACGCCTCGATGATCGAGGACACGAGCTTCCGGGATCTAGTGGGCGCCGACCTGTTCCAGGAGGCCGACCAGAAGATCATCAGCGACCTCGCCCGCCTAGTCGCCGAGCAGGGCGTCACCGCCCGCGAGGTCGCCGAGGTGGTGCGGGTCAGGCAGAGCAGCGTCTGGATCGACGGATACCGGAGGCTCTACACGGCTATCGGAGCCGCCGCCGAACTGCTGAGCGAGCTCGCCTCGCTGAACCTCACGATGCAGTCGTTCGACGACGGTCTGGAGCACTACCGCCGCGAGTGGTTCCGCATTGACCAGCTCTACCGGCAGTTCGTGCACGCCACCCGCCTAGCCGAGTATCCCGCGCTGCTGGAGGCCCTGCGGGAGCAGGTCGAGAAGCGCTACACGAACAAGTTCGTCTACGAGCTAGGAAATGCCTGGCAGCAGCAAGTGGACCAAGTCGACAAGTGGCGCTCCGCGCTCCGCTCGCAGGCTTCCTTCTACACCGGGTACATCGAGCCGCTGGTCAAGGACGGCGACAAGAAGGCAGTCGTCATCATCTCCGACGCGCTCCGTTACGAGGTCGCTGAGGAACTCGGCTCCCGCATCCGGCAGGAGGACCGCTTCGACGCCACGCTGGAC